>Ga0105044_10001847_pt1 | contig 28660 bp, 9 predicted proteins | sample MAT01_FD_78092 | JGI IMG/M metagenome (GOLD analysis project Ga0105044, IMG submission 78092) | Freshwater microbial communities from Lake Fryxell liftoff mats and glacier meltwater in Antarctica - MAT-01 | ecosystem: Environmental > Aquatic > Freshwater > Ice > Liftoff microbial mat | place... | reverse complement strand
TTTAAAGAGACACGAAGAAGGTAACCCTTAGAAGGAAGAGCTACCTACATAGCATTTGAGCAAAAAATAATTTAGGGGAGGGGAACACAGCACTTTAGAATTGAAAAAAATCTTTATGGAAGATCTGGTAATTATTTTTAAAAGAAAAAAACAAACGGTCGTTTAAATAATTTATTATTAAATAAAATTTAATAATTTTAATAAATAAAAAAAATAAAATTTTTATAAAACCACGCTTTTCTAAAACTTACATTATTGAAAATTTTTTATTTGTTGGTGTATCTTTTAAAATTAACTCTCTTTTTTAAACTTTTTTTAAAGTACCTCTTTCAAAAAAAGAACGTAAGCCTTTTGGACTTTTTACCTTTTTAAAAGAACCTTAAGTAAACAAGGGATTTCCTATATTTTTAGCATTAAATAAAGACCCACTAACCTCCAATAATATTATATTTTTGTCTTGGTTTTATATAAACTAATATTTTTTACTTGTTGTTTTTACTCCTTTCAATCAAAAGAGCTACACTTATTCCTATTGGGTAACTTTACATAATCTAGAGAAAGATAAGTAACCTGATTACATATGTTCATTGCTATTGTTTTTTATTTTAGAATTTTGGGCAAACTTCTTACCCAATTAAACCTTCAATCAGTCAATAAAACACCCACCAACCTTTGCTCTGTACCCCTCTTTATTCTTTTGAAAGACATATCCATGGATTTTTGTTTTAGGACTAACCTTCTCCCCTCCAAAGTAAAGAGAGTCCTCAAGCTGTTTGCCATAGAAGAGAAAGTTCCTGGTTTTCCTTAGTAACTAATAAGGAAAAGATATTCCAATTACCTTTTCCAAATTGAGAAGGTAGCACGTTTTGTTTTCTTTGGTCAGAGGCTTTGGTATAGTTCCTTCTTTGCTTTTTTGCAAATGTTACACACCAATAACCTGTACTTTGGAAAGGAGGGCATAGGATGCTTTGCACTTTCTGATTAAACTAAATTGAATGGGAAAGAGTAGTCTTCCACTTGTCCTTTCTCGGCTTTCTCACATTGCTTTGAAGCAAATTCTTTCCCTGTACTTCCTACTTTGTGGTGTGGTACGAAGGAGAAGAACACACAAAATAATAAAGAAGAACTTTGCTACACATTGCTAAAACCCTGTAAAAAACCACAGGGAGGGGATTAAACTATAATAGGGAACAAATGGAGTATAAGATGAATAGGATTTTTCCATAACAACAAGCACAAAAAAATTTTGCATTTATGAAATTAGCAGTATACGGTAAAGGTGGTATTGGTAAATCAACAACTAGTTGTAATATATCAATTGCATTAGCTAAACGTGGTAAAAAGGTTTTACAAATTGGTTGTGATCCTAAACATGATAGCACATTTACATTAACAGGGTTTTTAATTCCAACAATTATTGATACTTTACAAAGTAAAGATTATCATTACGAAGATGTATGGCCTGAAGATGTAATTTATCAAGGGTATGGAAATGTAGATTGTGTTGAAGCAGGAGGTCCTCCTGCTGGAGCTGGCTGTGGTGGTTATGTTGTAGGGGAAACTGTAAAATTATTAAAAGAATTAAATGCCTTTTATGAATATGATGTTATTTTATTTGATGTTTTAGGAGATGTAGTTTGTGGTGGCTTTGCTGCTCCATTAAATTATGCCGATTACTGTATTATTGTAACTGATAATGGGTTTGATGCTTTATTTGCAGCTAATCGTATTGCAGCGTCTGTACGTGAAAAATCGCGTGTTCATCCTTTAAGATTAGCTGGTCTTATTGGAAATCGTACTGCAAAACGAGATTTAATTGATAAATATGTTGAAGCATGCCCAATGCCAGTTTTAGAAGTATTACCTTTAATTGAAGATATTCGTATTTCAAGAGTAAAAGGGAAAACACTTTTTGAAATGGCAGAACAGGATTCTTCATTATCATATATTTGTGATTTTTATTTAAATATTGCTGATCAATTATTAACTGAACCAGAAGGTGTTGTTCCAAGAGAACTTTCTGATCGTGAATTATTTACATTGTTATCAGATTTTTATTTAACAGCTGATGCTAATAAAGCATCAACAAATACAAATTTTTCTTCAGCTTCTACTGACAAAACAGATGGTACAGATGGTAAAGTGAATAACGGAGCTTCAACAAACAATTTAACAGAATCAAATAAACTTGATTTTTTCCTTGTTTAAGTTTTCAATTTTTATAAGAACTTTGATTTGTTCCCCCATACCGTAGGAGTAGATAGGCCATCTATCTACTCCTACGGTATGGGGGAACAAATCAAAGTTCTTATTTTTGTATGTTAGTCCTTCCGTAGAAGACCTTCTATGAGTCAATAACCACCACACCTTCGCACAAAGCCTCTTACAAGCTCCTTCTGTAGGAGGCTTTGAAGCGAGTCGGAGGCTCTGCTCCTATTGTATATAGTATTGCAGAGCCTCCTACAGAAGGAGAGTTATCTACAATAGGAACGTAAACTTATCTGTGATACTAGACATTGTGCATCTTTCTTCTATAGCTTCTATAGGAAAGCCACTTCGTGATGGCTATGTGATACTATCTACGATAGGAGTAAAGAGATCTCCTCCGTATCTCTGCTTTTCCCAACGCTCTGCTCTTATTATATCTAGCTTTGTGATACATAAACCTTTTTTGCTCCTCTGTACATATCCTGTGCTCTGCGCTCCTCTGGTCCTTCACTATGCTATACAATCTACTATAGGAACGCAGGAGGAGCGATGCTTCCTATCTATCTACGATAGAACGGAGAGGATTCCAACGTTTTTATTTGTTCCTTACTTTTCTATCTACGATAGATAGGAAGTTATGCCTATCTTCTATAGGGGACAGTATGGAGGAGAAGCTTTCCTATTAAAGAATCCCCGTAGGGGAATTGAAGAATGGAAGAATCTCCTACGGGGAATCTATCTATGATAGAATCAAAGAATCCCCGTAGCGAAATAAAAGAATCAAATATTCCCCGTAGGGGAATCAAAGAATCAAATATTTCCCTACAAGGAATCAAAGAATTGAAGAATCAAAGATAGAAGGGGTGAAGTGTAGCAAATGGGGGACTAAAAAACAGATGCACTTTCTCAATTTTTGAAATACTTATGGAAAGAAGGTGTTACATCTTCTTTATAACCTTCGTGTTCCCACAAAGAAGGTGCCCACTTGTCTCTACTAAAGCTATAAGAGACTTTGCGTAATAAAGGTGAAGGACAGGAAGCCTCTCTTTCCTTTGTGAGAATAGTCTCCTACTGAAGAATAGAAGGCCTCCTACAAGACCATAAAAGAGATGAAATTTTCTAACTCTAGCAAAAAATAAAAAGGTATCTTTGGGTTGCTTTATTATACCTTTAGGGGGGCAAAGCCCATATGCTAGAATAGTAAAAAAGAAAAAAAAACTATATTAAACATTCTAAAAAAAATTGACAATTTATAAATTATTAATTATAATCATAATAATGATTACTTTTATTATTTATAGTTCATTAATATCATTTTCTATATTTTATTAGGCTATAAACCTTCTAGTACACCAATATAAATTAAAAGTGGCTGACTCTTCTAAGCCAAAAGAAATTTAATTTTAAAATAGCGCAGGGTAGAGCAGTCTGGTAGCTCGTGGGGCTCATAACCCTAAGGCCGCAGGTTCAAATCCTGCCCCTGCAAAAATAAACATATTTAATAATTTGTGGAGCAAAATAAATGTAAAAAAAAAGGGGACATCGCTGTAGCTTGCGCTCTCCTCCCCCCTTCAATTGAGTTTTGTCAGGAACTCAATGGGTTTAGTAGGAGGCCCCCTCATAAAAGATAGAAGACGAACCCCTACGAAGGATAGCAGGACCAAAGGACCGCAGGATCGCAGGACCAAAGGATCAAAGGACCAAAGAATCAAAGGATCAAAGGACCAAAGGGAGAGAGCATTTAGTTTCTAACAAAACTAAAAAGGTGGCACACCTTTGTGCAAAGCCTCTTACAGGCCTTTTCAAAGTGTACCCCAAAAGGGTGCATTAGACCCTTACCTTCAATGGCCAAGGGCTTATGTTAAGAAACAATAAGCAACCCAAGGGTGGTCAGTGCGTTCATTTTCCTAAAGTCCCCCAGCACACTTAAGTTAAAAGCCAAGTGTGAAGGCGCCCCCTCTCTATTCTTTAGAAAAATGTCCTTTAGAGGACAGTCCTTCAAAGAACAGGTAGGAGGTTTTAGTGGGGCCTCTGGCAAAGAGAGTTAAAAATATACAGTAAACTTCTATTAAAAGCACTTGCATTTTGTTTATATTTGTGTTATTATTATTATTAATTAATAATAATAATAATAAAATTGCTGGGGTAGCTCAGTGGTAGAGCAGAGGATTGAAAATCCTTGTGTCACCAGTTCAATCCTGGTTCTCGGCATTATGAAATTCTGAATCTTCTTTTCAAATTATTAAATATAGAATTTATATGGCTCATATCGTAAAAATTTATGATACTTGTATTGGGTGTACACAATGTGTACGTGCTTGTCCACTTGATGTATTAGAAATGGTACCTTGGAATGGTTGTAAAGCAGCTCAAATGGCCTCAGCGCCCCGTACAGAAGATTGTGTAGGTTGCAAACGTTGTGAAACAGCTTGTCCTACAGACTTCTTAAGTGTTCGTGTTTATTTAGGTTCAGAAAGTACTAGAAGTTTAGGTTTAGCTTATTAATTTCTAAAAAACTTAATCTGTTTCCTTTGGCTCTTTCCGTTCCCCTCCTATCTTCTATAGGAAAAAGAAAGAGAAGTTATCTATCCCCTTCGGTGACTTCATAGAATTTGATTTCTTCGTATAAAGTTTTCTTTGCGCAGTGCCTTTTCTTTGGTTTGCCTCTTACCAAAAGGAACAAAACAATGCTTTGCGCAAATAAAATTTTATTTATCGATTGAAAATAAAAGATCTTCACTTTTGTTTAAATTTTATCCCTCTAAATTTTTAAATTTTTAGTTAAATAGGGCAATAAGAATTTTAAACAAAAAAAAGAACTAAAAATTCTAAAAATAAAAAACGTAAATCAATCATATATATTAAATTTTAGATGATTAAAAAAATATAAAAAAAAATATAAATATGGTAACAATTTCTAGTTATATTGCATTATTAATTGGTGCGTTAGGTTTAACATTAACTATTTACTTAGGTCTTTTAAAAGTTGTAAAACTTATTTAATTTCTTGTTTTAAGACAACTATATACTATATACTATATATAAGATTATATATAGTATATAGTATACTTTATCTGTATTTTACAACTACAACTTTATCTTAATATATATATAAGATTATCAGAGAAGCTGGGACTTTGCCCTTCTGACAAATTTTTGGAGAAACACAGGGCGCCACCTTGTTCCTTCCGACTAGCTAAGCAAAGAAGCTTCCTTAAGAAGGTAATGCCTAGGGTGCTCTGTCCCCATAGGAGACAAAGCAAAGAAAAGTATATAATTTTTGCCTCGTTTTTTTAGGTATACTACTTTCTTTTTTCTACACGATATGTGTGTATATTAGTAAAACAAAATTTTACAAAGTAACAAAATAATATTAATAGCTAAAAACCTTTTTTTTATTGAATAAATCTATGTAAAAGTAGATTAGAAAGATCACTAAAAGGAACTTTTAATCCAAAAATTTTAAAAATAAAAGATAAAAACCAAAAAAGATAAAAACCAAAAAAGATAGAAAGGAAAAAAGATAGAAAGGAAAAAAGATAAATGTTATAATAACAAATATAATTTATCAAAAGCAAAAGCCTTCGTGATGGAACTGGTAGACATCCTGGTCTTAGGAACCAGTGCTGAAAGGCGTGCCGGTTCAAATCCGGCCGAGGGCAGACAAAAAGTTTAGTATTGTTCGTTTATTCTGTATGTATATGTATACATTTATATACATAGAAAATTTTTTTATAGGCAAATTTTCTTTTATATTAATCTTATTATTTTTTTTAGCAAGCTTCCTAAAAAATAATAAGGAGGCATAACTAAGAAAAAAGACACCACGCTCTGTAAGCAGCTTTTAGTGTCCTTTTCCTTTTCCTTTTCCTTTTCCTCTTCCTGCAAAGCCTCTCCCTCCACTATGTAAGAAAGGCTTCCTCCCCCTATATCCGCTTTGCATTAAGAAAGCTTTATCACTTCCCTTTTCTCCATATAGCGTCTCTCTTATCTTCAATAAATGTGGGTGGCTACCTATCTACAATTTCCTTCTTAACTATCTATGAGAGAGCTATCTGCCTATCAGCGATAGGGTACAGTAGACAGGTAGCTCTTCCTCCATACGGAATCTATCGTAGATAGAATCAAAGATAGGCAAGAAGGAGATCTGAATCTTGACAAATCCCCTTTCCCTTAAGAGTAGGGGAGCATACCTATCTACGATAGGGGTAGAAAGATGGCCGTCCATCGTAGATAGGTAGGGGGCATCGTAGAAAGATGGCCGTCCATCTATCAACTCCTACGGCGAGATAGGCCATCTTTCTTCTATCTCCGATGGGGGTTTGTTCAAGATTAAAATAGGAAGCAAAGTGATCCTCTCCTATCTACGATAGGAAAGCTTTGCTTCCTATAGTATATAGGTAGCCATCTATCTACTCTTATAGTAGATAGGGGGTGTTAAAAAATGAATAAGTACAGAGGAGCAAAGGATTTATCACTTTTTAACTCTTACAACAAAGCTTTCTATGGAAGATTAAAGGGGAAGGCAAAGGTTATTGAGCCTCTTTGGAGATAATACCCAAAAAATCCTTTGGTGTACTCTGCGCAGCTGCACAGCTGTGCAGCTGTGTAGGCATAAAAGTTGGAAAATAAGAAAAATTTGTTTCAATTTTGTTTTGAATATTTAAGTACAGAAAAGGAATGATAAATATGATTCATAAAAATTACAATGCCAATTGGTGTACCACGTATTATTTATTGTTGGGGGGAAGAATTACCTGCTCAATGGACTGATATTTACAATTTTATTTTTCGTCGTAGAATGGTTTTTTTAATGCAATATTTAGATGATGAATTATGTAATCAAATCTGTGGATTATTGATTAATATTCACATGGAAGATCGTTCAAAAGAATTAGAAAAGAAAGAAATGGAACGTAGTGGTGTTTTTAAAAGTAGTACAAAATCAACAAGTACTTCATCTTCTCGTTCTACTGAAGGAATGGATGGAAGCACTTCATTTTATAATAAAAAATCAAGATCAATGGAAGATTTATTAAATGCTGATGAAGATTTAGGTATTGATGACATTGATACTTTAGAACAATTTACATTACAAAAAATTACAACAGAATGGTTAAATTGGAATGCTCAATTTTTTGATTATTCAGATGAACCTTATCTTTTTTATTTAGCTGAATTATTATCAAAAGATTTTCCTGCTTCACGTGTAGAGCGCGGAAAATCTCAAAATAGTATTTCTACTTATTCTTCTCCTTCAATGGCCGGAAGTTTACAAAGCCCCTTCCCACTTTGTGAAGGAAACCATCAAACTCCTTTGGTTCGCGAAACAGTAACAAATGAAGAAAATATGTATTCAGATATTTCACAATTATTAAATATGTTAAAAAGTAGATCCAATAAAAATAAAAATAATGGAGCTTCTAATTCATTTATAAATAAAGCAAATATGCAAATGGGAGAGGTATACTCTCCATTTAGAACAAATACTAATTTTTCTCGCACTAACTTTAACAATCTTCTTAATGGACTTACTTCCCCTTTCTCACAAAGCAAAGAAGTTGAGAAACATGAAGGTGAAACTTCACAGGTAAAGCCTCTTCAGAGTCTATCCCTTGCAATGAATCCTCACGAGAAAGAAGATGGGCATACGAAGGGGGTTGTTATTAGTACAGAAAACAATAAAAAACAAAAATTGTTACAAATGTTCCAAAATTATCAAAACCCTTCTTTTGGTAACCCTTTAAAAAAAGTAGCTAAAAAGGAAAAAACAATTTTTAATCTTTTATCAAACTTAGCTCAAAAAAATTTTTCGTACAGCAGCGCAGATAAATTTAACTTTGGTTCTTCAAAAAATAAAGCAAAGGGACTTGATGCCCTTCACTCTGCAAACTCCTTCAATGGCCTATCTACGATGGGGTGGCCATCAAGTGAAACAGGGAAATCTCCTTCAGGCAAAGCGAACCTTTGGCCATTGACAGGAAAAGAGAACATTAAAGAAAAAATTTTAGGTCAAAAAAATTTACGTCGTTCTTTTTCTTTAGAAAACAATTTCTCTTCATTAGAAATGGGTTCTTTTGCTAACAACAAATCTTCTTTTGGTAAAGTAGCAAACTACTTAAATTCTGGAAGTGAACAAACAGGTAATTCAGTTGGCGCTCGAGAAAGTGAATTTAGAGATTATTATCGCAAACAAACAGAAAGAGCTTTAATTGAAGAAGAATCAAAAAAAGTTTTTGTTATTATTAATTCTTTTGGTGGTTCAGTAGGTAATGGTGTTACTGTTCATGATGCATTACAATTTATTAAAGCAGGTTCATTAACACTTGCTTTAGGTGTAGCTGCATCTGCTGCATCTTTAGCTTTAGCTGGAGGAACAATAGGTGAGCGCTATGTAACTGAAGGTTGTCATGTAATGATTCACCAGCCCGAGTCGTCACTTCAAGGGCAGGCATCCGACATTTGGATTGATAGTCAAGAAATTATGAAAATCCGTTTAGATGTTGCTGAAATTTATTCATTATCTACTTACAGACCTCGTCATAAAATTCTTCGTGATTTAGACCGTGACTTCTATTTAACAGCTACAGAAACAATTCAATATGGTTTAGCTGATGAAGTAGCAACAAATTCAGTAATGTCACAAATCATTGAAATGACTAGTAAAGTTTGGGATTACCATGATAGTAAACAACAACGTTTATTAGAAAGTCGTGAAAGTGCTAGTTCAGGACTTGATACGCAAACTCAAAACTAATTACAAAACAATATCTTCATAACCCCTTCCTATTGAAAGAAGATAGTTGGTACCTTCCTTCTACCTTTTTTCAGTAAGAAGGTACCAACTATCTTCTTTTCAATTTTTCAGTAAGAAGGTACCAACTATCTTCTTTCAATAGGAAGGGGTTATGAAGATATTTTATAGTTTGAGTTCAATTCTTTAGGAATTTCCTTATTTTTATTACCTTCCTAATATACCTTATATTTTAATTAAAAGTTATTTAGCCTCTTTTTCTTCGCTGCTCCATCTTTTATAAGTCTTTTTTTCACTTCAGATAAAGAGCCTTCTTCTTCTCCTCTTTACCGCAAAGCAAAAGGGAAGAGGCTTCGCCACTATGTAGAAAAAGGAAATGACCATCAAGTGGGGCCTGTAAGAGACTTTGCTCCGTACAAAACCTCTCTTTTTTTCAAGAAAACAAGTAGGAGACTTCAAGTGGGCTGCTTTTTATAAGGTGAAAAACATCACAGGAAAGAAGGAGGAGTGAAGCCTACCAAATAAAAGAACTCTGTTTAATTAAAACTTTAAAAATACAAAATGCAACAAGATTTCTTAAAGTAAGATAAAAAATAAGGAAATGATGGCCTACCTATCTACTATTTCTTTCTTACCTATCTACGATAGAGCTAGAGCTATCTATTGTAGATCAATTTCTTTCTTACAGCAGAGCTATCTGCGATAGACAGGGTGCTCTTCCTATTGAATATAGGAAGGGATCTCTTTGCTTTGTGAAGGGATTTACTCCTATCGTAGATAGATATGTCCCATCGTAGATAGATGGCTGGTGGCGGCTATCTATCTACTCCTATCTACGATAGGTATGCCCCTAAGCTTTATCTATTTTCTTTCATATTTATCAGCCTATCTGCGATAGGGTACCTTAGGAAGTTCCTTTCTTCTCTATGTTATATGAGAGGGGGGATAAAATTGAAGCAAAAGTGGGAGAGCGAAGATAGTACAGTTACATTTCCCCTCCGCAAAGCGGGAGGAGGTTCTGAACACCGGAGGAGGTATAACGCAACGCATCGTTCTTCAATAGGAAAGTCACTTTGATACGAAAAAGATTGCTTTGCTCCTATAGTAGATAGTATCTTATAATCGTCGATGCTATACAAAAAATTGAAGTAAAAAAAAGGCATATGAGGCTCTTCTTTACTCCATTACGTACGGAGAAAAAGTGTACCCCTCCTTTTTACCTTTCTTTTGCTACTCTGCTTGACCCCACAGAGTGGGAAGTAGGAAGCGGGAAAGAGCAATAAAGCTATAAAGCAGAGAGAGGACAGCTTTGCGTACCTTCCTTTAGTCCTTCAATTTTTAGGTCCTTAGGTCCTTCAATCCTTCAGTCCTTCGATCCTTTGGTCCTTAGGTCCTTTGATAGGACTGTTTTGCAAAATGATAAAACGAAGGGGGACAGGAGAAAAGAGGGTAGGATCTTCTATCCTTTATGCAAATAATGTCCTTTCCAAGGACGATTCTTCGTTTCTTTGGTCCTTCGATTTTTTTATTTTTGAAGAAAAACTACAACTTGCCCCTTTTACCGTTAGTAGGAGGCTTTGAGCTCCCTTGATTTTGTTTTTGGCAAAGAATTAAAAGTCTGGAGCATGTCACCTTCTCTTTTCTTGTGCTCATCGCCCCTCTGGACGGATCCTTCACTTTGCTACTTTTCTATATGGAGGGGCGGCAAAGAAAAAGCTATAAAGCAATAAAGCGGGAAGGGCCAATTTTTTTTTTTTTTTTTTGCCAGGAAGTGCCCTATACTTAGGATAATAGGGCACCCTCTGAAAAAACTTTTTATGTGTTCGTAGCGGTTCTTTGATATAAAAAAAGACAAACTAATTCCTCCTAAAAAAAAAGGAAGGTGCTTACCTTCCTTTAGTTAGACAAAAAAAATAAAAAAGAAAACTTTGCTCCCACTAGAAAAGTTAATATAAAGCAATAAAAGCCCTACTTAAATTTAGGTAAAACTTATAATTGAAAAGTTGAAGTTGAAATACAAGTTTTTACTTAAGATAAATATCTAGTATTTTATATTAATTTATCATAAAATGTGATTATATCTATTTTTATTTAAAAAAGATATAAATAAAAAAATGTTAAAAATAGCAATTTACTAGCTTACTTTTTCAAATAAGTTAAGTAAGTTGTAACTAAATAACCAAACACTCTCTTTTATATTATAAAAGAGACTTGTAGCAAAATTTTAAGGGACTCTCTTCACCTTTAGGCAAAAAGCAATTATTATTTGCCCTCTATGCCACTAAAGCATAAATATCCTAACAAAAAATCAAAAACAAAGGACGAAGGGGGCTTTATTTTTTACAGATTTTACAGAGTTAAAGGTTTCACCTCTTTAATTTAGTTTTGTCAGGAACTCGCTAGTCTTTGCTCTCCCAAATAAAAAAAGGAGGCTAAACTAAAGTCCATATTCTTCTATACCCCCAAAGTGGAAAAGGGTGGGCGCTTTTTAAAAGTAGCCCTTAAGAAGGTGCCTTTCCTTTCCCCTTTAGAAGCAGAGAAGATGTTAAAATAAAGCCCCATCAAAGCAAAACGTGTTGGGGGTTCCCCCCAACAAAGAGAACAAGGCCACCTACAAGGTGTACCACTTTTACACTTTGCTTTGATAGCCATTGGTCGAGAGCCACCTTCACGCTTTGATGGGGTAACAATTGCACCCGTGGCCATTGAAGAAGTGGCACACTCAGGTAAGGGGCTTTGAGCCCCTAGTTTGCATAGCAAATTTATTAGGTTCTTAGGTATGTAGGTCTTTTGGTCCTTAGGTCCTTTGGTCCTTCAGTAGAACATACAAAAATAATAAAGAAAACTTTGGCTTTAAAAAAAATTTTTTAGCTTCATATAGCACTGTTGGCCGAGCGGATTAGGCAAACGACTCATAATCGTTGTTAGATAGGTTCAACTCCTATACGGTGCAATTAATAAATTAAATTAAAAAAATACAATTATCTACTATGGGGGTGGTAAGATAGAAGAAGTTGCTTTCCTTTTGGAGGAAAAGCTATACTATAGCAGAAAAGAGGAGTGGGGATTGCTTTACTTTACTTTACTTTACCTATCTCCACTCTGCGATAAGAAAGGCTTTGCGAAATAAGGAGAAAAACGCAGGCTTTGCAAAAAGAAGGAGGAGGAAAGTGCATCCCTTTGGTAGGAGAAAGGCGTGGCACGCTTTCTTCCCTTCAGTAGGAGGTTTTAAGTTTTTGGCCACCCCCTACTTCTCCTTTCTCTTTACTTTGTTCCTTACAGTAGGAAACTTAGCCTATCGAAGATAGGGGACAGTATAGAGGAGCTGCAAGAAGCTATAAAGTGAGAAAGGAAGGGGGAAGGGGGTTTAGTTTGCGTGAAGGTAATGCTTTCTTTGCCCTCTTACAAAAAGAAGAGAATTGACAAAAAAAAAAAAATGTATATACTTTATAAAAAAGATAAAAAAGAAAAATAACAATGCGGGTATAGTTCAGTGGTAGAACACCTCCTTGCCAAGGAGGTTGTCGCGTGTTCGAGTCACGTTACCCGCTTAAAAAAAATTAAATGATCAAATCATCAAAGATAAAAAAATAAAAAAAAAAAGAATATGGAAAGATATATTGGACCAAAGTTAAGAATTATTCGTAGAATTGGGAAATTACGTGGATTTACACGTAAAAAACCTTTTAGACGTGTTTTCCGTGGTAAAGGACCTTTAAAAGGAAAAGTTATTCCACCTGGACAACATGGTTTAGTTAAACTTTTTAAAACAAGACCTTATGATTCATGTGAATCAGATTATTTAATCCGTTTAAAAGTAAAACAACGTCTACGTTTTAATTACGGATTAACAGAACGTCAATTAGTTAATTATGTAAGAAAAGCAAAAAAAATTAAAGAAGCAACTGGTCAAGTTTTATTACAATTATTAGAAATGCGTCTAGATAATATTGTTTTTCGTTTAAATATGGCACCTACTATTGTAGCTGCTAGACAACTTATTAGTCATGGGCATATTCGTGTTAATAATAAAAAAGTTAATATTGCAAGTTATATGTGTAAACCGAAAGATGTTATTTCGGTAGCTATGAAAGAAAAATCTCTTCGTTTAGTAAATAAAAATTTAAGTGAATATTATAAACGCATGCGTTTTTATAAAAAACGTTTAGAAAAAACTATTGCTTTTATTTTGTTTAAACTAAAATTAGTTCCTAATATGGCATCTGCTTTACTATTAATTAGTCAAGGAGCTTTAAAAATTAATAATAAAAGAATTCGAACACCTAATTATATTTGTAATGCACGTGATGTATTATCTGTTAATACAAAACAAGGTCTACGTCAAATCAAGTTAGCCCAAATTTTACTAGCAGGTTCTACTAAATAATTCCTTCCTGCCTGAACCTTTCAAGTAAAAGCAAGAAGTAAACTTTTATTTTTTCTCTAAGAACATGCAGCTAAAGATATATAAATTTAGTACAAGATTTAGATCTCCTTCTTGCCTATCTATCGTAGATAGATCTTCGATAGGGGACAAGGTTCCTATCTATCGTAGATAGATTCCTATCGTAGATAGTTGCTATCTATAATAGGAAGAACAACCTGTCTATTGCAGATAGCTCTACTGTAAGAAGGAAATCGTAGATAGTTCCTCTGTTCTGTACGGAGGAACTATCTATGATAACCCTGCATCCGCTCTATAGAAGATCAGTAAGAAGGAAATAGTATATTGATAAGAAGATATGCATATATTATATAGGGGACAGTACAAAGAAGCAAAGTGATCTCTATATAATATATGCATATCTTCCTATCAATCTACTATAAAAAGGTAAGGAACAGATACAGATGCTATACTTAAAAAAGGGCACACCTTCTTTTAAAGATGCTATACGTAAAAAAAGGCACACTTTCCTTTTCTCCATTGATTTAGTTTTGTCAAGGCGTGCTTTGTACTACTCCAAAGGATTGAAGGATCTTCCTTTGGGAGGATAGCCTAATATGCCCTTTGGGTTTGCTTCGTTACAAGGACTCAATGGCCATTGCAAAGCACACCCTAAGGCTTTTCTTTCCTTAGCAGACCTAGACTCTTACTTTTTAATGCCACCATTGTTCCTTAAGGATTTCTTTTGCTTTGCTAAGGTCCTTTGCTTTGCAGCAAAGGACTTTATGGTGGAGCTGCAATAAGCAATAAAGCTAAAAGGGGGCTATCAAAGGAAGTGGCCATCGAACCCCAAGCTTACATAGCAAAGAGGGAGTGAAGTGGCCATATAGGTTAACAGTGGGGATCTCCTAAGGGGGTCATCAAAAAAGTGTAAATCAAACTTATTTGTCTTCGCGCCTTTCAACGTGAGGAAAATTTTGGAATGAGAAAGCACACACCTTCCTCCTTCCCGTCCCACTCCTCCTATGTTCTATAAGATAGCTTCTTCTCTTTCTTGTATTGCTCCCCATACAGCGAAAAGAAAGGAACGGAGAAAAAAGTGATAATCCTATTGCAGATAAGTTTACGTACAGAGCAGAGTTATCTACTATAGGGAAAAACTTTTCTTTGCTCTGTATGGAGACTCCGTATGGAGACTTCGTATGGAGCAATACAAGAGGGAGGAGAAGCGAAGAGGCGGAGGGTATGAGGCCTCTTACCTGTTCTCCTGCAAAGCAAAGAAGTTTAATGAGCCTGTCCTCCTTCCTTAAGTAGGAGAGGGTAATTTTGACAGCAAAGAATGTCTTCTTTCTTTGGAAGGAACTTTTAGCCACATTGTTTTTGTCCTAATTAGAAATAGTTAAAAATTAATGTTATATATTGCTATAAAATTTTTAAATAAAATATTATAAAAAATAAAAACAATATATAGTTATATAACTATAAGTATTTTATAGAATTCTATATTTAGATAATATAATAGAATAAATAATATCAAATTTTATTGCCTACATGGTCCGTTTAAACGGAGATGTTATATACACATACAATAAAAAAAATTCTTTTTATGAATTTATTCATAATTTTTCTATTTTATGGCCTTAGCCCCATAATAGGCTATGAAATTTGCAAAGTAAAGGCTATGTTTTCCTGCCCTCAAGTAAGGGGTTAGATAGCCTTTGCTTTACAACCTCTGTCCCTCGTGAAGGCTTCCGTAGAATAAATAACAAAATTCATAAATACAATTTTTTTGTATATAAAAATAATTTTATATGGCTGTACCAAGTGCGACTCGTTTTATTTTATAAATAAAAAATTAAAATTTTATTTTTTTGATTATGTATTCTTTTTATAAAGACTTAGTCTTCAATCTGTTTTTATATGAACCAATTTAAACAAAAATTTTTTTTACTATAGAGAAGCTCTTTCTTTTTTTTTTTTACTGTTTGTTAATTTTTGGCTACTATATACTATATACTATATACTATATACTATATACTATATACTATATACTATATACTATATAAGTTTGAAAGCCTTCTAATAATAATGTGGAGACTAAGGCCAAAAAACTAAAGATGAAGGCCACCCAAAAATGGTTTGTTTTTATTCTTATATTTTTTATGGCTCATAGTTACCTTCTTTAACCATTCCCGCCTCATTTTTCCTATCGTAGATAGTAAACCTTCCCCTCCCTATCTCATAGCTTCCTATCTATTTACGATTTCCTTCGTATCTATCTTCGATAGCACAGAGCGCTATCGAAGATAGATACGAAGGAAATCTGAATCTTGACAAATTAGGAAAGCCACTTCTCCTTTCGTAAATAGGACAGCTCCGTTTCTTACCTTTATGCAATAGGAAGCTATGTCTATTTTTGATAGGGTACAGTACGGAGGAGATTGCTTTGCTAAGATGCAATAAGGATAAAATTGCTTTGCTCTTCAGTATCAGATTGCCATGACAAAGTGGATAAGAAACGTATGAAGATGTGATACTATCTACGATAGGAGAATCAAAGAAGCAGAGGGGGGGATAAAGAGTTAATTATCCAGACTAATATAATAATAATAATAGTGAGTGTAAAAGCAAAGCCCAAAGAACAAAGAAACATCTTTAAGAATATTTAAGGGTAAGGTTCTTTTTGGCCTTTTTGGAGAAAGCTTTTATTTTCCCCACTTTTATAGATTATTTGTTACTAACAGAATTCAACTCAAGTTAAAAGCAAAGTCTTCTCAGACCAGTAACGCTTTCCTTCTAGGAAATGGAAAAAAAACAAGAAAAGAGAGAGCAGAACTGAAAAAATTCTAATAAAAACTAAAAGAAACTTATTATTCAAAAAAAACAATATTTATTAAAGTAAGGCTAAAAATTTTAAAAAAAATTTTAAATGGAGGTACTCATTTAAATAAACAAATAAAAGCAAATAATTTATTATTATAGTAATATTTTTTGAAATCTTAATAATTTTTTATTAAGCCTACCTTTATATTTTATATTTTATATTTTAATTTTACGAGGATTTTTTCAAATAACATTATTTGAAATATTAGGATTCTTTTTGAAAAAGTTTTTTTATTATAAATATTGCTATAGCTATAAATATAGCTATTACGATTGCTAATATAAATTATATTAAAATAAAAAATTTTAAAATAAAAAGACTTTAGATTTTTAAATAAGAGGATTCTAAATCCTCTTATTTTTTATATATTTTGATTCTTTTACACTTTTAATTGATTTTTTTTGTAATTAATTTTTTTTTAAGATTTGTGAGTTAATCTCATTGACCCACAAGTACCCCCTTCTTTATTCCAAGTTTTATGTGTCCCTAAAGGAGGTCTTTTTTATTGAGGTTATGGCACTTTTAGTCTATCAACCTATTTTTCTTTTTACAGGGTATTGACACCCCAAAAGAAGACCTCTTACAGGCAAAAAGATAGGCCCTGTCAAGTTTTATTTTTTAGGGGGGGGGGTCTTCCGCCCCTTTTCAGGACCAATAAAAGTTTCTTATTTGTGTGTGTAGCTTGCTCTCTTGTTTAGGGGAGGAAGGGATAAGTGGCCTGTCCCCTTAAATTGCAAAGAAAATCTTTGTAGCGGGCAACTTTGTAGCCTCTGCCCTCCAAAGAATAGACTCCCCTATTTTTATTTTAGAGGGGTAAAAAAGTAAACTGTCCCCTTTAGTTACAAAGTCACCTATCCTCTTTAGCCACAAGGAACATCTTAGTAACCACCACACTTTGCTTTGACAAAAAAAAAGACTATTATAAGGACATACTAATTTTATAAGTTAAGGCAGAGGTCTATCTTCTCCCCTACAAACAAAAAAGAGCTTTTTGACAAAATAGCAAATTCTAATTTTTGTGTGTAACCAATTCAATCAATGGGGGCTCCTTCTACCAAAGAGGAGCGCTTTCTCAATTTTTTCTAAGATTTTCCTCTCTCCGCTTTATAGCTTTCTTGTTCTCTCCCCTTATTGACCACTCTACTCCCCCTCCTTTCTTTCATACGTTCCCCTTCCAAAAGCGGGAGGAAGCTCTGCGCACCGAAGGAGGCTCTGCGCACCGAAGGAGGTTCTGCGCACTGAGGGAAGCTCTGCGCTCTGTACAAAGGAAAGGAGGTTATTGTTATTGCTTTGCTCCTCCGTTGAGCAGAGTGCAGGAACGGATGAGGAAAGCAATAAAGCAATAAAGCGTAAGGAGGCTTCTACTCTGTATAGCTTTTTCATCTGTTCATGTGCTCTGCTCCTATAGTAGATAGTATCGCATAGCCTCCTCTCCTTTCTATCGTAAATAGATAGGAAGATTTACTGTCCCCTATCAAAGATAGACAAAGCTATCTACGATAAGGAGGGGAACGTAAACTTATCTGCTATTTCCTTCTTACTGCAGAGCTATCTGCGATAGACAGGGTGCTCTTCCGTATCGTAGATAGGAACCCTGCATCTGCTTTATCGTAGATAGGTAAGAAGGAGATCTTAATCTTGACAAACCCTCCCTCTTTCCCTTAAGGGGAAGGGAGGGGCATACCTATCTACGATAGGTGTAGAAAGATGGCCGCCCATCTATCTACGAAAGATAGGGATCTACGATGGGCGTTTGTTCAAGATTCAAATAAGAGGCATAGCGCACCTTTCTTCGATAGGAAAGCTACTTTGTTGTTCCGTACGAAAAGATACTATAAAGAGGAGCAAAACAATATTCTGCGTATCTTCTCTTTATAGCCTACTCCTCCTATCTTCAATTCTTTAATTCTTCAATTCTTCAATTTTTCAATTCTTTGATTCTTCCATTCTTCTATTCCCCGTCGAGGATTCTTAGAATCTTAGATTCTTAGATTCTTCGATTCTTAGATTCTTAGATTCTTCGATTCTTCGATTCTTAGATTCTTCGATTCCCCGTAGGGGATTCTTCGATACTTCAATACTTTGATACTTCGATACTTTGATAGGAAAGCTTTGCTAAAAAAGAGAGAATCCTATTGCTAATAAATTTACGTTTCTTCGCTATGCAATACTATCTACGATAGGAGCAGAGAGCAGGAAAAGTAAACCACTTCCCACTCCTTTGCTTCTTTTCCATTCCTTATCATAGGAAGCCACGGCTATACTATCTACGATAGGAGAAGCAACAGAGTGGAACGATAAGAAAGAAACGATGATCTACCTATTTATAATAGGAAGCAAAGTGTTGGAGTGGCCACCCTCATCGTAGATAGATGGATGACCTATCGTAGATAGGAAGCAAAGCTTTCCTACAGTGCACAAAACGCAGGGATCACTTTGTGAAAACCATCGAGCTCCTGGCCATCGAAGGGGATCACTTTGCTTCCTATCGTATATAGGTAGCCATAGAGCCCCTGTGCTCTGTACATAAAACTTTATTTGCTCCTTCGCACAAATTCCTATCTAAGATACAGAGGAGATCACTTTGCTCCTCTTTCTCTTAGAAAGGAATGGATGAAGAGGCTTCCTATCTATCTACTATAGAAAGGAGAGAATTCCCACTTTTTTCTTCGTTCCTGCTTCTTTCTTAACCTTAACATAGAGGTTCCCCCTCTTTGCAGCTTTGCAGCTTTGCAGCTTTGCAGCTTTGCAGTTTTGTAACTTTGCAGCTTCGCAGAAAGGTGCGCTCTGCAGAGTGCAGGGAATTGGGAAAAGCTATCTTACCACAGAGCGGAGATAGAAAGGAAGGAATGTAGAAAGGGAGAAAGGTGCAAAAGTAAAGTGTGTTGCCCCTCCAAAAAATTAATTCTTCCTGAAGTGGCCTATAAGAGGCTTTACACAAAGGCCTCCCACGGGGGCTGTCTCAGGGAGTCATTTTCTTACAAAATATTGGGAGGAAGGGTATATATTGCGCTCAGGCCCGGTTTATAAGTGTGTCCTTTTCTTTTTTGCTTAGAAGGACAAACAAGAACACACCAATTCCTAAAGGGAAGGCAGAGGTCTTCCATAGTTTCACCTCTTTTACACTTTGGAAGGGAAATGCTCTCATATAAAAAGAAAAAGAAATCTTTATTTACTAGGTAGGTACCATAGCCTTACAATAATGTAAGGATTTTACTCTACCCTTACAGCTTTTTATAGGAAAGAAGGATTGCACCTGCACCCTTAAGGTGGTTTACTTAAACACAAGTACATTTTGATATAATATAAAGGCAGTTTTGTATTGTTGTTATTTTTCAGCATGATATATTACATACTCCTGATACTATATACTCCAGATGCTATATATAATAAAAACTTTGTTATTAATTATTTTAAACAAAAGAGTGGCTTCACTACTACAGCTGAGATAACAAACCTTAACTTTTAATGAAAAAGCACTAAAAGTTAGTATATGATTATAGTCTTGACATTTTTCATAATATAATTTACAATAGATTTATATATCAATAGATTTATATATCAATAGATAGAAATATAAAAAGCCTGCTTAACTCAATCGGCAGAGTATCGGTTTTGTAAACCGAAGGTTATCGGTTCAACTCCGATAGTAGGCTTTAGAATAAAAAAAATAAAAATAGAATTGGTATCATTAAAAAACCTAGCTAAAATTATAAATATATGTATATTTATATATATATTAAAATAGACATATTTAATTTAGGGCTTGTAGCTCAGTGGACTAGAGCACATGGCTACGAACCATGTGGTCGGGGGTTCGAATCCCTCCTGGCTCAAATAAGAAACTTGAATAAATGTTATTTTAAAAATACCTTTTTTACAATAAAGCAAAGAAAAAGAAATTATTGATATTTTAGTAAACCTCTCTTCATACAGATGACTTAGCTTCTTTACTGCTCAATTTTCCTTTAGATTAAAGTAACCCTCTATAAAAAGAAGCCCTTTTTTAAATTATTTCTTTGTATTGCAGGGGCAGCACAAAACAAAAATGAGAAAAAGGAAATAAACATAAAAAAAAACACAAATACCAAAAATATATTATAATATGAAATAAAAACTGAAGTTTTTAATATTTTATTTGTCTTTACTTTGTCCTCTTTCTTTTGTCTACAGAGCAAAAGTGACAAAATAAAACATAAAAAATAAAACAATTACCAGCTTTAGTTGTCAAACCACTCGCACTCAGCTTTTTTCTAAGAATTCCTTTTTTTATATATGATGGATGTTAATGAGTACCCCCCCTTCTCCCTCCAACTTTTAAATAAAAGAATATATTTCCTTCTTCCTTTGGAGACCAAGGTAGAAAGATCAAATAAGAGCTATAGATTCTCTTTTCAAAGGGTTACAAGGCAAAGAGCACGCTATTTTGTAAAAATTACCTCCTCCCCTATAAAAAACCTGTACTTCAAATTCAAAGAAATTTTTACTCCAAATGTATAATTTGTTTTTTCTTATTAAAAAATAAGGGTTTTCAGGCTTTTGCTTTTTGCCACTACTTGGTTGGCAGAGTAAACCTAAAACTGTCTGCTCTTTTTTATAGGAATGCAGATTCTATGCAGGGAAGGTCTTCCTACTAGGTCCATCTATCAACTTTTATAGTAGATAGATATGCTTCTGACAAAACTAAATAAAAGGGGTAAAAACAAAACCTCAAAAAATTGAAAATAAGCACCATATATTAAATCTAAAAAGGGGAAATGATGAAATGGTAGCCATAGTAACTTCAAAAGTTGCCGATTTAATAATCGTGGGGGTTCGAATCCCCCTTTCCCCACCTAACATTATTTTATTTTAAACTTAGCTTGCAACCTCTACCTTTTTATTAAATAGTGGATTGCTTCTTCCTTCCTCCCTTCTTTATTTTGCTTCATTCTATCTACGATAGTATTGCATTGCTTTGTTCCATACAGAGGAGCAATGCTATAAGGAGGAGCAAAGCAAAAAGGTAGGAAGGGAGTAAAAAAGAAAAAATGAGTTAAAATAAACTTGTTAAAGTTTCTATTAGAGTGCTTGAGCCGTATGCAGTTAAAACTGCAAGTACGGTTCTACGGGAGGTATCTATTATCTTTTGGGCTGTTTTAACAGCTACTTAAGCCTAACTAATATGGCTGAAAAAAGCAAAAGTTTATCACCTTTTTATGATTTTTTCTAAAAAAAATAGAAAGAATACTTAATAAGTGATACAAATATTAGTAAAGGAGAACAAAAACCAAAAAACAAATAGAACCTACCCTACAAAACCAGGTCATTTTTCACGTACATTAGCTAAAGGTCCAAATACAACAACTTGGATTTGGAATTTACATGCTGATGCACACGATTTTGATAGCCATACAAGTGATCTAGAAGAAATTTCTAGAAAAGTATTCAGTGCTCATTTTGGGCAATTAGGTATTATTTTAATTTGGTTAAGTGGGTGCGACACGATGAAACATAAATAAAAATAGAAAATAAAATAAAAATTATTTTAAAAGCTTTCTTGTATACATTCTTATAAGCTTATAAGAATGTATAAACTAAAAAAATTAATTAATAATACATTATTATTATTGCTCATTTATTCTTTTGGTTTTACTTTTGCTATGAGCCAAGCAGTTCTTTTCCTTTTTTTTTTAACAACTTGCTAAAAGAACTCTGCTCCAAGTTTTCTTTATTATTCGTTTTTAGCCTGTTCCCTTTGGTTCCCCCTCTCCTCTCATAAGGATTAGGGGAAGATGGTACCAGTTTCTTATAGCTGCAGGGAACATCTTCGTGACCTACTTTTTTTCTCCTTTAAGGCAAAGGTTATATCCTTCTGATCCCCAAAAATGGGAAAGTAAGGGGAAAGTAAGGTGCCTCTTCAAAGAAACAAAGAATAGCTTTTGACAAGAAAAAAGAGAAGGGGTAAAAAAGAGCTTCCCGACTAAAAAATTAAAGAAAAGCAAAAACCAAATAGAGTAAAAGTAGCAAAAGAAATTTTGCTACAGGCTAAAATAATAAATCTATAAAACATTTTGCCGTTCTCAGAACTTGATTGTTTAATAAGAACCAGCAATAAAAAATAAAAAAACAGAAATCTGCTATTCTGTTTTTTTTTGCTATTTATGCCTAACAGTTTATAAAACAGTGTATCTAGACTTTGACTATTGGCTCTCTTCCCTTTTATCAAAAACTAGGTAACTACGCTACAGCTGAAAGTAAATAGCAATAACAAAAGCTATATTGTTATAGCTGGTAAAATGTAAAGAATTATTTAGTTAGTTTTAAATTTTTTTATATACTTAAATATAAAAAATCGTTTTAATATGTTTAACGTGTGAATCTGTTTTAAAGTCAAAAATTTTAATTTTTCGTTTTAAAGTACTTTGCTATTACTACCTTATCTACTAAAGAGAATATCTTGTAAAAAAGAAGAAGCAGCTTTTTGCTATGGAAAATCTCTCAATAATTTAAGTATGGCTTGCTTTGCTAACCACACTTGTCCTTTAGAGAGAACAGGCAACTTATCCTTTTACTTCTTTTTCCTCTTTTTTATATATGTTATATATAAATGCACAAAGTGTTAAAGTTGAGGGAGCTAGCTATTTCTTGACTTATATAAAGGTTAAAAGGGATAGGCTTAGGCTACTTTATTAAAAAACTAAAAATAAAAAAAAGATTTTAACAGAAAGGAAACTCAAAAAAGACTAGATTCAAATTAAAATCAGATTTTATAATTTGAATATTGAATTTATATAAAATGTTAATTTTTCAAGAATTTTGCAGTTGCTTTAAACTTCTCTTTTTAAGTATACCTTTGCTATAGTAAAGTTTCCCATTGTACTAAAAAGCCTTCTGTAGGTAGTTATGCAAATGAATGAATTTTAGTTGTTTGTTTTTTGCTATATATTATTACTACTATTTACTTAGTAAATATATGTCAGCAAAACTTCAAATTTTTTGTTAACTTTGAGTGTGTTCGTTTTTTCAGTTAATCCGTTGTAAATTTCTTTCATTTAAGAACATCCTGCTTGTGGCTTTTTCCTTTTAGGAAAAATAGCTGCTTTTTTCTTATTATTACTTCACACTTACCACTTCCCACTCGCCCACTTTTTTCTCCGTTCCAGGGTCTTTCATCTGTTTCCCTGTAAGAGGCTATGCTTTGTACGGAAATCTATTAATGAGACTCTTTTGATGTTTCCCCATTATGGAAAAAAAATTTTGTTATCTGTCTTATATTCTTATATAAGAATATAAGACAGATAACAAAATAAAAAGGAGAAGAGGGGATAAAAAAAAAAGCTTATATTTGTTATAAAAGCTTATATTTGTTTAAAAAACAGAGAACAAATTTCCTAAAAAAACTTTGTTACTTTATACTATTCTAACTAAGAGCATAAAAGGCAGATTTAAAATCTCTCCCAAAAATCTCAAACTTGAAATTCTGCTCCAGCTAAGGTTCTCCACTTTACAACCTTTGCTTTTGGTTCCTTTGCTTCAGTGAAGTCTGGGTAGCATATAGTACTACTAAAAGACTTATATACAGAAAGCCTCTGGAACAGAACTCCAACCCTTACTGTTCAAGGTAGCAGAGTTTGACTTCCTTTGGAGTTAAACTAAAAAAAGTTTGGAAAGCAAAATATGGACTTTTATTATTTTTTAAAAAAATTATTTGAGAAAAATAACAATAAGTGAATTTGCTTAGTATTTTTGTTTCTAATTGAAGGTTTATTTTTTAATCTTATGTCAAACATTGGAACTACTGGACGTATCCCTTTATGGCTTGTTGGTACTGTTGTAGGAACACTAGCTATTGGTTTATTAGCAATTTTCTTCTATGGATCTTATGTTGGTTTAGGATCTTCTTTATAATTTATTTTTAACCTTGGTTGTTTAAAAAGGTAAGGAGAATTATAGCGTAGTTTCAAAACAACGTTACTATCTCAAAACCTCAAGTAAACTTCTCAAATAAAGGTAACTTACCCCTACCTTACTCCAAATCTTCTTGAAGCTGTCTTTTCTTTGTTCCCCACAAACGGGTTCTATGGTCACCTTTGTGCCTCTCCTCTTCACTTTATAGCTTCCCTCCTCCCCTCCTCTTTAGAGCTTACCACTTCCCACTATGTGGTGTCTCCTTCTCCTATGGGGCGAAGGGAAGCGAAAAGGATTCGTGGAATGAAACAAAAGAGAGGAAAGAATGAGGCTTATATGGCCTATCCTATCAAAGATAGGAGAAGTGGGGATCACTTTATCATACGTTTTGGCTTCTTTCATCTGTACAGAGCAAAATGATAAAGTGATCCCCACTTCTCCTATCTTTGATTCTTCAATTCTTCTATTCCCTGTAGTGGATTCTTTGATTCTTCGATTCTTCGATTCTTCGATACTTTGATAGAATAGCTTTGCTACTCCCTATCACATAGCCTCCTACAATGTGTAGAGCCTCCTCTTGCTTTGCGGAGGGGGAATAGATGAAAAAATTTGATTTGTTCAGGTTCTTCCACTTCAAAAAGAAAGAATCTGAACAAATCAAACTTTAGCAAAAGTCATTGAGGGGAAAAGAGTAGGTTGGTTAAACAAAATAATAATAAAATATATAGACCAACCGAAGGATTGAAGGAAAGCCACTTCTCCTATCTTTGATCGGATAGCTCCATTTTTTTATTAACAACCTACTCCCCCTCCTTTCTTACGTTCGTTCCTGTGCTCTGTGCTCCTCTGTACTGTATTACATAGTGAAAAAAAGAAGGAGCAGATTGCTTTGCTCCTCTGTTCCTATCGTAGATAGCTATGCTATACAGAGGAACGTATGAAGAAGCTATAAAGCAATAAAGCGGACCACTTTACTGTCCCCTATCGAAAATAGACAAAGCTATCTACGATAAGGGGGGAGGCTTCTCCTCTCTATTGAAGAAAGGAACGTAGAAAAAAGTGGGAATCTTCTCATATTGCTCCATATGGAGCAAAGAAAGGTTTACGTACTGTCCCCTATCAAATATAGGCAAAGTTCTACTAGCGTAGCAAGCAGGAGCAGAGTGATCTACAATAGGAAAAAGCCGATATATAGAAAAGATTGCTTTGCTCCTATTGTAAATTGTGTTGCATAGTAGCTCTTTTATATCACATAACAAAGGACCTGTACAGAGGAGTTAAGTGGTGAAGGAACGTATGAAGATGCAATACATAGGAGAAGCTATTGATTTTTTAAAATTATCAAAAAATATTTCTATATAATTAATCTATATAGAAATATTTATAAGTGTGAACGTAGTTCACTAAATAATTGTTGATTGTATTTCCTTTACCTTTTGTACTTAGTTTTTACGCTTCCCCTCTGGGATAAATAGAAGGGATAGGAGATCTTAGATAGGGGACAAGGTGCGAAGCACCCTGTCTACTGTACCCTATAGCAGATAGCAGATAGCTCTATCTATCTACGATAGAATCGTAGATAGGTAAGAAGGAAATCTATCGTAGATAGATAGGTATATTCCTCCCCTTTCCCTTCTCTTTCTCTTAAGGGGAGGGAAAGGGTAGGTATATTCCTCCCCTTTCCCTCCTCTTTCTCTTAAGGGGAGGGAAAGGGAAGGTTTTGTTCAAGATTCAAACTCTACAGCCTCTACAGCAAAAAATACAGGACACTTCAGAGCTAGCAATAAAAAAATAAAAAAAACCTTACCTTTAATCCTTGTGGTCTCTTGAGGAAAGTCAAAAAGCTTTTTTTAGCTACTTATTTTCAGGAAGGGGTTTTATTTATTTTGCTTTGCAATAGTGCCAAAGTAACCAACACGGTTGTTATAAAATTAAATAAATTTATTTAGTTCATTTAAATGCTGCTTTTTACGTAAGGGAGTCAATTTTATTTGTTCAGTTACACAGCAGGAACTTTTCTTTTTTGTGGTGTAGTTCTTCTTTGTGGTGCAGGGCTCCTTTGGATTTAATAAAATCCTTATATACAAAGAAATCCTCAAGATCCTAGGGCACCCTTTTTCTATAAGAGATGCCCGTTGTACAGGAAAGCACCAAAGCAAAGTGGCAAGCCACCTTACTTCTTAACTGATTAGGGACCCCTTTCCCTTTTTAAGTTTTTCCTTCCTCTTTAGTACTTTGAGCAGAGAGAAATGCATCCATATAAAAAGAAGTGCTTGAAGCTTTTTATATATGGGAAGCAAGAGGGAAAGCTTAATTTCTACTCAAATATTATATAAACGTGACTATAACTAAGTAGCTTCTCTAATGTTAAAATTTATTAAACAACTTTAAAAAGTAAAGATATTTAAAAATCTAAAAAACTTTAAAAGTTGTTTTTACGCTTTTTGTGAAACTCTTTCTCTGGAAAAAAAAATTTTGCTACTAACTTGTTTCTGTTTTTTTGTAAAGCGAAAGAAGTTACTTAATAATATCAAAAACTTTTTTTTAGCTTCTCTTCTCTACCTTATACTCCCCTCTCAGAACCCTTTATAAAAATATACAGTAAAAAGGGCTATTTTTTTTTATTCTTTAGTTTTTGATAAAAAAAGTAGATATAGCCTTAGTTTTTGATAAAAAAAGTAGATATAGCCTTTTTAAAATTTTAAATTTAAAATTTAAAATTTAAAATAAAGGCAAAAATAAACCTACATAAAAAAGCGGAGAAGGAAGGTTGTTTCTTAAAGTAGAAAGCTCTTGTCTTTTTGTAATAGGAAGCTTTTTGGTAAGAGCAATAAAACGATAAAGCAATAAGAAAACTTTTTTTGAAACAGAAGAAGATAAGGTTTACTTTATTTCTAGAGGAAAAAGCAAAAAACGTAATAAAAAATAAGAAACATAAATCTATGATTAATCCTTTATTAGAACTTGCTGAAGTTTCAGTTGGACAACATTATTACTGGAAAGTAGGTGAATTTGAATTACATGGTCAAGTATTAATTACTTCTTGGGTAGTTTTTGCTATTATTTTTATTTTAGCTTTTATTGGAAATAGTAATTTAAAGCAAACTCCTGATGGTTTTCAAAATTTCACTGAATTAGTAACGGAATTTATCCGTGATTTAGCTAAAACACAAATTGGTGAAGAAGAATATTTAAAATGGGTTCCTTTCTTAGGTACTATTTTCTTATTTATTTTTGTTTCTAACTGGTCTGGTGCATTATTACCATGGCATGTTATTGAAATTCCAAATGGTGAATTAGCAGCTCCAACAAATGATATTAACACTACAGTTGCTCTTGCTTTATTAACATCAATTTCATACTTCTATGCAGGTATTACAAAAAAAGGTTTAGGATACTTTAAACGTTATATTTCACCAGCTGTTTTTTTATTACCTATTAATGTATTAGAAGATTTTAGTAAACCATTATCTTTAAGTTTCCGTTTATTTGGTAACATTTTAGCTGATGAATTAGTTGTTGGTGTTTTAGTTGCTCTAGTTCCATTAATTGTACCTATTCCAGTAATGCTTTTAGGTGTATTTACTAGTGCAATTCAAGCTCTTGTATTTGCTACTCTTGCTGGTGCTTATATTGGTGAAGCAGTTGAAGATCACCACTAATCATATGAAGATCACCACTAATCATATTGTATTGTTGTGGCTAAGAGGAAAACACCACATATGTACTCAAAAGTAAAAAAGAAACGATTTCTTTAAAAGAATAACAATTTTGTAGATAAGCTTCTATGCAAGACAAAGAGCTTTGCTACAAAAAATAAAAAATAAAAACTAAGACTTAATATAAAAAATATCTTAATCATAATATATGCAGATATGATTTTTTCATTTACTTTTTTAAAAAGTAAAATAACAAAGTTTACCCATTTTACCAAAGTAATAAACACTTAATTAATAGCAAAGCTTCAAAAGCAGCGCAAAGAAGACAGTTTTGTATTTTTGAAAGAAAAGAGTTAATAACAAACTTTAAAGAAAAACACAGAAGAAAATTTTTTGTATCTTGTTGTTTTTGTTTTTGCTTTAATTTTTCGTTAAGGACTTTAAGGCCCCTATAGGAGGCTTTGTAAATACCTCCTAAGGAACAAAGCTCCCTACCCTTTTTGTAGGGACCTCCTATAGGGGCCATATTCTTATATGCCTCTGCCCCTCTGAAGGATAGCCTCCTACCTTTGCTACACAGTGGCTCTTTATTCAAAAGGATGTCCCTTCCTCTCATAGGGCAAAAAGGTAGGTAGGATTTATAGCCTTTCCTGCACAGAGTGCACCATAAGGATTACTCCTTTTTTTACGTACGGAGAAGCTATCCAATTGAAGAATCTATCTACGATAGAATCCCCTACAGGGAATCGAAGAATCAAAGAAAGGAGTGAAGGCCCTCTATCTACGATTATCTACGATTATCTACGATTATCTACGATTATCTACGATTATCTACGATTATCTACGATTATCTACGATTATCTACGATTATCTACGATTAT
>Ga0105044_10001846_pt1 | contig 28674 bp, 15 predicted proteins | sample MAT01_FD_78092 | JGI IMG/M metagenome (GOLD analysis project Ga0105044, IMG submission 78092) | Freshwater microbial communities from Lake Fryxell liftoff mats and glacier meltwater in Antarctica - MAT-01 | ecosystem: Environmental > Aquatic > Freshwater > Ice > Liftoff microbial mat | place... | reverse complement strand
TCGCCGCTGCTATACTAGGCCACAGGGGCGGGAGCGTCAAGCCGTAGGGGCTAACAATCTGCACATCCCAGGGCTAGCTCAGCTGCCGACGCGCGCCACGCCGCAGAGCAGCACGCCCTGAGCCGCGCGCGGGTGGCCGACCTGATCGGGCGGGTGGAGCTGTTCGCCGGGCTGAGCGCAGAGGAGTGCGCGGCGCTGCCGGTGCGGCTGAGCGAGGCCCTGGAGCGCCGCAACGCCGCGCGTCGCAGCGCCCTAGACGCGCAGCCAGGTGCCGAGGGCGCTGCGGGCGGGGCCGAGGCGCCCAGCCTGCTCGGGCGGATCAGGAGCCTGTTTGGGCTGGGGGCGTAGGCCGCCCGCGCCTACCAGTTGATCGCGACGGGCTGGCCCTGCTCGGCGCTGGCGATGGCGCCGAGCACCATCGCGAGGCTTTTAACATTATCGGTGCAGATCGTCTCGGGCTGCGCGCCGCTGCGCACGCAGCGCACGAACTCGGCGATGATGCCGGCGTGGCCGCCCACACGGTCGTCGGGGGCGAGGGGCGGCAGCTCCAGCGGCGCTGTCTCGGAGCGAAAGCCGCCCGTGCTGGCCACCACCTCGGCGGCAAAACCCGTGCCGCCATCCCAGCGCGCACTCCCCCGCGTGCCCACCAGGCGCCAATCGCCCTCCCAGCTTGTGGGCAAACCCTCGGCGCACCAGCTGCCCCGGTAGGTGTAGATCGTACCGTCGCTCAGCTCGAAGATCGCCACCGCCGCAGCGCCGTGGGCGTACCAGGAGCCGCTGGGGTTCCACTCCTTGCAGTAGACCGAGGCCGGGTCGGCGCCGCTGAGCAGGCGCGCCGCGTCGAAGGTGTGGATGGCCATATCGAGCAGCAGCACGTGGCGCATCTGATCGCGAAAGCCGCCAAAATGCGCCCCGATCGCGAAGTCGCTCGTGAGCGTTGTGAGCTGCCCGAGCTCGCCTGAGGCGACCAGGCGCCGCATCCGGCGAATGTTCGGGTCGTAGCGGCGATTCTGGATCACCGCATAGAGCTTGCCCGCCGCCTGGGCTGCGGCGAGCATCTGCTGCGCGTGCGCCAGGGAGTCGGCCAGCGGCTTTTCGCCCAGCACATGGCAGCCGTGCGCTAGGGCCGTCAGCGTCACCTGCAGGTGGGCCTCGGGAATCGTGCAATCGAAGACGATCTCGGCGCTGGTCTGGCGCAGCGTGTGCGCCAGATCATCGCCCACGACGGCATTGTGTAGGGCGAACTGCTCGGCCCGGCGTTGCGCCGCCGGCTTGCGCAGATCGACGAGGCCGACGATAGCCAGATCCGGCAGGGCCGCAGCCGCATTCAGCCAGGCCTCGCTCATGGAGCCGCATCCGACGAGAACGGCCCGTAGTGGCTGTTGCATGCCCGGCTTTTCCTGTGTTAAATCCAGCCGCTTATGCCATTTTGGATTTTGGAGCGCAGCTTGGGCAGCCTAATACTAGCACAAGCTGCTAGCTGCTGTAACCAGCGGTCGCAACGACGGTGAACGACAGTGATGGTGCTCCTCTGTTAGTCGGCGCGCTCGATCTGATAGCTCTGGGCCACGGCTGGCGAGCTGAACCTGCCCGTGCTCGTCCACGTCGCCGACCCGGTGGCCTTCTTCGAGCCGCTAGATGCGACCAACGAGCGCTGCCCCAACTTTTTTGTCGATTTCAGCGCCCGCATCGGCGCGCTCGGTCGCCAGCCCTACAGCGCCCGGCGCTTCTTCCTGCGCCACGCCGACCGCATCCTGTTTGGCACCGACGCCGGCCCCGACCTGGAGTCCTACCGCCGCGCCTACCGCTTTCTGGAGAGCGACGACGAGTACTTTAGCTACGATGGTAGCGAGGTGCCTGGGCAGGGCCGCTGGCAGATCTACGGCCTCTACCTGCCCGACGAGGTGCTGGAACAGGTATACTTCCGCAATGCTGAACGCGTTATCCTGCGACGCAGCAACCCTCACCTCCCAGCCCCCTCTCCCTGAGCGGGAGAGGAGGAGCCGAAAGGAAGGCCGCCCATGAAGCTCCGGCTCGCCCTGCTCGCGCTTGTCGCCGCGCTCGCCCTCGCCGCGTGCGGCGGCAGCCCCGTCGCTCCCGCTGCACCTGCCCCGACCGAACCGGCGCCCGCCGCCGCCGCACCGGTTGAGATCACCTACATGATGTGGGGCTCGCCGGAGGAGCTGGCCGTCTGGGAGCAGATCGTCGCCGATTTCGAGGCCGCCAACCCCGGCATCACGGTCAAGGTGGACGTAAGCGACTGGGACTCGTACTGGAGCAGACTGAAGACGCTCTACGCCGGCGGCACGCCGCCCGATGTGTTCGCGATGGACGGGCCGCTCTACCCCGACTGGCAGTCGCGCGGGGTGCTGCTGAACCTGCAGCCCTACATCGACAAAAGCCCCGAGCTGCTCGACGGCATCTACCCCGCTACGCTCTCCACCTACCAGCGCGACGGCGCCTACTACGGATTGCCACGCGACTTCCAGACGATCACGCTGTTCTACAACAAGGACATGTTCGACGCCGCCGGGCTGGCCGACGGCCCGGCCCGCGACGCGTGGCAGCTGCTCGCCGATATGGTGCTGGTCGATAAGTCGCTGCCCGACCCGGTTGTGAGCGCTGAGTACGGCAGCGACCCCGTTTGCCGCCGGGGTGGCCGCGATGACGACGATCGGCCACTGGGTTGTACCCGAGTACGCGCAGCTCGACTTCGCCTGGGACGTCGCTCCGATGCCAGCAGGCCCGGCTGGTCGCGCCACCAGCGTGAACAGCGACGATCATCGGCGACCTGGAGAAGACCACGATCACGGTTGGGCTAGCCCTGTTTCAGAGCCAGTACTCTGGCCGCTGGACGGTGATGATGGCCGGTGCGCTGGTGAGCATCGCCCCGGTGATGCTGCTCTTCTTTGTGGCCCAGCGCCAGTTTATCGAAGGCGTCGCCGTCTCGGGCGTGAAGCGCTGATATGCAATAGCCAATAGCCGATAGTCGATAAGCCTTGACGAAGGAACAAGCTATGCCTAACCACCCCAAGATCACGTTCATCGGCGCGGGCAGCGTCGTGTTTACGAAGAACCTGCTCGGCGACATCCTGAGCTTCCCCGAGCTGCAAGGCTGTACGATCAGCTTGCACGACATCAGCGCGGAGCGCCTGGAGACGGCGGAGGCCATGGCGCGCTGGACGGCGAACGCCCTGGGTGCAAAGCCCCGCATCGAGGCTCACCTCGACCGGCGGGCCGCGCTCGATGGCGCCGACTACGCGGTGAACATGGTCCAGATAGGCGGCCACAAAGCCACCCTGCTCGACTTCGACATCCCGCGCCGCTACGGCCTGCGCCAGACGATCGCCGACTCGCATGGGGTTGGCGGGATCTTCCGCGCCCTGCGCACCATCCCGGTGCTGCGCGGCATCGCCCACGACATGGAGCAGGTCTGCCCGCACGCGCTGATGCTCAACTACAGCAACCCGATGAGCATGCTCTGCTGGGCCTGGTTCGCCAGCTCGCCGGTGCCAATCGTGGGCCTCTGCCATAGTGTGCAGGGCACGACCGAGCAGATCAGTGAGTACGCGGGCGTCCCTTACGACGAGGTGACCTACCTGGGCGCGGGGATCAACCATGTGGCCTGGATTCTGCGCTTCGAGCACCAGGGCCGCGACGCGTACCCGCTGCTGCGCCAGGCGATCGCGGAGGGCCGCGTGCCCGCCGAGGACAGCGTGCGGGCCGAGCTGTGCCAGCGCCTGGGCTACTTCGTCACCGAGTCGTCGGAGCACAATGCCGAGTACTCGGCCCACTTCATCCCCCACGCCGGCGAGGTGGAGCGGCTGCACATCCCGCTCGACGAGTACGTGCGCCGCAGCGAGGAGAATCTGGGCGAGTTCGCCGCCGTGCGCGCGCAGCTCCAGCGCGGCGAGCCCTTCAAGATCGAGCGCAGCGCCGAGTACGCCTCGCAGATTATCTACGCCATGGAGACGGGCCAGCCCTGCGTGATCTACGGCAATGTCCGTAACGACGGGCTGATCACCAACCTGCCCGACGGCTGCTGCGTGGAGCTGCCCTGCCTGGTGGATCGCAACGGCGTGCAGCCGACGCGGATGGGCGACCTGCCACCGCAGCTGGCCGGGATGAGCCGCCAGCATGTGGCGGTGCAGGAGTTGACGGTGCGCGCGGCGCTGGAGGGCCGACGCGAGCACGTCTACCATGCGGCCATGCTCGACCCGCTCTGCGCCGCGAGCATGCCTCTGGAGCGGATCTGGGCCATGGTAGACGAGCTGATCGCCGCCCACGGCGAGGCGTTGCCAGAGGGGATTTATGACGCGTAGCTCGGCAGAAGTCCGCTACAGGTAAACCACGAAGCGCACGAACGTCTGGACCACGAACCGCACGAAGTGGCACGAAGCGCACGAACGCGAAACCGCCCGCGCGTGGTCGGGTTCGCGGTCGTGCGCGGCCTTTCGTAACTTCGCGGTCCAAAGGGCTTGGGCATCCAGATGGCTGTGGGTAACGCTATACCCATTCAGGGCATTGTGATTCGACAAGAAGGAAGCCCTTATGCCGACCATCGGCGCGCACACCCGCCACGAGATCGCGAGCCAGCCGGGGGCGTGGGCGGCTACGCTGGCGACTCTCGAAGACCACGCCGCCGCGCTCAGCGACCTATTCGCGACGGGCGGCTACGACTCGCTGCTGTTCACCGGCTGTGGCTCAACCTATTATCTGGCGCTCGCCGCCGCCGCTGTCGCCCAGGAGCTCTGCGCACTGCCCGCGCGCGGCCTGCCCGCCTCCGAGCTCTGGCTCGACCTGCCCAATGCCGCGCGTGTGGGCCGCAAGCCCCTGCTCGTCGCGGTGAGCCGCTCCGGCGCCACCAGCGAGACGCTGCGGGCATGCGCCGCCTTCCAGGCCGCCGGTGGCGACCTGCTCACGCTCTCGTGCTACCCGGACCAGCCGCTGGCCACGCTGGGCCGCCTGAACCTGGTGCTCCTCGCAGGCCAGGAGCAGAGCATCGCCCAGACGCGGGCCTTCTCCACGCTCTACCTGGCCGCTGTGTTCGCCGCCGCCCGCTGGGCTGGGCGCAGCGACTTGCTGGCCGCGCTCCACGCGCTGCCCGCCGCAGGCCGGCGCGTGCTCGACGGCAGCCGTGCGCTCGCCGCGACGCTCGGCGCCGACCCCTCAATCGAGCGGCTGTTCGTGCTTGGCGCAGGCCAGCGCTACGGCCTGGCGTGCGAGCTGAGCCTCAAGCTCAAGGAGATGTCGCTGAGCCACAGCGAGCCGTTCCACGTGCTGGAGTTTCGCCACGGCCCGAAGTCCATGGTCACGCCGGGGACGCTGGTGGTAGCCTTGCTCTCGGATGCGAACCGCGCCCACGAGGTGGCCGTGCTGGACGAGCTGCGCGCCCAGGGCGGGCGCATTCTCGCTATTGCCGAGGACGACGCCGACATGAGTCTCGGCTCTGGGCTGCCCGAGATCGTGCGCTCCATCCTCTACCTGCCGCCTGGGCAGCAGCTAGCTTTCGAGCGGGCGCTCGCGCGCGGGCTCGACCCGGATCACCCGCTGCATCTGGATGCGGTCGTGCGCCTCGACGCCAGCGCATGATGCCGCTGGTGACGACTCAGCCAGGCCTGCATCACGGCGCGGTGAAGCGGCATAGGCGTGCGAGCGAGCCCTCGGCGGCTACAGCGGCGGCATAGCCCGCCCCCGGATCGAGGGCATAGAGCAACCACGGCCCGCCGCTAAGCGCCTCGGGCGGGAGGTGCAGGGTGGCCGAATCGCCTGGCCCCAGGCTCAGCTCGACGCGGTCGGGCGGGTAGCTGAGCCCTTCGCCGCGCGCTTTGAGGTACGCCTCTTTGCGCGTCCAGCTGTCGTAGAAGGCCCGCCTGCGGCGCTCTTCCGGCAGCGCGGCGAGCGCGAGCTGCTCACGCGCCGAGAAGATGCCGGGCAGCAGCGTGGTGTAGTGAAGCTCCTGGCACACGCGCTCGACGTCGACCCCGACCCGCCGCTCCCAGGCCAGGGCAATCAGGGCCAGCTCGCCCGAGTGCGACAGGTTGAAGCAGAGCTGCGGCCCCCCCTGCGGGCTGGCGAGCGACGGTTTGCCGTAGGCGGTGTAGTCGAAGCGCAGCGCTGGCGGTGGCACATCAAGGTAGGCGCCGAGCAGCCAGCGCAGGGTGCCGCGCGCGACAATGAAGCGCTTGCGGTCGACCGCGAACACAAAGCGCGCCGCCCGCTCGCGCTCGTCGGGGCTCAGCAGGTGCGCCAGGCGCTCAACCGTCACGGCGTCCACATTAATGGCAGCCCGCCAGACATGGAGCTCGGCGTCTCCCAGCCTGAAGGTGGCTGGCGGCGGGTCCCACTGCGCATGCATACGGACTCTCTCTGGCTGCGCCGCTGGCGTAAGCTCGCGCATCGTCGCTACTCGACGCTGCTCGCGCTGAGCAGGTGGCTGGAGCGGGCGCCGAAATGGGCCTGGGCCCACGCCTGCAGGACCGCGCACAGCTGGCGCTGCCTGGCGACGAGGGTAAAGAGGTGGTCCGACTGAGCGATCACCGTCAGCTCGAGCTTGCCTGCGGCGATCAGCCGCTCGAGCTCGCCGCCGAGCTGGGCGCGGATCTGCTCAAGCCCCGTGCTGCCCTCAGAGTGAAGCAGCAGCAGGGCGGCGCCGCGCTCGATGATCGGGCCGAGATACTGCTGCGCGCGGGCCGCCTGCTCGGCCTGGACGGCGGGGCGGCGGGCGGCGAGGACATGGCTTGCCCGGAAGCTGAACCCGACGATACGATACCAGAGAATGTCCTTCAGGACGACCCTGGTGATGCTGCCATAGTCGGCCCGCCCGCTGAGCAGCTTCGCCCAGCGCTCGCGGCTGAAGATGGCGTGCTGGCCGTAGTTGCGGGCGTTCTGCTGGCTCACCTTCTTGATCCGGTCGAACTCGGTCCACTGGGCGTCGCCGCCCTCGAGGTTGATCAGGGCGGCGCCGACCACGCGCGGGTCTTCGCGGGCGACGAGCAGCGCGAAGGCGGCGCCGGCGCAGTGCCCGATCAGCAGGAAGCGCTGTGCGCCGTGGTGCTGGGCCAGCCAGTCCATCGCCTCGCGGGCCTCCAGGGGGGCGCTCTGGGCATAGGGCAGGTGGTCGGCGCGGGGGCGGCTATCGCCAAGGCCAGAGAAGTCGAAGCGCAGCACGGTGAACCCGTCCTGGGCCAGGGCGCGCGCGAGCTGCACGTAGATGCGGTTTGGCCCCACACGATGCAGGAGCCCTGCGTTGAGCAGCACCACAGCGGGGCACTCAGGGTCGCGCTCTGCCTGCGGCGGGGCGGTGACAATCCCGACCAAGCTGCGCGCCGGCCCAAACTGGATCACTGTCTCGTTCACGCGAACACCTTGTCTAGCCAGCCGGTGATCGCCTCGATCACCGGCTGCGGCACCAGGCCCTTGTCGACATCCTCAACCCAGACGGTGAAGCTCGGGACATGCTCATAGGTAACCAGGGCGCCGCTCTGGAGCTGCTCGTGCAGGGCGGTCAGGTCCGGGGTGGTCTGGCTCTCGATCAGCAGCACCGGCTTGCCACGCGGCGCCTGAGCCGTGCGCAGGTCGAGCCCTTCGAGCGCCGCGAGCTGGCCCTCACCAAGGGCGAAGCCGCACAGCTCGCCCGGCCGCGACCCGAGGGCGTGATCTTTTGGCTGGGCGAAGAAGCGCAGCAGCGCCTGCTCGTGCTGCGCCCGCAGCTCGTCGAGGTAGCGCTGCCCGTTGACCACCGGCTCCCAGAGCACCAGACCAGCGAGATCGGCGGTGCGCGCGCTAGCGCTCAATGCAAGGCTGGCGCCGAGGCGCAGGCCCGCCAGGATCACCCGGTCGACGCCGCTGCGGGCGCGCAGCTCGGCCACGGCCAGGCCAAGATCGCTCTGCCATTGGGCGAGGTGCGCATCGGCGTCCTCGCCCTGCGAGTCGCCGGTGCCGTAGTAGTCGAAGCGCAGCGCCGGGAAGCCGGCCCGTGCAATCTGGGCGATCAGGTGGTGGCAGGCCCGATGGGAGCGGATATACTCCTGCCCGAATGGATAGCAGAGCACAACCCCCTGCTCGCGGGCCGGCCACACCTGCGGCTCGTGGTAGCAGCCGAAGAGCTGGCGGCCCGGCGGCCCGAAGAAGAATGGCTCGATCTGCTCAGTTGCAGCCGTGGCGGCCATAGCGCGGGCTCCTAGCTCTGCTTTTGCTCTGGCGTGATCGCGCGTCTGACGGCGCCAAGCAGGCGCTCGGCGAGGCCCTGGCCAGGCTGGGGCGGCGGGGCATCGGCCTGGGCGGCGGGCGTTCGCAGCAGCTCGTCGTACGAGGCGGCGAGCTGCCCGAGGGTCTGGGCGCGGATCAGGCCAGGGTTGAGCTTGGGGCCGAGCTGCCGCTCGAGCTTCGCCAGGGCCTCGACCGCGAGCAGCGAGTGGCCGCCAAGGTCGAAGAAGTTGTCGTAGGCGCTCACCCGGTCGAGGGCCAAGACCTCGCGCCACACGGCCGCGACGGCCAGCTCGGTGGGTGTGGACGGCGCGACATAGCCGTCGTCGCCGCGCGCCCGTGCGCCTGCGGGCACCGGCAGGGCGTTGCGGTCGATTTTTCCATTCGGCGTGCGCGGCAACCGCTCGAGCGCGATGAAGGCGGTCGGGAGCATATAGTCGGGCAGCGTGGCGCGCAGGTGGAGGCGCAGCTCGCCAGCCTGGGGGGGCAGTTCGCCCGCCGCAACCAGGTAGGCCACCAGCCGCAGGGCGCCGCGCTGGTCCTCACGGGCGACGACCACCGCCTCGCTCACCGCAGGGTGGCGGCTGAGCATGGCCTCGATCTCGCCAAGCTCGATGCGGAAGCCACGGATCTTCACTTGTTGATCTGCGCGTCCGAGCACCTCGATCAGGCCATCGGCCCTGCGGCGGGCGAGATCGCCTGTGCGGTAGAGGCGGGCCTGGGGGCGCTGTGCGAACGGGTCGGCGACGAAGCGCTCGGCAGTCAGCTCGGGGCGTTTTAGGTAGCCGCGGGCCACGCCCGCCCCGCCGATATACAGCTCGCCGAGCACCCCGACCGGCTGCGGCTCGCGGGCGTCGTCCAGAACATAGATCTGGGTGTTATTGATCGGTCGGCCAACTGGCACGGCGCCATCGACCTGGACAAGCTTATGGAGCGCCGACCAGACGGTGGTCTCTGTGGGGCCGTACATATTCCAGAGCTCGACGCCTGCATCGAGCAGGGCGCGCGCCAGATCCGGCGGCAGGGCCTCGCCGCCGCAGAGCGCCTTGAAGGGGCGTTTGGGCTGCCAGCCGGCCTCGAGCAACAGCCGCCAGGTGATCGGGGTGGCCTGCATCACCGTGGCGCCGCTCGTCTCGATCAGCGTGCGCAGATCCTCGCCGTTGGCAGCCGTCTCGCGGCTGGCGAGCACCAGCCTGGCGCCGACGAGCAGCGGCAGGTAGAGCTCGAGCACAGCGATATCGAACGAGAGCGTGGTCACGGCCACCAGGATATCGTCGGCCGCGAGCCCCGGTTGCGCACGCATCGCGTTGAGAAAGTTGACCACAGCCTGGTGCGGGATCTGCACACCTTTGGGCCTGCCCGTGGAGCCGGAGGTAAAGATCACATAGGCCAGCTGCTCGGGCGCCACGCCGGGTTGCGGCGGGTCGGCGGCGTGGTCGGCGATAGCCGGCCAGTCGCTATCGATCAGCACGACGCGGCCCTGGTGGACTGGCGCGTCTGCGGCGAGGGACTCCTGGGTGATCAGCACGGGTGCGGCGGCGTCCTCGAGCATCAGGGCGAGGCGCTCGCGGGGGAAGCCAGGGTCGAGCGGCACATAGGCGCCGCCGGCCTTGAGCACGCCGAGCAGGGCCACGAGCATAGCGAGTGAGCGCTCGAGGTAGACCCCCACCAGCACGTCGGGGCCGACGCCGAGGGCGCGCAAGTGCTGGGCGAGCTGGTTTGCGCGCTGGTCGAGCTCCTGGTAGCTGAGGTGCGCGTCCTCGCAGACAGCCGCGATGGCTGCGGGCGAGCGGGCGGCCTGCGCGGCGAGCAGCTCGTGGACGCCGCAATCATGGGGGTAGGGCGCTGCGGTAGCGTTCCACGCGCCGAGCAGCTGCTCGCGCTCAGCGGGCGTAAGCAGCGGCAGGGCGCCGACAGCCCGGTCGGGGTCGGCCACAATGCCCTCCAGCAGGGTCTGGAGGTGGCCGGCCAGCCTGGTGATCGTGGCGTCATCGAACAGGTCGGTGTTGTATTTGAGGGCGCCGCCGATGCTTTCAGGCGCCTCGATAAGCACGAGGCTCAGGTCGAACTGGCCGTTCTCCTGGCTGATCGGGTAGGGCTCGAGCTGCAGCCCATGGCTCGCAACTGGCCGGGTTGGCTCGCGGCGCAGCAGCTCCTCGGCAAGCTTGCCAAGCAGCTGGACCTTCTGCTGGGTGAACAGCACCTCCATGATCGGTGTGCGGCCCGGCTCGCGCTTGGGCTGCAGCTCCTCGACCATGAGTGTAAATGGATAGCCCTCGTGGGCGAGGGCCGCGTGCAGCGTCTGCCGCACCTGGGCGAGGAAGGCTTTGAAGGGCTGCCCGCCCGTGATAGCGACGCGCAGGGGCACCGGGCTCACCAGGTAGCCGACGGTCTGCTGGAAGGGCGGCTGCCCGCGGTTGGCCATCGGCGAGCCAATGATCAGGTCGTCTTGGCCGGTGATGCGATGCAGCAGCACGTAGAAGGCGGCCAGCATAAGGGCGTACAGGGTTGTGTGCTCTGCTTTCGCCAGGGCGCGCAGCCGACCGGCGAGCTCGTCGCTCAGCTTGATCGGCTGCGCGCTCCCCTGGAGGCTCTGGAACGGCGGGCGTGGCCGGTCGATGGGGAGCGCCAGCACGGGCAGGCTGCCGGCCAGCTGCTGATGCCAGAACGCGCGCAGGCGCTCGCCCTCGGCGCCGGCAAGCATGGCCCGCTGCCAGGCGGCGAAGTCGCCGTACTGTCGCTCGACTGGCGGCAGGTTCGCCGGCGGGCCACCGGCCTCGGCCGCGTAGAGCCTGGCGAGCTCGTCGAGGATCACGCCCATGGACCAGCCATCGAAGACAATATGGTGGACCGTCAGCAGCAACACGTGGTCGGCGACGGCGCGCGTAAAGAGCTGGACGCGCAGCAGCGGGCCACGGGCCAGGTCGAAGGGCTGCTGGTGCGCAGCCTCGATCTGGCGGCTCAGCTCGGCGTCGGACCAGCCGGCCGCGTCGACCGCCGCGAAATGCAGCTCGGCGGCGCTGGACACAAGCTGCGCCAGCCCATGGTCGGTGAGCGTGAAGGTAGTACGCAGGGCGGCGTGGCGGTCGACAATACTCTGGAAGGCGCGCCGCAGCGCCGCCACATTCACTGCGAAGTGCGCGCTGGCCGCGAAGGCAATATTGTAGGCTGCGCTCGCGGGCGCAAGCTGATGGGTGAAGTAGAGCGCCTGCTGGCCGTACGAGAGCGGGAGTGCAACCGAGCTCGCCTTTGCCTGCTCGCGGAGCAGCTGCGCGAGCAGGGCGCGACGCTCCTCGGGCGATAGATCAGCCGTGGACGGGCGGCTCGTGGGCATCAGGCGTGTTCCTTGTCCTTGAGCATTGCGTCGAGCATTGCGTCAACGTCGCTGTCGGAGAGCTGGTCGAGATTGGCGAGGATGTCTGCGGGGCTGTGCCCATTGCCGGCGGGGTCGGCAGCGGTCGGCGGCGGCAGCTCGACCGGCGACGGAGCGCCGAGCTGGCCCTCGAGCTCGGCGACCAGCTCGGTGATGGTCGGCCCTGCGAGCAGGGTGGTCACCGGCACGCTGCCGCGCAGGTCGCCGTCGATGCGATTCTTCAGCTCCACGGCCATCAGCGAGTCGATGCCGAGGTCGCTCAGGGAGCGGCCAGGGTCTGTGGCCTGTGGATCGAGGCCCATCACCAGCGCGACGTGGAGGGTCAGGCGCTCGACCAGCAGCTGCTGGCGCTGGTCGCCGGCGGCGGCGAGCCGCTTGCGGAAGGCGGCCCCATCGTCGGCGGCGGCGGGGCGGTCCGGTCGGGTCGGCGTGGCCCGTACGAGCTCGGCGAAGAGCGGCGGCGCCTGCCCCGCAGGGAACTGCTCGAGCAGGGCGGCCCAGCGCACAGGCAGCACCGCGACCTGGGTGTCGCCGCCGACCAAGGCGCGTTCAAGGGCGAGGACACCCTTTGCGGGGGCGATCAGCTCCACGCCGCGCCCGGCCATCTGGCCCTGGTGCCCTGAGGCGAGCGCTGCGGCCATGCCCACCTCGCCCCAGGCGCCCCAGTTGACGCTGAGGGCCGGCAGTCCGTCGGCGCGGCGCCTGTGGGCCAGGGCGTCGAGGAAGGCGTTGGCGGCGGCGTAGTTGGCCTGCCCGGCGTTGCCCAGCAGGGCCGAGGCCGACGAGAAGAGCACGAAGTGGTCGAGGGGCGCCCCACGCGTGGCGAGGTGCAGGTTCCAGGCGCCCGCGAGCTTCGGCGCGAAGACCTTGGCGAAGCGCTGCCAGCTTTGCTGCGCCAGCACGCCATCGTCCAGGGCGCCTGCGGCGTGGAAGACGCCGCGCAGGGGCCGCCCCGTCGCGCTGATCGTCGCGAGGGCGCTGGCGAGCTCGGCGGGCAGGGCCACATCGGCGGCGAGCACGAGCACCTCGGCGCCGGCGCCCCGCAGGGCGGTGATGGCCTCGGCGGCCTGGGCCGACGGCGCCTTGCGCCCGACGAGGGCCAGGTGGCGCGCCCCGTGCTCCACCAGCCAGCCCGCCACGCGCAGGCCGAGCCCGCCGAGCCCGCCGGTGATCAGGTACGATCCGTCGGCCTGGGCAGAGCCCTGCCAGGCTGCGGGCCGGTGCGTCACCACCACCTTGCCGATATGCTTCGCCTGGGACATATAGCGGAAGGCGTCCACGGCGGCCTCGGCTGGGAAGGCCCGCAGGGGCAGCGGCGCGAGCGATCCGGCGGCCAGCGTCGCCAGCAGCGACTCGAGCATGGCCGTGATCAGCTCCGGCTCGTCGCGCAGCACATCGCCAAGGTCATACGGAGTGTAGCGCACATCGGGGCGGGCCGCAGCCGCCTGCTCCAGCGTCCAGATGCCGCGCTTGCCGATCTCAAGGAAGCGCCCGCCGGGGGCGAGCGCAGCGAAGCTGTCGCTGATGAAGGCGTCGGAGAGCGAGTTCAGCACGACGTCGACGCCCCGCCCGCCGGTGAGCGCCTGCACCGTGGCGAGGAAGTCGGCCTGGCGCGAACTAAAGATGTGACGGACGCCCTGGGCGCGCAGGTGGGCGTGCTTGGCCGGGCTGCCAGCTGTCGCGTAGACCTCGGCGCCGAGCTGCTGCGCGATCTGCACAGCGGCCAGGCCGACGCCGCCGGCCGCCGCGTGGATGAGCACACGCTCGCCGGGCTTGAGGTCGGCAAGGGTGCGCAGGCCATAGTACGCCGTCAAAAAGGCGCTCGGCACGGTGGCCGCGTCGGCAAAGCTCAGGCTTGCCGGCTTGAGGGCCACCAGGCTCGCGGGCGTGATCACGACGGCGTCGAAGCTGCGCGGTGCGAGCCCCACCACTGCATCGCCAACCCGCAGCCGCTGCACGCTCGGGCCAACGGCGCTCACCACGCCGGCGCACTCGATCCCGGGCGGGCCGGGGTCGCCAGGATACATCCCGAGCACATTGAGCACATCGCGGAAGTTGAGGCCCGTGGCGTGCATCGTGATCGCAACCTCGCCCGGCCCCGGCTCGCGGCGCTCGAGCGGCTGGTAGGCAAGCTTGTCCAGCATGCCGCGCTCGGGTAGCACGAGGCGATACGGCTCGCCCGTTGGCAGCGCCATCCCCACAGGCCTGCGCCCGATCAGGCGGGCCACGAGGCGGGCGCCGCCGCGCAGGGCGAGCTGGTTCTCGCGGTCGGGGGCGAGCAGCTCATCGGCTAGCTGGGAGAGGCTGTCAGCGGCAGGGTCGAGATCCACCATGGTGCAGCGCAGGCCTGGGTGCTCCAGGGCCACCACCCGGCCAAGGCCCCAGAGGGTCGCATCGGCGGGCTCGACAGGCGGCCCGGCCTCATCGGCGGGCTGGGCGCCCTGCGTGGCGATCCAGAGGCGTGGCGGGTCGCCGACGCGCCGCGCGAGGGCCTGGACGAGCTGGAGTGTCGCCGCGCATGCAAGCGCCTGACGGTCGTCCAGCGCGGCGAGCGAGAGGCCGCGCGCCTGGGCTGGCGCGGTCCATAGGCAAACGACGGCGCGCAGCTCGCCGGCGGCGCTCACGATCGCGTCAAACGCAGTTGGGTCGGCGACCTCGACCTGCCAGCGCCCCGGCTTGAGCGCGGCGGTGGCGGGGCCGGGCATTACGACGGTCACCTCGGCGCCATGGTCGGCCAGCAGCCGTGCCAGGGCCTCGGCGGCAGGGGGCGCATCGGCGAGCACGAGCCAGGCGCCAGGCGCACCGCTCACCGCCGCCTCAGCTCGCGGCAGGGGCCGCCAGGCCAGCTGGTGAAACCAGGGGGCCAGGGCGTCGCGCTCCCACGCTCCACGGGCGGCGCGCAGCAGCTCCAGGCGCTCAAGCTGGGCGACGGTCTGCCCGTCCTCGTCGAGCAGCAGCAGGCGACAGGTGAGGCCCCGCTCATCCCTGGCGCCTGTCTGGATGAGCTCGGCGTAGCACCAGACGGTGGTCGGAGTCGGCTTGAACAGGCGCAGGCCTGCGATCCCGACCGGCACGCCGCCATCGCCGGCAGGCATCGCCGCGCCGATGACATGGAAGCAGGCGTCCAGCAGCGCGGGGTGAAGCTGATAGCCGTCGGCTGGGCCAGCCTCGTCGGGAAGCCGCACGAGGCCGAGGGCCGCGCCGTCGCCGCGCCAGAGCTCGGCCACGCCGCGAAAGGCGGGGCCGTAGCTCAGGCCTTTTGCGGCGAGCTCTTCGTAATAGCTATCCACCGCGAGCTGCTCGGGGCAGCTCGCGCGCAGCGCCGCCAGATCGGCCTGAGCGGGAGCGGGCTGTTCGTCTGTGCGAACGGAGCCTGTGGCGTGGAAGCGGGCGGACGCGGGGTCGTCGGGGGGAAAGCTGACGATCTGGAGCGCGTGCTCGCCTTCGCTCGCGGGGCCTAGCACAAGCTGCAGCGTGTGGATCGTGTCGTCGAGCATCAGCGGCTCGCTGATACTCAGGTTGGCCACGCTCAGGGGCAGCGGGCCGACGGTTGCGGCGGCCGCCAGGGCCAGCTCCAGATAGGCCGTGCCAGGGAACACCGTCGCCCCATACACACAATGGTCGGCCAGATAGGCGGGCTCGCTTGCGCTCACCTCGCCCGCGAAGATCGTCTCGCGTACCAGGGGCGAGCGCGTGCGGCGCCCAAGCAGCGGGTGGCCGTTGTCGTCTGGCGTCGTCGCACGCGCCGCCCTATGTGCGGGGAGATCGACCCAGTAGCGCGCGCGCTGGAAGGGGTAGGTGGGCAGCGTCAGCTTGCGCCGGGGCGCCCCATGCTCCAGCGCCGCCCAGTCGATCTTCACGCCGCGCACATAGAGCTGGCCGAGGCTCTCGTGAATCTGCAGGTTGTCGTCGCGATGCCTGCGCAGCGAGGGCAACGCCAGGGTCGCCCCGTCGGTCGGCACATGCTGCGCCATAGCGAGCAGCGTCGGGTGCGGGCCGAGCTCCACCAGCAGCTCGGCGCCGAGGCTGTGCAGGGCTTGCACACCGGCGCCGAAGCGCACCGCCTGGCGCAGGTGCCGCCGCCAGTAGGCCGGCGTCGCGATTTCGTCGCCGGCGAGGGTGCCGCTGAGGTTCGAGACGAGGGGAAGCTGCGGCGAGCGGAGCGCGACACCGGCGACCATCCGCTCGAAGGGATCGAGAATGGGGTCCATCAGCGGCGAGTGGAAGGCGTGGGAGACGACCAGGCGCTGCACGCGCACGCCGGCAGCGGCGAACTGCTCCGTCACGGCGTCCACCGCTGCGGCAGCGCCGGAGATGACGGTGTGCTCGGGGCCGTTGACGGCGGCGACGGCGAGCTGAGCCGCGTGGGGCGCCACTGCGGCCTGCACCTGCTCGCTGGGCGCGAAGATGGCAGCCATCGCGCCGTTGGCGGGCAGCGACTGCATCAGGCGGCCGCGGGCGGTGATCAGGCGCAGGCCATCCTCCAGGCTCATCACACCGGCCACCACGGCGGCAACGTACTCGCCCACGCTATGGCCGAGCACGACACTCGGCGTAACGCCCCAGCTGCGCCAGAGCTCGCTGAGGGCGTACTCGAGCGCAAAGAGGGCCGGCTGGGTGTAGGCCGTCTGGTCGAGCCTGTCGGCCGCAGCGCCGAAGAGCAGCGCGAGGAGCGGCTGGTCGAGCTGTGGGGCGAGCAGCTCGGCGCAGCGGTCGAGGGCGGCACGGAACAGCGGCTCGCGCTGGTAGAGGGCGTGGCCCATGCCCGCGTACTGCGACCCCTGGCCGGTGAACAGGAAGGCGATCTTCGGCTGGCCCCCCTGGGCGCGCCCGCTGAACGTGCCCACAGCTTCGGCGCCATCGGCAAACGCCTGGAGCCGGTCGCTCAGCTCCTCGGCGCCCTCGGCGATGACGGCAAGGCGATGGGCGAACAGCGCGCGGCCAGTATTGGCGGTGTAGCAGACATCGGCGATATCGAGCTCGGGGTGCGCTGCCAGGTGTGCGGCGAGGCGCGCGGCGGCGGCACGCAGGGCAGGCTCGCTCTTGGCAGAGAGCGTAAGGATGTGGCGGGCGCCCTCAGGCAGCACAGCAGGGGCCGGGGCGGGCTCAGGCGGCGAGCCAAGGATCACATGGGCGTTTGTGCCGCTGAAGCCGAAGCCGCTCACACCAGCGATCCGCACCCCGTTTCGGGCCGGCCAGGGCGTGGGCGTCACGGGGATCTCGATGGGAAACGCAGGCCAGGGAATCTTCGGGCTGCGCTCCTGGAGGTGCAGCAGGGGCGGGATCTCGCCGTGCTGGAGTGCGAGGCACACCTTGATCATCGCCGCGATCCCGGCGGCGGACTCGGCGTGGCCGAGGTTGGTCTTTACCGAGCTGAGGAAAAGGGTGTCATGCGCGCCGCGCCCTTTGCCGAGCACCGCGCCGATCGCCTCGACCTCGATCGGGTCGCCGAGGGCAGTGCCGGTGCCGTGGGCCTCGACGTACTGCACCTGGGCGGGCTCCAGGCCGGCGTTCGCGAGGGCCTGCTGGAGCATCGCCTGCTGCGCGCGCCCGTTCGGCACGGTCAGGCCGCTGCTGCGTCCGTCCTGGTTCACAGCGGAGCCACGGATCACCGCGAGGATCGGATCGCCGTCGGCCAGGGCATCGGCGAGCCGCTTGAGCACCAGCATCCCGCAGCCCTCCGAGCGCACGAAGCCGTCGGCGCGGGCGTCGAAGGCCTTGCAGCGCCCGTCGGAGGCCATCATGCCCCAGCTGCTGAAGCTAACAAAGCCATCGGGCATGAGCACGACGTTGACCCCACCGGCAAGGGCCAGGTTGCTCTCACGGGCGCGCAGGCTCTGGGCCGCCAGATGCACCGCCACGAGCGATGAGGAGCAGGCCGTATCGACCGCGATGGCGGGGCCTTGGAGCCCGAGCACAAAGGAGACACGCCCAGCGGCAACGTTCATCGAGCCGCCGGTGGCGGCGTAGGCGTCGATATTCTTATAGCCCTGCTGGCGCACAATATCGCTATAGTCGTTGGTGCTGATGCCGAGGAAGACCCCGCTGCGGCTGCCGCCGAGGCTGTCGGGCGCGATGCCGGCGCGCTCCAGCGCCTCCCAGCAGACCTCCAGCACCAGGCGCTGCTGGGGGTCCATCGTCTGCGCCTCGCGGGGCGTGATCCCAAAGAACTGCGGGTCGAACTGATCGATATTGTCGAGAAAGCCGCCGCGCCACGCTGGCTGATCGGGGTCGCTCTCGGGGGTGACGCCGACGGCGGCGACGATCTTGCGCCGGTCGGGCGGGAGCTCGCTCACGGCGTCGCCGCCATCGCGCAGCAGCTGCCAGTAGCTTTCGGGGCTATCGACGCCGCCGGGGAAGCGGCAGCTCATCCCGATAATGGCGATCGGCTCGGTGCGGGCGCGCTCGGCCGCCGCAAGCTTCACCTCTAGCGCCTCGATGGCCTGAAGCGAGCTTTGCAGCAGCGTGCGGCGGTCGGCGGCCTGGTCTGGGTTGCTCATGCTGATCACCTTCGCGTGGCTGGAGTGGGCGTATGGCTACGGCTTGATGCCTGCGGCCCGCAAGATATCGTCGTCGCTCAGCGGCGCGATCGCGGTGCCGAAGCTGCGGTTGAAGGCCTCGATATAGAGCTTGGCGTAGAGCCCCGAGAGCACTGTGCCGGGGTGAATGTACCCGTCGTCGATCAGGCCGAAGTGCGGCTCGTTGCCGCGCTTGCGCAGGTCGACGCGCTCGCCACCCACGATCAGAAAGCCCTCGGCGTCGAGGCGGCTCTGGACCTCAGCCAGGTAGGCTGCGTTGAAGTCGAAGAAGGCCACGCCCTCCTCGGCGCCGAGCTGCGCGAGGCGCTGGTTTAGGTAGGCGATCGCATCGACGAAGCGCTGTCGCCCGACGGGGTCCTGGTATTCGACATACAGCTCGGGCACGATCGGCAGCGTCATATAGTCCTGGGTCGCGGCGACGAGCACCTCGCACTGGCCGGTCGCTTTGAGCGCACGGGCGGCCGAGATGATGTTATCGGCGATCAGGTCGAGGCGTGCGCGCAGCGCGTCGCCGCTCGCGGTGCCCAGGTAGATCTGCTGGCCAAGCCCGCTGAAGTAGAAGTCGTTGATGCCGATCTGCACGATGGCGTGTGAGACCAGGCCAGCAACCGCCTGCGCGGCCGCGCCGGTATGCTGGCCGTTGCTGAGCATCTGGTCCGAGGTGGCGCCGCTGCGCGCCCAGTTGAAGGCGTAGCCGCCGCGCCGCGGCTCCTCGCGCTGGCCCCACGGGCCGAGGTTAAGCTTGCGCACGGTGGCGAGCAGCTCAACCCAGTTGAGGGTCGTGGCATTGTACTCGCCGCCGCGTGGGTTGTCGGCGCGGTACTCGTCCTGGGTGCTATCGCCGAGGATAGCCAGCCCGACGATCACGTTGGGCTGCGGGTTCAGCGTCGCCGTCGGCGCAACGGGCTGGGTCGTGGCCGTGGCCGTAGGCGCCAGCTGCGTCGGGGTGGTAACAATGGGCAGAAAGACGCACTGCCGTCCGATCCCGCAGCCTACATTGGCCGCAGCGATCCCGACCACGGCCAAGGCCAGGCCAATCAGCGTGATGCGTAGCAAGAGCTTGTTCATAGCGTTTCGACCTCGAGCCGGGCCTCTCTGGGTTCCCTTGAGGCGGTCTGCTTGTCGGCGGTGGAGCGCAGCGCGACGATGGCAGCCCCGGCGATCAGCGCTGCGCCCACGAGCGCCAGCCTGCCCGCTTGCGGGCCGCCAAGCAGCGGCGACAGCAGCAACGCAAGCAGCAGCTGCAGGGCGAACAGCGGCCCGAAGACAGTCGCTGACACAAGCTCGCAGGCTTTGTCGAGCGCCCAGAGCACAACGAGCCCGACGAGCCCGACCCCCGCCATCACAATGGCGTCACGCGCCGTGAGCGGCTGCCAGACAGCGGGCATCGCGAGCGTCAGCGGGACGAAGACAGCCACAGCCGAGTAGAACAGGTTCACCATGGTGGGCTCGTCGCGCAGCGAGCGGGTGAGGACCACATACAGGCTGAACGACAGGGCCATACCGAGGCCAAAGATCGCGGCGGCGCCGCTCGTCGTCGGGCGCAGGATCAGCTGCGCGCCCAACGTGGTGGCCGCGGCCGCGCCCCAGAGCGGCCAGCGCGCCCGGTCGCCCTGCACGAGTGCGGCGAAGACCAGGATCAGGATCGGCACGAGCCAGAACACGGCCATCACATCGCCCCCACGCGCACGGTCGAGCGAGAGGATGTAGCTCGCCGGCATCACGAGCATGAGCAGCCCGCGCCCGAGCTGGAGACCAAGCCGCTGTGTTCGGAAGAGCGCGCGACCGTGGCGTGGGGCCAGGGCCAGGAGCATGACGAGGATGTGCGTGCCATAGCGCATCCAGACGACCTGGTACAGCGAGTAGCCGGGCGTCAGCAGCGTGGGCAGCCACTCGGCCACGCTCCAGAGCAGCACGAACAGGCCGAGCAGCCCGGCGACGAGCACGGCCCGTCTTGTCTCGCTGCGCACTGGTAGCTTCGTCATCGCGTGTGTGCCTTAGTGTAGCCGGGCGAGCTTCGCCGCCAGCAGCGCCGCGAGGTCGTCCTCGGAGAGGTCTTCGATTGCGCCTGTGCCGAGCGGCTGGGGCGGCTCGGCCTGCGCCTGCACCTTGCTAGTCGCCTCGGGCTCGGGCGCGGCCAGGAGCTCATCGGCGAAGAAGCCGCCGAGCGCCTCGACCGACGGATAGTTGAAGGTGAGGGTCGCGGGCAGGCTCTGGCCGACGCTGCGTTCGAGCCGCCCCTTCAATTCTACCGCCATCAGCGAGTCCATGCCCATCTCGAAGAGCCCCTGCCGATCGTCGATCAGGTCAACCTGCATGCCGAGCGCCCGGGCCACGGCCTCGCGCACAAAGCCGACGATCACAGCGCGGCGCTCGCTGTCCACGACACCTTCAAGCCTGTGCAGGAGCGCTGGCCCCGCCCCGCCAGCGGCCTGAGACCGCAGCTGCTGCGCTGTCGGCGGGGTGACACCCATATGGGCGAGCAGCGGGCGGGCGCGGCGAGCCTCGTAGGCGGGCTTGAGCACCTGCCAGTCTACGACGGCGACGGCCAGCTGGGCGGCCTGCGTGTCGAGCAGCGTGCCGAGCAAGTCGAGGGCCTGGCTAGCGGGCATGCGGCCAAGGCCGAAGCTGGCCACGGTCTGCTGCTCGGCGTCAGTGGCGACGCGCATCGCGTCCCAGGTGCCCCAATTCACGCTGAGGGCGGGCAGGCCAAGCGCGCGCCGATGGTGGGCGAGGGCATCGAGGGCCTGGTTCGCCGCCGCGTAGTGCGCCAGGTCACGCGAGCCCCAGAGGGCCGTCGTCGACGAGAAGAGCACAAAGTGCTCAAGCTCGCGGCCGCGTGTGAGCTCGTGGAGCAGCCAGCCGCCGGCGAGCTTGGGCCAGAGCTGCGCGCGCAGGGCGGCAGGCGTGAGCTTCTGCACCGGGGCGCTGCCAAGCTCGGCAGCCGTGTGGAAGACCCCGCGCAGTGGCGGCAGGTCGGCGCCGAAGCGACTGAACAGGGCGCTCATCGGCTCGCGCGCGGCGACATCAACGGCGACGACGGTCACGCTCGCGCCCTGGGCCTCGATGGCTTTGAGCGCCGCGACCTGCCCCGCCTCGCGGCTGCCAGGCGCGAGGGCGTGCCACTGCGCGCGCTCAGGGACAGCCCGGCGCCCGGTGAGCACGAGGTGGCGAGCGCCGGCGCTGGCGAGCCACGCGGCCAGCTTGAGCCCCAGCCCGCCGAGGCCGCCCGTGACGAGGTACGCGCCGTCTGGCCTGAACGTCGGCGCCCGCTCGGCCGGCGCCGCAGCGCGCTCGAGGCGCGGCACCAGACGTTCGTCGCCCCGCAGCGCCACCTGGTCTTCGCCGTCGGTGTAGGCCAGCTCGGCCAGCAGGGCGAGGGCCTCGGCCTGCGGATCGCCGGCGGGCGCGAGGTCGATCAGGCCACCCCAAAGCTCAGGGTGCTCCAGGGCGATCACGCGCCCGAGGCCCCAGAGCGGGGCCTGCCCCACGGCGACGGGCGCTGGGGCCACCCCGGCGGGCTGTGCGCCACGCGTGATGAGCCAGAGCTGCGCGGGGCGCCCGGCGAGGGCTTGGGCGAGGGCGAGGGCGCCTGTAGAGGCGGGCTCCTGGCCGTCGAGCAGCTCCTCGGCGCGCGCTTGCTCGCCGCCGGGCGCGTCGAGGCCCCAGAGGAAGACAGCGCGGCGGCGCGCTCCCGGTGCGCCAGTCTGGTCGAGCAGCTGGTCAAGGGCGGCGCGGGTGGGGGGCACCTGCCAGTGTCCATCGCCTAGCCTGGCTATGTCGTCGCCGGCAGACACCAGCGTGCAGCCCGCGCCAGCGCGCGTGAGCTCGGCCGCAAGCCTGGCGCCCACGCCGCCCGCGTCCGCGAAGATCAGCCACGCGTCCCCGTGGAGCGCAGTCATGGCCTTGGGGGCGCGAGCCATGATCACCGCCTGGCCGTGGTCCGCCTGCGGCACAACCGTAGCCTCGCCGAAGCCGCTCGCCGCGAGCAGATCGCGCCAGCGCGGCCCGTCGAGCAGGGGGTGGGTCGTGCGGCGCTCGGTGTCGCTGAAGCGCCACCAGCCTTCCGTCAGGCCGAAGGTGAGGTCGACCCAGCGGAAGGCGCGGGTGCCCTCGATCAGCAGCAGCAGGCCGCCGGGGGCGAGCGTGCGGCGCACATTGGCCAGCGTGCGCTCCAGGTCGGCCGTCGCGTGCAGCACATTCGCGGCCAGCACCAGATCGAAGCCGTGGGCGGGCAGGCCCTGGCCCTCGGGGTTGCGCTCGACATCGAAGACGTGGGTGCGCAGAAAGCCGTACGCCCCCAGCTCGTCGGCGGCCCGCGCCGTGAAGCGCGGCGACACATCGGTGAACCAGTACTCGACGCCATCAGGCGGCAGCAGGGGGAGCACCGCCCGCGTGGTGGCGCCGCTGCCAGCGCCGATCTCGAGCACGCGCAAGGGCCGGCCGGCGGGCCGTGCGGCGACAATCACGCGCACCGCCTCGGCCACCAGCCCATTGGCCACGCGGGCGAAGGGCGTCTCGCCGTAGAGCGGCTCGGTTAGCGCCAGCGACCCGCCAGGGAAGAGCAGCTCCACCGGGTCGGCGTCGCCGCGCAGGGCTTCGGCCAGCCGCTCGCCGCAGCGCTCTAGTAGGGTCAGCTCGTGGGCGAGGGCGGGAAAGCGCGCACGCAGGGCGGCAGCCGGCTCGTAGGAGATCGCCCCGTCTGCGATGGGCCGCATCACCTCCCACCCGTCGCCGGCCTTGCGCAGCAGACCCTGCTCGGCGAGGATGGCCAGCAGCCGCGCGAACAGGCGGCGATGCCGTGGGAGCACCCCGAGCTGCTCGGCAAGGGCCGCACTGCGCACGCGCTCGGCCGGCCGGGGCGACCAGCCGAGCTGCGCGAGGGCGCGTGCGGCATAGGCTGCGCTCAAGGTCTCCAGCTCGGCCACGCAGTCGAGGGCGGCGCCGAGGTCGTGCTGCTCGGCAAGGGCGTCATAGAAGGGCGTGATTGCGGCTGCCACAGCGCCTGGCGCGGCCAGGGCGGCGCTGGCGGCGCCGGGCAGAGGCTGCGCCTGCCAGCGCACCTCGTAGAGCCAGTCGTCTGTGGGCGGGCGGGCGCGCAGGAGGGCGGCGCGGCTCGCGGCCTTCAGGTGCAGGCCCGTCGCCTCGGCGACAAGCTGGCCGGCCTCATCATACAGGGACAGGTCGCTCGTGAAGGTCTCGCTGGCGGCCGCAGGCTCGCCGCGCAGCCGGACGTGAACCCAGAGTCGCTGGCCCGGCGGGCGATGGAGCTGGAAGCGTTCGAGCACGAGCAGCAGGTAGGCGCCCGGCTCGTCGCGTGCCGGGAGGGGCGCGCCGAGTAGATGCAAGCAGGCATCGAGCAGCGCAGGGTGGATCATGTAGCGCGCCGCCTCGCCCACGAGCGTGGTCGGCAGCTCCACCAGGCCCAGGGCTTCGCCCTCGCGCCGCCAGATCGTGCGCACGCCGCGGAAGCGCTCGCCGAAGGCAAGCCCTGCCCGTGCGACCTGGGCGTAGTAGGCCTCCCCATCGACACGCTCGCCAAAGGTGGCGCGCAGGCTGTCGAGCGCGATAGCGTTTGCGGGGGCAGCTGTGCCCTCGGCGAGTCGGCCCTCGACGTGGCAGGTCCAGGCCTCGCCATCCTCTGCGCGGCTATAGATCTGGAACGGTGCGGCCCCGGCCTGGGGCTCGGCGATGACAATCTGGACCAGGCGGGCGCCAGTATCGGGCAGCACGAGCGGCTCGCGGATGGTCAGCCCCTCGACAGCGCGGGGCGCGGCGCCGTGGGCCTCGCGCGCCGCAGCGAGGGCCAGCTCGATATAGGCCGGGGCGGGCAGCACCAGCGCACCGAAGATGCGGTGGTCTGCGAGGAACGCGAGCTCGGCCACGCTCAAGCGGGCCTCGAACACCGCGCCCTGCACGGCGGGCGAGCGCAGGCGTGCGCCGAGCAGCGGGTGGGCGCCTGGTGCGGGGCGCGACCCACCGAGCGCGGCCTGCGGCGCCACCTCGACCCAGTGGCGCTGGCGCTCGAAGGGGTAGGTAGGCAGCGGCACCCGGCGCCGCGCCGCGCCCGCATAGAACTGCTCCCACGCTACAGGGACGCCGGCGACGGCCAGGGCGCCGAGGCTAGCGCGGATCTGGCGGGCGTCATCGTACTTGCGGCGGAGCGAGGGCGCCCACGCCGTGCCGTCGGCGGGGAGAAAGCGGCGCATCATGCCGATCAATGTGGGGTGCGGGCCGATCTCCACGAAGGCCCGACAGCCATGCGCGTAGAGGGCACCAACCGCGTCGGCGAAGCGCACCGGCGCGCGCAGGTGGCGCCGCCAGTAGTCGACCGTGGTGAGCTCGTCGGCGCCGGCGGGGCGGCCAGTCATGCCCGAGATCACCTCGACCTGAGGCGGCTTGAAGCTGACCTGCGCTGCGACCAGTGCGAACGGGTCGAGGATCGGGTCGACCTGTGGCGAGTGGGCGGCGACCGGGATGGACAGGCGCCGCGTCTCGAGCTGCGCTGCGGCCAGCTCGGCCAGTGCAGCCTCCACGGCTGCGGCGGCGCCGGAGATGACCACGCTCTCGGGTCCGTTGACTGCGGCGATTGTCACCTTTCCGCCGAAGCGTGCGAGCACTTGCGCCACCTGCGCCTCAGAGGCCATCACGGCGGCCATCTCGCCATCAGGCGGCAGCGCGGCCATCAGGCGGCTGCGGGCGACCACCAGCCGCAGACCGTCTTCGAGGCTGAGCACGCCGGCCACGACGGCGGCGGCGTACTCGCCAATACTATGCCCGGTGACGGCCGCAGGCCTGACGCCCCACATCTGCCAGAGCTGGGCGAGGGCGTACTGGAGCGCGAAGAGCGTCGGCTGGGCGTAGGCAATGCTGTCGAGTGGGTGGCCCTTGCCATTCGTGTACGGCGCGTCTGGCCCATAGCCAAGGATGTCGAGCAGCGGGCGGTCGAGCTGGGCGCACAGCAGCTCGGCGCAGCGGTCGATGGCCTCGCGGAAGGCCGGTTCGGTCGCGTACAGCCCGCGCCCCATCGCCAGATACTGCGAGCCGTGGCCGGTGAAGACGAAGGCCACTGCGGGCGCCTGCGGCCCGGCGGCGTGGCCTACCAGCAGCTCGTCGTGCTCCTCACCGGCTACATAAGCCTCCAGCCCGGTGCGCAGCTGCTCCAGCCCCTCGCCGACGACGGCGATTCGGTGCGGCAGGGGGGCGCGGCCAGTGTTCGCCGTGTAGGCGACATCGGCGGAGGCGAGGGCGGGGTGTGTGGCGAGGTGGCCCGCGAAGCGTTGCGCCAGCGCCCGCAGGGCCGTCGCAGTGCGGGCCGCCAGCATGAGCAGCTGCGGCCCAGGCTCCAGCGCCTCGGCCTGCGCGGGCGCCGCGGCCGCTTCGAGCAGCACATGGGCGTTGGTGCCGCTGAAGCCGAAGGAGCTGACCCCGGCGATGCGAGGGCCGGGGTGGGCGGGCCAGGGGATGCCGGCTGTCGGCACATCGATCGGTAGCTCGTCCCAGGCGATATGGGGGTTCGGGCTGGTCAGGTGCAGGTGGGGCGGGATCTGGCCGTGCTGGAGCATCAGCACCGTCTTGATCAGCCCCGCCACGCCAGCGGCGGACTCGAGGTGGCCGAGGTTGGTCTTCACCGAGCCGATCTGCAATCTGTTCGCCCCAGTGCGCCCCGGCCCAAGGGCGGCGCCGAGCGCCTGCACCTCGATCGGGTCGCCGAGCGCCGTGCCGGTGCCGTGAGTCTCAACATACTGGACATCAGCCGGGGCCAGGCCGGCGTCGGCCAGGGCAGCGCGGATCACGACGACCTGCGCGGGGCCGTTCGGCGCCGTAAGGCCATTGCTGCGCCCGTCCTGGTTGACGGCCGAGCCGCGGATCACCGCCTGAATCGTGTCGCCGTCGGCCAGGGCGTCGGAGAGGCGCTTGAGCACCACCATCCCGCAGCCCTCAGAGCGCACGAAGCCATCGGCGCGGGCGTCGAAGGCCTTGCAGCGCCCGTCTGCGGCCATCATCCTTGCGCGTGAGAGGGTGACGCTGGTGACAGGAGCGAGGATGGCGTTCACGCCGCCGGCCAGGGCCATGCGGCACTCGCCGTTGCGCAGGCTCTGGACCGCGAGGTGCAGGGCCACCAGCGATGACGAGCAGGCGGTGTCGACCGAGAGGCTGGGACCCTGCAGCCCAAGCACATACGAGAGGCGGCCAGAGGCCACGCTATGGGCGTTGCCCGTCGAGAGGTAGGCGTCGAGGCGCTGCGGGTCGTCGCTCAGCAGCAGCATGCTGTAGTCGTTATTGCAGAGGCCGACGAAGACGCCGGTGGCGCTGCCGTTCAGCTGCTGCGGCCCTTGCCCAGCCCGCTCCAAAGCCTCCCACGCGACTTCGAGCAGCAGGCGTTGCTGAGGGTCCATGGTCTGGGCCTCGCGGGGCGAGATGCCGAACAGCTGCGGCTCGAAGCCATCGATCGGCTCGACGAACCCGCCCCAGCGCGTGGCGATTTTGCCTGGCGCATCGGGGTCGGGGTCGTAATGGGCGTCGCGATCCCAGCGCGAGGGCGGGATCTCGCTGATCGCGTCCACGCCGGCGCTGAGCAGCTGCCAGAAAGCCTCGGGGCTGGGGGCGCCGGGGAAACGGCAGCCCATGCCGATGATCGCGATCGGCTCGCGCCGGCCGCGCTCGGCGGCCTCCAGCTTCGACTGGAGCTCGAGCGCCAGCAGGGCCAGGCGCTTCGGGGAGAGCTTGGAGATGCGCTCGAAAAATTCCTGCATACTTAACCCCTCAGCTTCTCGGCGAGCAGCCGATCCACTTCGTCGTCCGAGAGCTCTTCCAGTTCGTCGATCATGGTTATCGTGGCGGCGCCGTCCGACGGCGCGAGCGCAAGGGCGTCGGACTCGGCTGCCGCAGGCGTCGTGATGGCCAGGGCTTCGGCGGCGAGATAGCCGGTGATCGCTGCGACGGTCGGATAGTCGAAGGCCAGGGTGGCCGGCAGACGCCGCGCCAGCCCGAGGCCTGCGCCCAGCAGGTTGCGCAGCTCGACCGCCATCAGCGAGTCGAGGCCCATGGTGCTCAGCGGCACCTCATCGTCGACGCGCGCAGCCGACAGGCCGAGGACATGGCCGACGGTCGCCCGCACGTAGTCGCGCAGCAGGGCGAGCCGCCGCTGCGGCGCCGCCTCGGCGAGCTGGCGGACGATCTCTGGGCCGGCCGGTGGCGCCTCGGCGCGCGTTGGGGCGACCGAGCGCAGCGGCAGCGCCAGCTCGGCGAAGAAGGCAGGGGCGCCGTCGAAGCGACCGAGGAAGGTCGGCCAGTGGATTGGCACGACACCCACCTGCGGCGGGGCCGCGTCGAGCATGCGCCCCAGCAAGGCCAGGCCCTGGGCTGGCGCGATCTCGCCGATGCCCTGCGCCCCGATGCGCTCGACGGCGCCGGTCGTCACTGCGGCGCCCACCTCGCCCCAGGCGCCCCAGCTGATGCTGAGGGCCGGCAGGCCATCGGCGCGTCGGCGTTGGGCCAGGGCGTCGAGGAAGCTGTTGGCTGCGGCGTGGTTCGCCTGGCCGGCCGAGCCGAGCAGCGCGGCCGCCGACGAGTAGAGCACAAAGAAGTCGAGGGGCATGCCGGTCGTCTGCCTGTGGAGCTGCCAGGCGCCCGCGACCTTCGGAGCCAGCACGGTCGCGAAGCGTGCCCAGCTCTGCTGGCTGAGGGCGCCGTCGTCGAGCACGCCCGCCGCGTGGACGATGCCGCGCAGGGGTGGCAGCTCGGCGGCGATGCGCGCCAGGGCGGCGGCCACATCCTCAGGCCGCGAGACATCGCCGCCGATCACGATCACCTGCGCCCCAGCCCGCTCGAGCTCGGCGATGACGAGCTCGGCCTCGGCGGTCGTGCCCCTGCGGCCCATGAGCGCCAGGTGACGGGCGCCGCGCTCGGCCAGCCAGCGGGCGGTAGCGAGCCCAAGGCCGCTGAGGCCGCCCGTGATCAGGTAGCTGGCAGCAGGGCGGACGGCGGGCGCCTTGCCCCCGGCGGCTGGCTGCGTCACCACCACCTTGCCGATGTGGCGGGCCTGGGCCATGAAGCGGAAGGCTGCGGGCGCCTCGGCGAGCGGGAAGGCGTGGAAGGGCAGCGGAGGCAGCTCGCCGCGCTCGGCGTCGGCCAGCACCTCAAGCAGCAGGCCGCGGATCAGCGCCGGGTTCGCGTGGGCGGTCTCGCCCCAGTCGATCACATGGTAGGCGATGTCGCCGCCAAGGCCAGCGGCCTGCGCCACCGTCAGGTGGTCGCGCTTGCCGAGCTCGAGGAAGCGCCCGCCGGCGCGCAGCAGCCCCAGGCTGTGCGGCACCAACTCGCCGGCGAGGGAGTTCAGCACCAGATCGACACCCTGGCCGTCTGTGGCCTCACGCACCCCATCGGCGAAGGCGAGCGAGCGCGAGTCAAAGACGTGCTGCACGCCGATCGAGCGCAGGTGCTCGCGCTTCGCCGGGCTGCCGGCGGTGGCGAAGATCGTGGCGCCCGCGCGCTGGGCGAGGCGCACCGCCGCGAGGCCGACGCCGCCCGCCGCAGCGTGGATCAGCACGC
>Ga0105044_10001843_pt1 | contig 28697 bp, 19 predicted proteins | sample MAT01_FD_78092 | JGI IMG/M metagenome (GOLD analysis project Ga0105044, IMG submission 78092) | Freshwater microbial communities from Lake Fryxell liftoff mats and glacier meltwater in Antarctica - MAT-01 | ecosystem: Environmental > Aquatic > Freshwater > Ice > Liftoff microbial mat | place... | reverse complement strand
GCGCCCCGGTCAATATCATCCGCAGCAATCGCCGCATTAGCCTGCACCAGCGCATCGCGGCACAAGATCGCACACCAATTGAAGAAGTGATGGCCCACCTTCCAGCGAAAAAAGGCCACGCGATCGCACCAAGCGCGGTCAGCGGGATCAGTGCTTTGCCACGCCTGTTGATAAAGGGTGGCGGGTGGCGAGTGGTGGGTGCCGAGTAGTGGGTGGCGAGTGGTGTCTTGCCCTCCAGTCTCTTGCCCCCGCTCTGCCAACACCGAAAACATCTCCATCATGGTAGCGATCAGTTGGTTAAGTTGGGCGCGGTCCAGCAAGGTGTGGGGCAGATCGGGCAGCAGCGCCAGACAAGTGCGCGCAACTTGTGTAGTGAATTGTGACAAGGTCAGCGGCTCGACGCGTACGACACCAAAATATTGATCATAGATCGCGCACGCGGCGGCCATTACCGGGCTAAAATCTGGCGCAGCGGTGGTTAGAGATGCAAACGTTGGTGGACTCTCATCCGCGTCTATAGGCGCGGCAGCGACCGCCGCCATTGGTTGCCACAACCGTTCGAGCAAGTGTGCCAACTGGGCTGGCGTGACCAATGTCTCTTGCAAGGTTCGCTTCATCCGGCTGGCGCTTTCAACCACTGCATCCAGGTCGCCTTGACCTCTGCCCGACGCGACGGACATAGGCAGGGCAACGGGTAATGCCGAATCTGCCGGCAGGTATGTCACCGGAAGACAATAAAGTTGTGGCGGTTCGGACAAACGTTCAGATGCACTCCTGCTCACAGAGGTGCGCTCGTCCAATGCGCCCCCACTCACAGAAGTGCGATCATTCTGGACAACCATCTACTTCACACCTTTGATAATGGTTAAGAAAAATACATCTTCCCCGGCGCTGTTTTTGGGGAAGATGTAGCCAGTGGTGCGTTCAATGTATTCTTTGTTATTGCGGGTAAACTTGGTGTCGTCCAAGCGCCACGCTTTGCTGACTAGGACAGTGCCTTGCAACCCGGCGTGCGCACAACGTTGCAAGGTCTCCTCAACGCCAATAAACGAAGGCTGAATCAAGACGACCGCGCCACCTGGGTTGAGAAAGGCTGCGCCCTGGGCAATCAGCGCGTCAACAAAATCGCGGCCATTGGCCCCACCGCTGATGTTGAGAATTTCCGAGGCATAGCCTTCGGCAATATACTGCTGTTGCTTGATCGGATCGACGGGAATGATCGGAAGTTCACCAATGATCAGATCAAAGGTTTCCCCAGGGCGCACAGGCGTGAACATATCACCAATCCGCACTTCGATTTTGTGTTGCACACCATTGGTCAGCGCATTCTGGGTGACCAGGGCGTGTGCCTTCTCTTCAATATCAATGCCAATGATCTGCGTATCATCATCGGTTAGCAGGGCAATGCCAATCGAAAGCACCCCGCGCGCCACGCCAATCTCTAATACCCGTTTCACCTCATTGCCACTTTGTTGCAGCGCGGCAATAATATTGGGCAGATAATGCACAAAGGTGTCGAGATAGTAATCGGTTTTAATACTCCAGGCTTCCTGTCCGATCGAGTAATGGACGCCATTTACCATTTTGGCCGTGTAGGTATCGCCACCCGTAGATGTGAGGCTGAGCCCGGCATTGGCCTGGGCACCTGTGTCCGGCCCGACGGAAGTTAAGCTTTCCCGAGCCATTGGTTGTTGCGCTAGCATTTCTTTTACCTTTCAATTCTTACAATACCTAGATTGCCATCGACTTCGACCCATTGCCCATCGTGCAGACAACGTGTCGCCTCCTGCACCCCAATCACAGCGGGGATGCCATATTCGCGGGCCACAACCGCCGCATGACAGAGAATGCCACCATTATCGGTCACAATCGCCGCGACGCTGGCAAAGAGCGGCGTCCACGGCGGCGCAGTCGTCTCGGCCACCAAAATATCGCCCGGCTGCACTTTTGCTATATCCATTAACTGGCGCACGATCCGCACCGGGCCACGTACGACGCCCGGGGAACCAGCATGGCCGCGCAACATTTCGCCTGTTGCGCGCACCCCATGGCGCAGGGGTGCATCCAAAATGGGCAGTGGCTCCCCTTCAATTTTGAGAAACATACGCGAGACAGGATCGTCCGGCGGTGCCCCCTCTGGCAATTCACCCAGCATGGACGGTGGCGTAATGTAGGCAAATTTTGCCGCGAGCGCCTTGCGCTCGGCGATCAACATTGCAAGCGTGGGGTCAAGCGCCAGGCCATTACACCGACTGCCCATGAGTGTTTTCACCTCATCCAGGGTCAAATAAAATAGATCCTCACCATCGGCCAGCGTGCCCAATGTGGCCAACCGCTGGCCGATGGTCAGTAACACCTGGCGCACACAATAACTCGCCTTGTAGTCGATCCAGTACCCGTGTTCTTCCTTGAGCCAAGCCCCGGCCTGCGCCGCGCCCAAGAGAAAGTCAAACTCTGCGCGCACCGGTTGCGGATAGTAGTGCAAGTGGGCGCGCACGCGTTGTTCACTAGTTTCACGTTGGGCAGCAATGGCCTGCCGTTCCGCCATGAAATCTCGTGCGGGTTGCGCCACATAATCGCGCAGCATTTTCACCACCGGCGTTGGATCTTCCACCCAAAAGGGATAGTGCAAGCTCAACTTGTCGCCGCGATAGCCATGTTCTTGCAGATAGGCATAGAATTCACGCAAGAACGCCTGCCCCGCGGCTGACTGTACCAGCGTCATTAAGACAGCATCCGGCGGCGTCGTGGTTAGGATCTGGTGTACAACTGGCGATGCCAATGCCTGGCGGCTCAACACCCACAACGCTTGGCCGCTTGCCAACGTTTTGCTTTCAAAGCCGGCCAACAATTTGTAGGCATCAAAAGGTGTAGCCTCGGTAAACAGCTCAGCATAGAGATCAGCAAACTGGCTGATCGCATACATCGATGGCAGGAAAAGCAGGAAGTGAATCTCCCACACCCGTTGAAAACGATGTTCCGTTTCGTGCAAATGGGCCAGCAGCGCCGGCAAAGAGGCAGCGGCTAAATCAAAGTTGTGCCAAGCAGCCAAGTGCGCCTCGATCTCCGGCAACCATCTGCCTTGCCACAGTTCTGCAAGTTGCGCCATAGCGGTGCGCAATTTCGCTTCCGACGCCTGTGCCAGTTTTGTGCTTTCGTCTGCCGACAGCGCCAACGGCGCTATATGGACGTAGAGATAGGTGTTTATGCAACGGTCATGGACTGCGATTGGAATCGCATAGGCGCGTGCGGCCTTGGTCAAGCCGGCATCGACCGCTCCTTCAATCAGGCAAAACTCCAATGGCGTCACCTGATCCGGGTAGTGGAGGCGATCTTGCATCCACAGCCGCGCCGCATCCTCGGCGTGCCGCCATTGGATTGGAAAATCGGTTGGAATCGCAAGCGCGCGGCTCATGCTCGTTTCCTATCCCTTCGCCGGTTTTTGCAATAGATAGGCGTGATAGCTGATCTTGCCCAGCATCTGGTAGACTTGCCAGGAATACATCCCCAAGGCTGTTTCATAGATCGGGCGCCCAAAGCGTTCAACCACGGCGGCTTCTGCGCGTTGCAGCCGGGCAATCCCCATCAGATGATGGGCGCAGCGGCCCTCTTGTTGTTCGTAAAATTCAGCAAATTCACTGCCATGCACTTCGCTATGTACGATGGTAAAGCCGGCGGTCTGGAGGGCCGCTTCGACCTGCGGACGCTGCATACTTTCCTCGACAAAACCGAGCCGTTGGCGGAGCCGCGCCGCTTCTTGCGCTTCGAGCAGACTGGTGGCATAGCCGGTTTGCAACAGCATAAAACCACCCGCTCCCAGCACCCGCCAACATTGCCGAAAAGCCGCCACCAGATCGGTCAAATGCACAATCACGCTGCGGCACCAAACCAGGTCGAACGTATCATCGGCAAAGGATAGGGTCTCGATGGCTTGCTTGTGTACACGCACTTGCCCCGTCAAATTTTTTTGGGCCACGCGCTGGCGTGCGCTTTCCAGGCTGCTCTCCACCAGGTCAAGCGCCTCTACCTGCGCGCCAAACCGCAGCGCCAGTTCGCAAGCATGATCACCCTGTCCACAGCCTACATCCAAGATCTGCGAAGTTGGGTTCAAGCCGATCTCTGCCACCATTTCAAAAAGACGCGCCGGGGTGCGCGGCTGTAGATTTTGCTGGGCTGCCGCCCACTGTTCCACCTGGCCGACATGCCATAGATCGTCGTAAATCGCATCCATTGCGCGTTCACTGCTACTCATTTCCATTCCTCATTTTGCAACTTTTACGCCGGTTCCAGATCAAAAGCGAAATGCAAACCGCTGCCCGCCATCCGTTGCTGATAGAGTGCATCAAAACGGGCATTTTGCGCGGGGGTAAAGCGATGCTGCCAATCACCCACTTTGCCTTTGCGCAAATGTTTGGCCGGGAACCCATTGCGTGTCGGCTGCAAATTCCAGTTGGTTTTGGTATTGGTCGCCATTGCGTCAAAGCGACTCTGGGCGACGATGCTGTCGCGCAATGCCGGGGAGAGCGGGATGTCAATAAAATGGGCGATCTTTTCCACACAAGCCGCTAAATCGATCTGCATCTCTTCGTAGTGCATAAAGAGAATATTCCTGTTTTGTTGGCTGGCCTGCCACCATTCTAGTGTTCGGTCAAACCACAATCCATAGGGCACCTGACCCTGCATGTAGGCGTCGAAAAAGTCATCCCACTCATTTTGCAGCCGCATATCCTCACGGCTGACCATGAAGTAGTAGTAGGAAGTGGCACAATCTTTGGGGTTGCGGGCGACACAGATGTAGCGGGCTTGGCTGTGCTGCACCCTCGGCATCAACCCATAGGGCAGGTGGCTCATAAAATAGCGCCGCGCGCCGGTGGTTTCGATCACCGCCCAATTGTCCTGACTCGCCTCTTTTTCCAGGAGCGGCACCGTCTCGCGCAAGGTTTGCTCCCCTTGCACGCCACCATGGCCGAGCAAGTGGACGATCTGGCGCATCCAGTTGGTCCCTGCCTTGGGATAGGTGACAATAAACACATCGTCATTACGCACGACAAAGCGTGCGGCCAATTCATCCAAACCCTGTTGCGTCACAAAGGGCGGGTAGAGGAGCGAGCCGTCTTTACCATCGGTCGCGGTGCTGTAATGAAAATCCAACATCGTTAACTCCCGTAGAAAATTTCTAGAATGTAGCAGGTAACAGGTAGCAAGTAGCAAGTACAGAATATCGTCCCTTGCTACTTGTTACTTGCGCCTTGTGCCTTACCGCTGGTGTCCGACAACAGTCCCCGATACGTTTGCAGCGGCCACATGGCATTGCCCAAACTGATTAGGGTAAAAAATTGTTTTAAAAGCAAGACATGCACCACTTGAAAACCGGCGAAATAAACCCCGCCAATGCCCAGGGCAACCGGTATCAGGATCAAACCAAAGCTATTTTTCAGTGTGAAGGCAAATTCCTTGCTCAGATCAAAGAGGCGGCAGAGTTGTTGCAAGCTTTGATCCATCAAGATGATCTGCGCGGTGTCGGTGGCGGCAGTGGAAGCGCCGCTCAGGGAAACGGAAACTTGAGCTTTTTTCATGGCAATCGTATCGTTGATGCCGTCGCCCACATAACAGATCTTGCGGCCTTCTGCCTGCAATTGCTCGATAATGGCGGCTTTGTCCTGGGGCAGCGTTTGGGCAAAATAGCGATCAATGCCCAATGCTTGCGCCAACTGGCGCGTGGGTGCTTCATGATCGCCGGAAATGATCACAATCGACTTGATCTTGCGCCGGCGCAGACCCTGAATGATCGCTTTCGCTTCGGGGCGCACCGTGGGCAACAATTCCACTGCGCCAACCACTTGCTCATCAACCGCCACCAACACCAGCGAATGGCCCTGCGCGTTACAATCGCTTTGCGCCTGGTTGATGTTGGCGGGCAGTGCAATCCCTTCGCCTTCGATAAAGCGGCTACTGCCCACGCGCACCAGCGCACCGTCGATCTGCACACTCAGGCCGTAGCCCACTTTATAGGCAGCGTCGGCAATTTGCGGCAGGTCAAGTTCACGCGCTTGGGCGGCGTGCAGAATGGCACGCGCAACCGGATGGGTCTGTTTGTACTCAGCCGCGGCGGCCAGTGCCAACACAGTCGCTTCATCGTACCCGGCGCAGGTATGAATCGCGCCCAACGTCGGTTGCTCCTGGGTCAGGGTGCCCGTCTTGTCAAAGACCACCGTATCCACCTGATAGAGCAATTCCAGCGTGCGTCCATCTTTGACCAGGATGCCGTAGCGCGAGAGAATGCGGAAGTAATTGAGAATGCCGATCCCGGCAATCGCGTTCATGCGGTTGCCAAAATGCGCCGTGATAATGGCGACCGCGCCCATGGGCCCCAGCAAGGGCAACGAAAGCGCGCTCAGGATCAGGGTTGGCCACACTGTTTTTTGCGCCATCCCTTCCGAGCGCAACTGGACGCCTGTTTTAAAATCGGTGGTACGGTTGAGCAGTTGACCAATCTGCGCCGCCGTCGTCTCTTTGCCCGCGTGTTCAACCGCCACTGTAATCTGCCCGGCCAGCAAGAGCGTCAGCGCAAAAACCGAGTCGCCCACGCTCTTTTCTACGGGTTGGGCTTCGCCGGTGAGCATTTGCTGATCTACACTGGCCATGCCCTGACGGATGACGCCATCGACCGGAATGAGTTCACCGGCATTAATCACCACCAGATCGCCCCGTTTCACATTTTGGATCGGGACTTGCACTTCCACGCCATTCACCACCACCCAGGCCGTCCGTGATGATTGGCGAAAAATATTTACCAAGCTCTGTTTCGAATCATTTTTCACCTGTAACAACAGCTTCTGGCTAAAGGTGTAAAAGAAGCCGGTCATGGCGGCGGCGACAATATAGCCCCCGAACAGACAGGTCACCACCGTAATGCTCGACAGGGTGTTGACATGCACCTTGCCTTCTTGGCGCAGCGTTTGATAGCTATTTTGAAACATGTGGCGCACAGAATAGAGTAAACCGGGAATGCTCAGTAGGGACAACGGTGGATAGAACAGACTGCCCACAACCGCAATGCCCAACGCGGTGGCACCCACCGCGAAATCGCGTTCGATCTTTTGTGCCGCGGGGTTGCGCGCTTGCGTCTGGGCATCGCCAGCAAACTCGCGCAGTTGCACTTTGCGCTGTTCATCGCTAAAGAGCGCAGGGGCGCTACCATCAAAGAGTGCGCCTACCCGAGCAGGCGCATTACTATCAAAAAGTGGCTTGATCTGTTGCTCGCTCACTCGCTCCAACACAATTGCACCCTGATCCCAGGCTTCGCGGCTCAGTTCGTAGACCTCGATACTCAAGGTCTGGAATTCGCGGCGCACCGGAGCAACATCATTCGCATAAATTTCCTTGCTGATGTCATACGCATCGTTGAACAGGTCCACCACATCGTTGGTCAAGCTGTCCAGATCGAGATGCGGTTTTTGATAGAGCGCTTTGCCCTTTTCCCACAGGGCAGTCAGTTTTGTTTGGCGCAGATTTGCTTTGCGCGCTGTAAACAGCGGCCCGTGATGGCCGTTCAAACCGTTGGGATGGGTCGCGCCGTTGGTATGCTGTCCATTGGTGTTATGGACGTTACTATAAGGCGGTGTAGCTGGCTTAGGCGCTTGGTCAGCAACCCGCTTATGCAACCCTTTCAGCAGGGTTTCCCCGGAATTAGTCAACTCGGCAAAGCTGGTCATACGAACTATACCTCTCTCTCCGGGGCAAGCATGGGGGTAAGTGCTTGGGCAACCGTTTGCACTAAAGCCGACTCTGCACTGTGCAAAAAGAAATGACCGCCTTCAAAACGGTGCACCTGGAACGATTGGCTGGTATGCTGACGCCAGCCAGCCAGGTGGTCGGCGTTGGCGTGCTCATCGTCTATTCCACCCAAAACGGTGATCGGACAAGCAAGCGGTGCTTCCTCGCTATGTCTGTAAGTCTCTACTGTTCGGAAATCAGCACGTAAGGTCGGTAACATCAATTGCAACACTGCCTGATCGGCGGCTAACTCCTGGGGAATCGCATTGCCAGCGGCGCGCAGTGTTGCCAAAATCGTGTGATCCGGTAGCTGCGCCAGGTGTGGCTGTGGTAGGTGGGGTGCCCGCCGCGCGGCTACCATCAAATGTAGCGGCAGGGGCAACATGCGTCGGCGCAAGGCGCGCGCTGTTTCAAAAGCAACCACCCCCCCCATACTGTAGCCAAAGAAGGCAAACGGTCGATCCAGTTCCGGTTGCAACGCATCGACCAACGCTGTTGTTAGGTGATTCAAATGGGTGAAGGGTGCTTCGCCCAGGCGATTGCCACGCCCTGGCAGTTGCACGGCACACAGTTCGATATTGGCTGGCAACCCCAACGGCCAGCGCTGAAATAACGCTGCACTCCCCCCTGCATAGTGAAAACAAAAGAGGCGCATCTGTGCTGTAGGGTTGGGCTGCGGGCGGATGAGCCAAGCATTGGTGAGGGTTGACCTGCTACCTGCTACCCGCCACTCGCGCGCGCCCAGAGGGCTCGCCACCGGTTCTGGCCTTTCATACCCCAAGGCCTCGGCCATGGCCCAGGTGAGATCGCCCAGTGGCGTTTCTGCCGCGGACGCTTGCCAGCGATCGGCGACACCGGCATCAATGCCGTTGTGGTGATGAAATTTGACATCGCCCAACATGCGTGATTCTGCGTGCAGGCCAGTGGTCATGCGCTGGTTCTTTTCCTGATAGGGCTGCACCATGCCTTCGACAAAGTCAATGCCCAGAAAGTCACACAGTGTTTCCATTGTCTGGCGTGGTTGGCGGACCAGCGTTTCAAACTGCAAACGCTGCTGGCGCTGAGGCGGGACATCTTGTAAAAAGGTCAGAATGTTCTGTTGGCTGATCAACCAGGCGACTTCGCCGAGGGCTGCGGTAGAAAACTTGTGCGCACCAGCTGCGCCACGCAACCCAGGCATCAGCGCATACATCAACTGATCCAGCCGCGCTTCGGCAAACGAGTGAATCGCGCCGTGGGGATGGCGGGTCAAATGAATATAGCGCGGCTGATCAAAATAAAGTTCGGCGCGGCGTAGAATCTCCAGGTTGAGCGTATCTTGTGGTGTCTTCTCGACCAAGATGCGCGGTGGGCAGGCATCGCCTAGCTTTTGTTGCAAGTGACGGTACAATGCCTGCACCGTCGTTCCCTGGGCCGCTAACTCGGTCAGCCATGCTTCTGCCTGGGTGGGCGACCAGTCGTACACTTGGGTGATCGCTTTGAGCACGCCTTCGCGCCAGATGCTGCTTTCGCCGGTCAAGGCAGTCTCACGTTCGGCCAGGGTTTCATAGCCCAGCAAGACCAATTCGGGCGGCGCAAAGAGTTGTGGATGGCCGGCTAGCATGACACGCAAGAGGGTAGAGCCGGAGCGTCCCGCCGCCAACACAAAGATGGCCGCTGGATTTTTCGTGGTCGGCTGTCGGCGCAACGGGGTCAGCACCGGCAAGCGACGGCGCACTTCGGCGACATCGGCGGCTGTTAGCGGTGTGCTGGGGGAAAGCTGGGGCTGGGTGTGGCTTCCATTGGCCGGCAGACCCAGCACCTTGGCGATGGTCGTCGGATACTCAGCTTCGAGATAGGCCGCCAACTCGGCAATGGTGGGGGCATTAAAGATGGCAACCACATGAAAGGTATCGTGGAATTCTTCTTGCAACCGCGTGATGAGGCGCGCGGCATTGAGCGAAGCGCCGCCCAGCGCAAAAAAGTTATCGTCGATGCCCACTTGCGCGATCTGCAAAGCTTCCTGCCATAGGCTGACTAGGCGGCGTTCCAGGGCGGTACGCGGGGCAGCCAACCCTGTGGCCCGATCCCGATTCTGCTGGCTGCGTTGGCGTATAGCGTCAAAGTCACCTGCCTCTAGCCGTTTGGCCAGCTTAATCCGCTGCAATTTGCCAATCGCGGTTTTGGGCACCTCGGCACGCGTTAGGGGAATTAGGTAATCCAGGCGAATGCCGATGGTTTTGGTGACAGTTTGCCGGATCTGGGCCAACAAGTCGGGCAATGTCGCTTCAGCATCATTTTCCTGGGAGTTTTCCTGCGGACAGAAAAAGAGCGCGATTTCTTCGTGATCGCGGCCCGGCATGCGCACAGCACAAGCAACGGTGTAGGAACGCGCTACACCGGGCAGTTCCTCAACAACGGCTTCGATCTCGCTGTTGGCGTAGTTGGCCCCATTGACGATAATACTCTCCTTGGCGCGTCCGGTCAACACCAGTTCGCCGTCCATGATCATGCCTAGATCGCCCGTATCGAACCAACCATCGGCCAGAAACATTTCTTGATTCGCCAGGGGATTTTGGTAGTAACCCGGCGAGACGGCCACGCCTTTCACTTGAAAGCGCCCAACGACGCCTTCCGACAGCACTTGGTTGGTGTCATTGACAATGCGCATGGACAGGCCAGAAATAATCGAGCCTAAGCTGGTCAGTCCCACACTAGCCGGTGCGTGGGGTGGCAATTGCACCACTGTGCCCGCCAATGAAGCGCGTTCCACCCAGAATGCCTTCACGGGCACGTCTGATGTTGCGCGGTAATAGGTGATGCCCGAACCCATTTCGGCCATACCAAAGGCCGGCTGCACAGCCGTTGACTTTAGGCCATGGGGCGCTAACTTTGTCAGAAAAGTCTGGATCACCTGGGGCGACACGGTCTCGCCGGCACAGAGCAGCGTTTCAACACAGGACAAATCCCAGCGCTCCGCTGGCTTTTCTCCGGTTGTCTCCCCGAGTTTTTCCAAGGCGTTGTTGATCAGGACATAGGCGAAATTGGGTGCGGCGCTATAGGTGGCGCGGTAGCGGTGAATCAAGCGCAACCAGTTGAGCGGACTGCCCACCACGTAGCCACGCGTGGCATAAATCTGTTGGCAACCCAACACCATCGCCCGCAAATGCAAGTCAGAAATCGGACCGATATGTTCTAGCGGCAACCAGTTGAGCGTCACTGTGGCGTGCGTGTGACCACAGTAGTGGTTGGCGGCGCGGGCGCGCGTCAACAGGTTTCGATGCGTCAGTTGGATAAGTTTGGGCGCGCCAGTGCTGCCCGAGGTGAGGCTGAAAAAGGCCACATCCTCGGCCTGGGCCGCGTAATGCCGATTGTCCGGCAGCAGGTCGCGCATTGCTTCAATGGTCGCGATCCGTTCCGCCGCCACGGGTAGCCAGCGGGCCAGATCGGCCATTGCCCTTTGCGTCGCCGCATCGGTCAGGAGCAGTGGCTGCCCATCTGCTTGGAGAGGTGCGCAAAGTTGCTGCCATACCTGTTTGAAGCGTTCCAGATCGTTATTGGCCTCGCGATAGGTAGGGGGGATCGCTGTCATCACCGGGATAAAACCACCCAGGATGCAGCCCCAAAAGGCGGGCAAAATATCTTGGTTGTGCCGCAGTTGCAGGATCACCTTGGCTTGTGGCTGTAACCCGTGTTGGCGCAGCCCAGCCAAAATTTGTTCGGCGGCGGTCAGCAACCCGGCATAGGATTGCGTGTATTCCATGCCGTCGGCCTGGACATAGATAAGCTGTTCGCCTGTCCCCTTTACTGCGCGCGTCTGCTCGTTGAGATGCGCATCCGAAGCCGCAACCTGGCGCAAGAGGGCTGGCAAGGTGACCGGCGATTGGGGATCAGCAACCCAGGGTGTACCGTGAACCAATGCCAGCTTGTCGAGTTCCAAGTGGCGTTCCTCAGATCCGATTGGCGGCGCACTGTTACCGTTGGTTTTGCGGTGCAGGGGATCCACATACTCCTGAACCGCCATCTCCTGGCTTACTACGGTTTTCGATTCGTGTAGGGCAACGCTAGTCATTACTTCGCTTCCTCATCGGATTTATAGGGAAAGCCCGTAAATCGAAATCCACGGCCACGGTCAGTCAGCGCGTGACGGCTAGAAACCGCAGATCGCGTTCAGGGTTTCAATCACGCGCGCGTTTTCGTGGGGGCGGGCAAGGGTGATCCGCAATGTCCCCGGCAAGTTGAATATCTCGCCCCGCCGCATCATTACACCGTGCGCCAGAGCCGCCACATTAAGCTCATCCGTAGGCAAAGGCAGATCAGTCAGCAAAATATAGTTACTCTGGGTGGGTAGATAGCCGATGCCTAGTTCCTGTAAGGCACGATAGTAATAATCCCGCCCATCCTGCACCATTGCCACTGTCTGTGCAATGTGTGCTGCATCTTCCAGCGCGGCCGCGGCTGCTATATAGGCTAGCCGGCTGCTGTGAAAGGGTAGCTTCATCTGGCGGACGCGGGTGATCAAATCGCTGCGCCCAAAGGCATAGCCGATGCGCAAGCCAGCCAGGCCATGCAATTTGGAAAAGGTGCGCGTCACCAAGAGCTTATGCCCCAGTTGCACATAATCGAGCATGCGCGGGAAGGTCGGGTCATCGGCAAATTCCATATAGGCTTCGTCAAAGACAGCAACGACATGCTCGGGCAGCGCCGCAAGAAACGCGCCTACTTCGGTATGGGTGACAATCGTGCCGGTGGGATTGTTGGGGTTACAGATAAAGACCAGACGTACGTCAGCGTCAATCGCATCCAACACCCGTTGTAAGTCAATTGTATAGTGGCGTAACGGTACCAGACATGGCTGGCAACCATAGCGTACAGTCAGGTCTTCATAGAGATTAAACGTCGGGGCGGCGATAATGGTCTTGTCGCCTGGCTGCAAAAAAGAGTGGGCAATCATGCGCAATACATCACCCGATCCGCTGCCGATCAGCAAATGATCCGTGGTTAAGGGGGCGATGACCCGTTGTACCAACTTCTGGGCCAGGTTGCCTTCCTCTTCAACTGGGTAGCGGTGTATTTCGGGGTAGGCGGCGACCAGCGCGGCCAGCGCCAACGGCGACGGCCCCAATACATTTTCGTTAGAACTCAGCTTCAATATACCCTGCGATTGTGCCGATCCGGCTTTCTGCGTCTGACCATTGACATAGGCACGTTGATCTGTAAAAGCAGGGGCAATCCCGGTCACATTCATTGGGTTGATCATAGATCTGCGGTCCTCAAGCTCTATGCACACCTGCTTGTGCAAGGGTGAATGTGGTTGTGTGTTCCTGCTTACGCGCTGACAGGCGTTGCCGTGTTGAACGTGGCTGTTTGTGCCGCCGCCTTGTTGATGGCAATCGCAATTTTGAGCGTACGGCTGAATGCAATCGGCTGTTGGCTGGCAACCACCTGCAGGGTCTGTAGCAGGAATGCCTGTTCTGCCTGTTCACCGGCGGCGCGCACTTCGGGGGTAACTTCAGCCGCCAGTTGCTCAGTCACCAATTGCGTATATAACTGGTGGGCGAATAGCTGATTTTCTGGCAACAGTGGGTTGGCAAGCAGCGCTTGATAGCGCTTCATTTCCTGCACATCTTGCTGTACTTGTGTCGCCTGTTGCCACGCGCGCAGATAGTTCAAGACAATTTCTTTGGCAGCCTGCTCTACAATCGGATGTTTGAAGGGTTTGGCTTCTAACATCCAAGCCAAATCAAAGCCCAAATCTTCGGCAAAAACAGCAACACCCTGATGGAGAATTTGCATCTGATCATCCGAAAGCGAATTGAGCCAGCCCTGTTCCAGGGCGTTGGGGGCAAACAACCCCCGTAGCCAGACGCGAAAGGCCGGAATATCGGTGGGGCGTTGGGGGCCATTCATCTGGCGTTGCCAATCACCAGCCAAGCGCATCGCAAAATTTGTGATCGTTTCGCCCGCCGTCGTCAATGTAGCGGTGATCTCTTTTCCAATCATCGCGGCGTCACTTTGTTGCCGTTCGCGCTGAATTTTCTCCCACCGTCGATCCACAAGAATCGATACATAACCGATGACAGCAACAAAAACAAGCCAGAGTAACAAGTGGTTCATGAATTCCTTCCAAATTGCAGCTTAGACAAAGCAACTTGCCAGAGTCGTATTCTACGGAATATCGATTGAAAGCGGTTCCGCTGCGGGCGTAGGCACCACTGGCACGCTTGGCACAGGTGTTGCCTGTACGCTTGGCATGTTTGTCGGGTCCAACGTGGTCGTAACCGGTACAGTTGCGGTAAGCGGGTCAGCCGTAAGCATCTCTGGCAAGGGCAAAATGAGCGGCGCATTGTTGGGCACGAGCATGGCGCGAATGCTGGGTGACAGTTTTTGGATATACTCATAGGTGAGCAACCCTGGGTCGGTCTTGAGCGCTTCGCCGATCAAGGTCAGCGCTTCGTTCTTGGCTTGCGCCTCTAGTTTGAGGGCATCCGCATGGCCTGCGGCCACTTCACGCTCGCGATCTGCTTCACCTTGGGCCAGGTTGCGCACCTGATCGGCTTGATGCAGCGCACGTTCTTTGTCTTCCATGGCGATCTGTTTCTCTTCAATCGCCATCGCATATTCGGGCGTGAACGTAATATCGCGCAGGAGGAAACTGTCTAGCATCAGCCCCTTTTCGCTAAATTCTTCGCGCAGCAGGCGATCGAGCAGCGCTTCTAGATCTTTACGGGCCGAGCTGTTGACTTCTTTAACTGTGAACTGTGACACTTGTGTGCGCACTAGACTGCGCACGAGTGGCCGCACAAAGTCTTCAATATAGCGTGTTTGCCAGTCAATATGTACCACGACGGATTGTTCTATCTTGATCCGAAAAATGACCGAACAATCGAGCCGTACTTCTTGGCCATCACTCGTACGCGCGCGGATCGAGTCATCCCCTGTTTTTGCCCCCTCATTCGGGGTGCCCGACATTGTATAAGTCTGCCAAAAAATTGGATAGATTTCTTCGCGTTCTAAAACGGGAACGATCCAATGCAATCCTGGGATCAATGGCTGGGGCCGGATGCCGCCGGGTGAGATGATTGACACCACCACGCCCACCTTATTCGGCTCCACAAAGACCAGTGCCATACTGAGTAATGTGACAGAAATCGTGAGCAACAATGGTCCCAAGACTCGATAGGAAAAGAGCCGCACCAGCGCCCGTACAAAGCCATGCTGCAACAAGGTTGTAATGAAAAAGGTGAGAGTGTAGACGCCAAATAAAGCCCAGAAAATATAGGCAACAACATCTAATAGTCGATCAAGCATAATATTTTTGAATCCTCAATCGCGGAGTCGTCATGGATGGGCAATGACCAACAGCGTGGGCGCGTGACGGCGCACACAGGCAAAGGCCAGTTGCACGCTTTCTGGGTCTAGCGCCGCAAAACTTTCATCCAGAATCATCAGGTCGGCCTGTTGTAAAATAGCCCGAGCAATATAAAGCCGACTGCGCTCACCATGCGAAAGTTGCCAACCACTCTCGCCGATCAGCTGTTGCAAGCCGGCGGGCATACGATCAAGTAACGGCCCCAAGCCTAGCTCCTGGCAAAGCGCCTCGGCATCCGCCAAATCCGTTGGTGTTGGCGGCCAACGTCGCCCCATAAGCAGATTAAAGGCGAATGTGCCAGTTAACACATGGTTCTCATGAAACTGGGGCACGGCAACAATATGCCGCCGCCAAGCGACCGCTCCCAATGTCTGGGGATCAAAACCGCGCCATAATAACAACCCACCGACAGGCTTTCGTAATCCGGCCACGATGGAGGCCAACGTCGATTTTCCTCCCCCCGATGGCCCTTCCAGGAGCAGTCGATCGCCTTGGCGAATCTGCAAAGTGCAGCCGCGCAAGACAAGATTCTCGCCAGGACGATATTGAAATGTGAGATCGCGCGCCATCAGCAGTGGTTGACCCAGCTCTGCCGCCGACGCGTGTCCAGCCTCTGTGATGATCGCCGCCGTTGGTTCCGCTTCGGGGGCAGTAGGCTGGACGAGTGGGGCAATCTGTTGCCAGGCGACGCGTGCGCCAATCAAGCTTTGTAGACCAGTCACACAGCTACTAAATGCCTGTAACGCGAGCAGCATTCCGCCGAGGCTAATGGCCACCGCCGCAGGTGTAGTCGGCGTGCTCAGGGTGACAAACAGCACGACTAATGCCGTGACCATCCAACTGCGTGGCAACAGTGTGGCGATGGTGCGCATACTATCCAGCACCGTTGAGCGCCTGAGATAGCCAGCCAGTGCTGCGTCTTCCCCGCTGTGCCAATGGGGTGGCGCTTCTTGGGCCAGCCGAGTGCGATGACCGAGCATCCGTTCCACCAGATCATTCGTCATACTGCGATACGTTGTGCTCCATAACTGCTGATGGCGAAGATAGAACCAGCCCAAAGCAAGTAGCGCCACAAACCAAAATAGCAACAACACTGTATGCATCCAACCAGCGGCACCTAGCCCTAGAATTACGGCGGCGCTGCCAAGTTGGAGTACCGCCAAAAGCGCCCAAAATCCACTGGTCAACGACAGATTCTCTACCGTCTCCGCATCTAAGACTCTTCCTAGAAAGTGACCCGCTCCTTGATGACGCATTTGCTCTGGATCAATCACTAACGCGCCATACAACAGGCGTTGTTTCAGCCAGGCTCCTACCCCCATCGATAGATGGGCCTGGGCACTGTTTGCCAGAGCACGGGCGGGCAGAGTCGTGAACAACAGCAAAGCCCAGCCCCAAAGCCAAGCCTCGTTAAAGTCCCCTACTAGGGCGCTGCGGCCAATCAACCACCAGGCCGCCAGGGTCAGCGCCAGATGGAACAAATAGCCACTCACCAAGCCCAATGCAGGTCGCCACAGTTGACGTTGGCGCACCTGGTGCCACACGCCAGCCTGAACCGGTAAGCGGATTAGCCAACAACCTCGAATTGGCTGGGCCGCGAGTTGAGCCACCAGAATCGCCTGCGCCGTCCGCGTCTGTTGATCGTGCGCCACACCCGCCGCGCTCAACACGGGTTCCAAGCGCGCCAAGTGTGGCGCTACCAACGCTTGACTGAGTTGAGCCGTGATAGCAGCGATAGCTACGCGCCGTCGTCTGCCATTCGGTGTTAACAGAGTGACTCGCTGTTTGCCACCTTTGATCAAGATCAGAAACATGGGCGATTTTTCAGCAGATCGCGCAGGATCGATCGCGCCGGAACCCGGATCAGCTTGATGAAGATCTAGATCAGACAAGCTAGTGCCCGATAGACGAAGAATGGCTGGTGCGGCGTGTTGAACGAAGGTAGGCAGATCGGCATAACCAACTTGTACTGGTTCGACTTCCACACCTATTCTAGTGACCAACGTTTCCAGCCACTGATCCAGCGCGCCAGTGTCAGTGAAATCAAGGTTTGCTAAAGGTGGTGGTAATTCGACAGGGGCCGTAGTGAGCAAATGCGTGCGTTGAGCAAGCTGTTGCAGGGCTTCACCTAACCGGATGGCTGGCCAGGCATAGATGCATAGATCTGGATGCTTGTTCAAGGTGGCGCGTTCTATGAGACAGTGATGGTATCAGTGGTTGCCGGACTGGCTGGAGTCTGTACCAGAGTTTGTAGTTGGGTTGCCAGATCAGGCGTAATTATCACTGCACCGACACGCAGTGCGGAATGAGCGATGAGCCCATTTGTACGGCGGTTGAACTCGGTCTTGGTCTTCGGTGTCGAGCATTGAAGAGAAGCTATCGTAGGTGTAATTGGTAAATCATTGGACATAAAAATCTCCTTCATGTATGGCAATAGGATTTGCAAAACAAAATAGAGTCTACCAGCCAATCGCCCGCCCAATCGCCCAACTTGCTGCCCAAAAGTTTACTAGAGCGTTGGGCGATTGGGCGGATCAAATATAAACCAAATCAGGACTCATGCAATTGACCATGCTCCAGCCGTAAACGTCGCCAATCTGGGTGCGACCAAAGTTCTTGACGCACCTCTATTTCGGCGGCGAGCAACGCTTGATAGCGGGTTGCGGGCTGGTTGATCAAGTCGTCCGGCGTACCCGACTCGACCAGTTGACCATCCGTCATGACCAACACACGATCAAACTCCTGCGTCTCGCTGACATCATGCGTAATGCAGAGCAGAGTTGCGTTGCGCCAATGGTGGCGTGCGCGCTGCAACAACTGCTGACGTTGGGTGCGATCCAATCCGCGAAATGGCTCATCGAGAATTACCAAACGGACGTTGGAGCGCAGCAGCGCCCGTCCCAAGCGGACGCGTTGTCCTTCCCCACCAGCGACCAACGCCCCCGCTTCGCCCAACTGGGTTTGCAGCCCATTGGGCAGCTGTTCGAGCACACTATAGAGATCCGCCAAAGCCAACGCTGGATCGAGCGGCAGCAGCGCCTGCGGATCTGCGCCATAGCGCAAGTTATCCAGCAAGGAACGATTCCAGAGTTGCACCGTCGGATCAACCCAAGCTGTGACTTGGCGCAGGGCCGCGACAGTGGCCGCGTTTAGCAGCGAATCGTCCACCAAAACGCGGCCTGTCGTTGGGCGTTGCCACCCCAACAATAGACCTACCAAACTCGTTTTTCCGGCACCGGATGGCCCTACGATGGCTATATGTTCACCTGGCCGCAGCACACAATTGATGTCATGCAAAATAGTCTGCCCGCCGGCCTGCACGCTCACACCTTCCATGACAATGGAAACACCCACAGTGACAGGGGGGACAGGGCGATTGTCCCCTTTCGCCTCAACGCTTTTATAGCTTTGCAAGAGCATGGGCTCTTGCGCGTTTTCCACACCTTGCGTCACCTGTCCGGCATTCTCTGCCTGATCATCCGTCTCATCATCCGGTGCATTGAGCAGTTCCAGTGCGCCCAGCACACGGTTGCGCAACATGGGATATTGTTGAATAGTTTCAGCTAGCGTTTGGCCCAAGGCGGGTAAGTTCAGCGTCCAATAGAGCAGCAGCAACAGACTGCCGGGCGCTTCTGCCTGGTTGACATAGCGAAAAACGATCCACACTGCGGGAACCAAACTGCACAGCGTTTGCACGGCCTGAAGCAGATTCTCGAAGCGATAAAAATCTCGCCCAGCGCGCACCCAGGCCACCAATAAATTTTCCTGTTCACGCTGTAACGTGCGGGCAGCACCATGTGTGCGGATCGGCATGACGCCCAACAAAGCATCCAAATAGAGATGGCTGAGCGCACCGTTGAGGGTGCGCAGGCGTAGATCAAACTGATGCAAGAAGGGCTTGCTATACCAGGCGCACGCGATCACGACTGCCAACGCGATCAGTACAAATGGCGCGCTGGTTGGCGCTAACCAGATGACACCCAACGCCGTCAACAACAGTTGACAGCTCAGTTGCACAATGCGTATGCCCAGATTGGGCAGGCCGCGCAGTTGACGCAGATTATGCGCGCGCTGTGCCATATCTGCGAGCAACCGGCTACGAAAATAGTGGTCGGTCAGATACGGAATTTTCTCGAGAAAGGCAACGCGCATCCAGACTTCCAGACGCCGGCCCAACCGTTGGCCGATCATCAGGATCGGCGCGTCGAGCAGCAAGAGTAGGAGCGCCAGGGTGAGGGAAATCCCAAAGATCAGATGGCGCGAACCCATGCCGACCGGCTGTGCAACTAGCGCGAGCACCCCGCGCAACAGGATGACCTCCAATGTGACGCCCACAGCCCCTAATGCAACCCCAATCGCTAATCCCAGTGGCGTAAAAAGTCCCTCTGTGCGCAAAATTTGCCAGATCGCCGCTTCTGGTCGATCCGGCGCTTCGGTAAGCGCAGCCACAAGGGTGGGCGAGCGTGATTCTTGCAATGGCATATCCGGCGCTTCGGGTGATAGCGATGGCGCGGCACGTCCCAAGACGCGAATCACGACAGCGCCCTGCATCAACAGCACTTCATCCTCGTAATTCGGCTGATCAGGCACAAGTGACAGCGCACCAGTCACCATTGGGCGAACCAACCAAAACTCAGCCGGGATTTCTTGATAACCGTCCGGTGCAGCGTGCTGGGCTGCGACAAAAAATTTCTCGACCAGTTGGGCTGCGGCCTGACCACGCGCGATGCCTTGTGCCACGACCACAGCCTCGACCAAGCGCGTGGCGGCATCCAACGCAGCTGGCACGCGCCAACCAGGGGCTGTGATCATCGTCGTCAACAAGGGTTCAATCTGCTGCTCGGTCAATCCTAATCCAGCCAGCCGAGCGCGCAACGGCGCGCAGAAACCATCGGCCTTGGCCCATTCCGCCCAGACCGCCGCCGCCATGGGCAGTTGGTGCTGATAGAGTTCGGCGCGCAACCTTTGGGCAGAAATCCAGCGACGACCTGAGGCCGGATCCATGACTTGTACCCAAGGCCCGACACGATTCCACACTACAATAAAATGTAATTGGCCGCCAGGTAAGGCCGTAACGGCCAGCGCTGGCAAGTTCTGCGCAGCGGGCAACAGCAGATGATCGAGGGGGGATATGATCTGCTCTGCTTCTAAGCCGGCTTGCAGGATCACCTGCTGGATCGTCTCTAGCGCCGTACCATCAACGTCGGTCTGGCAGAGCTCGCGCAGTCGGCCATAGCTGACGCCAATCCCAAAGCCTTCTAATACACATTTCAGCGCAGCGGGTCCACAGTCCATAGCAGAAGTTTGGATAATCTCTGGTGCCCAAAATCGCTGCGCAAGGTTGGAATGGTTGGTAAGCATAGGTTCTCGATTAGAAAGTGGCAGGTAACAGATGGCAGGTGGCGGAGAGGGGCATGGCGATGACCTATTGCTGCTCTTTTGCCTGCGTTGCATTTAAGATCAGGGTGGCAGGGGAGAGCTTTGCGACGACAATTTCAACGCGACCGGTTAAATTATCTTGAATAGCCGCGGCATTAGGTGAATCCATATCCGCAAAAAGGGTCACGCGCAGCCGATCGGTTTGGGCGGGCATCACGATCTCGGTCACCGTGGCCGGAATTGGCGCACTTGCCGCGGCACTTGCATCTGTCGTCTGCGCTGTGGGTTGCAACAGTGCGGCCTGACCGAGTTGGATGTCATTTTGTGCCGCGCGCGGAAACTCGGCGGTCACCACGCCGTTGCTGGTCGTGTGTATAATCTCACCATAGGTGCGGATCGATAAGGAGCTTAGAAAAAACCAGAGTAGCCAGGCCAGCAGGATGCCACTAACCACCAGCAACCAGAGCGGGGCAAAAGGGCTACGCTCGGCCTGGAGGGAACGCAAGGTTTGTGAGAAGGTCATGAATGGAGCGTATCTCTTTCTGTGATAGGAATCAGTTGGCGCGCCAGCGACTCATCATAGGATGGCTGATTCGCAACGAAGGCAAAATCAACGAGCTTGTCAGATCGTTGGCGCAGGCTAGCCCAGGCCTGATCAACCCGATGCTTGGCAACGCCGCGGTGCAGATTGCGTAACCCTAGCAATAAACCTGTACTGTTGAGGAGAATGGATGTAAGTAGTCCTGATTGGAAGCCTAATACGGCAGCAAGATTGATAATACCGGGGGTGTAGGTCAACTGAAACGTGGATTGGCGTTGCTCTTCCAAGCTATGCGCGGCATGGAAGAGCTGGGATAGACGGTGAAGATTGGCATCGATAGAGATAATCTGCGCCTGATTTTCGGCCATTGCAGAGATGCCGCGCACGGAAATACTGATATCGGCCTGCTGCATGGCAGCGGCATCCCATATGCCATCGCCCACATAACAGACACATTTCTGCATGGCTTGCAGTCGGGCAATGAAGGTCGTCGGCGTGTCGGTAGCGTTGATCGCAAAAGCATTATCTGCGCCGAGTTGATGAAGGTGACGAGAAGGGAATGGAGCGCCTTCCACCAACACGTAGATCGAATCAATGCCGTGTACGCGCAGATGGTGGAGCGAACGATTAGCAGTGAGCAGATCACTGGCAGCAAGATTCAAGAGGATCGTATCGACTTGATGTAGGTGGGGAAGAACTGCTACCGTTTTCACAAGCATGCCAGCCTGAGCAGTCGTCTTGAGAAAATTGAGCCAGGCGATGGGCATCAACTGCGCTAGATCGTACCCCAGGCGTGAATTCATCAAGGCTACGGCGCTGATCGGATCGAGCAAAAAGATTGCCCAAACGCCCAGCCCCACCATGGGTAATACAGTCTGATCGCCTACTTTGCGGCCAGTGAATATGTGCGCCGAAGCATCTTCAGCACGACATAACAGAGCTTGGATTTGCGCTACAGTCGTTTGCGCCCCGACTTTTTCCGCTTTAACCAGAATTTCGCCAACGATCACTATCGTCGAGGCCAGAACAGCGTCGCCGCAGTTTTTGTGTGCCAGCTGGGTTTCGCCAGTCAAGTTGGCCTGGGCGATAAGCCCCTCACCATTCACAATTACCCCATCGACGGGGATGAGACAGCCGGCTTTCACTATCACGAGATCGCTTGGCTGCAACTCTGCCAAAGCAACCTCGATCCGCTGGCCATTGTGAAAGATCGAGGCGGAATGTGGCAACTCGCCAAAAATCTGGCGGATCGTCTGGCGCGCATCCTCAGTACTGATCCGCAAGAAGCGCCGCCCACAACCCGTCAGCCAAAACCCAAGCGAAGGCGCGAGATAGTAGCCATTGAAGAGGCAAACCATCGGAATCAAGACATTGATAGCAGAAATACTGAGACGGCGTTCGTGTACCAAGGCGCGGTAGGTTTCCCATAGGTAGGGTGCGGTGAGGTAGAGCAAGGTTGGCAGACAGATCAAGCTTAAAGGGGGGAAGAGCAAGGCACTTGCCGCGGCCCCACTCACGGCAATGGTAGCCACCGTGATGTTTTCCGCGTCACCCGTTTGTCGGCTGATCCAAGACGGACGATGGCGAGATCCTAGCGCGGGCGCATGTTCGGGTAATGGGATTCTTAGAGTTGGCTTTTTGAATTCCTGATAGGCTTTGAATGCTGTATACAAAGCTCCACCGGAAAGAAGCAAGATTTCGAGCATCCCGGCGATTCCCCTGTGGCTAGTCCACTGGCAACAAACGAAAAACGCGCTATCCGTTGAAAATGCAAGGTTGATACCGGGGAAAATCGGCATTTTCAATGGACAGCGAAGTTCATAGACAGCTTGACAAAATCAATAAGGCTGAACGCACTTTACACGTTGATCGCCCGATTCATCGCCCAGCAAACCGCCCAGCGAATCGACTAGTCTATCATCCAATTCGTCGCCTGACCAAGCAGTATGGGATTTATTTGGTTCAATTGAACAGGGCTTACGCAGCCGGGAGCACCGCCATCCTGGCGGCAGCCAGCAGGATGCTGGCGTTCCCAGGCGTAATTGCGTAAGTCCTGTTGAAATTAGAATAACGCGATTCAGAGGGACTAACCCTGTTACATTCGCAAATGAGTAGTGGATAGCTCGACGATTCCCTGGGCTGGTGCGTCTGGTGCAGCGAATGGGGCGGACGTAAGCCCTTGCATTTGAATTGATCGCTTATTAAATGCGGTCTCTAGCCGTTCGGCGTCCAGTTGCAGTAAGAGATACTGTAGGTTGAGGAGCGCGTATTTGAAATCAACCTGCGGTTGCGCCTCTAACATGGCAACCTGTGATTGCACATGCAAACGCGCGCCAGCTTGTCCCAGTTGGGCAATTAATTGTTTGGTAATGACCGCAAGCAACTGCACGGGTTGGTTAGCGCGATCGGGTGCTTGCGTAGCGCTTTGGCGCAAGAGATACCCGTTGAGCAAGGAGTGTGGCATCAATCCAACATTTTGTGTGCTCACCAGTTCCTTGCCGATCTGCTCTGTGAGATAATCTATGATGTAGTGTTGCAATACAAGCGGCAAACCGAAGGTGTCGGCATGTGGCTCTATCCAAAGGCAACGTAACAAAGAACGATGGGCTTCGAGATAAGCCCGGCGCGCAGGTGGCGATATTGCCGTCGCCCAGAGAGCCTCTGTCGAAAGTGGCATCGCTTCGATTGCTAGACGAAACAGGATCTCCCGTTCGATTACCCCAAAACGCGCAAACTGTTGATCAAGCATCGTCCGTAGATCGTCAAATACAAAGATCCCTGCCGCCAGAAATCGCTCGACGTTGCCCGCGAAAAGCTGCTGGATTGTCTCGGCCACGATAATCAACGCCAATGGATTTCCTGAATAGCACTCGCGTAGGGTGGCAAGCACCGCATCGGGCGCGGCGATTCCGTACCCTTGTAAAAGTTGGCGACTCATATCGACTGTAAGACCGGTGAGATGCAGGAAGCGGATGGTCGACGTCTGTTCCTCCCAACGCGTAAATTCTAATGGGCTTTCGCGACTGAGTAGCAATAGGCAGCTTTGATGATCGCTCGTGCCTATCCGCTGTAACAGCGCATTATACATCTTAGAGTCGGCCAGATGCGCGTTGGTGGCATCGGTATACTGGCTAGTGCTCTCCATCTGATCAATGATCAATAAACAGCGGCGACGGCGCAGCTGCTCCATCAGCAAGGAGAGCAGCTGCTCCCAATGTTCGGGCAACGTGGCCAGTGGTTGCTCGGATAGAGTTTGTAGCCAACTCCGTACCATCTGCTGGGGTGGTTCCGTGCCGACAGAATACCAGAGAATTTGTTGAAATCCAGCTAAGGTTGCTTTCGAGATTTGCGGGGTGGCGTCCACCAGTGATGGCGGCAGCGCCGAGGCCGCAAGGGTGCGGATCAACTGGGCAGCCAATGCGGTTTTACCTTGGCCGCCCAAGCCGAAGATGCCGATCAACCGGCAGCCAGCAGATAGCCAATGGTTGACTTGACTCAACTCACTTTGCCTGCCATAGAATTTAGGCGAATAGGGAATTTCATGCCAGTTAATTTGGGGCGAAATGAGCGAATGGGCAGAGACGCTCCGCCCAGGATATAAGGATTGCCCGCCCTGAATTGGCTGGTGCGTGTTCAGGGCTGCGGCCCCCGTCTCGATCACTTTATCCAAAGCGCCCGTGCGAATTTGTTCATAGAGTGCGACCGTCTCCGTCGTCGGTTCGCTGTTAAATTCAGCCGCCAAGATCCGTTGACAAGTAGCGTATTGCGCAAGTGCGGCTTCGCGCTTGCCGCTGCGTGCCAGAAAGAGCATCTGGCAGCGATGCGCCTCTTCATGCCACGGCTCGATTGCCAGCAGACGTTTACTAGCGGCCAGACCGCCAGCCAAATTATTTTGTTGCAAATAGTAGCTGATTAGCCGCTGGAAGCCCTCCACAGCAAGTTGATGCAATTCTTCGCGTTGCTGAGTGACCCATTCTTCAAAGGCTGGCGCATTGCGCACATAAAAATTTCCTAGAAAATCATCGCGGTAGAGCGCCAGGACTTTTTCCAAAAGCTGCGGATTCGTCTGAGCCTGGCTCGAAGTCAAGTAGGAACGAAATTCTTCCACGTCCAGCCAGTAGGAACTATTTTTGTTAAAGGCTGCCGTCTCGCGCGAGATCTGTAGATGCGTTTCCAACAAGGCACGCAAGCCAGGCAAAATATTGCGCACCTTTTTGAGCGCGTTGTAGTTGGATAGATCATCCCATAGCAAATCAGCCAATCGATTGCGGGTATATTGCTGACCGGTGACGATTAGATAAACTAATAGGGCGAAGCCGCGGCCTGTAATTTGGTCAGTCAATGAGTTGCCCTGCAAGCTAATTTCTGGCGAACCAAGCAATGCTAATCGTAACATAGAAATCCTTATTACATTATGGGGTGTCACCCTTGGTAGAGCGATTTGAGAATTAGCTTAATACCAAATTTGGAAGATTTATTCAATATACATTAATTGTTGATTATATCAACCTTCTCTTTACTTACAAAAATAAAGTCTAGCCTATTATATACTAATTGAACGCCGATTAAACGTCGATAACCACTTGTGCTCGGCAATTAATACAAGGGAAATCACATGATTTTAGGGATAAAAGCTATACATAAATTTTGGAGTATATTCTTACTCACATCTAAGAGGGATCGTAAGTGTAAATAACCACTTGACAGCATATCACCCTCATGCTATCATGTAAATAATTGCATAACAATGCGTTGATCAGGATCAGTAAGAAGCGGATCATTCCTGGCAGAGAGTAACGGCCCTGGCTGAAAGCTGTTACAGAGTGCGCTTCTGAAAACCACCTGAGAGCGGAAATACGAACGCGTAGTCTAGTAGTATTTCCCGGTTCGCCTCGTTATTGGCGCCACAAGTGGCCTTTGTTACAAAGGCAACATGGGTGGAACCACGAACATCACGCTTCGTCCCATGAGGGATGAGGCGTTTTTGTTATGGTGCACGAGCAGGGTCATTACTCTATCTATCCTATTGATACTTTTGCGGCAGACAAACTATGCACGAGCTAAAAAATTATCCTATAGTACTCGATGCGATGAGATCAATTTCGCAACAGCAGGCTGCGTTAGTTGATCTCTGTATTCAGATCCAACAAATTGCTGCGCCCACTGACGACGAAGCACGGCGCGCCGCATGGGTTGAACGCTATTTCCAAAGATTGGGTCTGGCTGATATTGCCGTGGATGAATGCCAAAATGTCTATGCACGGCTGCCAGGGCAACGTGCGCAGCCATGCGTGTTGGTCAGCGCGCACACGGACACAGTCTTTCCGCTAGAGACAGATCTGACAGTCCAGGTCGATGAAGCCGCCGATCGCATTTATGGCGCGGGCATCGGGGATAATTCTACGGGCGTCGCCAGTTTATTACTACTGGCAGAGACTTTGTGCCATCTACCTACGCCGCCAACCGACATCTGGTTCGTGGCCAATACAGGCGAAGAAGGCTTGGGCGATCTGCGCGGGATGCGCGCGGCCATGCATCGATTGGCCCCCCAGATCGGCGCGTGTATTGTGCTCGAAGGGATGGGGCTGAAACGCGTCGTGCATCGGGCGCTGGGCTCCAAACGCTTTCGCATTGCGGTCAAAACCCCCGGCGGCCATAGCTGGAGTGATTTTGGTACAGCGAGCGCGTTGCATGTGCTGGCCTCCCTGGCCAACGACTTAGTCAGGTTGCAGGTGCCAACCGAACCACGCTCAACCTTTAATATTGGGCGGATGAGCGGCGGCACTTCTGTCAACACCATTGCGCAATCCGCTTGGCTGGAACTCGATCTGCGCAGCGAAGGCCAGGCGGCCCTTCAACAGATGATCGATCAAACTTTGGCGATTGTGGGGCGCTATCAAAGCGCGGCCTGGCAACAGAAAAAGGTTCAGGTGGAAGCAACCGTGATCGGCGACCGGCCCAGTGGCGCAATTGCCAATGAGCATCCTCTGGTCAAAGCCACCTTTGCCTCCTTGAAGCAACTGGGCATTGTGGGCAATCCATATCTGCGCATTAGCAGCACCGATGCCAATATTCCCCTCAGCCGCGGCATTCCCGCGGTCTGTATTGGGGTGACAGAAGGGGGCAATGCCCATCGCCTGGAAGAGTGGATCACGCCGTCGCTCTTGGGGACCGGCATGCAACACCTGATCGGGTTGACGTGGTGGAGTGCATTGTGGTTGGCCGGTGAGGTACAGTAGTTTCAACCGAGGACGCGGTTGAGCCAATCGACAACGTGATCGACAAACGAGTGGGGACCAATGCCGCGGGTTGACCAAGGCGTGGGCATGGCCCCCGGCGCATGGCGTTGACGATAGTGTTCATTGCGTGGGTCGAGCAATTCGCCCGTCAGTGGAACACCGGCGCGGCAGAGCACATATTCCGCCCAGATCGCTTGTTTTTGCTTGACAAGGAAGGCGAGTTCTTTGGCGTCATCCAGTTCGCGGCCCCAGATGCGGATGCCATAGCGGCGCAATAGCATTTCCACTTGCGCGCCGGTAAAATCGCCAGCGCGCAGAAAGCTAATACGATGCAGCGGGCCATGCCATAGCTGCCCAAACCAGGCGTCAATGGGATCGATTAAATCTGGCAGCATCAATCATTCATCTACACAGTTGGTAAAGAGAGTCGAACAAGAACGTACGTTCTGTTAGTATAGTATAGATGCAGCATTGGCTGCAAATTAGGTAGCCTGCCTATGCTTACAAGCGACTTTCTCTTCGGTATTGTAGTCGGGATGTTGATGGCGGGAATCGCGGGCTGGTTCGTGAATCTCTATCGCAATTGGCTCAAAGCGCGTGACGCGTATAAAAAGCCCCAAACGATTGTTCACACCACCAGTAAAACGCCGAAACAAGTCGGCAAAGAAGCTGATGCGGCTAGCTTCAAAATTTTGGTATTGAACATCTCGATTTTCATTGTAGCATGGCTCGTAATTGAGCTATTTTTGCCGGAAGTAGCGCAGCTTGTCCGGACAATTTTTCGTAGTTTGATTAATCCGCTACTTGGATAGATGGTAGCGATTGGCAATAGCAGTAGTAATTGAGGAGCAAGCGTATGGCAGCAAACGATGTACAGTACGATCAACTCTACAAGATCCGTCATGGCGCGGCACATGTAATGGCGCAGGCCGTGTTGGAACTTTATCCCGATGCCAAGATCGCGATTGGCCCGCCCATCGATACAGGGTTTTATTATGATTTTGACCTGGGCAAGGATGAAAATGGTCGGCTGCGCACCTTTTCACCCGACGATCTAGCCGTCATCGAAAAGCGGATGCGTCAGATTATTTCGGGCAAGCACACGTTTATCTATCGCGAGGTGACCGGCGAGGAAGCGCGCACACTTTTTGCCGACCAACCCTACAAACTCGAATTGATTGCCGGATTGGAAAAGGGTGGCGTCGATGAATATGGCAACGAAGTCGCCGAAAAACCGGCCATCAGCACCTACAAACAAGACACCTTTGAAGACCTTTGTCGCGGCCCGCATGTGGAACATACAGGGCAAATCCCGCCTGACGCCTTCAAGTTGATGAGTGTGGCAGGCGCCTACTGGCGTGGCGATGAACACAACCCCATGCTGCAACGCATCTATGGCACGGCCTGGCGC
>Ga0105044_10001841_pt1 | contig 28723 bp, 25 predicted proteins | sample MAT01_FD_78092 | JGI IMG/M metagenome (GOLD analysis project Ga0105044, IMG submission 78092) | Freshwater microbial communities from Lake Fryxell liftoff mats and glacier meltwater in Antarctica - MAT-01 | ecosystem: Environmental > Aquatic > Freshwater > Ice > Liftoff microbial mat | place... | reverse complement strand
GGAGCAGAAGAAATAGCTTTGATGAGAAGTATTAAAAAGACTTTCGATCCGAATAATATTATGAACCCCGGAAAGATATTTGATTAAAGTTAAAAGTTGAAAGTTTATAAAGTTTATAAAGTTAAAAGTTTATAAAGTTGAAAGATTGTAAAGTCGAAAGTTTATAAAGTCGAAAGTTTTTAAAGTTGATAGTTTATAAAGTTGAAAGTTTTAAAGTTGAAAGTTTTTAAAGTTAAAAGTTTTTAAAGTTGAAATAACCAGAACAAATTTAAAATCTAAAATTGATCGAGACTTTTACTGAATACCGGGTTTTGTATGCTCATACAGATAAGATGGGAGTAGTTAATAATGTCAGATATTTTGAATATTTCGAAGCTGGGAGAAATGATTTTTTAAGGAAGATGGGATTTCCTTATACTGAGCTTGAGAAGGATAATATAGGTTTGCCTGTGATCGAAGCATTTGCAAAATACATTGCCTCTGCGAAGTATGATGATATTGTCATCATAAAAACCACTCTTAAGCAGATACCTACTGTTCGTTTCAGGATTGATTATGAAATATCAGTTAACGGTAAGCTTATAGTCACAGGCTTTACCGTTCATGCATTTGTGCGCTATGATAAGATGATGCCGGTCAGACCTCCGGAAAGATTCATTGAGATGATCGCGGAGAAGTTCAAATCAAATTAGTTAAAAGTCAGTTATATTATCAAAGACATAATCCCATAAAGGGCTAAAGCCTTCAAAGACTGAAAATTTAAAGAATCATTTCACAGCAATTGAACTATTACAAAAATTTTAACTTCACCGAAGCCGAAAAGCTGATCCGCCTTGCACTGAAGGAAGATATCGGAAAAGGAGACATTACATCCGAATATTTCATTCCGGTGAATGCTGATTCAAAAGCAGATTTGCTTATAAAAGAAAATGGGATCATTGCAGGATTGGAGATCTTCAAATTTGTTTTTAAAATTGTTGATAAGAATGTTAAGGTCAGCTTTAGTAAGAATGAAGGTATGCAGGTTTTTGCCGGCGATGTCATCGGAAAAGTAAAGGGAAATACAAGAAGCTTGCTCAAAGGTGAACGTCTTTCATTGAACTTACTTCAGAGAATGAGCGGCATCGCGACACAAACTTTTGAGCTTATAAAAAAATTAAATAATAAAAGTATAAAGATAATAGATACAAGGAAGACCACTCCGAACCTTCGCATCTTTGAAAAGCTTGCGGTAAGAATAGGAGGAGGCGAAAATCACAGGACAGGACTTTACGATATGGTGCTGATAAAGGATAACCATATTGAGGCAAACAGAGGAATAGAAAAAACTTTGGATGCGCTTTTGGGAAAAAAAATTAAGGAGAAAGTTGAAATAGAGGTCAAGGATCTGAATGAATTAAAAATTGTAATTGCCAAAGGTAAAGGAAAAATTGACAGGGTAATGCTGGATAATTTTAAGATAACAGATGTTATTAAAGCAGTTGAATTAAATAAAGGACTATTTGAACTTGAAATATCGGGAGGAGTTAATTTAAAGAACATCGGAAAATACAGCGGAGTCAAAGGTGTTGATTATATTTCAACAGGATCAGTGACACACTCGGTTAAATCGATGGATATCTCATTGAATTTTATTACTTGAATCTCTATAAGGATACCTTTAAATTGTTAAAATTTTTTCCAAAAAAATAAATAATATAAAATGGATAAACTTTCTAGAAATTTTGGTTTTATACTTGCTTTACTTGTTTGCTTGTCAGTAATTTTCGCTTGCGGTAGTAAAAAAGAATCCAACGGAGACAAGGAAGATTCAAAGAAAGAAGAAACAATAAAGAAAGAACCAACAAAGACAGAAACCACGACCTCCAGCAGCTCAAACGGTGGTAATCAGCTTTATTTTGTAGAGGAATATTCAAAAGATGGACAGGAAATCGGAAAGAACGATAAGTTCTATATAAAGAACAAAGGTGGTTACATAACAGCCATGTTAAAAACAGCTCAGCCGGTTGGTGTAGGTTCAGTAGATGTCAGACTGGAAAGAGAATCACTTGACGGAAGTGAGATCATCGATACAAAGCCGTATGATGTTTCACCTGATAAGAATTATTTCTTTTTTGACAAGATCACCTTCTACAAATCCGGTGATTATAAAGTTACAGTATTTAAGAAAGACGGAACCCCCATCGCCACAGGAAAAGTAAGAATAGAATTCGAATAAAATAAAATTTAAAATCACGAAAGGAGTAACAATGAAAAAAGACAAATTGGCTTTATCAATACTTGCTATACTGTTTATTTTTGCTTTCAAAGCAAACTCATACGCACAACACTATCCTGTACTGTACTTCTGCGAAAAATACGGTTCAGGCGGGGAAGTAGGAGTGAGTGACCGGTTTTCAGCAGGTTATCTAACTGTAATGGTAAAAGCTGACGGACCTCTTGGATTGAGAGACTGTTCAATTCAAATGGATAAATACAACTGCAGTAGCGGAACATTCAAGTATTACAAAAAATTTAATTACACAGTTGAGCCCGATATGAAATATGTATTCTTCGCCAAGAACGATGAAAGCGACATGAGTTTTGACGAAACGGGTATTTACCGTGTATTTTTGCTTGATCAGAATGACCGGACGGTCGCTAGCGGATTGGTGGAAATAATCCCGTAACCGGAGAAACATTATGAAAATATATTCAAAATTATTTATAGCAGTTTCATTCACAATTCTGCTAAGTGGGTTCAGCGCCAATTTGTATTCACAGTCTTTACAGTTTTGTGAGGATGTTACATCGGATGGAATTCCAATCAAAGCAAGTTCCGTTTTCAACATCAGCTCCAAGGGAGGATTTTTAAAATGCCTTACTTCACTGCCTTACAGGGTTGGTACAAACAGCGTAAGCTATGATATTTATAACATAGATTATGATGGAAACGAGAAATACAGCAACACGATATATCAGGATGTAGATGCAAGCTGGACCTGGTTCTTTAAGGAAATAACATTTTACGATGAAGGCAGATATAATATTTATGTTTATGATGCCGACAGAAATTTCCTTGCATCATCACAGATCAGAATTCAGTATTATTAATAAAAAGATAACAACAATATTAAAAGGTTATCCTGAAGTTTTCGGGGTAACCTTTTTTTGCCGATGTTTGATAAAATAAAAGCGCTCTCCAAAGAGACTCTCATTTACGGCACCAATACAATAGTCGGAAGATTCCTCGGCTTCTTCCTTGTTCCGTTCTATACAAACAAATTCCTTCCTGAGGAATACGGTATCATCGCGATCATCTACGCTTACATTGCAATTTTAAATGTGTTCTTTTCGATCGGTCTTGAGTCGGGGTATATGAAGTTCTCTTCAACACTCGAGATCGGCTCAAAGAAGGAAAACTTTTCAAATCCATTCCTTCTTACGTTTTCAAATTCACTGATACTGGCTTGCGTGCTTTTTTTCTTTTCGAATGAACTGACTTACGTTTTTCAGATCGATGCAAAATTTTCGTATCTGATAAAGTATACTTCTCTGATTCTTTTCTTCGATGCAATAGTTCTGATACCGTTTGCCTACCTGCGGCTGCATAACAAGGCGAGATCATTCGCATTTATAAAGATCACAAACATTGTTGTGAATGTGGCGCTTAATGTCATCCTGATATTAGTATACAAAATGGGAATCGAAGCCGTCTTTATCAGTAATCTTGTCGCATCAATTCTGACATTTTTAATGTTGCTGCCGGTACTGCTCAGGAATTTTACTTTCCAAATTAACAAAGAACTAATTAAGGAGATAATAAGATTTTCCCTGCCGATCATTCCGGCAGGAATTGCCGCTAACATAGTTCAGACAATAAGCAGACCAATCTTAAAATATCTGACAGACGATTCAGTCGTGGGAATTTATCAGGCGAGCTTCCGGCTGGGGATACTGATGATGCTGATCGTTTCAATGTTTGAGTTCGCGTGGAGACCATTCTTCCTGAATAATGCAAAGGAGCCAAATGCTAAGCAGGTCTTCTCCAAAGTACTGACGATATTCATAATATTGACTTCATTCATATTTCTTACTGCATCCGTTTTTATAGAAGACATTGTAAAGCTGAAGCTGCCTTTCAACATTTATCTTATCGGAAAACCATACTGGGACGGATTGAGCATTGTCCCGGTAATTTTGTTTTCGTATCTGCTTTACGGGATATACATTAATTTGATGGCGGGAATTTATATAGAAAAGAAAACTAAATACCTTCCTCTGATCACAGGACTAGCTGCACTTACAAATGTGATCGCAAATTTTGTTTTAATACCACTCTATTCATACATGGGAGCAGCAATCGCAACGCTGCTTAGCTATCTTGTGATGATGCTTTCAATATATTACTTCTCCCAGAAATATTATCCTGTAAATTATGAATACAAAAAGATAGGTCTGATCTTTCTGTCACTTGGGATTGTAACATCGTTATTTTTTTTTATTATCAATATTACTTTCATTCCTTGGTATGTAAAAATAATATTCCCGTTACTTTACGCGTTACTGCTTTTCGGATTCCGAACAATAACTTTGTCCTCTATAAGGAGCCTGAAGAGCTAAATTGATTTTAGGATAGGAATCAACTTCTTTTAAATTTATTATTAACCCGGTTGCAATTTAAATTTAAGCGAACTGAACATGAATAATATCCTCACTCAAAACACAAGTTCGACGCCATCAGATTTCCTGGTAAAGAAACCAGCATATATTTTTCACCATTTGATGAAATGCGGAGGGACATCCATCGTAAGTATCCTGGAGAAATGGTTCTGCATGATCTATGATTATCATCTCGTTGTCGATGTTCCTGATGAATACTATAAGAGAAGAGTGTGTGTTGAAAATCTGACCAGTGATCATTGTATTGTGGGACATTATCATCAGGACGGAATGTTTGTTTTTCAGAGGTATCCGGAAATTATTACCAGACAAAAGGAGATAAAATGTTTTACTTTTATAAGAAATCCCTTGAATTTTTTTCTATCCTTCTATTATTACTCTCGAGAAGTGGGACGAATGGACAAAAGCCTTCAGGAATTCATAAACTCTAATAAAAATCTTATGGCTTATTATCTTGGTTGTGAGGAAGGAAATTATAAAGAAGTGCTAGACAAATATTTTTTCATAGGTATCACTGAAGAAATACAAAACTCTATGGACATTCTTGCAGGTCTAATCGATAAGCCAAAAATAACTGTACCTTTTAAAAATAAGTCTCTTAAAGACGATCAAGTATCTTTGTTAATACCTGAATTCATAGAAAAATTCAGAAATGAAAATGAACTGGATTATAACATTTATGAATATTCGAAAATGAAATTTTCTAATGCACATTCTGCCCTGGACAGAGTTGTTTCTTAATTCTCTTGCATATAATAATTAATTATGCCATATTGATTTATGGATAAACTCACAACAAAGCAGCAAAGGATCCTCAACTTCATTGAGAAGCACAGGATCGAACATACTTACCCGCCGACTCTTAAAGAGATCGGAGAAAAGTTTGACATCACCATCGGAACGGTACAGGACCACATCTTCGCATTACAGAGGAAAGGATTTCTCGAAAGAAAAAAAGACATCGCTCGGGGATTCAAAGTAGTTAAATCCGAGGAAGAGAAGAATTTTGAAAAGCTGAAATCGAACATTAATCTGATTCCTTTATATGGTAATGTAGCGGCAGGGGAGCCGATCTTCGCAGGGGATAATATTCAGGGCTATGTTTCAATGGAAAAAAATCCTAAAGGACATCAGATACACTTTGCATTAAAGGTGAAGGGTGACAGCATGACCGACTCGGGGATTTATGACGGTGATATTGTTATTGTCCGTAAACTGGATACAGCCGAAGATGGTGAAATTGTAATTGCGCTTTTGGAGGACGAAGCTACCGTTAAGACCTTACGCAACAAAAGGATCAAAGCTTATCTTGAAGCCTCTAATTCAAAGTATAAGGCGATTGTCAACAAGCCGTTTCAGATAATAGGAAAGGTGATAGAGCTGAGAAGAGAGTATTCGAGATTATAAGATTACTTGCTTTTATTTTAGCCCAACTCTTCTGAAAATAAAATCAACATTTTTCTTTGACTTATCATAATTGAATATTTCATTGAGTTCTTTATCATCGAGATATTTTACTACTTCTTTATCCTCTTTTAGCAGCTTCAAAAAGCTGATCTTCTCCTGCCAGCATTTCATAGCAACTGTCTGTACAATCTTATAAGCCTGTTCACGCTTCATTTTCTTTTCGATAAGCTTGAGCAGAACAGTCTGGGAAAAAACCAGACCATTAGTAAGTTCAAGATTGCGTTTAATATTTTCCTTATTGATAACAATTGTGTCGATCAGTTTTTTAAACTGATTTAAAGCATAATCAATCAGAATTGTCGAATCCGGAATAATGATCCTTTCAACTGATGAATGGCTTATATCCCGTTCGTGCCATAAAGGTATATTCTCAAATGCAGCAAGCGCATTGCCTCTTAAAACACGCGCCAGTCCGGAAAGCCGTTCGGAAGTAATTGGATTTTTTTTGTGCGGCATTGCAGAAGAGCCCTTTTGTCCGGAAGCAAAATATTCTTCAAGTTCAAGTGTTTCGGTTTTCTGAAGATGTCTGATCTCAGTAGTGAATTTTTCTATCGAAGAAGCAATGATCGCAAGCGTTGACATATATTCGGCGTGTCTGTCTCTCTGAAGAATTTGTGTTGATATCTTTGTCGTAGCGAGCCCGAGCTTTTTGCAGACATATTTTTCTACCTCAGGAGAGATGTGTTCGTATGTTCCGACTGCGCCGGAGATCTGTCCGACAGAAATTGTTTCAATTGCCCGTTTCCATCTTTCAATGTTTCTATTCATCTCATCATACCACAGTGCAAACTTGAGTCCGAGTGTTATCGGCTCAGCATGAACCCCATGAGTTCTTCCGATCATGGTAAGATACTTATTCGTTTTTGCCTGTTTGGAAAGGGAATTCCGAACTTCATTCAGATCCTTCAGTATAATTTCACCGGCTTCTTTCATCTGGACAGATAAAGCGGTATCAAGAACGTCAGAGCTTGTCATTCCAAGATGAATAAATCTGGAATCAAGTCCGACATACTCACCGACGTTAGTCAGAAAGGCGATCACATCATGCTTTACAATTTCTTCGATCTCGAGGATCTTAGCTGTATCAAATTTTGCTTTTCTTTTAATATTATCCAATGATTTTTTCGGAACCAAGCCCAGTATGCTCTGGGCTTCAGTTGCTAGGATCTCTATCCCGAGCCAGATACGGAATTTATTTTCGTCTGACCAAATGGAGGACATTTCTTTTCTTGAGTAGCGGTCTATCATCTATTTAATTTGAATTGCCCGGCTCAACAAGCGGGGTATTAGGTTTGATTTTTATTTTAGTAATGACAAGTGTAATGTCATCGTTCTGCTCAGCGTTTCCCCTGAAGTGATCTACTGAATTTATAATTTCTTTTTGAATCAAGATACATGAGCTCTGTCTGTTTGTATCAATGATGTCAATGATCTTATCGGTGCCAAATTCTTCCCTGTTCTTGTTCATTGCTTCGGTGAGACCGTCAGAATAGAAGACGAAAACATTATCATCGGAGATCTTTAATTCTTTTTCTTCAAGCTGCTGTTCAAAGTACTTTTCACTTTCAAGTCCCAGACCCATACCGGTTGATTTAAGTAAATGAAATTTTCCGTTGGTGGCGTAGATAGCAGGATTATGACCTGCCCTGCATATCTTTACTGTCATCTTTTCAAGATCAAATAATGCAATGATCGAGGTTATAAAAGACTTCTTGTCGATCCTCTGATGTATTTGCTTATTCACTTCAATCAGAATATCCTTTGGTGTCTGAAATATCTTTGCAGCGAACTGGATCATCGCCTGAACTTTCGACATGTATAATGCCGCGGGAATTCCTTTACCTGAAACATCGGCAACTATTACAAGCATCTTATTTTCATTGATCTTGATGACATCATAAAAATCGCCTCCTATTATTTTTGCAGGATTATAAAAGCCCGAAACTTCCATGCCTTCTATTGTATTAATTTTCTGCGGTAGAAGTCCCATCTGAATTCTTCTCGCGATCTGAAGCTCTTCTTCGATCTTTTGCTTAAGAATTCTTTCTCCCTGCAGTCTTGAGTTTTCAAAAGCAATAGCTGCCTGAGAGGAAAGGGTTTTAAGCAGATCAACATCTTCTTCCGAATATGCTTTGCCAGAAGGTTTCTCTCCGAAATTTATTGCTCCGATCAGATTATCTCTAATGAAGATAGGTATTGACAGCACAAAATTTTCTTTTCGTATGACTTCCTTTTGCTCATCACTTAGCTTCAGTTCGTTCAGATAAACATCATTCAGGAGACGGGGTTCTTTATTATTTACAAAAAGCGCACCCATTGCATTGTCAAACACATCACCTTTATGAGTAATGTCCTCATTGCCGGGTTTCTTTTCGATCTCACTGAGTATTATTTTGTTAAAATCATCATCACGAAACCAGATGTTGAGGTTTTTTATACCCATTGTTTCCTTTACTGAGTTTGCGATCTTGTCCATGATCTGCCTCATATTATCCAGATAAGGAAGCTCTTCGGAAAAAGTCAGAAGAGATTTTCTGTAATTATACCTTTCTCTGTAAAATTGCTTATCTACAAATTCCTTTGCTTTTCTGTTTACAAAATCAAAACTAAAGGTAACAATTACTATTAAAGCAATAGTAAGAAGCTGCTTGTTCTCCGGCATAAACTGTGTCAGAATTGAATTTAACACAAGCACAAGCAGAAGATAAATCCCTACTATAAATGCCGTGATAATTCCAAAGACAAGACCTTTCTTAACAATGAATTCTGTATCAAGAATTCTGTACTTAAAAATTGAATAACCGAAAGAGACCGGAATGCTTAGCACCAATGCTGAAGGGAGATATACCCATGGCTGAACAAGAAAATTCGGCTTTTTTATGAAAAATGGTATGAGGAATGTAAATAGAAATCCGAATCCTCCGATCAAAAACCCGTATAAAATTATCTTCAGCGGTTTCTTAAGATTTTCCTGATTAAGTTTTCGGTATGACCTGACAAAAAATATGATCCCTAAAACTATATAAGAAATTACAAGAAAAGTTGTTAACATACCGGCAATATATGCAACTTCCTGACCCCTTAAGAAAAACAAAATGGCTGACACAAAAGATATTAACAGATAAAGAATCACTAAAAATAATCTCCGGTTTCTAAATTCAATCTTTGCCGGATATGTCATGAAGAAATGGACAAACAGGGAGTAGAACATAATACGTCCTGCAACAGAATTGGCAATTAATATTGAGTCGAAGATCAAACTATTAGTAAGACCTATTCCCACAAAGCCCAGTGCAGCGGAACATCCCAGGAAAAAGAATAACTGCGAGCTGAGTTCCTTTGGTTTTGAATATCCCACAAGAAAACCAATTAATAGAAATCCGAAACCCAGAAGTGAAAATATAAGGAACAGTATATTTAAGATCTTGTAAACCTTAAGACTGACATTGAGAATTGAGTTATCACGAATTATCGTGTATTCGATTATTTCATCGGTGGTAAAGTTATTAAGAGTGCCCTGAGCTTCGTTAATGTTTTTGAATTTTTCACCATTGATCGCGATGAGTATGTCGCCGTCCTTAATTCCCGCTTTGTCAGAGACTCCGCCCGGGACAATTTGTACGATAAATAATCCTTCCTCCAATTTTTGTCCGTTATATTCCGAAACCCAAAGACAGTCATCTGTTGTCATTCTTTCAGTGAACATAGTCCTGATAAAAATGATAGATGCGAATGCCAGACAGTACAAAGCAATGAAAGTAAAAATTACTCTTAATGTCCCGTCGGAAAATCTGTTTAAAAAATTCAAAGAAAATTATTTATTATTCAATTATAGTTAAGACTACGCTGTAAATATTCTTATGTTGCTAAATTAAAACTCTTAAATATCATATCCTATTGAGAAATAAAAATCATAAGGTCCGAATATTAAAGAATCTTCTGTAAGACCCTTTCGAAAAAGAAAACTTTTTCCGACAGAAAAGCTTGCCTCTCCAACAGGTGTATCAAAACCTGCTGTAAGTCCCAGTCCGTGTTTTAAGTCTCTAAAGCGTATATCTTCAGTTACCTGCCAGACATTTCCAACATCGTACCGAATGCTTAAATAGGTATCAAAAAAAATTCTGTATGGAAAAAGATAACGGTATTCGATAGATGTTTCAAGTATCTGCCTTCCTCTCAATTCGTCTTCTACCATTCCAAAAAAAGATCTTTCGCCCCCAAGAGAAAACTGTTCCGTCAACGGTGTCGTCTTATCTGCAAAACCGAAAATAAATCTGGGTCTTAGTGTTTGATTTCTGCCCACCGGAAAATACTGATGATAGCTTAAATGGAGCTTAGTGTAGCTAAAGCTTCCTGCAAGAATATTTTTTGCAGACTCGTAAGAAAAATTGATCAGCGAACCTTTGGTAGGGAATGGCAGGATATCCTGAGTATCAAAGATTCCACCGAACATAAGCTTGACCATTCTAAATTCAACCGGAAGATCTTCGCTTCCGAATTTATTTTTTATCTGCTGATTTTCAATGGATGCCTGCGCGAACAAAGTCCCGAATCTTTGCAGTTGTGTACCTACAAAAAGATTCATTCCATACTTAATGGTCCTGTATTCCCCAAATTTTGTTAAATCATATTCATTATTAATTGTATCTATAGACACAGAATACCGGTTGTAGTCCCTGAATGTATAGAGGAAGTTATAATTAAATGCGAAAGGAAGACGAAAGAACTGGTTCGTCTTTACCTCAAATTGATAAATCCTGTTACGCAGTCCGCCTGCTGCCAGCAAACCGGCTTCTACCGCGGAACCCATAATATTTTCATCACGCAGATCTATCAGCATCTGAAAATTTTTTTCATTGTCGGTTTTTAAAGAAAGACGTAAAGCCCTGGTGTTCTTTTCAACAAGTTTTATTTTCAGTGCCGGCTTGAGTGAATTATCCGGATATTCAAAATCAAAACTCACCTGCTTAAAAAGATTGGTGCTCATCACACGGTTTAGGCTTTCATCAATATCATTTTTTTTTACAGGAGATGAATTGCTTATAGTAACTTCTCTCAAAATTACATTTTCATTTGTACGTGTGTTTCCGTCTAATCTAAGCTCAGATATTTCACCTTTGTCAAATTCTATTTCAAGCGTGCCGCTATCATAATTAAAATAAAATTTAGTTATCTCCACCAGAGAAAAAGAATTTTTCCTCAGGAGTCCGAGAAGATCTTCATAAAAGTATTTGTATTCAATCGAGTTAGCTGCTTTGCCGGTATTTTCATTTTGAAAATTCATGATGGGAGCATCAAGGAAAGCGAAAGTATTATTTGTCTGTACACCCTTCAGGGCAGGAAACGTTACAAGATTATATTCAATTGTAGCAGTGATCTCATTTCGGCTGACCGTTGCGAAAACATCTTTGAAGCTTCCTGTCCTGTACAGCATCTTCAGATTTTTTTCAATTGAAATGTATTTCTCAAACGATTTATCTGTTAAGCCGAGAAGCTTCTCATTTAATGATTGGGAGCTGTAATTTGAATTAATTACAACTGTGGGATTAGTGACAAAATTGTTGAAGTATTTTGATTCAGAAAGTTCAAGGGAATCAATACCTGTAATTATTTTATCAATAAATTTTGAAGTTTCTTCCTTACCCTTTGAGATCAGATATGAAATATTCCGGTAATCCGTTGATGAAAATTTTTTAATATCCGGGGTAATAATTATATTTGCATCCTTAAGCTGGAGATTGTTAAGCTGTTGCATTGTAATTGAGAGTATCTGATCAGCAGTATTCAAAGGGTCATCGAGCTCCCGGTTAGACCTGAGCGGACTGGTTGAATTAACAACAATGGTGTAATCAGCTCCAAGTTGTTTTGCAACATCATTTGGAATGTTTGAAGTGAGACCACCGTCAACAAGTTTTTTCCCGTTAATTTCAATAGGGGAATACAGGAGCGGAAAAGTCAATGATGCTTTAATCGATTCACTCAGGTTGCCACTTGTCAACAATACTCTTTTACCTCTGTCAAGATCGGTAGCAACAGCAGTGAAAGATTTTTTTAATTCGGAAAAATCCTTTCTGACATGATAACGTGAATTAAGTATGAAGGAATTTATTTTTTCACTAAGATAATATCCGTTTGAAAGGGAAGAAGGCAGTAATACCGGTGTAATGCCGTCAAGAGGAATCGTAAGAAGACTTCTGTCCTGGATTTTTTTTTGTTCAAGAAATAAAGAAGTCCGCTGATATTTATTTGTAAGACTCAGCGCCCGATTCCAGTCGAAACCGGTCAGAATTTTTTCAATCTCAGAACTTGTATAACCGGAAGAATACAATCCACCTATCATGCTGCCGATGCTTGTTCCGACAACCATATCGATCCTTATGTTATTTTTTTCAAGTTCCTCAATGACTCCAAGCTGTGCGATTCCACGGGCTCCTCCTCCGCTTAAAACGAGAGCAATTTTTTTTCTTGAATAAAACTCAGGAAAAATGTTAAAATTATTTGTGTCAAGATTTGGATTTATAGTGAGATCCAATTTAATAGTATCTCTTTCTGAAACTTCGGAATTGTTTTGAGAAAAAGAAGTCCTGTCGCACAGAAAGATTAAAAAAGATATAAAACATATATTGCAAAGTAATTTCATTGAAAGATTTATAGTCAGGTTGATAAATCAATAATCTGATTCCACTACCAGATATTTTCTTTTTGAATATCCGATAAAGTATATAATAAGTCCTGTTACAAGTCCTGGATACATTGGTTCGATACCCAGCGGGTATTGTGGAGTTCCGTTCACAGAAAGAAATTGTCCGGTTAAAAAGCATATTAATGAAACCGAAGACGAAGCAATCATTGCAGCAAAAATATATTTAGAATGAACATGAAGTTTCGGAAAATAAGAAGTTACGACACTTATCAGCAATGCCGGTATTATCATTGTACCGACTGTATACCAGATATCTACAACTGAAGGAATGTAATAAGCGATCAGAAATGCAAAGACCGCACTTACGAAAAGTCCTGTACCACGATAAAGAAATTTTTCATCGTCAATATTCTTTATTCTTCCCAGAATATCACGGCTGAAGGAGGTAGAAGAAACAAAGATATATGAGTGAAGCGAAGACATTATTGTGGCAATCATTCCAACTAAAAAAACACTTTTGGCAATCGGCGGGAGGATCTTTTCGCCGAGAGCCGGAAAGGAATACATTGGCTCGGCAAGATCATTTCCGAAGAAAGCTTTTGAGTAAAGTCCGGTTATAGTTGTCATTGCGTCAAAGATAAACCAGAAAAAAAGTGAGATCAGAACACCTCTCTTAGGAGTTTTTTTATTCTTCACAGCATAACATCTCTGATAAAACACTGGGTCTATCAATGCCCATGCTCCGATAAAAAACCAGACAAAGAAATATTGAATTGTAATGCCGCCGGTTATGCTGAGATCCTGTGGCGGAAGTCTCGCTTCAAGAAATTCATACCCTCCAAGTATGTTAAAGCAAAATGGAAGTATGATGCCAAATCCGACAAACATCAGGATGAATTCAAAAATATTTACTCTTACGTCCGCGCGGAAACCACCTTTGAGGAGGTAGAGTATTGAAAGAGCAAGAGATACAATCATCGCATACATAATATTAAATCCGAAGATGAGCTTCATCAGTATTGCCATCATGAATAAATACGGAGCAGGCGTAGTAAGAAAGAAAATCAGTATTCCTCCGAAGATGCTGACCTTTTTCCCGTAAACTTTGTTTAATTTATCAGGGATCGTAAAAAGATGAACCTTCCTGACTTTATCAGCAAGGAAAAATGCGAAGATCGTTATGAAAACATAGAAGGGGAATGCGTAGAGAAGCCAGCCTGAAACACCATATTTATAAGTGAACTCTCCTATCCCAAGCACGCCGCCATAGAATGATGATACCAGCGTCGCCACGAAAGCCGGCAGTGTTAATGTTCTTCCGGCAATAATATAATCTTTTACAGAATTCTCAGATGTCTTTGTCTTGAATCCGATGACAAGAACTGCGACAAAATAAGAGATTACTATGAGGTAATCATTGGTTGATAAATTTAGTTTCAATACTATTCTTTATTAAATGAAATGCTTTTTAAATAACAAGAGTGAACCTTTCCTAAAAGAAATTGATATGTTTTCTGAGACTGATCTGTTCAATGTTCCTTCCCGGACTCCGAACTCAAGTGATTCGTTCTTCAGCGGAAATTCAAGTCCTTTTGTAATTATGTTTCGTGCCGACGGAAGAGCCATTAATGAAACTATTTCACCTTTCCTGTATTCAAAACTTATCTTCCGGTTAATAAATAAAATTTCAAACTCATCTGTGACAATTTTCAGAGTAAGTCTTTTGTGAAATTTTTTTAATATGCTGTAATTGTTAAGTGTGTGATCAGGTCTCATACTGATTGCTCCGAATACAATTACTTCTGAATAGCCGTTACTCTTGCAATAGTTAAGACACTTTTCAAAGTCTGTAGTTTCCTGTTCGCTGATACTGATTATCCTTGTCTTCTTCTTCTGAAAATAGCTAAGTGTCTTCTTTTTTACTGAATCAAGGTCACCGATGATCAGGTCAGGTACAATTTTTGTAGCTACCAACGCATTGGCTCCGCCGTCAGCAGCTATGACAAAACTATCTTTCCCTTTGAAATTATTAATTAGTCCTATTGGGGGGAGCTGTCCGTTGAGAAAAATCAGTGCACGCATTTAGTCATATTACTGCAATATTAATATTATAATTTTAAAATTATAGATAAAATTGTTTTTGGAAAATAAGAATTAAACTTATTAATGCCGGCGTTTGTAACTTAACATGTTTCTCAAACTTATCAGCTAAATAAAAATCACAATTAATATGAATAAACATACTCGCATGATTTTAATAATGATGTTAATAACCCTTTCTTATTGCAATCAGGGAATTGCACAGGGTGTAAATCTGGATGGTAAAAGTTACAAGGGCACGGCTACCGAGGTAAAGCAATTCGGGGCAGACTCCATACCTAAAGTAATTGATGCTGTAATTAATTTTAATGAAGGAAAGATCTCGGTTAACATAACCGATTACATTACAATAAAGGATGAAGAATATTATTCGGAAGTGGATGAGAGAAGAATGAGTGCTCTGACTGTAATGAATTTTTATTCAAGTTCTGCGGGGAGTTATTTTGGTGAAAATGTGGAGGTCGAATTTTCTGGAAGTGTTTTTGGTGATGTCAGTTTATCGGGAAATATTTCATTAAGATTTCCGGATAACAGGGAAGTAAAATTTTTGGTTATTGCCGAAGCCGGGAAGTAAGGTTTATTCTTTTGGTAGAGCGGATTTAAAAGGTTCACCTTTTAATCCGCTCTTGAGAAACCTTATGGTGTCATGATCGACGCAAAATTTAAATTATTGTTGAGAGTTATCAACAGGTCTGAAGCGTCAGTTATTCCGTCTCCGTTTACATCTGTCATAACATAACCGCTCACAAATGCAGACGCGTCATTTTTTATCGAGACCATATCAGCCGCATCTATCATTCCATCCCTGTTTGTATCTCCACTGAACATGCACCATTTATTCTGCACCAGTACCTGATTATCTCCAAATGCCTGTGTCGGGGAATTTGTAAAGTCATAACTAAGATTTGAATTATTTTCAATAGGCACCGGATTTCTGCTCCAGATCTCAATGGAATTTCTTTGACAAACATTTATATAAAAAATACCATTATTAACATTACAAAACGATAGTTTACAAGTAAAGTTAACTGAGTCCATGATGCCTGTGGCTGAATCAACTTTATGAAATGGTGCCGATGAACTTCTCAGATAAACTTTGATTGTATCCTTTGAATTTAACTGTCCGGTATTAACATTAAGATATCCCTGAGGTATTGCTATCAGAGTCATTCTTGTGTTTAACTCGACAGATGCCACCCATCCCTGATATTCTTCAAAATAATTGTCAAACCAAAATGAAAATATTTTGTTGTTGGAAATTGCGCTGCCAATGCCTGTTCCAATGTAACCGGGCACACCGAAAAGTTTTTTTTCAACAGGAAGTTGTTTCAGTTTAAATTTATGGTCTGATATAATTATATCCTGAAATGTAGTTCCTCCGTTTTCTGAATGAGATAAATAGACCTGAAAGGAATCATTTGTTGCAGTATTTCTTGTGTCAATGTAAGTGACATTTACTCCGCCAAAGTTGTCAATGCATAAGGCGGGAAACAATTGATATTTTAAATTTAATGTATCACTTTGATTGACCTTACTTTTGATACCCCAGCTTCCGCCGTTGTTTGAAGATGCATGAAGAACTATGTCGCAATTATCGAGTGCGGGATTTCCTGATGCTTTTTTTTCCGAAGCTGCTATGTAAAGGTAACCGTTTCTGTCTGAACCGGATTTATCAACTGCAATTACCGGAAGTCCGTTTAGCTTAACAAGATTTAAGTTTACACGGAAATCAAATGGAAGTGGATCTACCGGAATAGCGGTATCGCTTGAATCCCATGACAAACCGCCATTAGTAGATTTTGCAAATCCTATGTAGTCATTGGTTTCAGGAAGATATGGCCATATCACGTAAATTTCTCCGGAGACACCTACAGCGATTGATGCACCAATTCTTGAATTATAGCTTGGCGGACTTACTCTTTTTGCCACTGACCAGTTTGCACCACCGTTACTTGTAGCTGAGAAATAGACGCCCCTTCTCTCACTATAGACAATATAGCTTCTTCCGAAATATGGACTCGAAGGTGAATCATCTGTAACAGAAGTACACTTGTCTGCAGTGTCGACACCGGGGAGGTTAATATTAGGAGACCAATACTGGCCTGAGTTTGATGAATAACTAACACCTACTTTATTGTTGGCTGCAATATAGCAAATTATAAAATTTCCGTTTTTATCAATTACGATCGAAGGGTTTCCTACAGTTATAATGATCTGATTCTGCTGCGTTTTGATAGCTTGGGTTCCTGTCCAGTTAATGCCGGCATTTGTACTAATGTAAGCACCTGTTGTATAACCGCCCGGATAAACATCTGTTACAGCAGTACAAGCCATTACAGAAGGATTTAGTGGATGAGTGGCAATCTTTGTTTCAACCTGAACAACAGTATCAGGAAAAATTCTGAAGTTTTGTCCGACTGTAAAGTTTGGATTTTGTGCAGGGATTGTTTTTGGAATAAACAGGAAAAGGATCATGACCCAAAGTAATTTCTCTCTCATAATTGTATTTGTTTAAGATTAACAAATATTACAATCGATATAATTATGCTTTGGGGTCTTGATATTTTTCTAAAAAAATATCAGGAAATTATACAATTCGTACTTAATGGGAAGAACTTTTATATTCCTTTGGGGGAAATTATTGTCTTAATAAATAATTTTCTTTTGGGGTGGTCGTTTTTTCTAAACTACAATTTTAAAAAAGCAAATACAACTGTTATTTAATTTTGAAGCAATGTTCATACTTAGTGCCGTCCAAAACATTTTTGAAAAATTTAATTAAATCAAATTTAATCTGTTTTGGGAATATTTTTGCACCAATATCGAATCTTTAAAATCAACCTCTATACCTTGAAGATATATCTGTGCTGTCCAAATAAATTTATGTTTTTTCTGTTTTTAAAATTAGTAACAATATTTTTAATTCGTGAAATTCGTGGCAAGCTTTTTCTATTTATTTTGGACGGATGTGGTCTGTAGTTATCTATCTAAAAAGGTTGCCCCTTTTGAATTTAGATTAATAGATTTTTTTTATTCGGGCAGTTCAGCAATGCTTCTATGTTAATGAAGCATCGCCTATCACCCGTCCATTATGAGAGGTCAATAGAAATGTTCACTTTTAAAAGAAATTCTGTATTTTTGCATACACAGAATTAGTTAACCTTAGTCAGAATGAAATCTTCAGACGAAATATTTCAGCTAATAAAGTCGATGTCGGGCAGGGAAAAATTATTTTTCAGAAAAAAATACCTTTCATTAACAGGTGATGCTGATAATAATTATCTTAAGCTGTTCGATGATATTGCAGAGCAGACAGAAGGTGATTCAGAATATGATGAAAGCAAAATAAAGATTGGAAATTATACAGGGAAGTTCATAAAAAATCTTTCATTCAACAAAAATTTCCTGTACAACTCAATACTTAACTTTACAAACCAAAACCAATACATTTTATTTTGAAATAGATATTAATATATTGACACTCATTTATGGCAAAAGTTCAGACAAAAAAAAACAAACCCCTGCAGGAACAGCAAAAGTTTGTTTCAAAAAGTAAGTCGATAAATACCTCTCTTGATAAGAATCCTGTTATAGAAAAATTTTTCTGGCTGGTAATACCGCTTTTTACTTTAATATATTTTTTAAGCAGTAAGTATTCAGTGGGTTTTTATCAGGACGATGAAATAGGGCAGTATATCAATATGATAAATTTCTGGAGTGATCCGTTTGTCATCCTTGGTAATTCTCCTAAGCCGGGTTATAAGCTGTTGATGGTCATCCCTTCACTCTTTGGTTATGATGCCGTGCTCCTTGTTAATTCAATTGTTGCCTCACTCGCCGTTTACTTTACGTATATACTTCTGAAGGTCTGCAAGATCAACTACGCGTTCTTCGGTGCTTTAATGCTTGCCCTCCAGCCGCTGTTCTTTGATCTTTCATTCAGGTCGTATGCAGAAATATTTACTTCATTGCTGCTTCTCATAGTTTTAATTTTGTACAAGAAGGAAGAATATTTCTGGACGGGAATTGTCTGCGGATATATTTTTACAGTAAGACAGGAGATAGCTTTACTGATAATTGTTTTTGCGGTTATATTTTACAGAAAGAAAAATTTTACGGCGATCATTGCTCTGGTAGTCTTCCCTTTGCTGTATAACCTGCTTGGATTTATTAAAACCGGTGACTTAATGTTTGTGCTTTCGGAAATGAAAGCGCTGTCAGCTTATGGTTACAAATCCCAGGGGCTTTTTCATTATTTCATTGTATATATTTTTATTGTCGGACCCGCAACATTACTTTTGTTCCTTTGCGGATTTTTTGGATTCCTCACGGATACAAAGCGGTATAAAGAATATTTAGCTCAGTACGGCATTTTCTATATAGCTTTTGTTGTGATATTCTCCGTGCAGCTTATGACAATGTTCAGCGACGGAGCTAACCCCGGCAACTGGCGTTATCTGCTTCATATATCTCCCATAGCTGCTGTGTTTGCGACAATAGGACTCAATAATCTGGGCAGGTCTGAATTCCGGAAAACCTCATACATAATAATTGGTATTCTTGCTTTCATAACTCTTGCATTCCTTTCAAAGACAACCGATGGATTTATTCTTCAGGACACTGCTGATTTCACAAAATTTTTCGTGATAATGTCAGCACTTGCAGTTATAATATTAATGAAGAAGGATCCGGCATCTGATTATCTGAATAAGCTTTCGATAATATTCATTCTGCTTGCGGCTGCTAATTTATTCATAAGCTTTAAGCCAAAGCAGCTTTCACCCGAGAATGTTGCGTTGAAGCAAACATCTGAATATCTCGGGAGTCTCGATCTTGCCGGGAAAGAGATTTTTTATAATCATTCTTTCATCCCTTTTTATAACGATAAATATTACAGAGAGTCCCCGAAAAGCTTCAGGCGGCTCATCATCGAAAATATAAAGGAAGTAAAGCCCGGATCATTGATAATCTGGGATTCACATTACAGCTACCGCCCAAAGGATATGATGAATGATGTCCAGCTTGAACAGCTTAAAAAAGATTCCACATACAGGCTTCTTAAAAATATCAATTCCTCTGATGGAAGATTCGGATCATTTGTTTTTGAAAAGGTTAATTAGTTTATGAAGGAAACTTGTCTTGTATTCGGCGGCGGCGGATTTATAGGTTCGCACTTATGTGAAGAGCTGCTTGCCAGAAATTTTAATGTTACGATCTTTGATAAGATCAATTTTTCAAAAAAAAACATTTCCGGATTTATTGATGATGTTAAGATCATTGAAGGTGACTTTAATAATGAGATCGATATAAAAAATTCTCTCGATAATATTGATTATGTTTTCCATCTCGTAAGCTCCACTGTACCGGCTACTTCAAATGAAAACCCTGTCTATGATGTTGAAACAAACCTTGTCTCCTCATTGAAACTTTTTCAGGAATGTGTCAGAAGAAAAATCAGGAAAGTGATCTTCCTTTCATCCGGAGGGACGGTATACGGAATCCCTGATGAACTCCCTGTCCGGGAGACCAGCAGTTCAAACCCGATCTGCTCGTATGGTATTGTGAAAAAAACAATTGAGGAATATCTTTTCATGTTCGAGAAATTATACGGACTGGACTATTTTGTTTTCAGGCTTTCAAATCCTTACGGAGAGAAACAAAATCCTTTCGCGGCACAAGGCGCTATACCCGTTTTCATTAACAAAGTTATAAACAATGAACCTATAACAATATGGGGTGACGGCAGTGTCGAACGTGATTACATTTACATAAAAGATGCTGTCAATGTACTTGCATCCTCCGTTGCAGTAAAAGCTGATAAGAAAATTTTTAATCTGAGCTCGGGCACCGGTACTACATTGAATGAGCTGATTGAAATAATTAAAAATTTCTCCGGCAAATCTGTCGAGGTAATTTATAAAGACGGCAGAAGCATTGATGTACCTGTCAATGTTCTTGATAACACTTTAACAAAAAAAATATTTGCATGGAGTCCTCAGACAGATCTCGGGGAAGGAATGAAACGCGTTTATAAATATCTTTCGGAAACAGCATGACAACCAACAATATTTCACTCTCCGTTTTTTTTCCTGCCTATTATGATGAAAAGAACATAGGCAAGGTGGTGAACTCTGCAGTGAAAGTTCTCAATGATCTGAATCTCAGGGATTATGAAATAATCATCATCGAGGACGGAAGTCCGGATAACACCGGTAAAGTTGCAGATGAACTTGCAGAGCAATACAGCAAAGTGAGGGTTATTCACCATGCCAAAAACATGGGCTATGGTGCAACATTACGCGACGGATTTATGAGCGCTAAGATGGATTATGTTTTTTATACCGACGGTGACAATCAGTTTGATCTTGAAGAACTTAAGAAGTTCGTTGCATTGCTTCCCTATACTGACATAGTTGTAGGATACAGAAAACACAAGCAGTATTCGTTGTACCGTAAATTCACTTCGCTGTCATACAATTATTTACTCAAAATACTTTTTGACATCCATTACTGGGATATTGACTGCGCGTTTAAGATCTTTCCGACAAAACTTTTCAAAGAGATCGATATAGAATCTATCGATGCATTTATTGATGCTGAAATTATGCTTAAGGCGAAACAGAAGGGATACAGTACCAGCGAAATAGGTGTAACGCATCTTCCGCGAATTGACGGTATATCAACGGGTGCAAGACCATCGGTGATCATTAAAACAATAAAAGAGGTTTTTGCTTTTAAAAAAAAATACGGTAAGAGTTAAATTTAATTATTTCTTCATTCCTTTGATATAGTACTGCCCTCCGACCGGAATATTGCCAAGTAACTTTTCAACAGTTCTCACAAAATTTAATTTAGCAGGAAAGAATAGTGTATATTTTTTCTGAATGATCGTTAAGCCGGCGTCCTTCATCAGCTTTTCGGTTTCTTTGGGTTTAAGAAGGATCGCATCTTTATCCCAGATGCAGTCACGGACGATCCTCCGGGTAACAGGATTGTAAGGATTATGTTCAAAGATATAAAACTCACCTCCGGGTTTAAGAAGATTTGTAATGTAGCTAAATGACTCGGCTCTGAGCTCGGGGGCTATGTGATGGAATACACAGGATACAAATATCAGGTCATACTTCTCTTTCCGCAATTTCAAATTCTCAGGATCAATAATAAACAATTCTGATCCGGAATTCTGTCGCGATGCAACATCAATACTTGACTGTGAGATATCACATCCTGAAATTTCAACCTGAGGAAAATGCTTTCTGAAATAACGGAGATTGAGACCAATGCCGCAGCCGTATTCTAGAATTTTAACGGGGGATCTGTGGAGTGTTTCCTTTACGATCTTCACTTTGTATTCTGCAAAGTAACCGACATGCTCTCCGAAAAATTTTAAATCGTTGTCCAGAATTTTTTCATACTCTCGGGCGTATTCATTGAAATCAACTTTTTCTTTGTCCTGCAAATTTTTTATTTATTTATTAAAATTAGTGTATTTAAGTCTGAGTGAATTACCGATAACAGTGACCACGTCGCTGAATGCCATCAGCATCGCTGCCATTACAGGGCTTATGATCAGACCGAACGGCGCAAATACTCCCGCGGCAAAAGGTATGGCAACAATATTGTAAAAGAATGCCCAGAAGAAATTTTGCTTTATTACCTGCACAGTCATCCTCGAGATCTTTATTGACTTAATTATATTTGAGAGGTCATCTTTCACAAGTATAACATCAGCCGAATCTATTGCTATATCCTGTCCTGTTCCGATTGCGATCCCAACGTTAGCTTTTGCTAGGGACGGGGCGTCATTTATTCCGTCACCGATCATGGCAACGTTCTTGTTCTCTGACTGAAGGCGTGTGATTATTTTTTCTTTCTCCTCCGGCAGTGTTTTGAAAGAGTAATTTTTTATAGAAAGCTCTTTAGCGATCTTCTTTGCTGCAGACTCGTTGTCACCTGTGATCATGAAGATCTCAAACTTCTGAGCTTTAAGTATTTTTATTGTCTCGGCTGCGTCACTTTTGATCTTATCTTCGATTTCAATTATTCCGGTAATTTCATTATTAATGCTTACAAATAAATTATTATTACTTGGCTGAAACAGAATGTTTGAGAACTCGATCCCTCTGTTGCGCATAAAGCTTTCACTGCCTATTAAAATTGATTTGTTGTTAACCACAGCACTAATTCCGAAACCTGCTTCATTCTTAAAATCCTTGACCTCTTTATACAATGCAAGATTATTATCGATCCCGTAATTTATGATCGATTTGGCGATCGGGTGTCCTGAATACTTTTCTGTTGAACATGCATATCTCATCAATTCGGTTTTTGAAAGATCATTCAGAACATAAATATTCTTAACCTTCATTTCTCCTGTGGTCAGAGTACCTGTCTTATCAAAACAAATCGTATTAACCTTCATCAGATTTTCTATTGCATCAACATTGTTAAACAATATTCCGCTTTCTGCCGCACGTCCGACACCAAGAATGATAGCGATAGGGGAGGCAAGCCCGAGCGCACAGGGGCAAGCGATTATCAGAACTGAGACCGCAAAGAGCAATGACTTATCAATACCTGCGGTAAAGATAAAATACCAGGCAAGGAATGTAGCAATTGAGATCAGGATGACTATCGGAACAAACACTTCAGAAATTTTATCAGCGAGCTTCTGTATCTTGGGTTTTTTTGTGGAAGCATCTTTGACAAGGGTAATTATCCTTGATAACATAGTATCACTTCCGACCTTCCCGGCTTTCAGTTTCACAAAACCGTTTTTGAGAATGGTGCCGCTCATAAGTTCATCACCCGGTTTTTTCTCGACTGGAAGACTTTCTCCGGTCATTGCAGATTCATCTGCTACGCAATATCCTTCGATGATAATTCCGTCAACGGGAATCTTATCACCGGTCTTAACAAGAACTATATCGTCAACCTTCACTTTTTTAAACGGAATAAATATTTCATTACCTTCTCTGATCACATTTACAACTTTTGACTGAAGATCCTTTAGCTTCTTTATAGAAGTTTGCGTTTTTGACTTTAAGACAGCTTCAAGATAATTCCCGATCAGTATGAATGTGATGATCATCGCGGCTGTTTCAAAATAAACTTCCTTAGATTCAGCTAATGCCGGTAAGTTCCAATTGAAAATTATGTTCAGTGCAATGATAATGCTGTAGAAGTATGATGAAAGACTACCAATCATGATCAGGGTATTCATGTCAGAGGTTTTATTCCTCAACGCAGTAATGGCACCTTTAATAAATTTATCACCGCACCAGAAAATGACAACCGTTGTAAACAAAAAGAGCAGTACCATCGAAACTTTTTGCGGAATTTGAATAATGTCAAAAAATGGAACATGGTCTCTCATGCTCATCATCATTATGATAAGAGAAAGTAGAACCGAGGTGATGATCTTGTTTTTTTGCAGCTTTAAATTTTGCTTCCTCATCAGATCCGCTTCATACTCTTCATCCTCGCTTGAAACATCGTAGCCAAGTTTTGTGATCTGTTTTTTTATTGCATCACGTGTGATCACAACCGGATCGTATGTAACCTCTCCGCTCTCTGAAGCAAAATTAACATCAGCAGATTCTATGCCTTTTACTTTCTGCAGATATGTTTTAATGCTGTTAGCGCAGCCCACGCAGTTCATTCCGATAATATCAAATTCAAAGACCTCACTGATCTGAGGCTGAGTCTTTTGTCCTGATAAAATTTTTTCCGAGATATTTTCCTGATCGCTCATTTTGAATTATATAAAATTGCATCCGCGACTTTTGCCGCTCTTACATTTTCGATAACATCATGAACTCTGATAATGTCAGCTCCAGTCATAATGCCCGCAACATTCGCCGCTATAGTTCCTTCCAGCCTCTCTTCCGAAGATGAAGGGTAAATTTTGTTTATAAAACTTTTTCTTGAAACTCCAAGCAAAACCGGGCAGTCAAGTTCTTTGAACTTTTTCAGATTTTGTATCAACTCAATGTTGTGACTGAATGTCTTTCCAAAACCAATGCCTGCGTCAACAATGATCTGCTTTATTCCGCTTTCCCGTGCGATCCTTACTGAATCTTTAAGGTACTCATAAACTTCTTCAACAACGTTTTCATAAACAGGATCTGTCTGCATATCTGCAGGAGTACCTTTGATATGCATTAGGACACAGCTTGCATTATATTTTCCTGTGACTTCACTTATGCGTTCATCAAACCTGAACCCGCTGATGTCGTTTACAATTTCAGCGCCTGCCTTCAATGCTTCTTCAGCCACAGCGCTTTTGTATGTGTCAATGGAAAGAGGGACTTTAAGTTTTTTGCTTAACTGAGTAATAACCGGTATGACTCTCTCCAGCTCTTCATCAATTGTGATTTTTTTCGAACCCGGTCTGGTGGATTCACCGCCAATATCAATAAAGTCTGCACCCGATTTTTCCATTATCACTGCATCTGTAATTACTTTATCAAGATCGAGCTTATCCTTAAAATATTTTCCACCGTCTGAAAAAGAATCCGGAGTAATGTTAAGTATTCCCATTACGAATGTTCTGCTGCCGAGATAATAATCTGAACCGCGAAATTTAAATATCAAATCTTAGCTCACTTCCGCGCCGGTCTCTATCTCTCCGTCAATTGTAACGATCTTAAGTTCCCCGTTTTGTTTAGCCGCGAGCAGCATGCCTTCGGAATCAATGCCCATAAGCTTTGACGGCTTCAGATTGTCGACCACAACGATCAGCTTTCCGATAAGATCCTCCGGCTTATAATGTTCCGATATTCCTGAAACTATCTGCTTCTCGATATCGCCGATCTTTAGTTTCAATTTCAAAAGTTTCTTGCTCTTTGCTACGGCTTCACATTCTATTACTCTGGCAACTTTCAGATTTACTTTCTTAAAGTCATCAATATTAATAAGATTACCGGTAGATTCAATTGCAGAGATTTTATCGGAATAATCATCGATCTCCGCTTCAATTTGTTTGTCTTCGATCTGCGGAAATAAAATTCCATTTTCTCCCAGCACGGTTCCTGACTTCAAAACCCTTTGTCCAATCTTATCCCAGCTTAGATCCGATCTGTCCTTATCAAGAATTTTAAGAACCCTTTCAGATGTAAAAGGCAGGAAAGGATAAATCAAGATCACAATGGAATGAACAAGCTCAAGACAGGTATTTATTACCGACGCGCATCGTTCTTTATCAAGCTTGATCGATTTCCACGGTTCCGTATCATTAAAATATTTATTGGCGGCGCGGACAACGTTCATCGTCTCACTCAGGGCTTCCCTGAACCTGAAATTATCATACAACTCCGAGATCAGCACTGATTGGGACTTAGCAAAAGAAAGCACTTCAGTATCAATATTTTCTTCCTTAATGTTTCCGGGGATCTTATTCTCAAATTTTGTTTTTGCAAAGACAACTGTGCGGTTGATAAAGTTACCGAGGATTGCTGCTAGTTCATTATTATTCTTTGCCTGAAGATCCTGCCATGTGAATTCGGAATCCTTATTCTCCGGAATGTTTGATGCAAGCACGTAACGAATGACATCGGGACTGAACTTCTCCAAGATATCCTTTACCAAGATCCCGTTGCCTCTGCTTTTGGAAAATTTCTCACCGCCGATGTTTAAAAATTCATTTGCCGGAACATTGTATGGAAGGATGTAATCACCGTGAGCCATCAGCATTGCAGGAAATATTATTGAGTGGAAAACAATATTATCTTTACCAATGAAATGTATGAGTTTTGTATCCTCGCCCTGCCAGTAATCTTTCCATCTGTCCGGCTGATTCCTTTCTATGAACAGTTCTTTCGTTGCAGAGATATATCCTATCGGCGCTTCAAACCATACATAGATGACCTTTCCGTCATACCCTTCCACGGGCAGCTTAACACCCCATTCCAGATCTCTTGTAATGGCGCGGTCTTTCAGTCCTGTGTTAAACCAGCCTTTACAATAATTTATGACATTCTGTTTCCAGTTATCTTTTGAAAATATCCACTTGCTTAATTTTTCCTGATACCTTCCAAGTGGAATATAAAAGTTAGTAGATTCTTTTACAACGGGAGTGTCACCGGTAATTTTCGAACGTGGGTTTATTAATTCAAGAGGGGACAGATTGCTTCCGCAATTCTCGCATTCATCTCCGCGCGCTTCCTCGTAGCCGCAAACCGGACACGTTCCTACAACAAACCTGTCCGCTAAAAATCTTTTTTCCTTGTTTGAATACAATTGCTTTTCTGTTTTCAGTACTAGAATATTCTTTTTGTAAAGATTCAGAAAAAAGTCCTGCGCTGTTTCATGATGAATTTTGTTGGAGGTCCGGGAATAGATGTCAAAATTAATTCCAAGATCTTCAAAAGCTTTTTTATTTGAAAAATGATATCTATCAATAATCTCCTGAGGAGATATTTTTTCCTGAATCGATGCCATCTCAATGGCTGTTCCATGTTCATCGGAGCCGCTGATAAAAATCACATCATCACCTTTAAGCTTTCTGTACCTGACATAAATATCCGGAGGCAGATAAGCGCCCGCGATATGACCGATATGTATAAAGTTGTTGGCATAAGGCAAAGCTGCAGTTACAAGATATTTTGTTTTATTTGGCATAGGCAAATATACTTAATATCGGTTTTTATAAAAACGCATTAAATAGAAACATAGTATAGGGGTTTAATAATAAGATGTTATATGAAGGATTGTGCCGGCAAATGATAATTAAAAATTGATAATTGATAATTGATTATTGATAACCTGTCCCCGCTGTGTCTCCCGCGATTGCTTAAATACAAAATTACGAAGTATTAGATTGCGGGGACACGGCGGGAGAGCTTTTGCATAATAAGATAACCTGCAGTTGGTGATCCCGAACTCCCGCATAGAAGACAAACCAAAATAGAAATTATTAATCTGTAGGCTCGTTTCCTTTCCTCCCAAGCCGGGTTTGTGAAGGAGTGTTGAAACGAGGAAAAATTGCATGCTGAAATATTTAAGGTCTCATTACACTAACAAAAGCATTGATATTGTTATAGTTTAAAGTAACATCCGAGACATCTATAATGCTATCTCCGTTTAAATCACCCGGAAGACGCGTGCCAGTACTAAACATTGCACTCTCGTTGAAAACCATTACAAGGTCAGATCAGGTCGATTAACAGACAGAATCAAAGCTAAAGTTGTTAAGCAAAATAAAAACTATTAGGCTACAAGTGATACAAACCTGAACTCGGCTACTGTCAAAAGAATCTACAGAAAGCGCCAGACTATAGAAGAGTTTTTTAAAATTCTAAAATCTGATTTAAGAATTGAAGGCTGCCCTTCTATAAGTAAAACTGCACAATTAAATCATATTTATTTTGTACTTATAGCATTTTGTCAACTTGAAGATTTCAGAATTAGAAAGAACATTGAAACAATTTACAAAATTCATACTGTAATGTTTAAAACTGTTATACCAAAAAACTTACAAATGGAAACTGGAATCACCCAGATATTAACTATGCATAACTTCAGTTAGTAAGTAAAACTGAATTAGGGAATTGTACAAATTTGCTTTCCTAAAATAATGAAGATAAAATATGTAAAATATTGCGAAGATAGAATTGCCCGGGCAAATATGTTTATGCTTCGATTCAGAGATTCCCGAACTCGCCTGCATATCAACATCATACACTTAGAAGCAGTCTTCTTGGAGGCGAGTTCCCCCCAGCCTTGTCATTCCCGACCGCCTGCATATCTATTTCATGATGACAGAGCAATTTTCCTGCAGGCGAGTTCCCCCCAGTCTTGTCATTCCCGACCGCCTGCATATCTATTTCATGATGACAGAGCAATTTTCCT
>Ga0105044_10001839_pt1 | contig 28752 bp, 26 predicted proteins | sample MAT01_FD_78092 | JGI IMG/M metagenome (GOLD analysis project Ga0105044, IMG submission 78092) | Freshwater microbial communities from Lake Fryxell liftoff mats and glacier meltwater in Antarctica - MAT-01 | ecosystem: Environmental > Aquatic > Freshwater > Ice > Liftoff microbial mat | place... | reverse complement strand
CACCAGGACGAGCCCCTTGGGTTTGAGGCGCTTGACGTCCCGGGCGAGCGCTTCGGCGAGGGTGCCTTTCGTCAGTGTCGTGTATTCCACCGCCCAGCCGCGATCGTCGCGCAGCTCGTCGCGGAAGTGGCGCATAGCGGAGAGGAAAAGGGCGATGCGGGCCTGGTGGCTCCAGACATGGGTGGACTCGGCGTGGACCTCGGCCATCCAGACGCGGTCCTGCTGAGGGTCAAAGTCGTCGAAGGCGGCAGATTGCCGATCGAGCTGATCGCCGAGGAGGAGTATGAGGTTGCGCACGGTTGATTCGATGCCGGCCGCGACGGATAGGTGCCAAATTCAAGGGTCGACAGGCTGGGCGGTCGAATTGGGGTAAGGGTATTATAATCAATGCGTTACAGGGGCGATGACTGGCTCGGAGCGGGGAGGCTCTGAGGTATGTCATTTATAATCAAGCAGATAAGGCCAAATCAGGCTCCAGGTAGAACTATGTTGTAAATCGATACACTTCCTGCTAAGCCTAAGCAAAAATTGGCTTTATTTTCCCGTCGGACCTGGTTTAGCCGTGTTTTTCCGGCTGAGAAAGGGGTAACCTTTCGACCTCTCCGGGAGCCTTATCTATACTGAAAGGTGCGCTGGGTGAAATTCTGTTCCCCGCCGCCGCCCCGGTTCTTACTAAACTAAACCTCATGGACTTTTCGAAAGCCGTCGCCACCGCCCTCCTGTTGTCCTTACTCCTCGTTACGTCCTGTAAGAAGGAGGCTCCGGTGAAGGCCAAAGTGGACTCTGGCCCGGTGATAGTGCGCTCGGCGGTCGCCAAGGGCAAGAAGATCCAGCGTGTTGTCGAGTCGGTCGGCACATTCTTCCCTTACGAAGAAGCCATCATCAGCGCCGAAGTGGACGGTAAGGTGGACGAAGTGAAGATCGACCTCGGCGACATGGTGGTGCCCGGCCAGGTTCTTGTCCACATCGCCGACGAAGAGCAGCGCTATTTGCTTGCCCAGCAGGATGCCCAGTTGCATCAGTCGCTCGAACGCTTAGGCCTCAAAGACGAGAAGGACCGCGTGAAGGACGTCAAGGAGACCCCCGAAGTCCGTCGCGCCGCGGCCGATATGCAGGAAGCCGAGCAGCGCTTCCGCCGCGCCCGCAGCCTCGCCGACCAGGGCATCGGCGCGCAAGCCGACCTCGACCAGTTCCAGTCCCGCTTCAACTCGGCCAAAGCCGCCTATGACGCCACCATCAACCAGGCCCGCAACCTGATTCAGGAAGTGGAGCGCTACAAGGCCGTGCTCGATCTCCAGCGCAAGAAGCTGCGCGACACCACCGTCCGCGCCCCTTTCGCCGGCCTGGTGAAGGAGCGCATGGTCACCGTCGGCCAGTTTACGCGGGCCAACACGCCATTGCTCATCCTGGTGAAGACCGATCCGATCCGCCTGCGCGTCGAAATTCCGGAGAAGATGGGGCCCTGGATTAAGCCCGGGCAGATCGCCGAGATCGTCGTGGAAGCCTACGCCGACCGCAAGTTTTCGGGCAAGATCTGGCGGGTGTCGCCCACGGTCGATGCCACTAAGCGTACGTTCGTGGTGGAGGCGCTGGTGCCCAATCCCAATAACCAACTCAAGCCGGGCTCCTATGCCAAAGCGCGTGTCCCCACCGACCGCATGGACGCCGTGCTGATGGTCCCCTACCGCGCCGTCAACTATGTGCTGGGCTCGAACAAAGCTTACGTGATCAACAACGGCGTCATCGATGCCCGCGAAGTGAAGCTGGGCGACCGGATCGAAGAAGACATTGAGATCAGCGAAGGTTTGGTGGAGGGTGACGTGGTCGCGTTGGGCCCGTTGGCCCGGCTGGACACCGGCACCCGGGTGCGGATCGGCGAAGGTAAGAAGACGGCTCCGGCGCCCAAGCCCGCCGAGTAAGGGAAATCCGATGCAATACACTCGACTTGGTTCGACCGGCTTGCGCGTATCGCGCTTGTGCCTGGGCTGTATGACCTACGGAACGCCCACGTGGCGCGAATGGGTGCTGGACGACGAGCAGAGCCGGCCCTTCTTCCGCCGGGCGCTCGACGCCGGGATTAACTTCTTCGATACCGCCGACATGTACTCGCTCGGGGTGAGTGAAGAGGTCACCGGCCGGGCTCTGGCCCAAGTGAAGCGCGACTCAGTGGTAATCGCCACCAAGGTTTACAACCCGATGAGTGCCGACCCCAACGATCAAGGCCTCTCGCGCAAGCACATCTTCCATTCGATCGACGCGAGCCTCAAGCGGCTCGGCACCGATTACGTCGACCTTTACCAGATCCATCGCTACGATCCACACACGCCTATCGAAGAGACGCTCGACGCGCTCGACGCCGTAGTCAGGGCAGGGAAGGCTCTGTACATCGGTGCCTCGTCCATGTGGGCCTGGCAGTTCGGCCAAATGCTCGCCACCTCCGAGCGGCGGCATCTGGCGCGTTTCGTCACCATGCAGAACCACTACAACCTCGTCTACCGCGAGGAAGAGCGGGAGATGATTCCTTTCTGCCAGGCTTCCGGGATCGGCTTGCTGCCCTGGAGTCCTCTGGCGCGCGGCTTCCTGGCCGGCAACCGTCGCCGCGAAGACTATGGCGACACTAGCCGCGCCCGTACCGACGCTCTGGCCCAGCAGTACTACTACCAGCCTAGTGACTTTGCCGTGGTCGACGCCGTTACCCGCGTTGCCGCCCGGCGCGGCGTGCCGAACGCGCAGGTGGCCTTGGCCTGGGTGATGGCCCAGCCTGGCGTTACCGCCCCGATCATCGGCGCCAGCAAATTGCCCCAGCTCGAAGATGCCCTCGCGGCGGCGGAATTGCGGCTCTCGGTCGAGGAAATCGGCGAATTGGCCGCCCCCTACCAGCCGCACCCGGTGCTAGGTCACCAATAATACTCGGGATAACCCCTGGAATCTCATTTTTTACCTCATATAATCTGTCTAAAGCTTTCAAAAAAGGATATTTATAAGCTTTAAAACTCCCCGAAGACTTTGTCGGGATGTTGCAAAATGAAACAGGGAAGAATAGGTAAAGGCCAAATGAACCGATTCTTGTCAAACAAGAAAAAATGAGTTCTTGCTGGAAAGGCTACTGTCGTGGTAGAAAAATAGTATAAGAGCCGCAAAGCCTCTTTCAGAGACAAGGCGGCCAACCCGGAGTTCGCTAACTCGCATGCCCCAGATATTCCCGAAAAAGCTCGACTTCTTCACCCGGCTCAGCGGCGCGGTGATCATTATGGCCGCTATGAGCGGAGTCGGTCTCGCCTATTACGTATTTAGCCCCGACGTGTTGGAGACCGGCTACACCCCCGTCCAACCCGTTCCGTATAGCCATAAGCTTCACGCCGGCAACCTGGGTATGGACTGCTATTACTGCCATACCACAGTCGAAAAGGCCGCCCATGCCGCCGTCCCTCCGACGGAGACCTGCATGAACTGCCACTCGAAAGTGAAAGAGAAGTCGGCGTTGCTGGCTCCCATCCGGGAGAGCTACGAAACCGGCAAAGCCGTGCCGTGGGTGAATGTCCATGTGCTGCCCGATTATGTCTATTTCAATCATCAATCGCATGTGACGGTGGGCGTGAGCTGCGTCTCCTGCCATGGTCGGGTCGATCAGATGGTGGAGGTGAAGCAAGTGCAGCCCCTCAATATGGCGTGGTGCCTTGAGTGCCACCGAAACCCGGCTCCGAATTTGCGTCCCGTGCAGTATGTGACGAAGCTCGATTGGAAGCCCGAGGGCGATCCGGCCGAATACGGTAAGCAGGTGATCGCCGCCAAAGGGATCCATCCCCCGCAGAACTGCTCCGGTTGTCATCGTTAGAAAGGTCACGAGTTAGAAACAATGGACCTCATCCAAATTTCCCCCGCCCAGAACGCCACCGGTAAGAAGTATTGGCGGAGCTTGAACGAGCTCTCCGGTACGCGCGGCTTTACAGATTGGGTCGAGAATGAATTCCCGGGCGGTGCCGAGATCCTCGATCCCGGGTCCCGCCGGACGATGCTGAAGCTGATGGCGGCTTCGTTCGGTCTGGCAGGCATGGTCGCCTGCCGGCGTCCCGAAATGAAGATCATTCCGGTGTCGAAGAGTGCAGAAGACGTGATTCCCGGTAAGCCCGCTCTCTACGCTTCGGCTTTCGTTAACCGTGGCGTCGCCAATGGCATTCAAGTGGAAGTGCACGACGGCCGCCCGACCAAAGTCGAAGGCAATCCGATGCACCCGAATAGCCAAGGCGCGGCTTCGGCCTTAGCGCAGGCGTCGGTGTTGAGTGTTTACGATCCTGACCGCGCTCGCACCGTGCACGAAGGTGCCACCGCTTCGAGTTGGGCGGCTTTCGACAAAGCCGCGGCCGGCCTGGTGGGGGGCTTTGGCGCAGGCGCCGGATTGCGTATCCTTTCCGAGCGCACCTCTTCGCCCACGCTCCTGTCCGTCAAGGGTGAGTTGCTCAAGAAGTATCCGGAAGCCAAGTGGGCGGAGTATGACTCGCTCGACGGCGGCCACGCGATCGCCGCCGCGGAGATGGTGTTTGGCCAGCGCTTGCAGCCGGTCTATCATTTTGACAAAGCCGATGTGGTTGTCTCGCTCGACGACGACTTCATGGGCGAAGACGCTGCGTCCATTGAGGCGACCAAGCAGTTTAGCAAGAAGCGCAAGGTTTCAAAGCCCGGCGAGCCGATGAACCGCATGTATCTGGTGGAAAGCCGCTTCTCGATTACTGGCGCCATGGCCGATCATCGCTTGCGGATCAAGTCGGGCGAAGTGCTGCAGTTTGCTTCGGATCTCGCCGTCGAAGTGGGCGCCAAGACCGCTCTCAAGGTTCTTAAGCCGGGTGACGCGACCCAAAAATGGCTTGCTGTCGTGGCGCGCGACCTGAAGGCCAATGCCGGCAAGAGTCTGGTAACAGCGGGTCCGATGCAAAGCGCGCAAGTGCATGCCTTGGCCTTCCTGATCAACCAGAGCCTGGGCAATATCGGAAGCACCTTGACCTTTTCGAAAGCGATCTTCGAGCCGGCCCAGTCGATTGGCGAATTGGCCAAAGAGATGGGCGGGGGCGCGGTGAAGACGCTGGTGATCCTGGGTGGCAATCCGGCCTACACGGCTCCGGTGGACCTCGGCTTTAGCGAACTGATCGCCAAGGTGCCCGCTTCGATCTACCTGGGCGCGGAGATGGACGAAACCGCCGCCGTGGTCAAGTGGCATTTGCCGATGGCGCACGCGATGGAAGCTTGGGGCGATGCCCGGTCGACCGATGGGTCGGCCACGGTGCTCCAGCCGCAGATTGCGCCGCTCTATGACGGTCGTTCGGCGATTGAGATCGCCGCGCAGTTGCTGGACGGGAAGGCGAAGAAGAGTTTTGCCGTGGTGCAGGGCTACTGGAAGTCGGTATCGCCGGCGGCCGATGCCGAGCGCATCTGGCGTAAGGGCGTGCATGACGGCGTCATGCCGGGCAGTGCTTATCCCGAAGTGAAGGTGGCCTTCAATGCGAAGGCGATTCCTGAGGTAGCCGCGGCGTCGCTCGCCGGTACCGAACTCGTGTTCCTCTCAAGTAACCTGGGCGATGGACGTTACGCGAATAACGCCTGGCTGCAGGAAGTGCCCGAGTCGATGACGAAGCTCACCTGGGACAATGTGGCGCATATCTCGCCGAAGATGGCCCGCGAACTGAAGGTCGAGACGGGCGGGATGGTGAAAATCACTCTCGGCTCGCGGTCGATTCAGATTCCGGCGCTCGTCACCCCCGGCCAAGCCGAAGGGTCGGTGGCGCTGCAACTGGGCTATGGCCGCACGAAGATTGGCCGCGTCGGCGAAGGCGTGGGCGTCAATGTCGGCTTGTTGCGTACGAGCGAAGGCTGGGCCTTTGCGCAAGGCGCGAGTTTGGTGGCCACGAGTGGCAGCCGCGAACTCGCGATTACCCAGGAGCATCACTCGATGCGCGAGCCTGACATGCCGGGCCGGCCGGGCGAACTTCGCCCTGTGGTGCGCGAAGGGTCACTCGAGGAGTATAAGAAAGAGCCGCGCTTTGCCCCCGAAGTCGACCATGCCGAGGAGATGTTCGATCTCCAGGGTGTGCACGATTACTCGAAGGGCTACCAGTGGGGCATGGCGATCGACCTCAACCTTTGCATTGGCTGCAATGCCTGCCTGGTTGCGTGTAACGCCGAGAACAACATTCCGGTCGTCGGGCAGGATCAGATCCGCCGCGGCCGCGAAATGCACTGGATCCGGCTCGATCGCTACTACACGGGTACCGAGGAAGATCCGCAAGCGGTGATGCAGCCGCTGAATTGTCAGCAATGCGAAGCAGCGCCGTGCGAAAATGTTTGCCCGGTGGCGGCGACGGTGCACTCCCCCGAGGGCCTGAACGATATGGCGTACAACCGATGCGTGGGCACCCGGTACTGCGCCAACAACTGCCCATACAAGGTGCGGCGCTTCAACTATATTGACTGGCATAAGAACATCACGCCAGTGGGCGAGATGGTGCACAATCCGGATGTCACCGTGCGCATGCGCGGTGTCATGGAAAAGTGCACCTATTGTGTGCAGCGTATTCAAGAGAAGCGCATCGCGGCCAAGGCCGATCCCGCGGGCCGGCGTTCGATCCGCGACGGCGAGATCCTCACCGCCTGCCAACAGACCTGCCCGGCGGACGCGATTACTTTCGGCAACATCAATGATCCGGCGTCGGCCGTGGCTAAGGCGAAGGCCGAGCCCCGCGACTACACGCTGCTCAAGGAAATCAACACGAAGCCCCGTACCAGCTTCCTGGCCCGCTTACGGAATCCGAATCCAGAGCTGAAGGCCTAGCAGGAAAGGGATAAGAGGGAGAATATGGCGCAAATGGCATCTACCGCGACTCTGCCCGTGATCGACAAGCCGCTCGCTCAGGAAGTAAACCCGAGCTTGGTGAGGGGCAATCTGAGCTACCACGAAGTGACAGATCAGGTCTGCGAGATCGTCGAAGGCAAGGTGCACCGTAATTGGTACATTGGCTTCGCGATTTCGTTCTCTATCTTCATGATGATGGTGAGCATGCTGGGTTACCAGCTGTTTACGGGTGTAGGAGTGTGGGGCAACAATGCCCCGGTCGCCTGGGCCTGGGACATTACCAACTTCGTGTTCTGGATCGGTATCGGCCACGCGGGTACGCTCATCTCGGCCGTCTTGTTTCTATTCCGCCAGAAGTGGCGCACCTCGATTAACCGCGCGGCCGAAGCGATGACGCTCTTCGCCGTGGCCTGCGCCGCCATCTACCCGGTGATGCATACGGGCCGCCCGTGGCGCACCTACTGGCTCTTCCCGGTCCCGAACCTCGACTTGAACATGTGGCAGAACTTTCGTTCGCCTTTGATGTGGGACGTCTTCGCCATCAGCACTTACGGTTCGGTTTCGGCCGCCTTCTGGTACATGGGTTTACTCCCTGACTTGGCGACGTTGCGCGACCGCGCCGCCGTGAGTGGCGATAAGACCCGCGCTTTGCTTTACGGCGTATTCAGCCTCGGCTGGCGCTTCTCGGCGCGCCACTGGACCAACTACGAAAAGATGTACTTGCTGCTCGCCGCGATTTCGACACCGCTGGTGCTTTCCGTCCACTCGATCGTGTCTTTCGACTTCGCGACGTCGGTGATTCCCGGCTGGCACACCACGATCTTCCCGCCCTACTTTGTCGCCGGCGCTGTGTTTAGCGGCTTCGCCATGGTGCAGACTTTGCTGCTGGTGACGCGCTGGGCGCTGGGCCTCGAGAACCTGATCACGTCCAAGCACTTGGACAACATGAACAAGATCATCCTCGCCACGGGCATGATCGTCGGTTATGCCTACGCCACCGAATTTTTCATTGCGTGGTATAGCGCCAATCAATACGAGCGCTTCGTGTTCTTCAATCGCGCTTTCGGCCCCTACTGGTGGGCCTACGCGATCATGGTGAGCTGCAATGTGCTTTCGCCGCAGATCTTCTGGGTGAAGTCCTTGCGCACGAACGTCGCCGTTACTTTCGTCATGTCGATCTTCGTGAATATCGGCATGTGGTTCGAGCGTTTCGTGATTATCGCCACCAGCTTGCATCGCGACTACATGCCTTCGAGCTGGGGCTACTTCAAGCCCACCTTTGTCGATATCTGCACCTTCATCGGAACGTTCGGCTTCTTCATGACGATGTTTCTACTTTTCCTTCGGTTTATCCCTTGCATCGCGCTGAGCGAAGTGAAGGGTGCGATGGCGGCACAAGCGCACCTGCCGGGTCACGAACCCGTCAAGGGCACCACGCCCGTCCACGCGGGAGGTCACCACTAAAATCATGGGACTCATGTCTTTTTTCGCGCCCCGCGGATCGAAGGGCGTTTACGGAATGATGGCGGAATACGATGGTCCGGATACGCTGATTGAGGCGTGCAAGGCCGTTCGCGACGCTGGCTACAAGAAGACCGATGCCTTCTCACCCTTCCCGATCCACGGGATGGAAGAGGCTTTGGGCTTGCCCGAATCGAACGTCGGCAAGATTGCAATTCTCTTCTCCTTCACTGGCGCGACGATCGCGCTGCTGATGCAGTGGTGGACCGGCGCGAAAGGCTACCCGCTCGTCATCGGGGGCAAGCCGCTCTTTGCTTTTGAGCCGTCGATTCCCATCACCTTCGAGCTCACCGTCCTGCTCTCGGCGTTCTCTTCGGTGATTCTGATGCTGCTTTTAAATGGGCTGCCGCGCTTTAACCATCCGGTGTTTGGCGCCAAGGACTTTCACAAGGTGGGCGACGACCGGTTCATGTTGCTGATCGAGAAGTCGGACCCCAAGTTCGACGAGGCCTCAACCCGGCAGTTGCTGGAAGGCACGCATGCGAAATCGACCCAAGTGGTGGAGTCAAACTAATGAACGCGAAATCGCTCCCTGTCATTTCCCTGGCCGTTCTGCTCTCCGGTTGCGCTGGCATCACCTCGCGCAGCACGCAAATCGAAGTCTGGCCCGATATGAGGCGCCAGCACAAATTCATCGCCCAGTCGGCGAATAGTAACTTCGCGGATGGACGTACGCAGCAGCTGCCGCCCGAAGGCACGGTGGCGGTGGGCTTCCTCAAGGAAGACGTCGCTTTCTACCAGGGCCAAGTGGGTGGCCAATATGTCGGACGCAATCCGCTCACCTACGACAAAACGACTTTTGAGTTGGGCCAGAAGAAGTTCAATACCTATTGTTCGCCCTGTCACGATCGTACGGGCAGTGGCCATGGCGTGGTCTGGAAGAAGTTGCCTACGTTTGCCCCGGCGAATCTCCATGAGGACCGCATCCGGGCCTATCCGGACGGCGAGTTCTTCGATGTCATCACCAACGGCCGGCGGACCATGAAGGGCCTCAAGACGCAAATCACCGAACGGGACCGTTGGGCGATCATTTCCTACGTTCGCGTATTGCAGCGTCAGGACGGCGCCTTGGCCGATGTGCCGCCGGCCCTGCAAGCGGATGTTCGGTAAAGAGGAAATTTGAGCAATGTCAGGACACGATAATATTTCTGCGATCACCGATCGCTGGTACCTCGAAGACGGTACATGGGCCAAGGTCCGCAATGCACTGCTCTTCCTCGCCCTGGTGGGATGGGCGGGTTGCGCGGCGGGCTATGCGATGGAGCCCGACCGCTTCTTCCGCTCGTACATGGTGGGCTTCGCCTACTCGACGCTCACTTGTCTGGGCGGTCTGTTCTTCCTGCAGGTGATGTACCTCACGGGGTCGGCCTGGAGCGTTACGGTGCGCCGCATTGTCGAGCATCTGGTGGCCGCGATTCCGGTTTGCGCGATCCTATTCATCCCGGTCGTACTTGGGATCCATACGCTTTATGAGTGGTCCCACACGGAAGAGGTGATGAAGGATCCGATCCTGCGCCAGAAGATGAGCTTCCTGAACGTGGAGGCCTTTGTGATCCGGGGCGCGATCTTTTTCGCGATCTGGAGCTTTCTCTCCTGGAAGATCACGAGCCAATCGCTGGCCCAGGATACGGACCAGTCGATCGCACACATGGATACGGCTTCCCGCTGGTCGGCGCCGGGTCTCGTGTTCACCTTCCTTACGGTGTCGCTGGCGGCTTTCGATTGGCTGATGTCCTTGGCACCGCACTGGTACTCGACGATCTTCGGCCTCTACATCTTCGCCGGTGGCGGCTGGACATTTATCTCGACGATGATGATCATCTGCCAACTGTTGCGGAAGAACGGCATCCTGGCGAAGTCGATCACGGTGGAGCATTACCATGACCTCGGCAAGTGGATGTTTGCGACGACGGCCTTCTGGTCTTACATCGCCTTCTCGCAATACATGCTGATCTGGTACGCCAACCTGCCGGAAGAGACCATCTGGTACAAGGTACGCTGGGAGAATGGCTGGGAGTTCGTCTCCTATCTCCTGATCGTGGGCCATTTCTTCTTCCCGTTCCTGGCGCTGTTGGCGCGTGGCTCGAAGCGTAACCTGGGGCTTATGTTCGGGATGGCGTTCTGGGTCCTGTTTATCGAGTACATCGATCTGTATTTTGTGATCATGCCGAACTTCTATAAGTCGCCGGCTCCGCATTGGCTCGATTTCTTCGGCTGGCTCGCCCCGGTGGCGACGGTGGGCGTGGTTTTCTGGTCGCGCTTCCGCGGAAAGGCGCTCATTCCGGTGGGAGATTTACGCCTCGAGCAAGCGCTGACGCATCAAAATATTTAGGGAAAGGTTGAAGGATATGGAAGACGACCAAATACGAGTAGCAACGGCCGAAGAAGGCTACGATCGGCAGGACCCGCAGGGGATTCCCGTTTTTGCTTTCGCGGGCGTCATTGTGGTGACGCTGCTCGCGAGTTTCCTTTTCGTCACCTATTACTACGGCGTGGTGACTGACGGCCAGATTCAAGCCGCAGTGGGCAACGTCGGCGCGCGCGATCTGGGCGAGGTCCGGGCGAGCGAAGAGCCGGTGCTGACGCGCTACCGCTTTGCGGACAAGGCCAAAGGCAAAGTGAGTCTGCCGGTAGACCGGGCCATGGAATTGCTTGAGCAGGAAGCAAATGCCGGCATTCTCTTCTACCCTGCGAAGCCAACCCCCGTTAAGACGGCGGCCGATCTGGCTGGCCCCGGTGGCGCGGTTGCTGCACCGGGTGCCCCGGGCCCGGTCGCCGCATCGGCGGGTGCCTCAGCTGCGGGTGCCCCGATGGCGGCTCCAGCGGCAACTCCAGTGACGGGAGAGCATGGTAAGAAGTAGCTCCATCTCGTGGCTCCTGGCGGCGTCACTTGCTGCAACCGCCCTCATCGGGGCGGATAAGCCGATTCCCCAGAAGCTGAAGGGGATCGAGGTGAAGGAGAAGCTCGGCCAGACGGTGGATCTCGACCTCGAGTTCATTGACGAGACCGGCTACCCTAAGAAATTGCGCTCGTACTTTGCGAGTGGACGGCCCGTGATTTTGGATTTGGTGTATTACCGCTGCCCGATGCTCTGCAATTTGGTACTCAATGGCCAGACGCAGACGTTGCGCAGCTCCGATTGGACGCCCGGGAAAGAGTATGAAGTGGTGACGATCTCGATCGATCCCACCGAGACCTTCGATTTGGCGCAGAAGAAAAAGGCGGCTACGCTCGCGAGCTACGGCCGGGAGGCTCCCGGCTGGCATTTCCTCACCGACCATCAGGGAAACGTGAAGAAGCTGGCGGCGCAAGTGGGTTTCGGTTACCGCTTCGACGAGGATCAGCAGCAGTATGCGCACTCGGCCGTGGTAATGGTGCTCACGCCGCAGGGCAAGGTCTCCCGCTATTTGTACGGGATTTTGAAGCCCGAAAAGATGCGTGATGTGCGCTTCGCGCTGGTGGAAGCGGCACAAGAGAAATTCGGTTTGAGCGAGCGAGTGCTGCTCTGGTGTTTCCACTACGATCCGAAGGCGGGCGGCTATGTTGTTTTCGCCCGCAACCTGATGAAACTGGGCGGAGGATTCGTTGCTCTGGTGATGATCGGGATTTTGGTCCGCATGTGGCTGAAAGATAGCCGGGGCGTGTTTCAAACGCCGGCCGGGAAAGATTGGGTAACTGTAAAATGAATAAATTTCTCGAAAATTTGTTTCTCCCTCCGCAGGCGTCCACGCATGCGAAGGCGGTCGACGATGTCTTCATTTTCGTCACCTGGGTGAACATTGTCTTCTTTCTGATCGTGACGTTCGCGGCAGTCTATTTTTCGATCAAATACAAACGCCGTCACGCTAACGAGCGAACTCCGCATGTCACGCACAACCTGAAACTCGAGCTCTTCTGGAGCATCGTTCCGCTATTTATCGTGATGATCATCTTTTTCTGGGGCTTCCAGAGCTACATGGTGGGCCGCGTCGCCCCGAATGACTCTTTTGAGGTGCAGGCGACGGCCAAGAAGTGGCTGTGGGCGTTTGAGTATCCCGATGGAACGCGGTCGATTAATGAACTTCACGTTCCCTTCGGCCGGCCAGTCCGTGTGGTGCTCAGCTCGGAGGACGTACTCCATGCTTTCTTTCTGAAAGATTTCCGCGTCAAGTCCGACGTGCTACCCAACCGGTACACCGAGGTGTGGTTTGAGGCGACTAAGCCGGGCGAATACGTTCTGCAATGTACCGAATATTGTGGGAAGGACCACTCGAAGATGCGCGGCAAGGTTTTTGTCGATAGTAAGGCTGACTATGAGCGCTTTATCGCTGACGGTCCGGCCGATTGGAAGACGATGCCCCCCGCCGAACTTGGTAAAATGACTTATGAGCAGGCTGGCTGCGTCAGCTGCCACTCGATCGATGGCACGAAAGGCCAAGGCCCTTCCTGGAAGGGCATTTATGGGCAGACGCATCAGTTTGTGGATGGAAGTTCGCAAGTGGTGGATGAAAATTACATCCGCCAGTCGATCGAGAATCCGCAGGGTAAAATTTTGAAGGGCTTTGAAGGAATCATGCCTACCTACCAGGGTCTGCTTCGCGAGAAGCAGATCAACGGTGTGATTGCTTATATCAAGTCGTTGAAGTAGGGGAAAGAACACAATGGCAAACGCAACTACTACTACCACCCAGACCCGTATCGGCACCGCGCCGCCGCCGCACCTGAACTACTTGACGGAGAACAACACGCTGAAGGCGTGGCTGACAACTGTCGATCACAAACGGCTAGGGCTCATGTATCTTGGCGCCGTGATGTCTTTCTTCTTCATCGCCGGCGCGTTGGCGCTGTTGTTACGCCTCGAGTTGTTAACCCCGAAGCAGGACTTCATGGATTCAGCCACCTATAACAAGGTCTTCACCTTGCACGGCGCGATCATGGTCTTCCTCTTCATCATTCCTTCGGTTCCAGCGGCGCTGGGCAATTTCGTGTTGCCCCTGATGCTCGGCGCGAAGGACGTGGCTTTCCCTCGACTGAACTTAGCTAGCTTTTACGTCTACTGCACGGGCGCCGTGATGGCCCTGGCCGCGATCATCCTCGGCGGCGTGGACACCGGCTGGACCTTCTACACGCCCTACTCCACCACCACCGACGGCCCCGTCGGATTGATGGCCATGGCGGTTTTCGTCCTTGGCTTCTCCTCCATCTTCACCGGTATCAACTTCGTGGCTACCGTGCACAAGCTGCGCGCGCCCGGTATGGGCTGGTTCCAGTTGCCGCTCTTCGTGTGGGGCATCTACGCCACCGCTTTGATACAGGTGCTCGCCACCCCGGTGCTCGGCATCACCGCCGTCCTGATGGTGATGGAACGAGCCTTCCACATCGGAATTTTCGACGCGCGCCTCGGCGGCGACCCGGTGCTCTTCCAGCACTTCTTCTGGTTCTATTCGCACCCGGCCGTCTACATCATGATTCTGCCCGGCATGGCCATTATTTCGGAGATTATTCCGGCCTTCTCGAAGAAGACCATGTTCGGCTACCGGGCCATCGCTTTCAGTTCGGTCTCGATCGCTTTTATCGGCTTCCTGGTTTGGGGACATCACATGTTCACCAGCGGCCAGTCCGATTTGGCGAGCGCGATCTTCGCCTTCCTCACCTACCTGGTGGCGATCCCCTCTGGCATCAAGATCTGGAATTGGCTCGCGACCATGTACCAAGGCTCCATCGACATGCGCACCCCGATGCTCTATGCGATGAGCTTTCTGATCCTGTTCGCCATCGGCGGCCTCACGGGGCTCTACCTCGGCGCGATTTCGGTGGACATCCACTTACATGACACTTACTTCGTCGTCGCCCACTTCCATTACGTGATGATGGGTGGCACCGTGATCGCTTTCATCGGTGGCATCCACTACTGGTGGCCCAAGATGTTCGGCAAGATGTATAACGAGCGTTTGGCGAGCATTGCCTGCTGGATCGTCTTCATCGGCTTTAACGTCACCTTCCTCAATCAGTTCATGATGGGCAGCCAAGGCATGCCACGCCGCTATTGGACCTACCTGCCGGAGTTCCAGAAGTACCACATTGGCTCGACGATTGGCTCCTGGATCCTGGGCTTCGGCTTGGTGATGGCGGCGGGCGTGCTGCTCGCTTCGCTGCGCAAGAAGGAATATGACGCCGGCGATAACCCCTGGGGTTCGCGTACCATGGAATGGGAGACGATCTCGCCGCCCATTACCCACAACTTCGAAGGTCAGCCGGTACTGCGGCACGGCCCCTATGATTTCCGCGTTGAACCGACGCCGGCGACGGTGGCGGGGGGAAGGCACTCAGGATGAGCTCGCAAGTGATTACCGCGGATCACGAAGCCCACGCGCATGGGCATGATCCGAATCTGCAACACCACTTCGCGGAGATGGAGCAGCAGTTTGAATGCTCCAAGATTGGCATGTGGCTGTTCCTGGCGACCGAAGTCCTCCTGTTCGGCGGTCTCTTCGTCGGCTACGGTCTCATGCAGGGGCAGCATTCGGAAGCCTTCAAGAGCGCTCACCATCATCTCGATTGGCGCTTGGGCGCTCTGAACACGATTGTGTTGCTGATCTCCAGCTTTACAATGGTGATGGCGGTGTGGTCGGCGCAGACGAGCAACCAGAAGGCGCTCGTCCGGAACCTAGCTCTGACGATCGGCTGTGCTTGCACCTTTATGGTGGTGAAGTTCTTTGAGTACAGCCACAAATATCATGAAGGGTTGCTGCCCGGCGCTTTCTATTCCTACACCGGGCCGCACCAGAACGCGGAATTTGTCTTTTTCAGCTTTTACTTCATGATGACCGGCCTGCACGGTATCCACGTTACCGCCGGAATCGTGGTACTCACCTATCTGCTCATCCAGGCCAGGAAGGGCGCTTACAACTCCTCCTACTTCACGCCGATCGACCTCACCGGCCTTTACTGGCATTTGGTCGATTTGATCTGGATCTACCTCTTCCCCCTCTTCTACTTGATCAGCTAATCTCATGAGCCAACATACCCACGATTCGCATTCCTCTCCCTCCGGCCACCATTTGCATGGTGGCCCGAAGGTCTATGCCACTGTGCTCGCCATTCTCTTGGCGCTGACGCTGATTACGATTGGCGCTTCAAAAGTCGACTTCGGTTCGCCGAGTGCGAATGTGGTGATCGCGCTGATCATTGCCACCATTAAGGCCACGATTGTTGCCCTTTGGTTCATGCATCTGAAGTACGACAAACCCATCAACGGGATGATCTTCGCCTCTACCCTTTTCTTTTTGGCGTTGTTCTTCGCTTATCCCTACATCGATGCCAACTCACGGACCGACGTGAAGCCGTCGAATTGGAAGGGTCCGGCTTATATGCCGGATAGCGGGAGCGCGGTCCGCGGTATTGGCGCGAATTTCCCAGTTCGCCCGTTGCCTCCGCCGCCGGGCTCGAAGCCGGCTGAACACGGGGCCGAAAAGCACTAGTTCGGTTTTACTCCACCCGGAATTTAACGTTGGTAATTTCCTGCGTCTTAGCGAGCAGGTCTCTCACGGTCAGGGACAGCCGATAGTCGCCAAGCAGTGCTTGGGGTGGCAATTGGATCATAAATGCGGCGGGGACGAAGGCTTGGGGATAAAAGGGTTTAGCCTGGTCAGTCGCCGCGGGATCCTGGGTCAAAAAGGACTTCTGATCCGGGCCGATGACTGCGACGCCATAGTTGACTGCAAGGGAGTGATCCTTGGCTGGCGTGAAGCCCTGAATGTCAAACCGTAGCCAAACCTGGGAGCCCGGCCGATAAACCGGTAGCGTGAGGGGATTCGCATCCTCTTCGTGCCGAAAGAACTGCACGAGTGCACCCAAAGGCGGCAACCTCGGCAGCACCTTGCCGCGCACCCGGAACGGGTAGCTCCCTTCCGCCGACTGCTGCGTCACCTCATCGGTTACTTTCACTTGCACTCGGTAAATGCCTTCCAATGCAAAAACCGGGATGGCCACCGAGAAGCGTACCCGCGGGCGATAGTCCGAGTCCTGGGCGGCTAAACCGGTCTGTAGGCCGCTCGAGTAGGGTGGCTCAAAGCGGTTGCCGATCGCATCCACCGCCTGGAAAGTCCATTTCAATTTCAGTTCCGGGTTCTCATCTCCACTCTTTCCGTAGCCGGCCACGCGAAGGTCGAAGAACATCTCCTCGCCGGCACGGAAGGCCTGCGCGTAAGGCGGCCCGTCTTCAAATTGGTGGAAAATTGCGTCTTCTAGGCGCAAGCTCGCCGGTGGGCCCTGGGCGGCCAGCAGCGTGGTCAGCAGCAGCGTGGTCAGCAACAGGGCAAGCATGTCGGGTGGTTAACGGGTGGGTTCGCTGAGCGACAAAGGGATGTCGACCAGGCGTGTCGTCTCGGAGCCAGTCTCCTTACCGTCCGTCACACGAAGTTTATAGGTGCCGGTTGGCACGTCGAAGACGATGAAGCCGGTTTCGGTTTGGGCTGGATTGATCAAGCGCACAATCCCCAGCCAGTTAGGCAGATTCTTCACCTCGGAGACTTCGAGCGTGCTGTCCTTCTTGGGGTTTTCGAGCGTCAACAGCGGGATCGCGGTTTGGGCGCCGCCACCGTTGGTCATCGCTACCTTTAGCACCAGGAAGCGATTCTTGGGGGTCTGTGGTAAACCTTCGCTGCCGGACAGGTCAGCTTTCCATTCCGCTTCGAGTACGGAATAAACCATGGTGCCCACCTGCACCTTGTCGCCCATCTTGTAGACGATGGAGTCGGTGGTAGAGCTCGACTCGCCACAGCCGGAAAGCAAGAGCACCAGTCCGAAGGGAATCGCGAAGCAATGAAACGGGAATCGCATTTTAGTCATCATGATGAGTGAAGGTAAACTCTACTCATGATTCTAATCGAAAGTTGGGCCCGGCTGGCAATTTGGCTTTTGGCGGTACTAGTAGTCGCGCCGGCCTACTCGCAAGGCGTCCACCCGAAGAGCGGACGGCGCATCGCTCCGGTGATGGGCGTCGGAGGCGCGGACTGGCTCGAGCGCGTCGAACGCGAGCGCGAAGAATCACCCACCAAGGCGATCGACCTGCTGGACCTGAAGCCCGGCATGATCGTGGCCGACATCGGCGCGGGCGTCGGATACTATACGATTCGGATGGCGAAGAAGGTCGCGCCTGGTGGTAAGGTCTATGCCAGCGACATCCAGCCCGAAATGCTCGCCCTTTTGCGCAAGCGCCTGGAAGAGAGCCAGGTGAAGAATGTCGAGCCGGTGCTGGCGACAGAGACCGATCCCAAGCTCCCCTTGGGCGCGATCGACCTCGCCATCATGGTGGACGTCTATCACGAACTCGCCCAACCCCAGCGCATGCTGCGTAAGTTGCGGCAAACGCTCAAGGACGATGGCCGCTTGGTGCTGCTCGAGTTCCGCAAGGAAGATCCCTACGTCCCCATTCGGCCCGAACACAAGATGAGCGTCGCCGAGGCCAAGCTGGAACTCGAGGACGAAGGCTTCACCCTCGACAAAGTGATTCCCGGCCTGCCTTGGCAGCACATTCTGGTCTTCCGCAAATCCGCCAAGCCGTGAGGCTCAGCGGAAAAGCCTTGCCCCGGTAACGACGCTGCGGTACAAGACAAGAGAGGGCAAACAAAGTGCCCCCGGAATGTCTGTGGGAAAAATGTCGATAACCGCGTTTGGGGCACTAAGTACCCCATTCTTTCATGCACTTAGGATTCACAGGGCTAGCGACCTTTCGTGCGCCGCTTCCCACAGGCTAACCCGTTCATTCGCTTCGGCGCATTTCGGGCTTGCGCCCAGTCAGGCCCGCCCGCTACCGTGAAAAGCTACCTGCGCGAAAACAACTCCAAGATGGCCAGCCCCAGCGTTGCATACGAACGTGGATTGCCGGCGAACCTCGACGCTGAACGGTTCGTCCTCGGCTCCATCCTGCTTGAGCCGATGGCCTTCATCAGCGTCGCCGGCCTGCTCGACTCCGCTGACTTCTCCCTCGAAGCCAACCGCCGCATCTTCGAGCGCATGGGCGAACTTTACGAGCGTGGCGACCAGATCGACCGCGTCACCCTCGCCGACGAGCTCATCAAGAAGAATCAGCTCGAAAGCATCGGCGGCCTTACTTACCTCATCTCGCTTGACGATGGCCTGCCGCAAATCTTCAACCTCGACAGCTACGTCAAAATCGTCAAGGACAAAAGCCTCCTCCGCAAGATCATCCTGAGCGCGCAAACCGTAATGGACCGTGCCTTCCTCGCCGAAGATGAGCCCTCGTCGATTTTGGCCGAAGCCGAAGAAGGCCTGCTCAAGCTGAGCGAAGGCAAGAACCGCGGCTCGATGCTGAACCCCGGGCAGATCATCGACGAGTTCGAAGGCGGGATCAACAACTTCCTTGATCCCACGAAGCGCCGCCACGGCATCTCCACCGGCTTCCTGAAGCTCGACGAGATGACCGGGGGCTTCCGCGAAGGCGAGCTCATCATCCTCGCCGCCCGCCCCGCCATGGGCAAAACGGCCATGGCACTCAACATCGGCACCTACATCGCCACCCACCCGAAGAATCCGCAAACGGTGGCGGTCTTCTCGCTCGAAATGTCGAAGGAGCAGTTGCTCACCCGCATGATCTGCTCCCAGGCGCGCGTCGACCAGCAGCGCTTCCGCAGCGGCTACATGGACGCCGATGAGCGCCGCCGCCTGATGGTGGCCGCCGGCGAGCTCGCCAACGCCCCGCTTTTTATCGACGACAGCGCCGCGTCCAACGTGATGGACATCCACGCCAAGCTGCGGCGCCTGAAGGCCGAGCATGGCCTCGCCATGGTAATCGTCGATTACCTGCAACTCATGCAGACCCGGGGCAGGGTAGAGAACCGCGTGCAGGAAGTCAGCCAACTGTCGCGCGGCTTGAAGCTGCTCTCGAAGGAACTGCGCATCCCGGTCGTGGTGCTGTCGCAGTTGAGCCGCGCCACCGAGCAGCGCATTGGCGACCACCGTCCGCAGCTATCGGACTTACGCGAATCCGGCTCCATCGAGCAGGACGCCGACATCGTACTATTTTGCTTTCGCGAAGAGTACTACAAGCGCGACGTTGAAAGCCTCCGCGGCCAAGCCGAGTTGATTATTGGCAAGCAGCGTAATGGTCCCACGGGCACGGTGAACCTCTTCTTCCGCCACGAATTCACCCGCTTCGAGAACCGCACCGGCGACGTCGAAGACGCGGGCTACGCTGGTCCTGATACGGGTCCCATTGATTTGGGCGATCCGTTTTAGTCCGCTGGTTTCTGACGTCGGACGGGCGAGAGTTATCGCGCATTCGCCTTCTTCCCAACGGCCTACTATTTGATTTGTTGCGGGTTGTCGGCGATTTGCGCACCCCTCCGTGCCAACAAGCCTCAGCAACTTCAGGGACTGTTGTGAACCAATCCCTCCTTCCCCGGCATCTGCTCCGGCGCATGGTTGGCGCCGCACCGGAATGATGGTCCTGCGCCGTCAGCGGGGCGACAATGCCGGACACTTGTTTGACCAAGGGCCGACCTCTTCGAGGCCCAAATCGTGACCGAAAATACGCGAAGAGGAGGCGATTTCCGCAGTTCGTGCCCGGCAAACTGCTGATCCGAAGGTAGTTACACAAACTCCGGACCACCCCGTGGGTGGTCCCGTCTAGTCCCGTCGAAAGCCAACCCAAACATCGGGCCTTCATCGAATCCGACCGCTAGCCCGCCGCACGAGCGGCGGGGCACCTTGTCTTCCAACGCCCCCTCCGCCCGGAACACATAACAGACTGACTCCAAGCCATCCCGTGGACCGTCAAAGATCGCGCCCTCACCGTCATCGCCCTTGACCCGGAAGGTGTCGCACGGACCCTCAAGCTCCACCTGAGTCTCGCCTGAGTCCGGTAAAATTGCGACGCATCTACCGGTGCCTGGTTGGGTACGGCGTTTGCCGGATAGACGGCGCTCGGGCCTAGAAAAATGCGGCGGAGTGCAAGTCCACCGCATTTTCGCGCCGGTAAGTGGCTGATTGCCAGTGAGTCCGGGATAAGTCAGGGATGCCGGGCGGTGCCCCGATTTCCCCCGATTTCCCCTCCCGCTTCGAAAAGCGGCTAGCGTCGGGAAAAGTCTGATTCGGCAACGTTGATGCGCTGCCGCACCAGGTAGACCGGCCGCCGTTTGGCCTCCTCGAAGAGTCGCCCAATGTATTCACCGAGGATTCCGAGACCAAACAACTGCATGGCCGAGCAGACCAGGATCATGAAGATGAGAGATGTCCAGCCGCGGGACTGGCGGGGATTGAAGCCCAGGATAGTCCAGTCGCTGACGTATTGAACGAGGATCAGGAACCCCAGCAGCAGGCAGAACACCCCCATTCCTACGCCGAGCATGAGGCAGAATTGTAAGGGCTGGTAGGAAAAATTAATCACGCCATCCAGGGCAAGCTTCAGTAGTTTACGAAAGGTGTATTTTGGTTCGCCGGCAAAGCGCGACTGCCGCTCGTACGCTAGCCCGGTCTGCCGGTAGCCAACCCAGGTGCGCAGGCCGCGGACAAAGCGGCTCCGCTCCGGCAGGGCATTCATCGTCTGCACCACCTCACCCCGCATTACGCAAAAGTCGCCGGCATCGAGCGGGATGTCGAGCGTCGCCAAGCGTCGCAGGATGCGGTAGTAAAGGTAGTAGCTGATCCGTTTAAACGGGCCTTCTTTGCGTTTCGTCCGCACCGCGTAAACGACATCATAGCCTTCGCGAATTTTGTCGAGGAAGAGCCGCAGCACCTCCGGGGGGTCCTGCAAATCGGCGTCCATCACGGCGACGATGTCACCGGTCGCATGATCGAGCCCGGCCGTCACGGCGGGTTGATGCCCGAAATTGCGCGTCAGGCTGATCACTTTGAAGCGCGGATCCTGAGCGGCGATCTGTTGGCAAAGAAGTAAGGTCCGGTCGCGGCTGCCATCGTCCACAATGATCAGCTCATGGCTGTCGCCCCAGTCGGCGGCGGCAGCGCTGATGCGCCGGTAAAGTTCTTCAATTCCGGTCTCTTCGTTAAAAGCGGGTATGACAATTGAGATCAGGGAACACGCTCGGTTTCAAATAGGGTATACCCGTTAGCCTCAGCCTTGCGCTGTATCTCTGGCTGCAGGGCGAACACACCGCCGGGATAGTAATAGTCAAGCCCGGACGTAGGCAGCAGGACATGGCGGACATCGTATTTCTTCATGAACTCGAGTAAGTCAGCCTTGGAGGAGGCGGGCGGCGAAAGGGCTGAGACGCCGGTGTAGTAAGTGAAAAAGTACGGTCTATGCGAGATCATCCGGGCTCCGGGAAAACGCTGATTTACCTCGCGGACAGCCGTACGGAAAGCCACCGCCTCGGGCGCGGGCTGCGTTGCGGATTCCCAGATCCGCCAGTCCTGGGGAAACATAACCATCGTGACGTAGAGCAGGCACAGTGCCGTCAGTGCCCGCTCCAGTTGCGACTGGACGACCCGGGTAAAGGGCAGCAGGACCCAAAGCAGCATCGTACAAATACTAAAGCTGAGATACCGAATCTCCAGGCCCTCCGCACGGGGAAGCAGGCTGATCACCGAAAGGATGAAGACGAGTGCGCCCGCCTGCGGCTCGGCGGACCGCAGACGATGGCGATTCAGCCACGTGGCTAAGGCGAAGATCAGGAGCAAAAGCGTTTTCGCTACTCTGCTCCGTTCCGATATCAGCGCCAGGAATAAGGAGATGAACGGTTGGGCGCCGCGTGCGCTGTAACTCAAGAACTGAGGCAGCTCCTCTCCAAATACCTCCGCGGCGGGCGGCGGCGGGGTCAAGCTGCGCCAATATTGGTCGACGTTGGACATATTGCGAGCGGCGGCATAGCTCTGGATCCAATAAAAATAGGAGTCCGAGCGCAGCGGCGAGCCCCACACCTGATAGTTATGCAGTAGCCAGGGAGAGACACACAAGGTCGCCGCCATCCCGAAGACAGTGAGCCGAACCACCATGTCCCGAAGTGGCATGGTGCGCCACATCCACCACAACAGGCCGGGAATTACCAGGGTGGACGTGGATCGCGTTAGCCAAGCCAAGCCAAATGCCCCCCCGGCCCAGACCCAGTTCACTGGCCGGCGAGCGCGCACCACGAGTAGCACCATGCCGGCGAGCAGCGCGGTCGCCAACCCATCCGGCAGCACGGACCACGAGTCTCTCAGGTTCGAAGGAAAGACGCCGGCAGCGGCGGCGGCCAGCAACGCAAACCATACCGGTTGATCGTAGTGCCGGCAAAGAAGATACACCATCAGCATGAGTAACGAGCTGGCTAGCGCGGACACCACGAAACCGGAGCGCGCCGCGTCGAGCCCAGTGAAATAGGTACAGGCGGCAACGGCCGTCGGATAGAGGGGGTTCGCATTGTGGAACGGCATCGGCAGCGAGGGCGGATCCAGGAAGAGCAGCCAGTGGGCCGGGTTTACGAATCCATTCCCGGCATTTACTTGTCCGGCCACGATCCCAATGTAAGCGCTGTCGTGGCTAAAACCACCGCTGACGCTGGCATCGGTGGGAAGCAAAGCCAAGTGCAGAAACAAATATCCGAACAGGAGCACGAGAATGGGTATGTGACGTGAGGTCAGCTTTGCGAAAAGCGGCGTATTTTGTAAGGCAGGCATGCGTGCTGAATTAGTGTCTTACGAAAGAAAGTTGTCAGATCGTCTAATCACGACGTCTACATAATCCCGGAGTATCTCACAACAACTGATGTCGTAAACTAAGACACCCGCAAGGGGGGAGCAGGACTACCCCTAGTCGATCAAGCCATGAGGGAAGCGATGAACTCGCTGTCATAGCTATGGTAGGACTGGTCGTATAAGTTTCTACCGATGGGTACCCGGAGGTGGAGTGCGTTCCCTTACACCATTCCTCGCTGTCGTTGCTTTGGCTAGAGTTTCTCAGCCGCTTACCGACGGTAGCGACTTGCTGAAGGTGAACGAAGTCGGCGAAGTGAAGTTCGGCGCCGTCACTGGCAAGGAGCCGCCTCCTATAAGCTGGCCAGCTACGCCCGCGGCTACCGTCTCTCGTTTGAGGTGTGATGAACGATGACCTGTCCGCGCTCGCCGACATGGGAATGAAAATCACGCGGGGCACGACCTGGCTACGTCCGTCGGTGCTCCCAGCGACACCACGATTGCCGCGGGGAAGCCTCGGGATGCGTCTGCAGAAGGATGCCAGTGGCAACCCCGTCGACTCCGCGCCGAAGTACATCCTGGCGCCCCCCGCGCTCGAGGTGACATCCAATCGGGCAACACCCTCGCGGTGGCGGCGCCTGGAACCACTGTCAGCGGCCAAATGGTGGTCGTTGACTCAATCATTGGCGTCGCGAACGCGGACGCGGCAACCGGGGAACCCGTCGAAGTTGACGCTGAGGGAGTCTTTGAACTTCCGAAGGTCTCCGGCGACAACATCGCCGCGGGCAACAAGCTCTTGTGGAAGGAAACCGCGCTCACCATCACGGCGGGCCCAGGCTCGAAACCGCGTATCGGCTTCGCGACAGAGGCGGCCGCAACTGGCGTCCTGGTGGTCCGCTGTTCGGTGATTGCGTCCCTGCAAACGGGGCCGGCCTAAAACGGAGGAACCATGGCAAGAACCACACGACAATTGAAGATTCTCAGCGGCGCCGCACTCAGCGAGCCGCTCGATTTGGGCGCCTGTAACCTGCTCGGCTTTCACCTGCCAGCCGCTTTCGACGGAACTAAGCTCACCATACAGGTGAGTACCGATGGAAGGGCCTGGCAGGACATCTACAGCGGTGCCAGCAGCGCGCCCGGTGGCTCCGAATGGGAGCAGCTATGCGCCGCGGGCCGGGCCTTTCCGCTTGAGGGCTGGGTTCAGACGTTTTCGCGGTGGGTGCGATTCCGCTCCGGATCCGCCGGCAGTCCCGCCAACCAAGGGGCCGATCGGCTGCTTACGGAGGTGGTCGACAACTTACATGGCCAAGAGCACCCGACAGGAATTCGTGGGCCTAAGTGGAATGGAATCAAAAGGTGGGATGGTGGCCAGGGAGGGAATTGAACCCCCGACACGCGGATTTTCAGTCCGCTGCTCTACCAGCTGAGCTACCTGGCCAACGAATGATAGTTTAGCAAATTATTCGGCCTTGTCGGTAGCGTAGCAGTCGGGAGAAATCGGACATTCGTGGCATTTGGGTTTGCGGGCCGGGCACAGTGAGCGGCCGTGGTGGATCATTTGGTGGGAGAAGGCGATCCAGCGGTCCTGGGGAATGATCTTCACCAGGTCGCGCTCAATCTTCACCGGATCCATCTCTTTGGTGAGGTCCAGGCGGCGGGCCAGGCGCACCATGTGGGTGTCGACCACCACGCCGGAGGCGATACCAAAGCCGCTGCCGAGGACGACATTGGCCGTCTTGCGGGCGGCGCCGGGGACGGTGAGCAATTCGTCCATGTTCCGCGGCACTTCGCCGCCGAAGTCACGCAGGATGACGCGGGCGGCGCCCTGGATGTTCTTAGACTTGTTGTTATAGAAGCCAGTCGAGCGGACGTCCTGGCCGAGCTCCTCGAGGTTGGCGTGGGCGAGGTCTTCGATGGTGGGGTATTTGGCGAAGAGGCCGGGCGTAACCATATTCACGCGGACATCGGTGCATTGGGCTGAAAGGATAGTGGCGACCAGCAATTCCCAGGCGTTGCGATGGATCAGGGCGCATTCGACATTGGGGTAAAGGGTGTCGAGATGGTTGAGAATACGGTCCAGCCGGGCTTGGCGGGCGGCGGCGGTTTTGGGTTTTGGGTTCACGGCAAAACTAGGGTAACGCGGAATGCTTGATTACACTAAGAGTCATCCCGAAGCGTGCCACTCTTTTCGTTCTTCTTGCCGCGGCAATCGCCTTCGCGCCGTCGATCGCCGGCAGCTTCCATTTAGATGATTATTCGCTGCTGGGTGACCCGGCGTTTACGACCTTCGGCGGTTGGGCCGAATTGCTGCAGCCGGCGCGCGTACGGCCCTTAGCCAGCCTGACCTTATGGGCCAACTATCAGCTGCATCAGGACTCGGCCTGGGGCTATCACCTGGTGAACCTGCTGCTACATTTGTGCGCCATATGGCTGGCGAGCGACGCGCTCCAAAAACTACTGCCGCCGATGGCTGCCTGGGCCGCCCTGATCGTCTTTGCGCTGCACCCCTTACAAACCGAACCGGTGGCCTATGTCTTTGCGCGCAGTACGCTGCTGTGCGGGCTCTTCGCGTGGGGGGCGATTGCCGCGTGGCTGCGGGAACGGCGTTGGCTGGCTGTATTTCTGACGGCGGCGGCTTTGCTGGCGAAGGAAGAGGCGGTGGCGTTGCCTATATTCTTTGCGCTGTTCTTTGGGTCGCGCCGGAACTGGCCACCGATCGCGGCGATGTTTGGGCTGGCATTGGCCGCGGGCTTACGGGGACTATGGGCGACGTCGCAGGGGAAGGGCTCGGGCGCCGGTCTCGACGTGGCGATTTCTCCATTCACTTATGCCTTGTCGCAGGGCTCGGTCATTGTCCGCTACTTGAGGCTACTGTTCTTCCCGGTGGGCTTTAACTTCGATCCGGACTTAGACCCCGCGCTGTGGATATCGCTATTGAGTTGGTGCGCACTGGGCGCGGCAGTGATGTTGCTGAAGCCACCGGCGCGCTTGTGGTTCGCCGCGGGGCTGATCTTCCTGGCGCCGACATCGAGCTTTCTCCCCATCGACGACCTTTCGGCGGACCGTCGCATGTACCTCGCCGCGCCCTGTTTTGCGGCGGCGTTGGCCCTGCTTTGGTCCGGCCTGAAGCCACGATACCTTATGGCGCTAGCCCTGTTTCTGGCGACGCTAACCTTCGCCCGCGCGCTTGTATTTCGCACGGAGGAGAGCTTGTGGCGGGACACCGTGGCGGGGTCGCCCGCGAAGGTGCGCCCGCGCATTCAGTTGGCGCGGGCGGTGGCTCCGGCCGAGGCGATCGACGTAATGGCGAATTTGCCCGCTGACGGCCGCGTGTCGGCGGAGCGAGGGCGGGCGTATATGGAATTAGGCCGTCCCGCGGAGGCATTGCGCGAGTTTGGCGTCGCCTTAGCCGCTGAGCCAGGCGATCCGCGGGCGTTGGCCAATCGTGGCACGGCGCTTGCCGCCTTAGGGCAGACCGATGCCGCGCGCCACGACTTTGCCCGGGCACTGGCCCTCGATCCTTGCCTCTACCCGGCGCTCGTGAACCTCCGCCAACTCGGTGTGCCCCTGCCCGCACTATCCCGCTGCCGCTTTACCGCAGACCAAAATGCGAGGCTCGGCCTTCGATGATCCCTTATAGTGAAGATGACGAATGGCTGCCTTGCCCCAACCTCCGCGTATCGAAACCGTAGATCTGGGGCACGTCCGAAGCGGCGAGATTGTCGCTCTGCTGCGGGAAGAAGTCGAGGTGTGGCGGCAGCGCTTGTACTGGGATTTCCGTTCCTCCGCCGATCTCGTCGAGCGTTTTGTCGATATGCGGGCGTTGCAAGGCTGCGGCCTGCGCGTGGATGGCGAATTGGTCGGCTACTCCTACTATGTTTGTGAAGAGCACAAGGGCTTAGTGGGCGACCTCTATGTGCGCCATGCCCACGCCTCGCCCGAACATGAGCGCACCTTGCTGCATGCCACCGTGATGACCTTGGCCCGCCAGCCGGGGGTGCGGCGCATTGAGTCCCAGTTGCTGATGTTTCGCGACGCGCGCCCCATGGGGCCGTACTTTCCCATGTTGAGCCAAGTACGGGAATTCCCCAGGCTGTTTATGTTGCTCGACCTGACGGCGATCGACCTATTTCCCGTGGGCCGGGCGAGTTCGCGCTTCTTGCTCGATCGTTGGAACGACCGGCGCTCCGACGAAGCCGCCCAGTTGATCAGCGACTCCTACCTGAAGCACATCGACTCCAACATCAACGACCAGTACCGCAGCCCCGGCGGCGCGCGGCGCTTTCTGATGAATATCGTGCAGTACCCAGGCTGCGGGACGTTCCAGGAGTCGGCGTCGTGTATTGCGCTCGACGCGTTGACGCGCGAGTTCAGCGGCCTCTGCTTAACCAGCATGGTAAGCCCGGGCGTGGGCCACATCACGCAACTCTGCACGGCGGCGCGCGTGCGGGGCGAAGGCTTGGGTTATGAGATGTTGCGCCACTCCCTCCAAGGCTTGCGCCGGGCCGGCTGCCAGAGCGTCACCCTGACGGTGACGGCGGCCAATGTGGAGGCCGTTGGCTTGTACGAACGCTTCGGCTTTCAGGTGCTGAAACGCTTCTCCGCCCACGTGTGGGAGGGCTTTCGGTAGTTACCGTGGTCCGGCCTACGGCGGACTTGGCGCTATTGCGCGAGCTGTTTCGCGAGTATGCCTCGGGTTGGCTCCGGCGCTGATGGCCGAAGTGGAGCGGATGGCGCGGGACTTGGGCTTGGTCGGGCCGCGCCTGGACACTCTCCCGTCAATGACGGCGGCGATTGCGCTCTATCCGCAGCTGGGTTACACCTCGATCGGCGGGTACAACGACACGCCCGATCCGGGCACCTTATTCTTTGCGCTAAAGTTCCTATAAACAAGTAGATAGAGAGAATCTAGCCGACGGCCCGCCAGCGAAATATCAAGGCCGACTCAATGATAAGTCCCTTAGAATCATGCTGTCAGCGGGAAATCATGTTTTTTGCCGGGCCGATGATTGTTTGTAAAGTATTGATAATAAATAACTTAATCTGATTTCGTTCGCGATGCCGCGACAACCACCCCGCCACACGCTAGACTGAAGGACGCATGAGTTGGTGGAAACGAGACAAGCCTTCGGTGACGACTTCGTCGTCCGACGACCGCACCGTCCTTACCGAAGGACTTTGGGTAAAGTGCGAGGGCTGCCGCCAGGTGATCTTCCGGCAGGAGCTCGAGAAAAACCTGCACCTCTGTCCCAAGTGCGGCTACCATTTCCGGATCGACGCGCGCGCCCGCCTCGAACTGCTCTTTGACGGCGATTACGAAGAGTTCGACGAAACCCTCACCTCCACCGACCCCATCGACTTTGTCGATTCGAAGGCCTACACGGCACGCTTGGAGGGTATGCAGAAAGCCACCGGCCTCCGCGACGCCATAATCTCCGCCCGCGGCGAAATGAATGGCCGCCCCGTGAACATCTGCGCCCTGGAACTCAAATTCATCGGCGGCAGCATGGGCGCCGTGATGGGCGAGAAGATCGCCCGCGCCGTTGACCGTTCCCTCGCCGACCGTCACCCCCTCGTTGTCATCTCCGCCTCCGGTGGCGCCCGCATGCAGGAAGGCGCCATTTCGCTCATGCAAATGGCCAAAATCTCCTCCGGCCTCATGCGCCTCGACGACGCCGGCATCCCCTACATCAGCATCCTGACTGACCCCACCACCGGCGGCGTCACCGCCAGCTTCGCCATGCTGGGCGACCTGAAT
>Ga0105044_10001836_pt1 | contig 28759 bp, 25 predicted proteins | sample MAT01_FD_78092 | JGI IMG/M metagenome (GOLD analysis project Ga0105044, IMG submission 78092) | Freshwater microbial communities from Lake Fryxell liftoff mats and glacier meltwater in Antarctica - MAT-01 | ecosystem: Environmental > Aquatic > Freshwater > Ice > Liftoff microbial mat | place... | reverse complement strand
GCTTGATCTCTATGACAACCCCAAAAACCTGTTCCTCGCCGGTTTCATCGGCAGCCCCAGGATGAACTTTCTGAAAGCCACGCGGCAGGGCGATCATTTCGTGTTGGCTGATTTCACCGGGCAGCATCTGCCCTTGGCGCTGCTGTCGGCAAAGTTGCCCGAGGGGATCGAGGTGACGCCGGGTCTGCGGCCCGAACTATCCAAGCGCGGTGGTGCCGCCAGCCTTGCGCTGCAGGCAGAGATTGTCGAGCATCTCGGCAGTGAAACCCTGATCCATGCCGGCCAGGGCGGCGCGGGGCAAATCCCTACCGCTATCAGCGACGAAGGCCGTGCCATTGTGCCGGGGCAGGCGCTGACCGTGCGGTGCGACCCGGCAGGTGTGCTGGTGTTCGACCCGGCAGGTGCGCGTTTGCGCTGACCCGTGATCCCTGCCGTGAAAGCCCGCAGATGAGCCGCAAACACCCTGAACCCCTGTCGGTCTGGCGCACGCTGAACCACGACACCTTCCTGCTTGGCGCACCGCACTACCCTGAACATGTCGATGAAGGTTACTGGGATCGTGTCGCCGCAAGGCCGGCCGCCGCCGCGGCCAACACGGTGCGGCTGGGTGAATTCGCCTGGCACCTGTGGGAACCGTGGGAGGGACAGTTTGACTTTGCCCTGTTCGACCGTGCCATTGCCGGGCTGGCCCGCCACGGCATCTGCACCATCCTGTGCACCCCCACCGCCACCCCGCCGCGCTGGCTGACGGTGAATTACCCCGAGGTGCTGCGGGTCGATGCCAATGGCCGCGCCATGGGCCACGGCTCGCGCCAGCATGCCGATACCACCAGCGCGGTGTTTCGCGCCCATTCGCGCCGCATCACCCGCGCTTTGGCGAGCCATTGCCGCGACAATCCCGATGTGATCGGCTGGCAGACCGATAATGCGCTGAACACCACAATATCGGAAAGCTATTCGCCGTCATGCCGCCTGGCATTCCAGAACCGGCTGCAGACCAGAACCGGCTGCAGACCAGATATGGCAATGACATCAAGGCACTGAACCGCGCCTGGGGCGGCGACTTATGGGCGCTGGCCTATGACCATAACGCCCAGGTCGATCTGCCGCGCAACATGGCCCACTGCTTCCTGTCACCCGGCCATCAGCAGGATTGCCACCGCTTTCTGGCAAACGCGACCGCCACGTTCCAGCACGATCAGGTGGCGTTATTGCGCGCCACCAACCCCGATTGGTTCATCTTTCACAACCTCGGCGGCCAGCCCGATATTGATTTTCGCGGCCAGTTTGGCAGCGATCTCGATTTCATCGGCTTTGACATCTACCCGATGTTGTAAGACGAGTTTCGCCGCAACGGCAGCCTTGGGGCATGCAGGCGCTGAATGTGGATTGCTGCCGCGCCTGGTCGGGAAATTTCATCGTGCCGGAACAGGCCGCCGGCTTTGGCGCGCAACCCGGCTTTTCCACCATGAACCCGGAACCGGGCGAGATGCGGCGGATGGCGCTGTCATCGGTATCGCGCGGGGCGGATGGCGTGCTGTTCTTTCGCTGGCGTCCGGCACATTTCAAGGCGGAAATCTACAGGATGGGATTGATCGACCATGATGACGTGCCGCGCCGCCGCTGTGCAGATGCAACGCAGTTCTTTGGCGAGATGAACCGGCTGGTACCGGAGATTCTCGGCACCCATGTCCGGATGGATCTGGGCATCGCGGGGGCGGATTTCGACAACCAGGAGGCTTGCAAGACCTATGGCATGGGTCTGCCGTCACCGCTGGAAGATGCCACCATCCTGCACCGCACCTGTTATCAGCAGGGTATGCAGAAGCCGTGCTTGCTCCCGCCGGGGCGGCACCTCTGGTGCCACATCTGCCCGAGGGAGCAGAGATTTCGGTGCGGCAGGCACCGGACCGGGAACCGTGGTTCGTCATCATCACCACCGACGCCGAAACCAGCCTGTCAGGCCTGCTGCAGGGGGTTGATCTGCTGACCGGCAATGGCTGCACCGGCGCGCATGCGCTGCCCGCCTATGGCTGCGCGGTGATCCGGGTTGGCGGCTGAAGCGATCCGAGCCTGCGCCGCCCCTGATCTGGCACAGGCCGCGCTATCTTCGGGCGCGCGTTTCAACCCCGGCTCACGCACCATCTGTCATCCACCTCACGCCCCGCGATGGCGCTGCCAGCCGATCTTGTCAAACAACGGCCCGTAACACGCGGCAAGGGCGCTCAGCCCCGGGCCGTCAAGGCTGTCGTTCCGGTCCCAAGCCTTGTTCGCCAGCCCGAGGATGCGCGGGGCGATCATCGGCTCTATCTCGGCGTCATCGGTGGTAAACTCCGACCAATAGCAGCCCTGAACCCCCACCACCCGCGCCGCGATATCTTCGGCACCAAGGGGCACCGGTTGCCAGTTCACCGTATCCTCCAGCCCGATGAAGGCTGCCCATGAAGCACCCCAGTCGGCCGGATCAGCGCTGTGGGCCATATCGAAATAGCTGTGCTGCGCCGGGCACATCACCACATCATGGCCGCGCCGCGCTGCCTCTACCCCCGGCCCCTGACCGGTCCATGAAAACAGCAGTGCATCATGGCCGATGCCGCCCTGATTGCCCTTTGCTGCCTCCTCCCACGCCGCCGCGCGGATGCCCTGCGCCGCCAGATGCCCGGCCAGCCGCGCCATCGCCCAGCCCTGCACGCCATCCTGCCCCTCAAGGCCCTGCTCGGCCTTCAGCCGACCAACTGCGGGTGAACCTTCCCAGGCCCCCGGCGGCAGCTCATCGCAGCCCAGATGCAGCATCCCGATGGGAAACAGCGCCGCCACCTCGGTCGTCAGCGGTTCCAGCAGCGCCCATGTCGCTTGCATTGCCGGGTTCAGAATATTGTCGCGGTAGCCCTGAATGCTGACCTCGGTGCCATTGTCCTGTGGGTCGCGCAGGCCCGGAATGGCGCGGTTGATCGCAAAGGCATGGGCGGGCACCTCGATTTCCGGCAGCACCGCGATGCAAAGCGCGGCGGCATGGGCCAGCACCTGCGCCACATCCGCCTTGGAATAGCTGCCACCCGACCTTATGCCGCCGCCAAACACCCCGGGCACCGCGCAATCCTGCCCGCGAAAGGCGGTGGTGCGCCACAGATCGGGGGCACACTCCACGTCCAGCCGGAACGCCTCATCATCGGCGAAATGCCAGTGAAACCGGTTCAGCTTGCAGAGCGCCATCAGATCCAGCAGCCGCAGGATGGTGGCGGGTTGATAGAAATGCCGGGCGCAATCCAGATGCTGGCCGCGCCAGCCAAAGCGGGGGCGGTCGCTGATCTGCCCGCAAGGCAGCGCACCGCCATGGGTTTCACGCAGCGTCATCAGCGTGATCGCGGCGTAGAGCACCCCGGCGTCATCGCCGGCCACGATCCGCAGGCCCTGCGGGGTGATCATCAGATCATAGGCCTCGGCGGTTGGGCCGGGGAGCGGGTCAACCGTCACCAGGGTGCCTGTGGCATCGCACAACGGCGGCAAGCCAAATCGCCGCGCCAACGCATCGGCAGCGTCAAACGACGGATGGTTCACGGCAAAACCGGTGGCGGCCAGAACCCCCTCTGCCGGGTGCCATTCGAAGGGTTGCGGGATCAGGCGCAGGCCATCACCGGATGGCGGGGGCACTGGCCCCTGATCCGGCATCATCACCCCGGCTGGCAAAGGCGGCAGCGGCAGCACCCCATCCCGCGTGCGCAGATGCGGCCCCAGCGGCAACCACGCGCGATTCACCGGGCGAAAGCCCGGATCTTCATGCGCCACCACCACCTGCACCACTCCGCCCGCCGGAATGTCGGGCAGCGCCACTTCGGCATAGCCCGCAACGGCACGGATCAGGGTGCCGCCCGCGATCACCCGCGCCGGGGCAATCAGCGAAAAGCAGAACACCGGGTCGCGCAGCGCCTGCGCGGAACCGATCTGGCAATGAATCTCTGCACCCTCGATCCGGGCGGCAAAGGTCAGGGTCATGGCTTTGAATCCAGTCTGAGTTCGGCAATGAAATCATAGATGTCGGAGCGGTAGAGCCCGCGGGTGAATTCGATCGGCCGCCCGCTTTGCAAATAGGCGGTGCGGTCGATGCGCAGCACCGCAGCGCCATCTGGCAGGTTCAGCATCCGCGCTTCGTGGCTGAGCAGATTGACCGCCGTGATCCGCTGCACCGCCCGCACCGGGGCCGACCCGCGCTGGCGCAGCACATCATACAGCGAGGTTTTTACCTGTTCCGGCGCAGGCAGGATATCCTGCGGCAGCGACGACCATTCCACCGCCATCGCCACCCCATCGGCAGAGCGCAGACGCTCCACCCGAGCCACCAGATCAACCGACGCCAGGCCAAGGGCGATCTGTTCATCCGGCGTCGGGCTGAACAAGCCGCGCTTCAGGATCAGGCTGGACGAGGTCTTGCCGCGCTGCCGCATATATTCGGTGAAGGACACCAGCGCCGACAGATGATGTTCCAGCTTGCCCTGCGGTTGGCGCACATAGGTACCGGCCCCGCGCCGCTTTTCCAGCACGCCGTCATCCACCAGCCGCTTGACCGCCTGCCGCACCGTGACCCGCGACACCTCGGCAATCTCGGCCAGATCCCGCTCCGGCGGCAACTGCCCCGATGACGGCAGATCGCCGGCGGAAATGGCAGCGGCGATATGGCGGTAGAGCTGTTCATAGCGCGGGCCACGGCCCTTGCGGTACCAATTGCTGCTTTGAAACAGGGTGTTGGCGTCAGGTTCGGGCATGGGCGGTTCCAAATTGGTATCAAAAACAAGATACCATCCTACCGGGGCTAGCACAATTGCACCGCATTCTCGGGTAAAAACAAGCCAAAATCTGCGAATCCGATGAAAAATGTCAATTTTGGTATTATATTGGTAGCAATTGATCCGGAATTTGGTATCTTTGGCCAACAACAGATTCGCGCCGGGTTTTCGCCTGGCGCAACCGTGAGCAGGGGGGATCGCGCCTGCTGGATCGGGCTGCCCCAACGATGCTCAAAAGCGCCAAGGCGGCGCGGCGCGGCCTGTCGGAAGGGCTGTTTGCCTGGGCGTTGATTGCCCCGGCCATGCTGTTCATCGGGGTGATCGTGGCCTGGCCGCTGGTGGAAACCATCCGTCTGTCCTTTGCCGATGCCAGCATGGGCGGCGAAAGCCGGGTCGGGCTGGCCAATTATGAAAAGCTGCTGTCGTCACCCAAGTTCTACGAAATCATCGGCCGCACCTTTTACTGGATGGCGCTGTCGGTCAGTCTGAAGCTGATCGTGGGGCTGATCGGGGCGTCGCTGCTCAATGCCGCCGTTCCGGGCCGGGCGCTGTTTCCCGATTGCCATCGGCTGCATCGGGTGGCTGTGGCTTTACAATGGCCAATTCGGCTTTCTGTCCGGCATGGCGCAGCGCTTCGGCATCATCGACGGGCCGATGGAGTTCCTCGCCTACAGGAACTCGGCCTTTTACGCTGCCATCGTCACCGATGTCTGGGTGGGCACGGCGATGGTCAGCCTGTTCTTTCTGGCCGCCATGCAGGGGGTCAGCCGCGATCTGTATGAAGCGGCATGGGTCGATGGTGCCGGGCGCTGGTACCGCTTTCGCCGCATCACCATCCCGCAGATCATGCCGGTGATCGTGTCGATGGCGCTGTTGTCGGCAATCTGGACCTTCAACAGCTTCGAGATCATCTGGATCTTTACCCAAGGCGGGCCGCGTGGCGGCACCACCACGATGATCATCGACACCTACAAGACTGCCATCGGCAATTTCAAGTTTGGCGAAGGCGCGGCCCGGGCGGTGGTGATCGTGGTGCTGCTGGGGGTGTTTTCGCTGCTGTACCTGCAGGTTCTGAACCGGGTGAACAAATTCTATGGGGTGAAATAGCATGCTGATGGATCGCTACACCCTGCTGCAAAAGATCGGCATCTACATCGGGATCGCGCTGTTCGTGACCTTTATCCTGCTGCCTTTCGTCGAGATGTTCCGCACCTCGCTCAGCCCGATGAGCCATCTGTTCCAACAGCCCTATGAGATCTGGAACGAAGAGTTTTCCTTTGCCGCCTACAGCGCCATGTGGGAAAAGGTGCCGCTGCTGGGCCGCTATATCTGGAATTCGATCTTCATCGCCACGACGGTAACGGCGCTGACGATGGTGTTCGTGATCCCGGCGGCCTATGCCTATGCCCGGCTGGAGTTTCCGTTCAAGGCGCTGTCGCTGGGCAGCTTTCTGTCGGTCAACATGTTCACCGGCGCTGTGCTGCTGATCCCGCCGTACGGCAAGGCACCGATCTTCCTGCTGGTTCGGCAGATCAAACCGCCCAAACGCCTCGATCTGGCTCGGGACGCAGAGCGGGCGAAGGCGGCCACTCCCGGTAGCATCGTGCGCAATTGGGTGGACGGAAAGATGGAAAAGGATCGACTTGAGCAACCTAAGCGTGATCAATAGATGGAACAGAAAGTGGAGTTGTTGATATGCGATTTTTGCAGACGTCCCTGCCAGTCGCCCTCGCATTTTGCTTTGCCACACTGGCCGTGGCCCAGTCAGACAGCACACTTCCCTCCGAACTCGCATCGATTGACCAGCAGATTACCGACGTGACGGCAAAAATAGCTCTTTATGACGGCGGCCTGATCAAAGGGTTGGCAGAAGCGCGGCTCGAAGCCCTGCTTTTGTCGAAAACTCTCATGGAAAACCGCATCAACGCTGTCGAAGGTGGCGCGACAGTGGAAGTCGTCGTCCCAGCAATCCAACCTGACGAAGCTAGGGCGCAGCAACTTCTGGGTGAAATGGCTTCGGTACAGCAGCGGATCGATGAAGCCGAGAAGGAAGCGGCGCAGGGAGGTGGGCTGGTTCAAGCGCTTGCACTGAGCAGGGCCGAAACCGAGAAGCTTACGCTTGCGCAATTGCAGATGGGTTACCTTCAGGCGAAATATGGAATCGCCTTCCCTGTGGTTGCAACACCCGCTCTTGCGGCTGAACCCGAAGCGGTCTCGGCGCCAGCGGAGCCGTCTGCTTCCGCCGCGCCTTCCGTCAGCGGAGTTGCATGGGCAGATCCGAAATTTCCCGAAATCGACTATAGCATTGCGGCCTTCGAACAGGCCCATAAGGAAGGTGATCGAATCTCCGGTTGGTGGGCGATAAAATCGGAACATGCGGCTGTCGATGACAGTCTGCAGATAACTTCTGTGAACTATTCTTCCTATAATTCCGCCGACTACATGGGGCTCACCGGACTGATCGCGCGCTGCGTAGAGGGGGAAACGGCGCTGATCTTCCTGCAGCCTGATTTCTTGATGTCAGACTTCCGGCGCAATACTTTTGATGTCACCTTGAGGATCAACGACACCCCCGCGCAACAAACTCTCTGGAATGGGCTGACCAGCAATAAAGGTGCAGGACTGTTTGGCAAAGATGCCGAGGACTTCATCCGAAAAATCTACGATGCAAAGCGCCTGTTCATTCGGCTGGCGGAAAACAATGGCCAGAATCATGACGCGACTTTCGACCTCGCCGGAAGCCAAGACGCGTTTGAAGAAGTGGCAGGGGCGTGCGGTTGGACGACTTTGTCCCTGACCAAAGACGACTACCGCGCTGTCCAAACCCTCTTGAACGCTGGAGGATTTGATACCGGCACCCCGGATGGCCAATGGGGCGCTGGGTCAAAGGACGCCATGAAGGCTTTCCAGACATCTGTCGGAGTTCCGGCAACCGGCGCACCAGATCGAGCGACTCTGCAGAAACTTGGCTTTGGTGGGTGATACCGATGACGACGTGGGGGTGGAAACATGACAATTGGCTTGCGCCGTCCTGCCCGGTGACACTGCCGTGGCCGAAGGTCAGACCCTCGGCCTGTCCATCAATCCTGCCGATTGCCATGTATTCGATGCCAAGGGTGCGGTTCTGCGCCGCCGCAAGGCTCCGGCGCTGTCTGCCTGAAAGGAACGACCAATGCGCGTAGTGACAGCAGGCATTGGCCTGCGGGCAGGCCATGTTCTGTCAACCCTGAAAGACCAGATGCCAGAGGTGCAGTTTGTCGGCTACCATGACCCGCAACCGACCTATCTGGAGATGATCGGCAGCGATACGCCACGCTATCCAAGCGTTGAGGCGATGTTGTCGGACGCGCGGCCCGATCTGTTCTGCGTCTTTTCGCCCAACCTCTTTCACCTTGACCATATCCGGCTGGGGCTGGAGGCCGGGGTGCAACTGTTCACCGAAAAGCCGGTGGTTGTCAGCATTGCCGAAACGCTGGAACTGGCGCGGCTGCTGGCGCAGCATGGCGGTACCAACCGCGCGATGATCGGGCTGGTGCTGCGCTATTCGCAGCATATGGTCGATCTGCGGGCATCGCTGGCTGCGGGCCAACTGGGCCGCGTGGTCTCGCTGGAGGCCAACGAACATATCGGCCCCTACCACGGGGCGTTCTTCATGCGCGACTGGCGGCGCAAGGTGCATTATTCCGGCGGCTTCATGCTGGAAAAATGCTGCCACGATCTGGATATCTACAACATGGTCACCGGCTCGCGCCCGGCCCGGGTGGCCAGTTTCGGCGGGCGCAAATCGTTCGTGCCGGAAAACGCGCCGACCAGCAACGCCGAGGCGGAGATATTCCATGTCAAGAAATCGGTGTGGGAAACGGTCGATGATCCGTTCCGCTCCGACGGCGACATCATAGATTTTCAGACCGCCATCCTGGAGTATGAAACCGGTGCTTCGCTGGCCTTCCACACCAACCTGAACGTTCCCGATGAACATCGCCGCTTTTGCATCATGGGCACCCATGGCATGGCCGAGGGTGATTTTGTGCGTGGCTTTCTGAAAGTGACGGCGCGCGATGGCACAAGGCTTGCCGATCACGATTATACCACTGGCGCTGTGGCCAAAGGCGCGCACTACGGCGCGGATGAAATGATGTGCGCTGACATCACCCGCTATCTGCGCGGCCAGTCTGCCAGCCTGCCGGTGTCGGTGCTCGACGCGATGGAGGCGGGGATTGCCGCCATCGCGCTGGATCAGGCGCGTGAAACCGGGCAGGTGGTAAATCTGACCGGGGTCTGGGCCAGCCTTGACGCCTATGGGTTGCGCGGATGAGCCAGCCGGGCCAGCATATGCGCGACGAGGTGGCGGAAGCGCCGGGGGTATTTGCCGCCACCATCGCGGGTGCCATGTCCGGCACGGCGCGGGCAGCACTGGCGGCGTTGAACCCCACGGCATGGCGGGCGTTTTACACCATCGCTCGGGGCTCGTCCGATGCCGCCGCCAATATCCTGTCTTATGAATTCATGCGCGAAACCGGCAAGCCGATGACCTCGCTGCCGCCATCGGTGTTTTCGGTTGGTCGGGGTGTGGCATTGGCGGGAACTGCCGCGCTGGTCGTCTCGCAATCGGGGGCCAGCGAGGATCTGGTGCGCTCGGCCAAAGGCGCGCGGGCGGCGGGGGCGGTGGTGGTGGGGCTGGTCAATCAACACGGTTCGGCGGTTGAGGCGGCGGCCGATCTGGCGCTGTCCATTGGCGCGGGGCCAGAGCTTGCGGTGCCTGCGACGAAATCGGTTATCGGCTCTATTGCCGCCGGAATGGCACTTTTGGCGGAGCTGGTACCCGGCTATGCCGACCGTGCCAAAGCTTCGGCAAAGGTGATTGGAAAGCTGTCGGGCGTTGCCCATCCCGACCACGCCAAACTGTTGTCGGCGCTGCTGCGGGCACAGCATGTCTATGTGATCGGGCGCGATACCGGCTTTGGTGCCGCGCAGGAACTGGCGCTGAAGCTCAAGGAAACCTGTGCCCTGCATGCCGAAGCCTATAGCAGCAGCGAGGTGCTGCACGGCCCGCTGCAACTGGTGACCAAGCCATTGCTGATCCTGATCCTTGATACCGGCCAGCCCGATGTGCAGGCCAGCCTTGATACCGCCGAGGCGCGGTTTCGTGCGGCCGGTGGCAGCCTGTTCCGCATCCGCCCCGCCGATGTCGGTGCCGAGGGGCTGACCCCGGCGGCGGCGGCGGCGGCGCTGCTGTACCTGACCTATCCCTTGGTGCTCGATCTGGCGCTGGCGCTGGGCTTTGATCCTGACCGCCCCGCCACCCTGTCCAAAGTGACGCAAACCACATGATCGCAGCGGGAATCGACCTTGGCGGCACCAAGATCGAAGCGCAACTTTTCGATGCGCGCTGGCAGCGCGTGGCGTCGCGCCGGGTTGCGACGCCCGTTACCTATCCTGCCCTTGTCGCCGCCATCGCCGATCAGGTCGCATGGGTTGAGGCAGGCGGCGGCACGGGCATCGCGGTTGGCATAGCTGCCGCCGGGCTGGTGAACCCGGCAACCGGGCTGGCGCTGACCTCCAACCTGCCCGCCACCGGGAAACCCTTTCCCGCCGATATCGCAGCGGCGGCGGGGCGGTCTGTGGTCTATATCAACGATTGCCGGGCACAGGCGCTGTCGGAGGCGCGGTTTGGTGCCGGGCGCGGCTTTGCCACCGTACTGGGGCTGAACCTTGGCACCGGGTTGGCCGGGGGTGTCGTGGTGGATGGCCGCCTGCTGGACAGCCCCACTGGGACCGGAGGTGAATTCGGCCATTTTCCCCTGTCAGCCGGGCCGGTGCTGGCGCATGGCCTGCCGGTCCTGGCCTGTGGCTGCGGGCGGATGGGATGCACCGAAACCCTGATCGCCGCGCCGGGGCTGGCGCGGATCGTGGCGCACCTGACCCGCCGCGAGATGTCGCCGCAACAGATCATGTCGCTGCGCCACAGCGATGCCGATGTTGCCCGTTGCTGGGCGGTGTGGCGCGAACTGGCGGTGGATTTGCTGCTGACCCTGTGCCTGACGCTGGATCCGGGCTGCGTGGTGCTGGGCGGTGGCCTTGGTCAGGCCGATGGGCTGGCCGAGGAAATGGCGCAGGGTCTTGCCCGGGCGCAACTGGCAGGCTACGGCATCCCGCCGATCCGCCGCGCCGAAGGCGGCGATGCAACCGGAGCGCGCGGGGCGGCCTATGCCGCCTGGGAAAAGGAAAACGGGCATGGCTGACCCCGCATTGGTTTCGTGGCTCTGCGCCGATCAGGTCTTTGACGGCCAGACCCTGCGCACCGGTCTGGCGGCAGAGGTGACGAACGGGGTGGTAACGGCCGTTGCCCCTGCCGCAGCGCTGCCACCTGCTGTGCGGCGGCAGATTCTGTCTGGCGTGCTGACCCCCGGCTTTGTCGATCTGCAGGTCAATGGCGGCGGCGATGCCCTGCTGAACAACGACCCTTCGGTTGGCGCGATGCAGACCATCGCCGCCGCGCACCGCCGCTTTGGAACTGTTGCCTTGTTGCCGACGCTGATCACCGATGCCCCCGACAAGCTCGACCGGGCGGCAGAGGCCGCGATTGCCGCCAGGGGTCTGCCCGGCATCATCGGGCTGCATATCGAGGGGCCGCATATCAGCCGGGCGCGTCACGGCACCCATGCGCTGCGCCACATCAGGCCGCTGGATCAGCGCACCATCACCCAGGTTTGCCGCCTGCGCGATGCCGGGGTTGCGGTGATGCTGACCCTTGCACCCGAGGCGGTGGCGCCGGGCCAGATCGCGGCGCTTGCCGAAACCGGGGCTGTGATTTCCATCGGTCACAGCGATGCCAGCGCCGAAGTGGTGAAGGTAGCGCTGGATGAGGGCGCGCGCTGTTTTACCCACCTGTTCAACGCCATGTCTCCGATGCTGAACCGCAGCCCGGGGGTGACGGGGGCGGCGATCAATTCCCACGCCCATGCCGGGTTCATCTGTGATGGCCACCACGTGGCCGATGCGATGCTGGCGCTGGCGATCCGCGCCCGCCCGCTGCCGGACCGGATGTTTCTGGTCTCCGATGCGATGTCTACCGTTGGCGGGTCAGACCATTTCACCCTGTATGGGCAGGAACTGCGGCTGGTCGACGGGCGGCTGGTGAATGCCGAAGGCTCACTCGCCGGTGCCCATGTCACCATCGCCGAAAGCCTGTCGCGGCTGATCCGGGTGGTGGGGGTGGAGCCGCAGGCGGCGCTGCGGATGGCGGTTTCGGTCGCCGCCGATCTGATGGGTGCCCCGGCGCTGGGCCAGTTGATCGGGCGACGGGTGGAGGATGTGCTGATCCTTGACCAGAACTGGATGCCCCGCGCCACCGGTGCCGACCTGATGGCCGGGGCACCCGCACAGCCTCAACTCACAGCACATACCGGCTAAGATCGGCAGACCGCGCCAAAGCCCCCAGATTGGCCTCGACAAAGGTGGCATCCACCACCACCGCTTCGCCGCCCCGATCCGGCGCGGTGAAGGACAGTTCTTCGAACACCCGCTCCATCACGGTGTAAAGCCGCCGCGCACCGATGTTTTCCACCGACTGGTTGACCTCGGCGGCGATATGGGCCAGCGCCGCGATGCCATCGGTGGTAAAGCTGACCGCCACCTCCTCGGTCGCCAGCAGCGCAGAATATTGCAGCGTCAGCGCATTGTCGGTTTCGGTCAATATCCGCACGAAATCCGTCTCGGTCAGCGGCTTCAGCTCTACCCGGATCGGCAGGCGGCCCTGCAATTCCGGCAACAGATCCGACGGTTTGGCGGTGTGGAATGCACCCGAGGCGATGAACAGGATATGGTCGGTTTTCACCGGGCCGTATTTGGTGGAAACCGTGGTGCCCTCGATCAGCGGCAGCAGATCGCGCTGCACCCCCTCGCGGGAAACATCGGCACCCCGGGTGTCAGACCGGGCACAGACCTTGTCAATCTCATCAATGAACACGATGCCGCTTTCCTGCACCGCCTCCAGCGCCGCGCGGGTCACCGCCTCATCATCCAGCAGTTTGTCGGCCTCCTCGCTGATCAGCAATTCATAGCTCGCCGCCACCGTCAGCTTGCGCCGCACCTTGCGGCCGCCAAAGGCTTTGCCGAACATATCGCCGAGGTTCATCATGCCGGGCTGCTGGCCGGGTATTTCAAACGGCATCGGGTTGGCGGTATCGGCCACCTCCATCTCGATCACGGTATCATCCAGCTCGCCGCGCTTCAGCTTGCCCAAAAACATCTCGCGGGTCTGCGCCCGGGCATTTTCCCCCGCCAGTGCCGCCAGAACCCGCTCTTCCGCCGCCGCATGGGCCCGCGCCTTGACATCTTCGCGCATCAGGGCCCGAGTCGTGGCAATCGCCGCATCCATCAGATCGCGGATGATGGAATCCACATCGCGGCCGACATAGCCGACCTCGGTGAACTTTGTCGCCTCCACCTTCAGAAACGGCGCTTTCGCCAGCTTGGCCAGGCGGCGCGATATTTCGGTCTTGCCCACCCCGGTCGGCCCGATCATCAGGATATTCTTGGGGTAAACCTCATCGCGCAGATCGTCGGCAAGCCGCTTCCTGCGCCATCGGTTGCGCAAGGCCACCGCCACCGCCCGCTTGGCATCTTGCTGGCCGATGATATGGCGGTCCAGTTCCGAAACAATTTCACGCGGGGTCAGGTTGGTCATGGGGTCACCACATAGGGGGGAAGCCGGTCTTTGCCGGGGAAAGGAGGCAGGGCACGCATGATCACAGCACGCAGCCGGCCCCACTGCACGCCAGCCAGCAAAAGGCCGGGGCCCGGAAACACCACACCCAGCGCTATCAGCTTGGCTGCCTGTGGCTCGATCACGATGCCCCGCGCCACGGCGGCGCACAGGTCGCCCGGTTGCAGCGCCACCGGGTCAGCCACCGATCACCTCCACCGTCAGATTGCCGTTGGTGAACACGCAGATCTCGGCGGCAATCGCCATGGCGCGGCGGGCAACCTCCTCGGCGTCCATCTCGGTCGCCATCAACCCCCGCGCCGCCGCCAGCGCGAAATTGCCGCCCGACCCGATGGCAGCCACATCATGCTCCGGTTCCAGCACATCACCGGCACCGGTGATCACGAACAGATCGCGGCCATCGGTCACGATCAGCATCGCCTCCAGATTGCGCAGGTATTTGTCCATCCGCCAATCCTTGGCCAGTTCGACCGAGGCCCGCGCCAACTGCCCCGGTGCCGCCTCCAGCTTTTTCTCCAGCCGGTCCAGCAGGGTAAAGGCATCGGCGGTCGACCCGGCAAAGCCGCAGACCACGTCATGCCCGCCGGGCGATAGCCGCCGCACCTTTCGCGCCGTGCCCTTGATGACGGTGTTGCCGATCGACACCTGACCGTCGCCTGCCACCACAACCTGACCGCCGCGCCGCACCGCCAGAATGGTGGTGCCGTGCCAGCCGGGGAACCGGTCTTCGCTCATCATCATCTCCCTTTGCTCCTTGGATATGGGGGCACCAGCGCTTTACGCCAACAGATTTCCGCCACCCATCACGATCCGCGCCGCCCGTACCGCCCGGTCGATGTGGGCGCGCGCTGGCGGCGCATCAGCCTCCATCCGAGGCATCGTCCAGCCCACAGAGGCGAGGGTGCGCAGCAGGGTGAACAGCGGCACCATGGCCCGATCTTGCGCCGAAAGCGGGCAAAGACTGGCGTAACCCTGGATCAGCGCTGCAGAAATCGCCGCCAGATGCGGCTCCGTCAGGCTCTGGCTCAGGGCGGTGCCCAGATCATACTGCCGGTAGCCGAAACCGGAATCGTCAAAATCAATCAGGGTCAGCACCCTCCCCTGCTCCAGCACATTTTCCCGCAGCACATCGGCATGGATCAGCCCGCAATCCGCGCCTGCATAGCCCTCCAGCCGGGCCCGGCACCAGAACCGCGCCGCCACCAGCACCGCCCGCTCCGCCTCCGAAAGCCCCGGATGGTCCCAGAACCGCCCCCAGAACGGCACATCGCCCAACAGCCCTTCCAACCCCCAGTCAGGCCGCGCAAACCCCGGCGGAAGCGCCAAACCATCGGTTTCCCGGTGCATTTGCGCCAGCAACCGCCCCAGCGCATGGTAGGTCCGGCATTGCCAGTCCTTGCCCGCCCTCAGCGGCACCCGCGCCTCGCCGATCGGCACCCCCGCCACCCAGCCGATCACCGAGGCCAGCCGCCCGTCACGCAGCTGTGCCACAGGATCGCCCGCCCCGGTGGCAAGGGGCAGCGGCACTGCCACGCCCCGCCCGGCCAACGCCACCTGCCACCACAATTCCGACCGGATCGCCGCCTCGGTCTGATAGCCCACCCGGTGCAGCCGCAAAGCGGCGCGACCCGTCGGCAAAGCCACGTCGAACACCGCGTTTTCCCGGTTCTTGATCAGCTTCGGCGCGTCGCACCCGCCCCAATGGGCCGCAGCCTCCACCGCCTGCGCCAATGCTTCGGCATCACTCATGGCACCGCTCATGGCATTGGCGTCTCGGCCAGCACCGCCTCCAGCGCATCCATCACCCGGTCGGCCTGCGCCACCGACATGACCATCGGCGGCCGCATCTTCAGGATATTGCCATGCCGCCCGATCTTGCCCATCAGAATGCCCTTGCCCTTCATCCGCTCCACCAGTTCGGTGACAAAGGCGCTGGCCGGGGTCATTTCGGCATCCAGCACAAACTCGGCCCCGAAAAACAGGCCCTTGCCCCGGACATCCGCCAAAAGCGGGTGGCGCAAGGCAGCCATCCGTTCCAGACAATGGGCACCCACCAAAGCGGCGTTTTCCACCAGCCCCTCGTCGTCGATCACCTGCAGCACCGCCAGCGCGGCCGCCGCAGCCACCGGATTGCCGCCAAAGGTGTTGAAATAGCCGAATGCCGCGCGAAACGCCGCCATGACATCGGGCCGCGCCAGCACCGCGCCAACCGGATAGCCATTGGCCATCGGCTTGCCCACCGTCACCACATCGGGGGCAATGCCGATCCAGTCATGGCCCCAGAAATGACTGCCCAACCGGCCAAACCCCGGCTGCACCTCATCGGCGATCAACAACCCGCCCGCCGCCTTGACCACAAGCGCCGTCTCACCCAGAAACCCCGGTGCCATCACCGGAAAGCCCTCATTGGCGAAATAAGGGCAGAGCATCAGCCCGGAAAACCCGTGCCCCGCCGCCTTCAGCTCGGCAATCGCCCGCGCGACATCGGCGGCAAAACGTACGCCGCCATCCGGCACATGCAAAGCCTCTGGCGCGGGCACCAGCCGCACATGCGCCGGATAACCGCCAATTGGCGGCCTGCGGGTGGACAGCACTGACACGGCACTGGTGTTGCCGTGATAGGTATTGTCAGTGGCGATGATGCCGGTCTTGCCGGTGACGGCCTGCGCCATCCGCAGGGCGATGTCGTTGGCCTCCGACCCGGTGCAGACCATGATCGCCTGGCTGATGCCATGGCCCAGCCGCGCCGTCAGTGCCTCGATATACTCCAGCACCCCGTCATGCAGATAGCGGGTATGGGTGTTCAGCAGGGCCGATTGCCGGGCCATCGCGTCAACCACCCTGGGGTGGCAATGGCCGACATGCGGCACGTTGTTGTAGCAATCGATATAGCCGCGTCCCCCGGCGTCCCAGACCTCGGCCCCCAGACCCCGCACCAGATGCACCGGCTCGGCATAGAATGTCGGCACATTCGGCCCCATCAGCCGCGCCCGCCGCGCCACCCGTGTTTCAGTCGTCATCGCCCGTCACCTTTCCCCGCAGGTCCTTCACGTCGCCGCGCGCCACTTTGGTAGCCACCCGGCGTTTCTGGCTGGCAAATGTCGGGCGGGTGGCAATGCGGCGCTTGGGGGCAATCAGCGCCTCCCGGATCATCTCGACCAGCCGCGCCAGCGCCAGTTCGCGGTTGCGCGCCTGCGACCGGGTTTCCTCGGCGCGGATCACGATGGCTCCTTCCAGCGTCCAGCGCCGCCCGGCCAGCCGCTTCAGCCTGGCCTTGACGGCAGGCGACAGCGACGGGCTGCGCGCCGCTTCAAACCGCAGCTCCACCGCAGTTTCGACCTTGTTCACATTCTGCCCGCCGGGGCCGGACGAGCGCGAAAAGCTTTCGCTCATTTCCCAGTCCTGCAGGGAAATCTGATCGCTCACCCACAGCATCGCATTCCCTTGCCGCTTCTAATTGGCTGAAATATCCCCGCCGGAGGCTCCACCCTTGCAGCCAACCGACAGCCGCAGGAATAATGCGACCGCGCCAAAAGAGAAAGGGCCGCCTGAACGGCGACCCTTCCCGAGTTATTAGGAGATGGGCGTAGTTAGGAACTTGCCCAATCGGAACCCGCTATGCCAAGGGCCTGCCCTCAGCTGGCGACACCTCCAACTGTCCCAACGCCGCATTCCACCATCACTCTAGACACTGGACCACCTCCTTCCATTGGTTGCTGTTGAGCATAGCGTGACACAGATTTTGTGTTTGTCAAAAACATTCATGCTATAGATGCGAGAAAATTGTTAGAATTTTCGGCAATGGCTTCTGTGCAACAGTGCCCCTACCCTAGGGATCCAGCCGGTATTCCACCAATTCCGTCTGTTGCAGCATCAAAAAATTGTCATCGGAAATCATCGACAGCCGGGTTGCCCCGCTATCATCCAGCCACACCGCCAGCCCCTCCAGATTGTCATGGATGCCGGGTGCGGTTTCCAGCAGCACCTGTTCGGGCCCCAGCACATTCCCGGCCAGATCATAGCGTGCCACCCGGCTCAGAAATCCGCGTATCCCCAGAAAATCGCGAAACAACACATAAAGCCGCCCATCCGGCCCGACATCGGCGCTGACCGGCAGCCAGTGCCCTACGCCAGCAATCGCAAAGGGCCGGTCCCACCTGTCGCCTTGCAGCCGATAGACCGGAAAGGCGCGGTTGCGCAGCATCGCATGTTCGGGAATGGCATAGATCACCCCCGCCGCATCCATCGCCAGCGCCTCTGGCCCTTCATTCCCCGGAAAGGCCGCGAAATCGCGCGGGCTGTCGATCGGAATTTCCGGCCCGCCGATCGCCGGATAATGCGTCACCCGCGCCAGACCTTCGAACGACACAAATATGCCGCCAAAGCCATCCAGCGCCACGCCTTCGGCATCGGCCAGCTTGCCCAGCAGCCGCTGGCCACGCCCGTTGCGCACCCAATCCTGCAACCGGATGCTGGCCGCCGTCACCACGCCATCGCCGTCGCGGCTGAACCGCCCCGCCAATACCTGACCCCGGTCTGAAATCGTGACATAGGCCGTGCCATCGTTTGACAGATCGAGCGCCGAAAACCCGCCAAAAGCCGGGCCTTCGACCTGCCAGACATAGCTGCCGACATAGGTTGCATGCGGCTCGGCCCCGGCTGCAGCGGCCAGCGCCCAAAGCGCTAAGGCGAGGCCAGAACGTCGGCGCATTGCTTTGGCATATCGGCCATGGTGAATTCCCGGGGGGTTTTCGCACGCGGCACCTTGGGGGCATTCGGATCAGGCGGCGGCGGATGCAGATAGGCCTCCGACACCCAATACATCAGCGTGTCATCACAGCCATCGCCACCGTCTGACAGGTCCGCCACCGTCGGGGTCTGGGATTCACACAGGCTGGCACCCGCAGGGCATTTCAGCCGCACATGGAAATGGGTTTCGTGGCCATACAGCGGGCGGATCTTCTGCAGCCATGCCTTGTCCTTGCGCGTCGCGGTCTGGCACATCGCGATCTTTGCGGCGGCGGCGATAAAGATGCGGTCTACCCGCGGGTCAGATGCCGCCGCCTTCAGCAGCGCAACATGCGCCGGTGTCCAATAGCCCGTCACCGATTTCTGATCGTCGGACCGGATCGAGACCGAGCTGATGTTTTCACGCTCCTGCACCGTCAGGTTCACCCGCTTGGGCGGCAGCATCCAGATATCGGCATCCAGCCCGATCTGGTGGCTGGCATGGCCCGAGGTCATCGGCCCGCCCCGTGGCTGGCTCATATCCCCGATATACAGCCCGGCCCAGCCGACCCGGCTTGCCACGACGCTGAGGTCTTGCAGATAGTCGATCAGCACCGGCTGGCCGAAATTACGCTGACGGCTCAGCCGCATTGCCTGCCATGTCGGGCCGGTTTCCGGCAGCTCCACCATCCCCGCGCCACAGCCCCGTGCATAGGTACCCACCGGCGTCGGCACCTGCTGAGAAGGTGCCCGCGCTGCGCCGAAAAGCTGGTTGGCCAACTGCTGCGCGGGTGCTGCCTGAGCCGCCATCAGCACCATTGCAGCGATCGTCAGTCTTTGAATCATGCCGTACGCCCACCCAGCGGTTTCACCCAGAACAGCAATATCAACCCCACGGCAAACAGCACAACCAGCGGAATGATCCCCAGTTGCTGGCTGCCGGTCAGCCCTGTCACCACGGCGATGCCCAGCGGCGCCATGAACGACGTGGCCTTGCCGGCCAGTGCGTAAAGCCCGAAAGCCTCGGTGATCCGCGCCGGATCGGCCTGGCGTACCATCATGGTGCGGCTGGCCGCCTGCAGCGACCCGCCTGCAGCACCGATGACCGCGCCAATCAGGTAAAACGTGATGTCGGGCAACCGCGACCCCTCGGCCACCGCCATGCCAAAGACCGAGGTGCGCGACACATAAACCACCGCCACCGCCACCAGCGTCAGCACCAGCACATTGACGGCGATCACCGGTTTCGGCCCGAACCGGGCATCGGCCCGCCCGCCCAGCCACGAAAACAGCGCCCCGGTCACAATCGCCAGAATGCCGAACTTGCCCACATCCACCACCGTCCAGCCCAGCACCCCGGCGGCATAGATGCCGCCAAAGGCATACATCCCGTTCAGCGCATCACGGTAGAACATCGACGACAGCAGATAGGCCAGCAAGCTGCGGTTCCCCGGCAATGCCCGCAGCGATGCCACCAGATCCGGCCCCGCCTGCCGCACCGCCTGCGGGATCGACAATCGCCCGGGCAACCTGGGTTCACGCACCCACAGGAAAAACGGCACCATGAACAGCACATACCAGATTGCCGAGAATGGCCCGACAGCGCGGGTGCCTTCGCGCGCCGCAGGGTCAAGGCCGAACAGCGGGCTGATGCCGATCAGGGTCTTGCCACCCGGCCCTTCGGCAAACAGCGCCAGCATCAGCACCAGCGCCAGAAACCCACCGAGATAGCCAAAGGCAAAGCCGTTGCCGGAAATCCGCCCGATATCCCCGGGCTCGCACAGATCGGGCATCATGGCATTGGTGAATGTGGTGGCAAACTCCATCCCGATCAGCCCGATACCGAAGCTGAGCAGGATCAGGATCAGATTGTAGTCCCCGGGTGCGGCATACCACAGACCCCAGGCCCCCAGCACATACATCAGCGAAAACAACCAGATAAAACCCATGCGCCCGCCTGCCCGGTCGGCCACCGCCCCCAGCCAGGGCGACCCTACGGCAATCAGCAGACCGGCAATCCCGACGCCATACCCCCAGGCGGTCTGCGCTGCGGACCCATCGCCCAAAAGGTCGTTGACATAGGGGCCAAAGATGAAGGTCAGCAGCAGGGTGTTGTAAGGCTGGCTGGCCCAGTCAAAGAAATACCAGCCCCAGATGCGTTTTCTCGGTGAAACGTCAACCATCCTCAGCCCCTTGCTTTTCCCGGGATAAGACAGGCAAAGCCCGGGTGGCGCAAGCCTAGGATTGTGGTGGCCATGGCCGCAGAGCCTCGGCGTCGATCCATGCCTGTACCCAGACCGGCAGCACCGGGCTGTCCCCCCCATGACCCATCGCCGCCGCCATCTGTGCCGGTGGCACGATGCCCACCTTGCTGACGATGGCAGATCGGATCAGCGCCTGGCTGGCACAGTCGCCGCCGCGCCACATCGATTGTTCCATATAAACGAACCGCCCGTCCCAGCCAACACAGCGGCTGCGCATCTCGATCCTGGCAAAGGCCTGAAGCCTGCGGCGATAGCGCACCGATGAACCCGCCACCGTCAGCCCCCAGCGCTGCGCTGCCATCACCCGGTCAAGCCCGGTGCGGCGCGCCAGCGGCAGACGGCCAAGGTCATACAGCGTCAGGGTGCGGCCATTGTTCAGTTCATTCCACGGGTCAAGATCCCACGGCCAAATCACATGATGCGAGAAATGGGTGCCGGTAAGCGCCAGCTTTGGCGCGTTGCGATAGAGCAACAGCTCTTTCGCCATGCGGAAAAACGGATACATCGCGGCACCTCCGGGCCCCTTGGTGCTGCGCTGCGGCGAGATGGTCAAGCCCGAAGTGGGGGAATGACCGGCGTTCGCAGCAACCCATACACTTGCAAGCAAGAGTTGCGCGCTATAGCTGTGGCTCAGGCCCCCATAGGATGCGCCATGACATCGCTGTTCCAAATTCTGATGCTGATCCTGAATATCGTCTGGTTCATCATCATCGCGCATATCATCATGAGCTGGCTGATCAATTTTCAGGTGCTGAACCTGCGGCAACCGCTGGTCCATCAGTTGTGGGATGGGTTGAACCGCATTCTGAACCCGATTTACAATCGCGTCCGGTCGTTCCTGCCCAGTACCGGCAGCCTTGATCTGGCACCGTTGGTGGTGTTGCTGGCGGTTTATGCGCTGAGGATCGTGCTGGCCAACAACGCCGCCCTTTTCTTCTGACGGCCCCGATGCATCTGGGTGAACCCAAGACCCTGCTCCATTCGGTTTTCGGCTTTCCCGGCTTTCGCCCGGGGCAGGAGGAGATTGTGGATGCCGTTACCGCCGGGTGCAACACGCTGGCGATCATGCCGACCGGTGGCGGCAAATCGCTGTGTTTTCAACTGCCTGCGCTCTGCCGCTATGGCGTGACGCTGGTTATTTCACCGCTGATCGCGCTGATGCGCGATCAGGTGCGGGCGCTGCGCGAGGCGGGGGTAGAGGCGGGGGCTCTGACCTCTGGCAACACCGATGCCGAGACCGAAGAGGTATATGCCGCGCTGGATCAGGGGCGGCTGAAGCTGTTGTACATGGCGCCCGAACGGCTGGGCTCCGCCGCCACCAGCGGGCTGTTGCGGCGGATCAACACCACCCTGATCGCGGTGGATGAGGCGCATTGCGTCAGCCAGTGGGGCCATGATTTCCGCCCCGATTACCTCAAGATCGGCGCTCTGCGCAAAGCTTTGGACGTGCCCTTGGCCGCCTTTACCGCAACGGCGGATGAGGAAACCCGGGCCGAGATCGTGAACCGGCTGTTTGATGGTGTGGCCCCGCAAACCTTTCTGCGCGGCTTTGACCGGCCCAACATCCATCTGGCCTTTCAGGTCAAGGACAATCCGCGCACCCAGATACTCGCCTTTGCCAAGGCGCGGCGGGGGCAGTCGGGGATTGTGTATTGCGGCACCCGCGCCAAGACCGAAACTCTGGCACAGGCGCTGCGCGAAGAGCGCCACATTGCCTGCGCCTATCACGCCGGGATGGATGCCGAAGAGCGGCGCATTGCCGAAACCCGGTTTCAGCGCGAAGACGGGCTGATCGTGGTGGCGACCGTCGCCTTTGGCATGGGGATCGACAAACCCGATATCCGCTGGGTGGCCCATGCCGATCTGCCCAAGTCGGTTGAGAGCTATTATCAGGAAATCGGCCGTTCTGGCCGCGATGGCGCCCCCGCGGAAACTCTGACGCTGTATGGCCCCGAAGATATCCGCCTGCGCCGCAGCCAGATCGACGAAGGGCTTGCCCCGCCCGACCGCAAAGCCGCCGACCACGCAAGGCTGAATGCGCTGCTGGGGCTGGCCGAGGCGATGAAATGCCGCCGCCAGGTGCTCCTGGGCTATTTCGGCGAACAGGCGGAACCCTGCGGTAATTGCGATCTGTGCGACCGCCCGGTTGACCTGTTCGATGCCACCGAAGCGGTGCGCAAGGCGCTGTCGGCGATCCTGCGCACCGGCGAATATTTCGGCGCGGGGCACCTGATCGACATTCTGACCGGTTCCGCCACCGAAAAGGTGCGCCAGCGCGGCCATGACAAGCTGCCGACCTTTGCCGCCGGCCGCGACCTGTCAAAGGCGGTGTGGAACGCGGTGTTTCGCCAGATGATGGGCCGCGATCTGGTGCGCCCCGACCCCGAACGCCACGGCGCGCTGCGGATGACCGACGCCGCCCGCCCGATCCTGCGCGGCGAGGAGCCGATCACCCTGCGCCGCGATACCTTGCAGGTGACGCAGGCGCGGCCGGAGCCAAAGGCGCTGATCAGCGCCGAGAATGAGCCGCTGCTGTCGGCGCTGAAAGCCCGCCGCCGCGCGCTGGCCGAAGCCGCGCGGGTGCCGGCCTACGTGATCTTTGCCGACCGCACCCTGATCGAAATGGCCGAACGCCGCCCGGCGACGCTGGATCAGATGGCAGGCATCACCGGGGTTGGCGCGAAAAAGCTGCAAAGCTATGGCGCGATCTTTCTGGCGGTGATCACCGGCGAAATGCCGCAGGCGCTGCACCCGCAGCGCCGCAAGCTGGCGGGCCGCGACGCTGCCGCGCTCTATGACCGCCTGCTGGCGGTGCAGGCCGATCTGCTGCGTGGCGCAGACGGCACTCAGAAACCGGTCAGCTGCTCGGCCTCGGTCCTGGCCAAACTCGCCGACCAGCGCCCGCGTGACATTGACCAGTTGGCCCGGCTGTTGGGCGAGCGTCAGGCCGAACGCTTCGGTGACGCGTTTCTGGCGGTGCTGAACGACGACTGACCCTGCCGCCGCGGGATCAAGGATTTCAAGGAAAATCCTTGGCAATTTCCTTGGCAGGAAATTTCGCCTGCCCCGGCGCTGGTCAGGTGCGGAACGCGGCCGCTGCTGCCATCACTTCCGCCGCATTTCCTTCGGGATCGGTCACATGGACTGCGCGCCAGCCGGTCCGGCGGTGTAGCGCGATCCGGCAGTGCCGCCGGGTCTGTGGGGCGGGTTGTCGCCGGGGATCGGGTGCAACCTGATCGCATTCTGGTATGACCCGACGGTGGCCGAAAGATCACGGCGGCGGACTGCAATCTCACCCGGACCATGCGGGTACAAGAGGCGGGAAAGCCGGGTCATTCGGGCCGGCTGGCACGCCTTGATTGCGGCAGCAAGGCTGTGCAACCGACGTGGTGATGGTGGCAGCGTTTGGCCGGTGGCAAGCGTCCCGGCACAACATTGGCGCTGACGCCCCCAGCCTGCCCAAAGGATGGGGGTATTTCGCTGATTGATGAGGATCAGACAACGATCCGGGGATCGTTTTCCCGATGAAGGCCCCACCGGGGGATTTCCGGGCGCTCGTCACCCCGGGATATTTTCGCCAGGGAGAAGCCCGGGACCGGTTTGCCGCGCCGTCCCTAAACTGCCACATCCATGTCTGCGCCATCCTCTTCCAGTCGCGGGCGGCGGGCCTGGGGTGGGCAAAGGGCAGCGATGCGTTCGCAGATCGCCGTTTTGCGCAACGGTTTGGTCAGGTAGAAGTCAAGACCGGCGGCCAGAATGCCGTCGCTGTCACCATCCATCGCATGGGCGGTCAGCGCGACCACCGGGATTCGGGCAAGTTTCTGTTCTGTCTCGATCTTTCGGATGGCGCGCGTGGCATCGCGGCCATCCATTTCCGGCATCGAAATATCCATGAAAATCAGATCGGGGTGAAAGCTCTGGTAAAGATCGACCGCTTCCAGCCCGTTGTTGGCAAAGACCAGTTCGATATCCAGATCTTTCACCATCTTGCGGAACACCAGTTGGTTGGTGCGGTTATCCTCGGCCGCCAGCACCCGCATGGTGCGGCCGCCGGCTGCTGCTTCGGGGGCGGTTGCCGAGCTCAGGGGTTCTGACAGACCCGCCAGCCGCCGGGCCAGATCGCTGCGCAGGATCGGTTTCTGGATGATGGTATGGACAGCCGCCAGATCGGCAGGATCCATGCTCGCACGGTATTGCGCAGGGTTGGCGGCGCACAGCACCACCGGCACTTTGATCCCGCGTGCACGGATCCTGGCAGCAAGGGCGGCACCGGCCATATCCGGCAGGTCACTGTCGGTCAGAACCACGTCTATCCCGGGATCCGCCGCAAGTGCTGCCAGCGCTTCGGCACCCGAGCGTACTGCAACCACATGCAGCCCGTAGGTTTTCAGCTGGCGTTCCAGCACCGAGCGGTTGATGACCTGATCATCCGCCACCAGCGCCCGGCGCAGCAGGATCGGCTGGGCCGCCACATCGGTTGCCTCTTCAGCGACCGGCAGCGACAGCTTGAAGCCAAAGCTGGAACCGACGCCCTGTTCACTATCCACCCAGACAGCACCACCCATCAGCCCGATCAGCTGCTTGGTGATGGCAAGGCCCAGCCCCGTCCCTTCAAATTTGCGGTTGGACTGGTCATCGACCTGATTGAACTCGCCAAAGATATGCTCCAGGAACTTTTCCGGGATGCCGATGCCGGTATCTTCGACGGTGATATGCAGTTCCTGCCGTTCTGCCTCGGCCTCAAAGCCGACAACCCGCACCATCACATGGCCCCTGGCGGTGAATTTCACCGCATTGCCCATCAGATTGGTCAGAACCTGCCGGATCCGCCCGGGGTCGCCGACAAAGCGGGTGGGCAGGAAAATGTCATAGTCGATCAGCAGATCGACCCCCTTGTCACGCGCCGAGGGCTGCAAAAGCATCGTCACTTCGTGGATGCAGCGTTCCAGATCGAAGGGTTCGGGGTAAAGCACCAGCTTTTCCGCCTCGATCTTGGAATAATCCAGCACGTCGTTGATGATGACCAGCAGCGCCTCACCCGAGGAACGGATGGTTTCGGCATAAAGCTTCTGTTCTTCGGTCAGCGCGGTTTCGCACAGCAATTCCGCCATGCCGACAACGCCATTCATCGGGGTGCGGATCTCGTGGCTCATGTTGGCCAGAAACGCCGATTTGGCGCGGTTGGCGGCTTCGGCCTTTTCCTGCGCCTCTTTCAGTTCGGCTTCTCGGTTGATGGTTTCGGTTATGTTCAGCGCCAAGCAGACCATATCGCCATCGCGGGCGCGACGGTCGATCAGCTTGATATATTCGCCGTTGTACAGCCGGATCACCCGGGCCTCGATGGCATCGCTGCGCCAGCGCGCCAGCATGTCGGCGACCCATGTATCCGGGGCAACCGGCTCGACATCCACCAACCCCTCTTCCGCGGCAAGCCGAAGAATGGTGCGGTAGTTGACCCCGGGTTTCACCAAGGCCAGACCGTCGAACAGCGACAGGTAGGCGCGGTTGGCGGCAATCAGTGTCAGGTGAGTGTCAAACACTGCAAAGCCGTCGCGGATGGTTTCAAACGAATCCCACAGCCGCCGTTCGGCGATGACGGCCGCCGTGGTGGCGCGCTTGAGATCGGACTGAAAGCGGCTGTTCTGGCCCTTGAGCACTTCTGCTTCCGACCGCGCCACTTCAACCACCTGCCGCTGCTCGACGATCTGATCGGACAGCGAGCGGGCACGCAGCGACAGTTGCTGATTCGCGGCAAACAGCTCCCGGCTTTTCTGTTCCAGCAGGCGTTCAGCCGCCAGCCGGGCCCGCCGTTCCATCACGAGCTTTTCCGCCAGGTTCATCCGCCCCTCCGCAAGGTCGGCCGCTCAAGGCCCGCAACTGCGCCAACCTTTGCGCATCAGCGTGAACAGCGGGTTAAGGCGGGCGGCAATGGCTTGCCCAAATCATCGGGCAACCGGCAAATCCTTGCCAACCCGCTATCAGCCATGCGACGGTGGCACATTGGTTGTGGGAGGATTTGCGATGCGGTTTCTGATGGGAATTCTGGCCATGTGTGTTGGCCTGCCCGCATTGCCACTGGCAGCGCAGCAAGCCTTGGTTCCCGACCGCCGCGTGGTGGTGACGCAGGATGTCGATTACCCCGGCACCGATCTGCAAGCGCTGTTCGACACCAGCTATGATGCCTGCGAACAGGCCTGCCTTGGCAACAGCCAATGCGTGGGCTTCACCTTCAACACCCGCTCCAACAGTTGCTTCCCCAAAAGCGAGATCACCGGGTCTGCCCCCTATACCGGGGCCTTTTCCGCCAAGGTGGTTGAGGTCGATCAGGCCACCAAGGTCCTTGCGGCGCAGCGGTTGGCGGAACTGCCGTCGGTGCCATCTTACGATTTTGATGCCGCCCGCGACTTGGCGCAGCGGATCGGCGATCTGCATGTCAGCGGCGAATGGAGCGCCGGGGATCATCTGGCCTCTGCCGCCAGTTCGCGCAAGAACGGCGATTTCGTCACGGCGGGCAAATTCGTCGGGGCGGCGCTGAGCCTCAGTGATGTGTCGGACCTTTGGGTGGATTATGGCCGCCTGATGCTGGATCAGCGCCCGCAGGTGGGTGAAACTGAGCGTGGGGAACTGGTGAACCGCGCCTATGCCGCCGCGATCAACGGCTATCTGCGGGCAGGCAAGGACCCGGCGCGGGCTTCGGCGCTGGCACTGGCAGGTGAAGCGCTGACCCAGATGCAGCGCGGGGCTGATGCGATTCCGCTGCTGAAACTGGCGCAGGATCTGCAGCCGCGCGATGATGTGGCGGTGATGCTGGCCGATGCCATCGCCAAATTCGGCTTCCGGATCGAGGAAACCGCGGTTGAAAGCGATCTGGCGCGGCCCCGCATATGCGCCACCTTCAACCAGCAACTGAAAGACGGCGGGTTCGATTATGCCCCCTATGTCCGCGCCCAGACCGAGGGGCTGGCTGTCACCGCCGACTACAACCGGATCTGCATCGCCGGGGTCGAACATGGCGTGCGCTACGCCGTGACCTTTCGCGAGGGCCTGCCCTCCCGGGATGGCGAGACCCTGCAGCAGGATACCGAGATCACGCTCTATGTCCGCGACCGCGCGCCCTCGGTCCGGTTTCCCGGCCGGGCCTATGTGCTGCCGAAATCGACCGAGGCGGCGCTGCCGGTGGAGACCGTCAACACCAGGAGCATTGATCTGGTGCTGCGCCGGGTATCCGACCGCAACCTGCTGCGCGCCATTCAGAATGACTATTTCGGCCGTTCGATGGTCTATTATGAAGAGGAGGATTTTGCCGCCAACGTGGCGCAGGAACTGTGGCGCGGCACCGGCGATGTGGCGATGGAGGTCAACCGCGATGTCACCACCCGCCTGCCGCTGGATGGGGTGATTGCCGGGCTGCCAGCCGGGATCTATGCCCTGTCGGCCTCGATTGCCGGGCAGGACAAGTATGACAACCCGGGTGCGACGCAGTGGTTTGTGATTTCCGATCTTGGCATTACCACCCTGTCGGGCACCGATGGTCTGCATGTGTTCGTACGCTCGCTTGGCAGCGCTGCCGCCAGACCCGGGGTGACGGTCAGCCTGCTGTCGCGCGCCAATGCGGTGCTGGGCACGGTGGCAACCGATGCCGATGGGTATGCAAGGTTCGATGCCGCGCTGACCCGGGGCACCAATGGGGCAGAGCCGGCGCTGGTAGAGGTGACCGACGGCGACCTCGATATCGCTTTTCTGTCGCTGACCGATCCGGAGTTTGACCTGTCTGACCGTGGGGTCGAGGGGCGCGAGGCGGCGCCGCCGGTTGATCTGTTCCTGACCACCGATCGCGGCGCTTACCGGGCTGGTGAAACCATCTATGCCACCGCCCTGACCCGCGACCCGCTGATGAACGCCATCGAGGGCCTGCCGCTGACCGCCGTTCTGACCCGCCCGGATGGCGTGGAATATTCCCGCATTGTGGCGCAGGATGGCGGGGCCGGTGGCCATGTCTTTGCCCTGCCGGTGGCGGGTTCGGCCCCGCGCGGCCCGTGGCGGCTGGAAATGCGCGCCGAAGCCGATGGCCCGGCCCTGGCCTCCACCACCGTGCTGGTCGAGGATTTCCTGCCGGAACGGATTGATTTCATCCTTGCCCTGCCCACAGGCGCTGTAAGGCTGAGTGATACCCCCGTCCTGACGATCACTGCGCGCTATCTGTTCGGGGCCAAAGGCGCTGGCCTTCCGGTAGAGGGCGAAGTGCAGATCCGCCCGCT
>Ga0105044_10001834_pt1 | contig 28769 bp, 19 predicted proteins | sample MAT01_FD_78092 | JGI IMG/M metagenome (GOLD analysis project Ga0105044, IMG submission 78092) | Freshwater microbial communities from Lake Fryxell liftoff mats and glacier meltwater in Antarctica - MAT-01 | ecosystem: Environmental > Aquatic > Freshwater > Ice > Liftoff microbial mat | place... | reverse complement strand
TCGGCCCGAACGCTGACCGAGGTTTTTGAGCGCGCTGGGCGGAGTGAGTTTACGCATGTCGTCCATTCTTATCGTAATCGATAATCCCAAGGACTGGCCCTTAAATGTTGAGGGCGTTGATTGCATCTCCGCCCGCAAATACCTGACTGACCCTACCTACTCGCTGCTGAAGACCGCGAAGGTATTTAACCTGTGCAAGAGCTACCGGTACCAGAACCTGGGTTATTATGTTTCGTTACTCGCGCAGGCGCGTGGGCATAAGATTCTGCCAGATATCTCGACGATCCAGGATTTGAAACAGTCGGACTTGGTACGCGGGGCGGGGGAGGAGATCTCTGAGCAGATCGAAGAGACGCTGAAGGGGGAGCCTACGGGCGAGCTCTTCATCTTAAGTGTTTACTTCGGGCGCAATGTTGACAAGAAGTATGAACGCCTGGCGCTGGCGATCTTTAATCAGTTCCCTGCGCCGTTTCTGCGTGCGCAGTTTAAGTATGATGGGGATACGTGGTGTCTGGAGAGCGTCCGCACCATCGCCGCGAGTGATATTCCTAACGACCACTTTCTGGATGTGCTTAACTTCGCGACGCACTACTTTTTGCGGCCTCACCGCCGGCCCAAGCAGCAGGAATCGCGGTATGAGCTGGCGATTTTGAATGAACCGAATAAGGAGAAGAAGCCCAGCGACGAGAAGGCTTTGAAGAAGTTCACCAAGGCCGCGGAATCGATGGGATTTTCGGTGGAGATCATCGGCAAGGATGATTACGGGCGCATCCCGGAGTTTGATGCGTTATTTATCCGCGACACGACGAGTGTGAATCATTACACTTTCCGCTTTTCGCGCCGCGCGGCTACGGAGGGGCTGGTGGTGATCGACGACCCCGAGTCGATCGTGCGGTGCTCGAACAAGGTGTATCTCGCGGAGCTGCTGAATCACCACCGCATCCCCGCGCCGCCGACGTTAATATTACATCGGGACAACTGGCAGAGCGGGCCGGACATTCTGGGGCTGCCGCTGGTGCTCAAGCAGCCGGACAGCAGCTTCTCGCTGGGGGTTGTGAAAGCCAAGGACATGGCGCAGTATGAGAAAGAGATCGAGCAGCTTTTTAAGACCAGTGATTTGATCATCGGGCAGGCGTTCATGCCCACCGGCTTTGACTGGCGCATCGGCGTGCTGGACCGCGAGCCACTGTTCGCGTGTAAATATTACATGGCGGATGATCACTGGCAGATTTATAACAACGACAAGACCGGCGATGAGGCGCTAGGTAACTTTGAGACCTGGCCCATCGACGCGGTTCCGCCGGACGTGATCAAGAACGCGCTGAAAGTATCTAACTTTGTGGGCGATGGCCTTTATGGCGTTGACATCAAAGAGATCAACGGGAAAGCGTATGTAATCGAGATCAACGATAACCCGAACATTGACGCGGGGATCGAGGACAAGATCCTTGGCGACGAAATATATCTTCGTATCATGCGGGTCTTTTTGCGTCGGCTGGAGAGCCGGGGGCGCTGAGGCGGTGCGGGGCTTCACGCGGACACCGCTGTTTGCTGACTGCGCGGATCAGTAACTACGTGAGGCTGTGATTTCGCGGGTCTATGATTTCGCGGGTCTATGAATACGCGGGTCTGTGATTAGGCGAGTCTGTGATTGAGCGGGGCTGTGATTACGTGGCGCTGTGATTACGAGAGGCAGGGGCGGGGCGGCGTAACGGCTGCTCACCCCATGAGTTTAATGCGTTTCTGGAAGCATTGCGGTGGGCGGGTGTCTCCGCGACATCAAATACTTTTCCGGATGGGAACTTTCGAGACTTTGGAATGCCCTCGTGGCAGGCGGGGGTATCGGCAGCCTTTCCAAATAGCAACAGCCCGCGGGTGGGCGGGCGCTGCGTTGGCAGGATTGTAAGTAAAGCGTTTTGCCGGGACTAGTTGGTCGCTGTGCCTGGGTTGTAAACAGCGGTAATGTCGCCGCAATCTGTTAGGATTATGAAGCGCTGATCGAAGCTCGCTCCGGGGCGGGAGATTCGCCCCTCGCTGGCGACGCAGACGAAGAAGGGGAGCTCGGCGCGGTGATGCACTTGCTCTGCCCTCGCCTCTGCGGTCTTACATTTGGAGAAGCGAGAGCTTGTGGAGGTGGGTGCTTGTCGGCGTGCGCGGATCGGCGTGTGCCTACCGGCGGGCGTGTTCGGGGCGGGCGACGCTTGCCTACCGTGACTCATGCGGATTCTCGTCACCGGAGGCGCTGGCTACATTGGTTCTCATGCGGTTCAACAACTGCTCGCCCAAGGCCATGAGGTTGTTGTTCTTGATAATTTGTTTCGTGGCCACCGCGCGGCTTTGGAACGGCTTGGACTTGGGCGTGCGGGTTCATTATTACACTTTGTTGAGGGGACGATCACCCACGCTCCGACGGTGGGGGAAGCGTTCATAAACTTTGGGGCGATCGATGCCGTGATGCACTTTGCGGCGCTTGCTTACGTTGGCGAATCTGTGCATGAGCCTCTTCGTTACTTCGATGCCAACATCACGGGGCTGCTCACGGTGCTTGAAGCGTGCAAGCGTCACGGGGTAGCTTCGTTTATCTTCTCTTCGAGCTGTTCGACTTATGGCAACCCACCTGCGGGACTTATACCCGTCGCGGAGACGTGTCCCCAGAGCCCGGTAAGCCCGTATGGGCGGAGTAAGCTCGTGGGAGAGTGGATCATCCGCGACTTTGCCGCCGCGCAGGCTGCGGCGAAAAACCCGTTTTCATTCGCATTTCTGCGGTATTTTAACGTCTGCGGGTGCGACGCAACCGGACTTTTGGGGGAGGACCACACGCCCGAGAGCCACCTTCTACCTGTAATCATGCAGGTAGCGCTTGGGCAACGCGAGTACATTGACGTGTACGGCGAGGACTACCCCACGCCTGATGGCACGTGCGTTCGTGATTATGTTCACATTGAGGATCTGGTCGCGGCTCATCTGCTCGCTATGGCGCAGCTTACAACGGCAAAATCTTCGATGGCGGTTGCTTATAATGTGGGTCTGGGGCGAGGTTACAGTGTTCGGGAGATCATCGCGGCGGCGAGAGTCGTCACCGGCCACGCTATTCCAGTCCGGCAGAGCCCCCGCCGGGCTGGCGACGCGGCGATGCTGTATAACGATCCAATGGCGATCACGCGCGACCTGGCTTGGTCGCCGCGATACACAGATCTTAACGCTATCATCGAAACCGCCTGGAATTGGTTCAAGGCGCACCCTACGGGCTATGGCCCTTCGCGTTCCCTTTAGCCGCCTGGTTATTGAGCAGTTATGTTTACAACGCAAGCAATAGGCGCCGTTGCGGTCTTTAGCTTTGACCGCCCCGAGAAGAAGAATGCGCTGACGCCGGGGATGATCCGTTCGCTGATCTCCGCCCTGAGTACCGCGGCGGCGGCGAGGGCGATTGTGGTGACGGGCGCTGGGGATACGTTTTGCGCGGGCTTTGATCTTTCCGCCTGCCGGGATGATCCCACGTCGGCGGTTCTTGCCGAGCTGCTTACGTTACTGGCACGGGCGGCTGCGGCTATTAGGGCCTCTCATTGCCCCGTGGTAATCAGTGCGCACGGCGCGGCACTCGCTGGCGGGTGCGCGCTCGCCGCGGCGGGGGACTTTGTTATAACAAATGCGCAGGCGCGTATTGGCTATCCGGTTGTACGGTTGGGCATTTCTCCGGCGGTCTCCGCGCCGGCGCTAGTTACAACGATCGGTGCGGGTGCCGCTCGGGCGCGGCTGCTTGACTCGGGGCTGGTCACCGGCGCGCGAGCCCTTGAGTTGGGGTTGGCCTATGAATGCACTGATACGGCGGGAGCGTGCCAAGAGCGAGCTCTGACGCTCGCCGCGGAACTAGCCGCGAAGCCTCCGCATGCGATGGGTTACACAAAGCATTGGCTGAATCAGCTTGATGGGTCCTTGGAGGAAGCTGGCTACAACGCCGCGCTCGCTGCGTCGCTTGCACGGGTGGGGACGGGCGAAGAGAGGGAGCTGCTGAAAGCTATTTGGAGGACGTAAGCAAACCGGCGCTCGTTGAGTGGCTGTATGTAACGACCAAGTTAACCAAATGGTTCTGCGTCTGGGGCGAGCGGCGGGAACGAGCCTTGAAAATCGTCGCTTTCTTTGCCCTCCACCCGGTCGATTCGATCAAACGCGGCACCCCACCACTGCTCGGCCCGCTGAGGCCCGTGAGCCTTTGACATAAGTACCTCGAAGCCGCCCTGCTCGACCGGGCGTAAGGGAATGCGCGGATAGACCTCCGCGCAGGTCATCGCGCGGCTTAACCATTCAGAGTGGACGCGGCGAGCCAACGCACCGGCCTCGACCATGTCGCTCTTGCTCCACATACGCCAGAATCGCCACTGCATAGTGCAAAATTGTAGACGGCCCTGCGCGCGAGGTGCGGTGGAGCCGTACTTGCGGGCAGGGGAATGTACTGGTTCGCGGATGTGCCAGCCACAGTTCTTAGCGGTCTGGGCTGCAATGGCATGACCGTGGCTTATACTTATCAGACGTCGGGCTGGGGCTAAGAGTGCGGCGGAGGGGTGTCAGATTAACACCCGGCCGACCAGCTCACGAAGAAGGCCTCGACGTCGGCACCATCCACACCGCCATTTGCATCGAAATCGGCGCTTTGATCGGCCGCGCTCCACGCGACGAAGAAGGCCTGGACATCTTCGCCATCAACCCCGCCACTTTGGTCAAAGTCAGAGGGGCAGATCGGGGCACCGAAGAGATCGTCGGGGAGGAGGACCGCGCCGACGTTGACTGCGCCGCCGCGGCCGTACATCGGAGCCCCTATCGCGAGCAGGCGGTCTCCGGCCTCGCCATTATCGCCTCTGGATGCAATCGCGGCGGTTGCAATGCAATCGGCCACGCAGCAATCAGAGAAGCGAAAGGTAGTGGTATCTGCGGTCGGTGGTATATTAACATCCAGGGGGAAGTTAAATAGCCCGAGCATCTCTTCACCCGTTTCGGCCAGAAGCCCGGGCACGCCCAAGACGTGTACACGTAAGCCACCTGCGCGGCTTTGGTGGAGGGGATTTTCGCCCCTTGGCCCGCCCGATTGGTAGAGAGGATTGCTCTTTGCTCCCTCCATGTTGCCGCGTACACCGGTGTGGATTGCGGTGATGTTGTTCCCGAGGATCTCGATACGCCTCTGGAAGCCCTCAATGCCGGTAGTGCGGTCGATTCGTTTGCCGCGAATAACAAAGTAAACGCGGCAACCGGCGTCATCCAACGTAAGTGCCGTGGCGAGCGGGGTCCGTTGGTCATTGTCGACGATGAGAGTGGAATCTGTACGCGTTTCACGGGCGACCGGGGTAAGCTGACCTCCGCCGATCCGGCCGGTAGCGATCGTATTAGAGATGCATACTTGCGTCCCCACGGGGCCGCAGGCGGCCGATGCTCCGAGTGATCGCAAGTGCGTCACCGAGCAGACGACTGAGACTGAGGTATCGGGCTGGCGACGTAACCGAGTCGAGACCGCCGAGGTGGTAGTCTGAGTTATGTCTACGGATGCGAGCACCACAGGGGTACCGACACGACTGATGCCGGTGGGACCGATGGCGAAACGCTGGGCGGAGACGGGGCAAGTGCGGGGGTTGGCAGGTGCTGCGGCGAGGGAAGTTATGACTCCTGTCCAGTTGCTTCCTGCAGCCGGAATGAGCGCGAAGTCGGTCGCATCCGCGACGTCGGGTAGAACAAGTCGGGTAACAGTCTGGGGTGCGCTAGCGACATTGCCGTCGGCATCTCGCCCGTAGTTCCACACCCGGAGCTGAACATCATCCCTAATACCATCCCCGTCAAAGTCACCGTATTCCATGGCCACCAAAAATCCCGGATATGCCTCGCCGCGGCGGAAGCTGCGGGAATCTTGGGGGTCCAAGAACTGTGCGGAAGTGGGGATGTCGCCCGATTGAGCGAAGCGAACTTCGCGGAAGTCGCGGGTGGCGGCGGCGTTGTTCACGCCCAAGAAGAGCGCCGGATCAGCAATCACCGATGCAGTGCTGGGCGCAAGAAATGTCTCGCCCAGTTTACTTTCATTCGCCGCGGAGGGGAATGTGTGGAGCGACCAGCCGGGCGGATACGCGGCAGCTATTGCCGACAAGGTAGTAAGTGCAAGGATAGCAGTCTGCGTTTTCATGTGGTCTTTTCTATCGGCCTTTGTTACGACTAAAGCGCGCATATCGAGAAGGCTGAGAGCGGGAAAAGTATAGGTACACGGAAGTGTAACCAGACCACTGCAGGTGCATTACTACTTGCTTGGGTCGCACGACGCCAATAACGATCAAACATTCGGAGTTATCGGCCGCGTTTACCAAGGCGACGAACCAAGAGTCTCTCCAGGAGGTCGCGCACGCTCGTGCCGTCTTTATCCTCGCCCTGCTTGGGAACTTTGAGGGCTTCGAGGATTCCATATCCCAAGCCAATATCAATCATAATCCACGCGAGCAGATCCGCGCCGAAAAGCTTAGTTAACTTACGATTATTCTGAGCCGCGGTGAGTTCGTTGGCGAGGAACCGGTGCAGGTCAAGAAAATGTTTGGCGGTAGCCTGCTGCACGTCGTCATCTTCAACTTCGGTGATGGCCTGCATCAGCACACGGTATTCTCGCGCGCCTTCGTGAGTCATCGGGTTGTCACTTAGGATGCGGCGCAGCCGTTCGGGGGCATCGGTAACGCCTTCAAGGCGGCGTTCCCAGTGCTCTTGCGTGCGCCGGGCGGTGCGCTGAATGAGTGCGATGAAGAGATCGCGTTTGCTCTCAAAGTGGCGGTAGATGATCGGCTCGGTAACGCCCGCGCTTTTAGCGAGTTGAGCGGTGGTGGCGCGAGCATACCCATGTCGCGCAAAGAGCTCAAGGGCGCAATCGAGTAACTGTTCCCTTCGTTCAGACGCTGGCAATCGCTTCATTGGCAGCGACATCATACGTGCGCAAGTGAGTGGGCACAAACCTGGGGGTACTCTGGTAGTTTGCCTGCGGAACGGACCCAAACGAGCTTGTTGTTGCGGTTACCGTGGTTATCGTGTTGCGGTGGCTGGTGAACCATCAGTATGCGCAGGAGTTTCGTGTAGGCTGAGACCTAGAATCGTGGATGCTGATTGCGACGAGGATTGTTCCGCCCAACTTTGATGCCACCGGGTTTGAGCAGATCAAACCGTACCTTGCTGCGCTGCTAAGCCGCGTTGTGGCGAGCGGGGTTGAGCTCGAAGAGTGGATTTTGGATCGGAGTGAGCTCTTCGCCGCGATCGGAGAGTCGCGTGCTAATCTTTACATTACGATGACGTGCAACACCGAGGATGTCGCGGCCCGCGATGCGTATCTCGCGTATGTCGAGCACGTTGCGCCCAAGCTCGCCCCGGCGTACTTCGAGCTGGACAAGGCGTTGGTAGCCCACGCATCACGAAACCCGCTTGATGAGGCGCGGTACGGGGTGTTGCTGCGCAGTGCGCGAGCGGATATTGAGCTCTTCCGCCAAGAGAATGTTCCGCTCGAGACTGAGTTGGCTGTTTTAGGACAGCGCTACGAAGAGCTGTGCGGTGCGATGACAGTAAACTTTGACGGCTCAGAGAAGCCGCTGCCACAGATGGCACGTTACCAGGAGCTTACAGACCGCGCGACGCGCGAAGCGGCGTGGAAGGCGGTCGTGGACCGACGCCTTCAAGATGCCGCGGCCATCGATTCGATTTATGACGAGATGGTTGCGTTGCGTACGCAGGTGGCGGCCAACGCGGATATGAGTAGTTTCATTCCCTTTGCCTATAAATCCAAACATCGGTTTGATTACGGTCCGGCGGAGTGCGCCCAGTTTCACGACGCGTGCGAAGCGCACGTGGTGCCGCTGGTGCGGGCCTTGGAGCAGGAACGTAAGGCAGCATTGGGCGTTGACGTGCTGCGTCCGTGGGATTTGAGCGTGGACGTAAAGGGCCGCGGGCCACTGCGCCCGTTTGAAGGGGGCCGCGACCTTATGACAAAGGCGGTCGCCTCATTCGGGCGGCTCTCGCCCGCGCTCGCCCAGATGTTTACTAAACTTGGTGATGGGAGTGAGCAGCGCGGGTCTGCGGGGGGCGCGTGTCTGGATTTGGACAGCCGCAAGGGAAAGGCTCCGGGCGGCTACCAGTACATGCGCGACCGGTCGCGCAAGCCGTTTATATTCATGAACGCGGCGGGGTTGCAGCGAGATGTTGAGACGATGGTGCACGAAGCGGGCCACGCGTTTCACTCGATGCTCGCCGAGGCCGAACCGATCGTTGAGTATCGTTCAGCACCTATCGAGTTCTGTGAAGTTGCAAGCATGGCGATGGAGTTGCTCAGCATGCCTCACTGGAAAGGTACCTTCTACAACAACGAAGAGGAGTATCGGCGGGCGTGCCGACAGAATATCAAGCAGAGTGTAATGTTGCTGCCGTGGATTGCCCAGATTGATGCCTTCCAGCACTGGGTGTACGCCCACCCTGGCCACAGTGCCGCCGAGCGCAGAGCCGCGTGGATAGACCTGGACCGGCGGTTTGGAAGTTCATGCTCGTGGGAAGGGCTAGAAGACGCGCGGGAGAACTTGTGGCAGCGGCAGTTACATCTCTTCGGAATGCCGTTTTATTACATCGAGTATGGGATTGCCCGCCTTGGCGCTTTGCAACTCTGGCTGATCTCCCTGACCCAGGGCGAAGAGCGCGCTATCGAGTTATATACCAAAGGCTTATCACTGGGGGGATCAAAGCCTTTGCCCGCACTCTTTGAAGCCGCGGGCCTTGCCTTTGACTTCGGCCCGGTAGCGGTCGAGCGGCTCACACGGGCCGCGGCGGCGGAACTGGCAAAGTTGCCGGAGTGAGCGGACCAGACCACCGCCTTCCCGCCTTAGCCCTCGGCTTGCGCGCCCGAATCGGTGGGCTTCCGGATTCGCTCAGCGTACTCGAAAAGGCGAGGAAACTTCGCGGCGAAGTCAAATAGTTACGTTGCAGCCCGGTAGCGATTGAATATTTTGCCGCGTGCGCGACGCTGGCAACGCGGGTATCCTTGGCTATGAAGCAACGCAACGGTGGTAGGTCTGACGGGGCAGTGAATCGGCCCGCGTCCGCCGCGAGAATATTCAGGGCAATGCCCGCACTTCTTGCCGCGATGTTTGGCACGGCGGCGGGCCAACCAGTGCCGGTACCAACAGTCCCGGCCATACCAACAGCCGCGTCGCAGGTTCATTCGCCGGACGTTGCGCTGCTCCCGCCGGCCAACGGAATGAGGCGGCTGGATGTAAGTTGGGTCGCGCTGCGTAACTGTACCGTCTATGTTAAGCCGGGTGCTGAGGCGATGCAAGCGGCGACGATCTTAGTTCGCGATGGAATCATTATCGCTGTGCTGCCGGGCGAGGCCGTTGCGGCTGGTGATGCTCCAGCGGGCGAGGGCGAGGCTGCCAAGCCCCGATACAAGGCTTCCCGCGTCCCTATCGGACCGCGCGTAATTGATGGCACCGGTCTGCACGTGTATGCGGGATTCATTGATGCGTGCGTGGAAGTTGAAGCTCCCGCCCCACGCGGGGATAAGAGCCAGCTGCATTGGAACACGAAAGTAACTCCGCAGCGGAGCGCACTCGACGGGGGGGGCATAGACGAAGCGACCGCGACCGCGCTGCGTAAGTTGGGGTTTGCCGCCGCAGCGATTGCTCCAAAGGGAGGCGTGTTTCGTGGGCGGGCTGCGCTCGTATCGCTCGCGAAGCCGTCTGATGATCCCAGCGTCGCAAAGCCAGCGGTGTACCGCGACAATGTTTATCAGTTCATTGCGATGGAGACATCCACCGGCGGGCGGGGAAACGCGGCCATGTGGGGCTCATACCCGGATTCGCAGATGGGTGCGATCGCGCTCATCCGCCAGACTTTTCTAGACGGCCAGTGGTGGAGCCAAGAGCGGGAACGCGGCACCAGCGTCCTGGGAGTCGCCGCGTTCGATTATGTTGCTCCTCAGGCGAAGGCTTCAGCATCGGCGGAGAACGTGCGAAGCGCCACCCAAGTTTACTTGCTTAATACCGAGAGTGAACTTGATGTGTATCGGGCGCGGAAAGTTGCCGACGAGTTTGGCTTGACATACATGCTGCTGGGGAGCGGCCTTGAGTACCGACGGCTATCTGGTGTGAGGGCCGAGCCCACCAGTACGTCAAAGCCCGATTCCCCGGTGACAAAAGATTCAAACAAAGATAACCTCGACCCCCCGCAAAGTGTGCAACTCGTGCTCCCGCTTAACTTTGCCAAGGCACCCGATGTTTCGTCGGTTGCCAAGCAGGAGGCTACCGATTTGCGTGAAATGATGGCCTGGGAGCAGGCCCCCACCAACCCGCGCCGGTTGCACGATGCGGGCGTGCGGTTTGCGCTCACCACAAGCAAACTGAAGGACCGCGGCGACTTTGCAAAGAACCTGCGATCAGCGGTGCGGCATGGCCTTTCGGCCGACGCCGCGCTCGCCTCGCTCACCACCACTCCGGCAGCGTGGCTGGGAGCGACGGAACGACTCGGAACGATCGAAGCGGGCAAAGCCGCGAACTTAACAGTGCTTGATGGCCCCCTGTTCGGCAAAACGTCAGAGGGCAAGCTCTCCAAGGTGCGCGGAGTCTGGATCGAGGGCAAGTGGCAGGAAGTTATCGCCGCGCCGGTGGTGTGCGAAGGAATCTGGGATGTAACCATTCCCGCCGACAAGCGCCCCGTGGTGCGTCGGCTAGAGATTGATCGTGACAACGGTGTCACAGTGATACGCGACGACAAACGTGTGAAGGCGACCCAGGTAGTGGCCGAGGAGGGTAGACTTACATTTACATTCGATCACGATGCGCTCGACGGTGAGGAGGGGATCTGCACGATGGCGGCGGTTGTACAGACTGCGGGCGAGCCATCAACCAAGTTGGACGGTGTAGCAGCCCCCTCGCGCATGATCGGTATCGGCGTCAGCGGAACAGGCAAACGTTACGATTGGATTGCGACCAAGCGGCCGGCGAGCGTGGCGGGCGTTTGGCCCATTTTCCTTGATGAATCCAAGGAGTTCATGGGGTCGCTGATTATTACCGACGATGCAGAACACAGCATGATCGGGCTCGCTGGTCAACCAGCCGCCGCGGTAAAAAACTTTATCCATTCAGGATCAACACTTACTTTCGATATTGATCGCGGCGGTGGCGCGGCCGATTCGGTTCGGGCGCGGACAAGCAGCAACATGCCGGGGGAGAAGCGTGGCGGACAGCTTAAGGGCGTGTGGCGCGATGCTACCGCGAAGGAGACCCCTTGGACAGCGCAGCGTCGCGAGCCTAACCCTTTCATCGGTTCTTGGCGCGTGACCGAGTTGGATGGTAAAGCTCCAGCCGAAGACGCTGCGGTCCTCACGATGAAGGTAGCCCCCAAGGCCGTGACCCTCACCTTTACCAAAGGTGAAGATAAGCCACTCGTAATTGAGGCCAACGATGTTCGGTTTCGGCTGGGTTTGTCCACTGCTCGTGGCAAATCAAAATCCGCAGCAGCCGCAGCGCGCGGCGAGAATCAGGGTGACAAGGATCCGGCGAAATCCGACGAGGTAGTACCGAATAACAATGAGGCTGACGCCGAGGAACTAAAGAACGAAAATCAGGACACGGTGCCTGAGGAAGCCGCGGCACCACCCGACGCGGATGGGAAGCCCGTCCCGGCCGCCGCGGCGGTTCCACAAGTCACAGCTCCCGGGCAATTCTCGCTTAGATTTACGCACGATCTTGCCAAGCTCGGTGGCAAGGGCAAAAGTAGCGATCGCGTAATTCCTGAGTTTAGCCCTGCGGGCCCCCAGGCGGATGTGCTCGTGGGCCAAAGTACCCTCCCCGACGGGAGCGTTCACGAATATAAGGCTTCAAGACTTCCTCCCGACGGTGCGGCCAACAGCGAAACCAGCGATGATGAGGAGCCGATCAGTAAAGATATCCCTGAGAAACTTGGCGTGCCGTTCGGCGCGTATGGATTGACCGCTTATCCTGAACCGGCCGCTCACACTATAATTTCGAACGCGACGATCTGGACGTGCGATGCGCTGGGGAAAGTGAACACCATTGAACGCGGCTACGTTTACTTACGCGGTAACAAGATCGCGATGGTCGGTAGCGGCGATCCCTCGGTCTCGGTGCCGCAGGGCGAACGCAGTGTTTACATTGATGCCAAAGGTAAGCATATTACCCCCGGCATTGTCGACTGTCATTCTCACACTGGCATCAGCGGCGGCGTGAACGAGGGGGGACAGGCGGTGACCGCGGAATGCAGAATTGCGGACGTTACCAATCCTGACTCGGTATCGTGGTATCAACAGTTGGCAGGAGGAGTGACGGCGGTACTTAGCTTGCACGGTTCCGCCAACTCCATTGGCGGTCAAAGCCAGACTAACAAAATCCGCTGGGGCACACCTTCACCCGACGACATGCACTTTGAAGGTGCCGCCCCTGGAATTAAGTTCGCGCTGGGTGAAAACCCCAGAAGGGCCAACGGACGCGGCGAGGGAGAGGCGGGCCGCTACCCCGCGACCCGCATGGGAGTGGAGATGCAGATCCGCGACCGTTTCACCGCTGCGCAGGAATACAGCGCTGCGAGGAACCTTGACAACCGAACCCGGCGCGATCTGGAACTCGAAGCCTTATCGGAGGTTTTGCGAGGCGAGCGGCTGGTACACGCTCACAGTTACCGGCAGGATGAGATGGTGATGCTCGCTCTGGTGGCCCGTGAGTTTGGCTTTAAGATCGGGACATATCAGCACGCGCTCGAAGGTTACAAAGTTGCCGATTATGTTCGTGACTACTCGGGTGGTGCCTCGGGCTTTTCGGACTGGTGGGCGTACAAGGTTGAAGTTCAGGATGCGATTCCGCAGGCCTTCTCTATCATGCACGAGCAGGGAGTCGTTGTAAGTCTAAACTCAGATAGCAACGAGTTGGCACGAAGGCTCAATGTCGAAGCAGCCAAGGCCGTAAAATACTCCGGCACCGACCCCATCGATGCACTCAAGTTTGTAACACTCTTTCCCGCCAAGCAGCTTAAGATCGATTCTCGTGTCGGCAGCATCGAAGCGGGTAAAGATGCTGATATCGCTATCTGGTCAGGGCCGCCCCTCTCTTCGCTGAGCCGGTGCGAGGCTACATATGTTGACGGTCGCCTGCTCTTCTCGATTGAAAATGACCGTTTACTGCGGGAGGAGACAACCGCCCAGCGCCTGCGACTATTGCAGAAGTTGCTGAGCGAAAAGAAACGTAAAGATAAGAGTAAGTCTAGCGGTGACGGCGGCCAGCTCTCAAGCCCCGCCAAGGACGCCAAGCCCCCAGTCGACGCTGCCTCCGACACGCGAGCGACCAGCATCGAAGAGGCCCAGCGGGCAGAAATCAAACGATTATTCATCCAGATGCACAACTCTGGTGTGATGCCGCAGCAGCAGGGCGATTGCGGTTGCGGAGTTGTTCACTTGATGCACGACTAGTTGATTTGACGGATCAAAATGTCTTCACGCGCGATAGAAACTTCCCGACCGTTTAATATTCTGAGAGAACACTATGTTAAGTCTTCAGTTCAATAAAACCCGACCCCAGCGGATGGCCCAGGGGCGGCCGACCGACCGCCGCGTGCGCGGCCTTGGGTTGCTATCCAGCCTGCTGGTTTCCGCCCTCTCCGCGATGGCCGGGGGGCAGGACCTGACCCACAAAGCCCCTCCACAGACGACGCCCATCTCGCTCATCAACGTGGCAATCTACCCCGTCAGCGGGCCTGTCATCGAGCGAGGTTATATTACATTTGATCAGGGGCTGATCACAGCCTTGGGCGCTGGCCAGCCTACCCCCGCACCGCAAGGTGCTCAGGTTATCGACGGCGAAGGTAAACGCCGCGTCTACCCCGGCTTGATCAGCGCGTACACCCAGGTTGGGCTCACGGAAATTCAGGCCGTACCACAATCAATTGATATCGATGAAGCGGGTAGTGTCACTCCCGAGGTAGTCGCCGCGACCGCGGTTAATCCAGATTCAACGCTTATCCCTGTTACCCGCAGTAACGGGATACTTACAACGGTTACGTTCCCTGATGGCGGGATGTTCCCCGGGCAGCCTTCGGTGATACGGCTGGACGGCTGGACCACGACCGAAATGACGATTCGCCGGAGCGTCGGTCAGGTGCTCCGCTGGCCCAACATGCGAACCTTCACAGCTTGGTGGATCACCGATAGCGAAGAAGACCAACGAAAGAACATCACGCGAGATCTTCGCGTTGTCGAGACGGTGATGGAAGCCGCCCGCAGTTACGCCGTCTCAAAATCCGCCGATCCCACTATCGCGTTAGACTTACGATACGAAGCGATGAGAGGTCTGTTCAGCGGCAATCAGAGCGTTACTGACAGCGAGGCTGTGTCCGGCACGGAGGCAGCTAACGGCTCGTCGACGCTCTTCATTCATGCCAACACCGTTGATCAACTGCACGCGGTGGCGGATCTAGCCAAGCGGTTTGCACAGCGAGTAGTGGTCATCGGCGGACGTGAGGCCCCACTCTGCGCGGCAGTGCTGAACGAGTTGCACATCGGCGTCATTGTCTTGGGCACACATAATTTGCCAGTCCGCGACGATCTTGCTTACGATGATTGCTTTACGCTGCCCCTGCGTCTTCAGCAGGCGGGCATTCCCTTCGCCATCGCTCACAGCGACGATACCGCCCACGAACGTAATCTTCCATACCACGCCGCTACGGCGGTCGCCTATGGCCTTTCGCCCGAAGCGGCGCTCTACAGCATCACCCTTCAACCGGCGAAGTTTGCGGGTGTTGACAAATCACTGGGATCGCTGGAGGTGGGCAAAGCCGCAACCCTGCTTCTGACCGATGGCGATGTGCTGGAAGTAACCACGAAAGTAGAGTCTGCATACATCGATGGCCGCTTGCTGGACCTGAGCAACAAGCAGACGAAGCTTGCCGAGAAGTACCGCGCGCGATATAAGCAGCAGACATCGCCGGATAAGTGATTTGGAATGCTGATAACAGACTCTCGTCAGCACACGTGACTCCGGATCGGCAAACCCCGCTTTCGAGCGCTTCCGCACCCTCAACCACGGGTGGGCGTCTTCGTTTTTTTAACCGCGCCTTGGCGTGCATGCTCGATACCGGCAGCGTGCCTGCCCGCGCGGGATACACTCGCCGCGTATCGCTCGATTTGAACCAAAACAACTGCTCTTTGTCGCCGCGGCGGTCGCTTGCATGCTGCCTTGGGTCGGCCCGCCGCTGGCCTTGGCGGCGGGGATGCTCTTCGCACTGGCCGGGTTAAGCGCGTTCCCAAGTGAGAGCAAGAAACTCTCTCGGCTTATTATTCAAGTTTGCATCGTTCTGCTGGGTTTGCGCATCGAGCTAGGAGAACTGATGCGGCACGCCGGAAGTGGGCTTTTGTTTGCCGCAGGAACGATACTCGCGGCGTTCGCACTGGGTTTCGCGCTTCAGCGATTCCTTAAGACGAGTACCGAGCTTACTTTGCTGATCTCATCAGGGACCGCCATCTGCGGCGGATCGGCGATCGGCGCGGTCAGCGCGGCCATCGGTGCTTCCTCATCTTCAGTGAGCGTGGCAACGGGCGCAATCTTCTTACTGAACGCCGCTGCGCTCTATTGCTTTCCCCCTATCGGCCACGCGCTAGGTTTAAGCGACACGCAGTTTGGAACTTGGGCTGGCGTAGCGATTCACGACATGTCATCCGTGGTGGGTGCAGGTGCGGCTTACCGCGTCGGGGCAACCGAGGCGCTCGACACCGCGAACCTTGTGAAGCTATCAAGAGTCATCTGGATTCTGCCGTGTACACTCTTCGCCGCGTGGATTATCGCCAGAGAGCGAAGAGAAACAGGCAAAGCGAGCATTCAGACGTCCGGCGGAGACCGTAAGTCCCTGCCGCTCCGCGTCATGGGTCTGGTGCCATTTTTTATTATTTTGTTTCTCGTCGCGAGTCTTGTCCGCACCGCGTTGCCGGTGCTGGGAGAGTATGAAGCAATAGTTAACCAAATCGCGAAGGCTGGTTTTGCATGTGCGCTCTTTCTCATCGGTTCCGGGCTCTCGCTGTCAACGCTCAGGTCCGTCGGCTGGAGAGCTTTGGTTCAGGCGTTCATTCTTTGGGTGGCCTTAGCAACGGCGAGCTTGGTTGTCGTAATACGGACTGTTAATTAAGTCTTTCGCTGCATGGCGCTTTAGACGCTCATTCGGAGCTTGGTTGATGTCGCCGCCCTCGCCAATGCGGCGCGGTGGCTCTCCTGCTCCTTGGGCACCGTTACCGCCAAACTCAGCGTGGCCCGCATCGTGCGCGCGGCGCCGGTTGAAAGTATCTCCCGCCAAGATGGATCGGCGAGAAGTTCGTGGATAGCCCGCGAGAACGACTCGACATCGCCGCCCACTCGCAGTCCGGTGATCCCGTGCGTAACAACCTGAGCGAGCCCGGGCGTCGCGGCGACCACCACCGGGGCGCCGGCGGCCATAGCCTCCAGCACGGTTTTAGGGTGACCCTCCATCTCTGATGCTTGCAGATAGAGCGAACACTGGCTCATGCGTTCCATTAAGGCCGCGTGAGGCAAGCGAGATCGGAACAGGACCGGTGCGCCGCACGTCGCCGCCTGCGCACCGAGCGACTCAAGTTCAGGCCCATCGCCAATGATCTCAAGATTTACATCTTTGCGGACCTCGGGGTCCAGCGCGGCCACGGCATCGATGAGGATATCCACCCGCTTACGTTTAACCAACTGCCCCGCATAGAGCAGCAATCCCGGTACGCGCGAGCTTTCGTCGGGGAGTGTATTCTCCGGCACAAGAATGTAGTTTGGGATCAGACGAAGACGGTCGTTTGCGAGGTGGTACCGCCACGCCAGATCGTCCAGCATCTCGCGAGTGGTGCCCACCACGATATCCGCCGTGGCACACAGCTCCGCCTCGATCGCGCCCGCCTCGCGGGCTTGGCGCGATTGCGGGCCGTGTTCGTAGGCGGTCATGCGCGACCATAAGTATCCCCCGCGCGCCACCAGAGCCGTGGTAATGCCCCACGAACGTAAGTTCTGTGCGATGTGCGAGGCGATGTGGCCCCCGGCCATCTGATTGGTCTTCACGATGACGCGCTTTGCATCGCCGTCGCCCACGGCTTTCCGCACGAGCGCGGGAAGCTGCGCTGCATACCGCGAAGTCTCCACCCGCTGATCATTACACACCAGACGAAACTTTGAATGTAACGATGCGGGCAGTGCCGAGGCGAGAAGCTCGGCATCACCCGGTCCACCATAGGTGCATAACACAATTACCGAGTATGAGCTGGCCAACGCCTCGTAAAGGGCGAGCTCACGCGCTATCCCGCCGGTGTCGGACCACGTCCGCAACGAAACACCATAAGTAAAGACCACGACGAGCGCATCCGCGATGAGATCTTCGGACGGCCTGAACCCGCGATGGTCGGCGACGTTATGAGGTAGAGGGGTTGACATTGGTTTAGTCACTATCGGCGGACCATCCGTCAGCTGCTCGCAATTGAATAACCTACCTCGGGGATTCCACGATGGCCGCAACGAGGTTGCACTTTCCGGGCTGTGCGGTTGGGTGTTTGGTCGGAAGGGCGACCCCGGCGGACACCACGTAAGCCCCGCCTTGCTCAAAACCTCGACTCGTTCGCGCTACCATCGCTCATGGCGTGGATTACTAAGCAGTCTGCAACAACTAAGATTGAGCAACGCGATGAGCCTTACTTGACCGCCGCGATGAAGGAGCGGCTGTCCGGAACGATCCTCCCGCGTTATGAGACGCTGCACGCTGCGTTGCTACCGACGCTTCATGAGATTCAGCACGCTTACGGCTGGATTCCGCCCCAGGCGATGATGGAAGTGGCCGCGTTCCTCAAACTCAAACCCGCCGACGTAATTGATACGGCAAGTTTTTACGAAGAGTACTGGCTGGTGCCCAAGGGCAGACACCTTATAAGCATCTGCCGGAGCATCGCGTGCGAGTTCTGCGGCCATGAGAAGATTACGCAGGCGGTCAAAGATCGGCTGAAGATTGATGTGGGCGAAACTTCCGATGATGGGATGTTTACCTTAATTGAACTTGAATGCCTCGGATCGTGCGGAACAGCTCCGGTGGCGCTCGTCGATGAATCGCTTGAAGAGTGCCTCACTCCTGAATCCATCGTCAAGGCTATCGACGAGGTTTACGCGGGCACCCGCGGTAGCCACCACTAAGTTAACACAACCGCCCCGTCTCACCATCGGGCACTGAATCGATCCGGCGTGCCATTCAAAGCGTGATGGAAAAGAGCGTGCCAACCCCGCAGCCCGTACGCGGCGATCGCCTCTGCGGAGCTTGCGGTTACAGCCTCGACGGAGCTTGTGACCTCCGCGAAGTTATGAGGCTATCAGGGCGCGGGATCGGGGCTTGCCTGCGGGCCATCCCCGCTAGCAGCTGAAGTGCCGCCCGTTACTTCGCTGCCATCGAGACTTTTAACATCTTCGTCTCTAACATCAAGATCAGCGGGTGCAATTCCAACAGGCTCAAGGCCAGCCTGCACCGCCGCCTCGTGTGCGCTTACGACCCGCTCGTAGGCAGTATCTGCCGATGGAATGATAAGTGTAATAATATCCCGACGTTCACTGCGAGCTCGCTCACGCAGCGTGCGTAACGCTGCCGCTAGCTGTGCTCGGTCGGGCGTGATAGGTTCGGACACCGGACCGCCCTTCGCCGCGTCTTGATACTTTAGGACGATCCTATCGCCGTCAAGGCTGATCTTAAGCTGAACCGGGGGTAGAGCGTCGGTGAGGGGCTCGCTCGCGATGGCGCGCACCGGTAACGAGCTCTTCACGAACCATTCGGGGCCCAGGATCGCGGCCGAGGCCATGAAGAATATTAATATTACCATCACCACGTCGACCATGGGGGTCATGTTCGGCCCCGCGCCCGACTCATAAACAGCGCGAGCCGTCCGAGGCGACTGCCCCCTTGCATGTTTGGCTCTCATGGCTCGTTCCCCGTGGCCTGCTGCGAAACCAGGCGCAGCGATGCTACCCCCGCCGCGCGGCAAGCCTCGATGGCCGGTGCAACCGCCAAATATGGAATCGCCCTATCGGCGCGGAGATGCACCCGCCGCTCCGCCGCGTTTAGCGCCTTGAGCAGCGCCGACAGCGATTCTACATCTTTCACCCGCTCGCCATCTAATAAAATTACGACGACGCGCGGGGCGTTCTCAATCTCGCCGGTTGCTCCCGGCTGCGTTCCCTCACCCTGGGCAGCAAGCCGCACCGTAATTATAAGTGGCCGTTCATCGCCCTGCGGGATTGTGCCCACCGCCGTGGTCGGGAGTGTCACCTTTCCGCCCCGCTCGTCCTGCGTCTGGCTCGCCAAGCGACCGACGATCAGATAGAACACAATGAGGACCATGATTACGTCGATGAGCGGCGTAACGTTCAGCTTGGCGGCACTGCGCCCCGAAGCAAGTTGGAGTCTTCGCGTTCTCAAGGTTGTTTTGTTGACCGCGCGATATCCTCCGTCAGCTCGCTTCCGACTACCATCGCGCGAGTGCAAAGCCGATCAACCCTTGCACGAAAAAGCCCGTACGCCAAAAGGCAGGGAATGGCCAGCACAAGGCCGAGCAGGGTATGAAAGAGTGCTTTGCTTATTCCCAGCGAAAGATCGGCGGGGCCAGCCTGTCCGCCCGCCGCCCCCAAGGATGTAAACGCCAAAATCATTCCCCACACCGTTCCCGCCAAACCCACCAGCGGTCCCAGATTTCCGATTATGTTAAGAAGGTCAATCCGCGCAAACCACCGCGCTGAGAGCTCGCTCGCGGCTAACTCCGCCGCCTCTCGAACCGCCTGCGCTCCGCCGGCTCGGGTCCGCGCATCCAGCGCCGCCGCCACCAGGCCGGATAGAACGTTACGTTCGTCTGTCACCGCCTCACGGGCATCCTCCCATCGCCCCGCCCGAATCAGGTCTTTAAGCCGATTCGCCGTGTCACGCGGCACGATGGCCTTCTCCCGAATCTCAAACAAGCAGATGAAAATGAGCGCGATTCCTACCACCGAACCGATCAAAAGCAACACCGTGAAGACATCGAACGATTGTAAGAAGAGAGCCCACAAACCCCCGCGCGCGGAGTTTGGCGGGGGGGTCGATACGGTCTGCGCGAGAAAAGTGAAGAACATCACCACCGAGGGTAGGGAGTGCATGCGCGAGGCGCGTGCGCTCCGCAGGTAGGGGCTTGCAAAAACGATAACTTAGGTTGCGGCAGCGACGGTGAAGGAAAAGGTACTGCCTTTCCCCAAACTCGATAGGACCGTCAACTCGCCGCCAAGATCGTTTACGATGCGCCGACAGATAGATAGGCCAATTCCGTTGCCCGGATACTGCGCCCTGGGATTAAGCCGCTGGAACATATCGAATATTCGCTGATTGTGTTGTTCATCGATCCCGATGCCATTATCGGTGATATCAAACCTCCAGCGCGCTCCGCAGCGGTTCGCGCTCACCACAATGCGAGGAGGATTGCGCGGGTCGCGAAACTTGATCGCGTTTGAAATTATGTTCTGGAAAAGCAGTGTAAGTCGTGTCGGCTCGGCCAGCACCCGGGGGAGCGGTTTAATCAGCACCGTGGCACCCGCTTCTTCTGCCGCGAGCCTCAAGTTCTCAACCGCGAGTGTTGCCGAGCCACTCGCATCGATCTCCTGAACACCGGTCACTGGCGCCCCAACCCGCGCGTATGTTAATAAATCTTCGATCATCTTCTGCATCCGTTCCGCGCCGTCGATGGCGAAGCCGATCATCTCGTCGGCGTCGCTGTCCAACTTCCCCCTGTAACGATCGGCGAGCATTCGCGTGAAGCTCGTGACCATGCGCAGCGGCTCACGCAGATCATGGCTAGCAACCGCGGCGAAACGCTCAAGGTCCGCATTGGAGCGAGCGAGATCTTTAGCCCGCTTCCTTAGCTCCTCTCGGGCCGCGGCTGCGCCGCTTATGTCCGAGACAAAGCCGACCATTCTACGGACGTTGCCTTGGGCGTCCGAGTAAAAATGAGCATTGTCGGCAATGTAAATATACGTACCATCGCCGCGCCGGACCCGGTACTCGACCTGAAACGTGCCTCGTCGCTCCTCAACGTGCCTCTTGGCCGCATCGTAACCGGAACGATCATCGGGGTGGATGAGCGAGGTCCACTCGTGCAACGAGCTCAGCCGCTCTGTGGGAACGCCGAAGACAGGGACTGTGTCAGCCCCCCACAGAATCTCGCCGGTATCGGGAACCAGTTCATATAGCAACTGACGGCTCGCGATTGCCGCGGCTTCGTAACGGTTACTCCATTCGATCGCGTTCGCCTGCGCCGCTTCATGCTCTGTAATATCCGAAACCAGCGACAGCACACTCCTGATGCGGCCCGAGTCGTCCCGTAGAACGGTGTTATACCACCGGCACCAGATCACACGTCCGCCTTTGGTATAGTTGCGATTCTTCAGCGTAACATAAGAAATGCCGGCGAGTAAACTCGCGATGACTCCCCTCACCTCCGGTATATCCTCCTCGAACACAAACGGCCAATCCATAGGTGTTTTCCCGATCACGTCAACCGCTGGCCAACCAAATATCTCGGGCGCCCGGCCCGACCAGCGCAGCACGTGGAACCCACTGTCCCATTCGATGAGCGCAAGCGGGGAGCTTTCTACGAGGGAGACCAGCCGCAGAAGTGCCAACCGCAATGCGTCTTCCGCTCGCTCCCGAGCGGCCGTGGCCTGAGTGGCTTGAGTAATATCTCTCGCGACCGTAAGCCGAGAACTCGCCCCGGCCAGACTCATTCTGGATGATATAAGTTGCACGTCCAACGCTTCGCCGTCCGCCCTGCGGTGGCGAGTCGTAACCGAGCGCAGCTTGGCCATCGCGCCACCAGCTAGCGAAACCGCATCGCCCGCGGTCGATCCGCCCAGGGCGCTCGCGCCAAACAGCGTCGTGGTGCCCGTTGAAGGCTTTGCACCGGATTCCATCTCCAAATCACTTACATTCATCGCCAGAAACTGCTCGCGAGTGTAACCGTACTGATGCAAGGCCGCGTCGTTCACCGCTACGAATCGCCGCATGGTCTGATCCGTCACCCACATCGGCTGGGGGTTTGATTCAAACAGCATGCGATAGCGATCCTCGTTCACCGCCGTATGGAACTGCGCATCCCTGATCGATTCTGCGAGCGACCCCACCAGCAGGGTGCTGGACGTAATTATAAGCAAAAACACCTGCAGGCCGATCAGCCCTGCTTCATTCAAGTTGATCGTCCATGCCAGAACGGTTGACGCGAGGTTCACCGCCATCATCGAGGCCACACCGCCCGCAAGTCCGCAACGCAGCAGGATCCAAATCAGCGGCGGAACTGCAAGGTAATACGCCTGCATCGCCCCACCCATCGGCCAGAAGAACATGCACCACACTGCTCCGGCGAGAGCGGCGGATTGTAAAACCATTTCCAGGATTGATCTGCGAACGACCAGCCCCGTCACGCTTACGCTCCGACGGCTCGTCAATAGTAATATTGCCGGAACGACTGTCAATAGACCGATGCTCTCCACCACCCAGTGATCAAACCCGGTCGCGAACTCTCTGGAAACTCCGACACGACCCAACTGCATCTGCAACACCGTTGCGTAGACCGCCGCAGGTATGGGCACAAGCATCGACGTAGTTACGATGGAAGCTACAGCACGCTGGCTCCCAAGCGAATGATTTAGCCGCATGAACTTGTTGAGGAATCGCTCCCCGAGCAGGAACGCCAGACTCGCAACCCCGGCATGAGTAAGCATCGCTACCGAAAGCCCGGCTCCCGCGTGATAGCCGCGAGCGTACATCAGATCGACGGTTATGATCGCGATCATAACCGTAACCGTGTGCCAAGGCCCCAGCACCAGCAGCAGCGCTAAGCACATCCCCGCCGATGGATCCCATGCCGACGCATCAGGCGAAATCTGGAACTGCCCGTTTACTCGCTTGGTGGCGACATACGCGACGATAAACACCAGTCCCGCTGCAAGCTGGTAGAGCAGTCCGCGGCGTACACCTGTATCATGCTTCGCGTTCATGGGTTACAGCTACACAAGGATCAATGACCGTCCGGGAGAGGATAAGCAAGCCGACCACGCTAAACCCGCTTTGCGGCACGAAGAGCGTAAGCCGTTAGATCACGGCGCGGCAAGCGAAGCGATTCTTCATCGGGGCTATGGACGGATCTTGCCCGACGAGCCAGTGTCGGGGGTTGAAGACAACAAATCTTCGATATACTTCTCAAACTCATCGTGGAAGATCTTCGTGGAGCCCTTCTTCATTGCTTTTCGGAAACTTTCTTCTTTGTTAATTCGACGTATGCGACTGACCCAGGAACGGAAGTAATCATCGGGCAGTTGACCGTTCTTGTGGCTGAACCAAACGATCTCAAACACCGAGGCCTGCATGAGGTTCAGGAAGTAATACTGAATGTCCTGATCGGTTTCGAGGCCTTCTACGTCGTGCTCGTGCACCCGCGCCAAGTCGGGGCGTTCAACGCGGATGCGACGGAGTTGCATCTGAAGCTCTACCAGCTTCGAGAAGTTCGCGACATACTGGGCCTTGCGATACGCCCGGAACTGAAAGCCGGTAAAGACCAAGCCCCCGGCGATAGCCATAGATGAGATCGCCTGGAACATAACTTGTACTTCCTGAAGGTCCATACCGCAAGTGTAGCGAGCCTTGGGGATTCTTTGACGACGAGCATGCGTGGCTTGTAATCACGGAGTGGGGTGGGCGGTTGTCAGAGCCAATGAAAAACCCCGCCAACGGATGGCGGGGTCGTAACATTATAAAAGTTGCGACATGCGACGCGGACAGCCTAATGCTGCTCCAGCCCCGGCTTACAGCTTACTCTCCCTTATCGGCCTTGATCGCAGCCTGCGCCGCCGCGAGGCGGGCGATGGGCACGCGGAAGGGTGAGCACGAAACATAATCCATCCCAATATTGTGGCAGAACCACACGCTCTTGGGATCGCCGCCGTGCTCGCCGCAGATGCCGATCTTTAGATCAGGCTTCACGGCCCGGCCCTTGGCAACGGCCATCTCGATGAGCTGGCCCACGCCATCCTGATCAAGAGTCTGGAAGGGGTCGGCTGGCAACACTTCCTTCGTGAGATAATCAGGAAGGAAAGTGCCGATATCATCGCGTGAAAAGCCGAAGGTCATCTGCGTAAGGTCGTTGGTGCCGAACGAGAAGAAGTCTGCCTTCTCTGCGATCTCGTTGGCGGTCACGGCCGCGCGAGGAACCTCGATCATCGTGCCGATCTTGACGTCAAGACGCGGCTTGTAATCCTGCTCTTCCTTGACCTTCGCAATAGTCTCTTCGACCTTGGCGCGGAGCAGGCCCAACTCTCGGTGGGTGCCCACCAGCGGGATCATAATTTCCGGCATGGGCTTGTAGTTGCTGCGAAGCGCATCAATGGTTGCTTCGATAATCGCCCGGACCTGCATTTCCAGAATCTCAGGATACGTGATGCACAAACGGCAGCCACGATGTCCGAGCATGGGGTTCGCCTCGTGAAGGGCGGTTACCCGCTGACGAACTTTCTCAGCGCTGATGCCCATTTGCTGCGCCATCTCCTTCTGCGACTTATCGTCGTTAGGGAGAAACTCATGGAGTGGCGGATCAATCAGACGTATGGTGACCGGAAGGCCCTTCATCGCCTTAAAGATCCCCATGAAATCATCGCGCTGGAAGGGCATCAGCACATCGAGTGCCTTCCTGCGGTCTTCGGTGTTATCCGCGAGGATCATCTCACGCATCGCCTTGATGCGCTCGCCCTCAAAGAACATATGTTCGGTACGGCAGAGGCCAATGCCCTCGGCCCCGAACTCGCGCGCACGCTGAGCATCGGCCGGGGTATCCGCATTGGTGCGGACGCCAATCTTGCGATACTTATCACTCCACTTCATTACCTGCGAAAAATCGCCGCCGAGCTTGGGTTCAACTGAAGGGATCGAACCGACGAAGACTTCCCCGGTACTGCCGTCGATGCTGATTACATCGCCGCGACCGTAGGTCTTGCCGCTCACGGTCATCTTGCCCTTCACGGGATCAATCTCGAGTTCGCCCGCGCCGACAACGCAACACTTACCCCAGCCGCACGCGACAACCGCGGCGTGGCTCGTGCGCCCACCGGTGCTCGTCAGAATGCCCGCAGCTTTGTGCATGCCTTCGACATCTTCGGGGCTGGTTTCGCGCCGAATCAGAATAACGGATTCGCCCTTTAACGCACGCTCCACGGCTTCACCCGCGGTGAATGCGAGCTTGCCCACGGCAGCACCCGGCGAAGCTGGAATGCCCCGAGTGATGACTTCGGCCTTCTTCTTCGCCGCGGGGTCAAAACTTGGCAACAAAAGCTGGGTCAGGTCGCCAGCCGGAATCCGCAGGATCGCTGTTTCTTCATCGATCAGCTTCTCACGAACCATTTCGCAGGCGATGCGGACCGAGGCGGTGCCAGTCCGTTTGCCGTTACGGGTCTGCAGCATGTAGAGCTTACCTTTTTCAATGGTAAACTCGATGTCCTGCATATCGCGATAGTGCTTTTCAAGCTTGACCTTGATGTCCAGAAGTTGCTTGTGAACTTCTTTGTTCCACTTGGGCATCTGATCGACCTGCTGCGGGGTGCGGATTCCCGCCACTACGTCTTCGCCCTGCGCGTTAATTAGGAACTCACCATAAAAGGTGTTCTCTCCGGTCGCAGGATTGCGCGTGAACGCAACGCCGGTACCTGAATCTTCACCCATGTTGCCGTAAGCCATCGACTGGATGTTGACGGCGGTTCCGTTCAGACCCGTGATGCCTTGAATGCGGCGGTAAGAGACAGCGCGGTCGCCGTTCCAGCTCTTGAAGACTGCCTCGATCGCCAGTTCCAACTGCTTAAACGGATTCTGCGGGAAGACTTCGCCGACGTACCGCTGGTAAGTCGCTTTGTAGATATCGCAGAGTTCGATCATGCCCTGCTCGGGCACATCGGTATCAAGCTTGGCGTTATACTTTTTCTTGATCTTGTTAAACTCTTGCTCGAAGTGATGATGGTCGACTCCCATCACCACATCTCCGAACATGTTGATCAAGCGGCGATAGGCATCGTACGCAAAACGAGGATTCTTGGTGCTCTTGGCTAAACCCTCGACGGACTGATCCGTCAGGCCCAAGTTCAAGATCGTGTCCATCATGCCTGGCATGCTTACCGCAGCCCCCGAGCGTACGGAAACCAATAAAGGCATTCCGGTGTCACCGAACTTTTTGCCGGTTTCACGTTCCAGGAACGAAATGTTCTTGTGAACTTCGTTCATGAGGCCGTGGGGCAGGCGCTGGCCATTTTTATAATAAAGGGCGCAGGTATCAGTCGTGATCGTGAAACCGGGCGGGACGGGCAGCCCGATGCTCGTCATGTCGGCCAAGTTGGCACCCTTGCCACCCAGGAGAACCTTCATTTCCAGAGTGCCTTCGGTCTGCGCACCACCGAAAAAATATACCATTTTACCGGGCTTGGCCCGCATCTTTGGGTCAACCCCTGATGCAGCCTTCGCGGCTGGCTTGCTCCCCTTAACTCCCTTTGCCGCAGCGCTTGCAAACGCTGCGGGTGTACGTGCGGTCATCTTTGACATAGTTCCCTTTTGGCCTTTCTATCAACCAACGTTGCACCGGCTGCATGCCGGAAATGTTTACCCTGTTCCACGCCGGGACGCAGCTAAGCGGACCCGGACCCGTTTCACCGACTACCACGACCAATTCCTACCACCAACTCCTGCGACCAACTACCGCAAGCAACAGCCCATGCCATACCGGCGACTCGAATACAAACCCTGTCGTACCGGGCGAACGCTCCATAGATTTCGACGCTAGTCCGCTTCAAAATCAGAGGATCATCATTTGCCGTCCCGGCACCCTGACCCGCTGGCAACGCCACGAAGGCTCCCTTGCTCACGTGGGTATTCGTAAAATGGACGGTACCTTACCTCTCTCTTACACCCGCCGCGTCGGCAGAGTTCAGATTGGCGCCTGATATTTTAGGTACGACTTTGGCGCGGGGCGAGCGGCGAGGGCAGTTTCGGGGGCCTACCTTGCAAAGTTTTGCGATAAGCCCGCGAGGAAAGTGAGCGAGCCTCGCCTCCAAGCCCCTAGCCCGGCGGTTAGCCCTTTGAACTAGGGCTTTCCCGAGTTGCTCCGAACAACTCACCGCGATCTCGCCTCTCCAGCACTTCGACTGCCAGCTCGACCTCTTGTTGACCCGCCCTAGGGCAGGCGCATCACCGGATAGGCACCGTAAATCGCACGATCAGCCTCAATAGTGGGCCGGAGGGCGTCATCAAGAAATCCCCACGCGGCGAGCCCGTCCTCGCAGGCGGGCTCCAGCAGATACACCGCCAAGTTACCAAGCGGCTGCGCCGTTTCAACCACAGTTGCCCCTGCCGGTATCAGCTCGCGGCCAGCAGCACCTATCTCGGCCGCAACCGCCACCAACACTCGGCCTTGAAACACCCGCGACGCGGCCTTAGCCGAAGTCACTGTATATTTTTCGACCAGCATCTCCTCGCTCTTGATAAGCGTGCGAGTGCGCAGGCCATGCAGCCCCAACCTCTCCAACGCCGCGGCTGGAAAACGGTCGGTCAGCACGTAGCCCTTGGGTCGGGGCACGCTTAACTTGGCCTCGAAGCGGTCAAAGTGCGTCACCAGGTACTCCGCGGTCTCCGCTGTCGGTATGCTCCGGCCCTTGTGGGGTCGCTCGACAAAACCTTTGATTACTATCTTTTCAGGCCCCGCGGCGAGCTGGGTGCGGATCGTAACTGGATCACCCCCTTGCTTGCCCGCTTGCGTTGTCGTCTGATCGCACAACGCAAGCAACGTGCGGACCTGCTCTCGCCGGCCATCGAGCTCGTCAAGGCACGCCTGCACAAATAACACCTGTGCCCTCACACGGTCCTCGTACGGAGCATAACTGTAACTCTCCGTAAGGATCGAGAGTCGCGAGCGCAGCCCAACATAAGTGGTCGCGTACCTCGCCTCGGCAGGGAACGACTCCCACCGCGTGTGCGGGCGCTCGCCACCGGCGTGCCCAGTTCCGGAAAACTCCTCCTCGAAGTTCCCGTAAAAGAAAGCATCCCACCCACGGGCCGCCCCGCTTAAAGCAAACCGAACGCCCACCGAGGGCAGAAACGATTCGCGAGAATACTCGATCAGCGGCGCGCTCCCGGCGGGCGCCTTGGGGCCCGCATACGTCATAATATAACGATGAAAACTCCCATCGGTTGTGTGCGTGTCGATAAACACGTGCGGATCATAACTGTTAATCGCACGGACCAGAGCCCTCGTCTCGGGCGCATCTAGCTTAATAAAATCTCGGTTCAGGTCCAGCCCCGCGCCGTTTGCACGTTGCCCCTGCCCCTCCGCCGGACCATCCTGCCCCGGCCGATTATCTTTCGCAAAGCGTTCATTTCCATCCGCATTGTAAATGGGTGCTATCAGCAGCACCATCCGCTTCAGCAAGGGCGAAGGCTCCATAGCCATTTCGCGCGCGAGCATAAGCAGCGCCTCTTTCCCATCGACCTCGCCTGCATGGATGTTACCGATAGCCATCACCACCAGCAGGCCCGGTTCCGCCGCGACCCTCGCTCGCAATGCCCCCGCCGGATCATCTCCCGCAAGCGGTGGATTACTCATAATTAAAAGCGGAAGCTCACGCCCTTCGCCACTCACCCCCAGGCTCGCCCGCCGCACCAGC
>Ga0105044_10001833_pt1 | contig 28773 bp, 23 predicted proteins | sample MAT01_FD_78092 | JGI IMG/M metagenome (GOLD analysis project Ga0105044, IMG submission 78092) | Freshwater microbial communities from Lake Fryxell liftoff mats and glacier meltwater in Antarctica - MAT-01 | ecosystem: Environmental > Aquatic > Freshwater > Ice > Liftoff microbial mat | place... | reverse complement strand
TCCAGACTGCGATATTGGATCGCCTCTGCAATATGTTCTTCGCGGATATGCTCACTGCCGGCAAGGTCGGCAATGGTGCGGGCGACCTTGAGAATCCGGTTGTAGGTACGGGCCGAGAAACCGAGCCTGTCGGTAACCAGTTCCAGCATCCGGCTCCCGGCCGCATCCAGTTCACAATGTTTCTTGATAAAACGGGGAGTCATCTGGGCATTGCAATGAATTTTGGTTCCCTTGTAACGTTGCAGCTGAATTGCGCGGGATTTTTCAACACGTCTGGCAATCTCGCTGGAACTTTCTGTTTCGTTGCGGTCTGCCAGATCACGATACTTTACAGCTGGAACCTCGATATGAATGTCGATTCGGTCCAGCAGAGGACCGGAAATACGTGAACGGTATCGATGAATACCGATTGGCGTACAGGAACAGACGTGAATCGGGTCGGAAAGATATCCGCAGGGACAAGGATTCATGGCTGCAACAAGCATGACCCGTGACGGATAAGTCAGGGAAACAAGTGACCGGGAGATGGTAACACGGCCGTCTTCCAGCGGCTGTCGCAAAACCTCCAGTACGTTTTTCTTGAATTCCGGCAGTTCGTCCAGAAAAAGGACACCGTTATGAGCCAGTGAAACCTCTCCCGGCTTTGGTGTTGTTCCGCCACCGATCAGACCAACATCGGAAATGGTATGATGAGGGCTGCGGAAAGGCCTGGCGGCCAGCAAGGAGCGATCACGGTCCAGCATGCCGCTGACGCTGAAGATTTTGGTGGTTTCAATAGCTTCGTCAAAAGACATCTGTGGCAGGATTGTTGGAATACGGCGGGCCAGCATGGTTTTACCGGAACCGGGCGGGCCGATCATTAGCATGTTATGACCGCCACTGGCCGCAACTTCCATGGCGCGCTTGGCATGTTCCTGGCCTTTTACCTCACTGAAATCCTCACCATATTCACAGGCATTGGAGAACAGCTCATCCAGGTCTACCCGGCAAGCGGCAATTGTTTCCCGCCCGGAAAGAAACTCCACCACCTGGGACAGGGTTGTGGCGCCAAGAACTTCAATACCATTAACAACCGCCGCTTCTGAGGCATTCTCCAGCGGCAGAATGATACCGGTCAAACCGGCCCGTTTGGCAGCAACCGCCATGGGCAGAGCGCCCCGTATGGACTTGAGACTGCCATCCAGCGAAAGTTCACCCAGCAGGATGTAGTTTTGAAGCAGAGTTGGCTTGACCACACCGGTAGCGGCGAGAATGCCGATGGAAATCGGCAGATCAAAACCAGTACCTTCTTTTTTGATATCAGCAGGGGCCAGGTTGGCTGTGATTCTACGGGCCGGAAAATCATAACCGGAGTTCTTCAGGGCAGCCCTGACCCGGTCCTTGCTTTCCTTGACCGCGCCGTCAGGCAGACCGACAGTTGCAAAGGTGGGCAGACCGGGAGCCAGGTCTACCTCCACATCAACCACCATGGCATCAATACCGATCAGAGCACTACTAAGTACTTTTGCGAGCATCTTCAACCCCTTTAGTTCATAGAGTTCATGAGGTTATTGTGAGTCAACTCTTCAACTCAAGAAACTCCACGAACTCCATAAACTCTATGGCTTCAACAGAATAAACCCCATCTGCCTACCCGTCTCCCCATTATCCCTGCGATAGGAGAAAAAGCTTTCCTTTACACAGCAGACACAAACGTCTGAAACCTGGATGGCACTGTCATTTATTCCTGCCTGAAGCAACAGCTGCTTATTGGCCGAAGACATATCCAGCTTCCATTTACCTTCAGCACTCGGCTCGGCAATGCTTTCCCAAGCCACATGGCACTGGCTGAAAGCCTGCTTGACCGGCCCGTCCACCTCATAACAGCATTTACCGATACAAGGTCCGATAGCTACCTGGATATCTTCCGGTTTACAGTTAAACTGAGTCTTCATACCAGCAACCGTTTTTGAGACCAGACCGGTTGCAGTTCCCTGCCAACCGGCATGCACAGCGGCAATAACCCTCTTTACCGGGTCAAGCAACAGAACCGGGACACAGTCGGCAACACAGACACCGATCATCACTCCGACCTGGTTGGTAATGATCGCATCGCTTTCAACACCAAGAAAATGACTGTAATCCTCATTCGCCTCATCAATCACCAGAATATCGGTGCCATGCACCTGGCGAACTGTGACCAGTACTTCCTGTGGCAGATCAAAGGCACGTGTCAGCAAACTGCGATTACCTTCCACACTGTGGTGCTGATCAAGTGTATTAGTGCCAAGATTAAGCGAGTTGTATGGTGGGCGGGAAACACCTTCATGGCGACTGGTAAAACCCTGAACTGAACATTCTGAACCACTGAATTTCGCATTTATATAGTGGATACGACCTACACGCTTCATCTGCATATTTACTCCTTCTTAACTTGCTTTTTTTCAAGTTCCGAATGATGATCTCAAGTTAAATCGAGACCAGCAACATTTCGGGACAACTGTGTAATTAAAATTCTCTTTGCCTTCTGAAGTGCTTTACGCTTTAATACCTTTACGTCTATGCCACCACACGTAGCCGGCGATCAAAACAGTACTGGCAATCAACACCCAGATGATGGCCTGGTGAGCATACTGCATGATTAACTGCTGATTTTCGCCGATTACGTAACCGATACCGGCCAGCACACTGCACCAAATGCCTGCACCCAGCAAGGTGTAGAGCGAAAAACGCAGGTGATTCATTCCCGCCACTCCGGCCGGTATGGAAATCAGATGACGAATAACCGGCAGCAGTCTGCCGATAAATGTGGAAATTTCACCATGCTGTAGAAAGAACTTTTCAACCCGTTCAAACTTTTCAGGTGGTATCAGGACATATTTACCGTATTTGAGAATCAACGGGCGACCCAGATATTGTGAAGCAAAATAATTGGCATAAGCACCAACCAGGCTCCCGACTGTACCACACAAGATGGCAAGTCCCATGTTCATTTTGCCCTGATAGGCCAGATACCCGGCCGGCGGCATAACCAGCTCACTGGGAACCGGAATGATTGAACTCTCCATGGCCATCAACAAAAAAATACCAGGATAACCCATGGTGCCGATTGTATCCAGCAACCATTCTACGACAGCATGCATGTGCAACTCCATATAAAGTCAGATTTAAGCTGTAGAATATATACCTTATCTTGCCAGTTCCGGCAACAGAGTTAGATGACAGATTAAATATTTATAGTATTTGCCTTGAACGGATCCATGAATATGAACATTATTGAACGACTGAAAAATGAAGTTTTAACCGGTGACGGCGCCATCGGCACCATGCTGTATGCAAAAGGTGTCAGCCTGGACAGCAACTTTGAACACCTCAACCTGGTTCGCCCCAAACTGGTGCTGGAGCTGGTCCGGGATTACATTGCCGCAGGCGCACAGCTGATTGAAACCAACACCTTCGGCGCAAATAAAACCAAACTGGCTGCAATCGGGTTGGGTCACAAGGTTACGGAAATCAACCGTGCCGGAGTCCGTCTGGCCCGCCAGGCAATCGATACACGTCAGGATCTGCTGATTGCCGGCTCGGTAGGCCCACTGGTCCGCATCAAGGGCGAGGAGGTAGAGCTTGGCAGCCAGGAGATGACCACCATCTTTCGTGAGCAGAGTCAGGCATTGGCAGCGGAGGGAATTGATCTGCTGCTGCTGGAAACATTCGCCTCTCTAACCCAACTTCTGGCTGCTGTTCAGGCGGCCATCGAAACCGGATTGCCGGTTTGCGCCTCCATGACTTTCACCGAAGGTGGCCGCAGTGGTGATGGCACCAGCGTGGAAACTTTCTGTGCGGCCATGGAAAAGGCCGGGGTTGACATTATCGGGGCCAATTGCGGAGCAGGACCACTGGAACTGTTAAAAGTGGTCAAACGCATGGCCGCCGTTACGACTAAACCGATTTCCGCTTATGCCAATAGCGGGTTTCCCGAATACTACGAAGGACGCTATATCTATCGCGCCACACCTGATTATTTTGCCAGCATGGCCGATGAAATGGCAAAGGCCGGGGCCTCGCTGATCGGTGGCTGCTGCGGCACCACACCGGAACACATCAGCGCTGTGGCAGACATCCTCAAAGCAAGAAAACCGGTCAAAGCAACATCTAACCCGATTATCACTGTTTCCGCAGAGATGGTGCAACAGCCACAGAAAGCCGTCTCTTTCCTGGATGCCTGGGGGAAACGCAAAGTCATTACAGTAGAACTGGACCCGCCCAAAGGAATGGATTGTTCCAAGATTATCGAAGGAAGTCGTCGTCTCAAGGAGGCCGGTGCCGATGCCATCAACCTGGCTGAAAATCCTCTGGCCCGACCACGCATGGGTAATATTGCCCTGGGCAACCTGATTCAGCGCGAAGTCGGCATTGAAGTAATCATCCATGTCACTGGCCGCGACCGCAACCTGATCGGCATGCAGTCAGACATGATGGGTGCCAGTCTGCTCGGTCTGCGCAATATCCTGGCAGTCACCGGCGACCCTGCCGCCATGGGAGACCACGCCAGTGCCAAGTCGGTTTTTGATCTGCATTCCTTTACCCTGATAAAACTGCTGGCCGATATGAACCAGGGTCTCAATGCCATCGGCAACCCCATCGGTAACGGCACCGGTTTTACCATCGGTGCCGCCTTTAATCCAAACACCAAAAACACCGCTGTCCAGGCTGACCGGCTGCGTAAAAAAATAGCCAACGGCGCTACCTTTGCCCAAACCCAGCCGATTTACGATCCGGCACTGTTTTTTGAATCACTTGAACTGACTCGAGACTGCTCCATACCTATTCTGCCCGGCATCATGCCGCTGGTCAGCCAGCGCAATGCAGAATATCTGCACAACGAAGTTCCAGGTATCACCGTGCCGGAAAACATTCGCAAACGAATGAAAGGATTGGAGAAAGAGGCCGGTGTACGTGAAGGACTGGCTATTTCCCGCGAATTTATTGACGCAACATTTGCTTCAGCCGGCGGATACTACCTGATTCCACCATTTGGTAAGCATGAGTTAGCCCTGAATTTGATTAATTACATTCATCAGTTGGAAAGGAATTAACAATGAATAAAGCACTGAAATACATATTTATACTGATCTGTTTTCTGATGACCGCTGCCTGTGCAACACCCAACCAATCCAGCATCCGTGAAGAGTTCGAGAAGAGTTACAAGGCCTACAACCGTATGCTGCGCTGGGATGAAGTGGCTGCCGCCGGTATGCTCTACATGGAGCCGGAGGGTCGGGATATTTATATCAAGGCGGCTGAAGACTTCAAAAAAAGGGCAGTGGCAATCACCGAATATCGCGTATTGACCGCAGAATGCTTGGCTGATAAGGGTACCGGCGAGGTGGTTACGGAGTTTGAATACTATATTATGCCATCCAACCGGATCAAAACTCTGACCTACAAGCAGGTCTGGGCCTATCGTGAAATTAACGAAAGCAAAAGCTGGAAAGTAAAGAGCGCTCTTCCCCGCTTCGAGTAAAAATTTGGACTCATTGAAAGAACAGATCAAAACTTTTTGCACTTACCTGGAAACGGAGCGCAATGTCTCGCCGCATACTCTCGTGGCCTATAGGTTCGACCTGGACCAGCTGACCCAATTTGTCAGCAGTGAAAAAGGCGAGCACAGCTCCGCCAATGATATTGACCATCTGCTGCTGAGGCGTTTTATTGCTCTGCTGAACAAGAGTGCAAAAAAGAGTTCCATCGGTAGAAAACTGGCCGCCATCAGAAGTTTTTTCAAGTATCTGTTCCGACATGGGGTCATCTCTAAAAACCCTGCCGAACTGATTTCCACCCCCAAGAAAGAAAACCGACTGCCGTTTCATCTGGATATTGACCAGGCAACTGCACTGATGGAAGCGCCATCGGAAGATGCAAAGCATGCTCTGCGTGACCGGGCTATTCTGGAAATGCTATACTCCTGCGGCTTACGCGTTTCCGAGTTGACCGGCCTGAACATTTCTGAAGTTGATCTGTCCGGCGGAATGGTAAGGGTCATGGGTAAAGGCGGCAAACAGCGGATCGTTCCGGTCGGCAGCCGAGCTATTGAGGCTATCCGTGAGTACCTGGAAGAACGGGATGAATTAACCGGCACCGGCACCCTGTTTCTGAACACCCGTGGTGACCGGATCAACCGGCGCAGCGTTACCCGCATCGTGGATATGCATGTATTACGCATCGCAGCTTTTAAACATATTTCCCCTCACATTCTGAGACATACATTTGCCACACATATGCTGGAAGGAGGAGCTGATTTGCGTGCCATCCAGGAGTTGCTTGGTCACGCTTCACTCTCAACCACTCAAAAATATACCCATGTGAGCATTGATAAGCTGATGGAAGTCTATGACAAAGCGCACCCGAAAGCGCATACTAAAAATTGAATCAATTTATCCCTTGCAATTATTCCCATTAAAGAACACTTGTACTCTACTATACCATCTTGTATAAAAAATACGCAGCCAGGCTGAACTGGCTCTAAAACTGGCTCGTTTGATTACAGTAAGGATCTAATACCAATTCCAGATCAGGGATGATATCAAGGCGGCGAGGACTGAGGCGACGAAGGCGTACACGTAGTACGTTGAGGAGCCGAAGACGAGCCAACGAAGATAGGGCCTTGATATGGAATTATCGTCAAGGAAATCATGTACACTTCCTACTTCGGTCTCAACGAAAAACCATTTACGCTGACACCGAATCCTCATTTTATTTTCCTCAGCAACAGCCATAACGAGGCGCTTGCGCACCTGCTTTACGGCATTGAAAATCATCACGGCTTTATAAAACTTACCGGCGAAGTCGGTACAGGAAAAACTACCCTGTTACGCACGCTGCTAAGTCAGCTGGATGAAATAAAGTATCGTACTGCACTGATTTTCAACCCCTGTATTTCCGGATCAGACCTTCTGCGAAGCATTCTCCACGAATATAACATCAAACCCGCCAGCACCGATGATGGCGATATGCTGAACGCGCTGAACCAGTTTTTACTGAATGAAAACGGCAATGGCCATACGGTGGTACTTGTTATTGACGAAGCCCAAAACCTCAAGCCGGAAGTACTTGAATATATCCGACTGATTTCCAACCTGGAAACCGAAAACGACAAACTGATCCAGATTATTCTGGCTGGTCAGCCTGAATTGAAGACACTGCTCAAAAAAAGTGAGCTCAGGCAGCTTAACCAGAGAATTGCAATTCGCTACAACCTGAAAACCATGACCCGTGAAGAGACAGCCTTCTACATCCGTCATCGCACCGACATAGCCAGCAAACATGGCGGTGAGATTTTTACCTCCGGTTCAATACTGCCCATACACCTTTTTACACACGGAAATCCTCGCTTGATCAACATACTTTGCGATCGCGCTCTACTGATCGCTTATACAAATGAGCAGCGGGTCATTTCCACGGCCACTATACTTAAAGCCATCTGGGAGCTAAAGGGCCTCCCGGTAAATACAAAGGAATCTCATACTGCTGAAAGCAAAACTATCGCCCCAACAGTTAAAAACGAAGTAAAAGCGGCTCCGCCAGAACCAGCCATACAAGCAGAACCGCCAGATGACCAGGAGACGGAAGAGATCATCGACCTGGAAGAGATTGAACAGGAAGAAACAGCGTCAGAACAGGATTATGAGAATCTCTTTGACCTGGGCACTGAGCTCATGCAGGAAATCGGTAGCAACAACCCCGCATACTCAACCGGTGAACTTGTTCGCGAACTGGCTATTTTTGACAGTATGACCGATGAACTTAACAATCCGGCACTGTCAGGAGGAGTGCTGCTACTTGTACTCCGTTTTGCATCCGAATTCATGAATAGGGCGGTAATCTTCATAATTAATGACCAGACCATTTCCGGAATAGGTCAATTCAGTATTGACGGCGGTGACGATGTTGTCCGCTCAATTGATTGTACACTCGATCAACAGTCAATTTTCAGTACACCATTATGGGCTGGACACTCTATGGTCCTTGCACCGGACAATACACCAGCCAATCAGGCAATTTTTAAAAAACTTGGTGGAGAAATCCCTACCAGAGTATTCGTCGGACCAATCGTCTGCAATAATCAGGTAATCGGTTTTCTCTATGGCGACAACCTGCCCGATAACAAGCCGATCAAAAACACTGAAGCCCTGGAAACATTTTTGTCAAAAGCCGCAGAAACAATAAAAAATCAACTGTTTGAACGGATCAACAAACAAACAAAGTCAGGTATGGTATGAGTTCAATCCTGAAAGCACTAAAAAAGGCCGAGCAAAACAAAAAATCAAACCAGAATGGGACTACCAGCAACAACACCATCCTGAGATATCCTGAACACAAAAATTCATTTTTTAAAAGCGCCACGCCGGTCATTCTGGTTTCCGTTATCTGCACCACTATAACCTATATTGTACTGGCATATGTCTATAAACCTGAAACCCAAAATGTGCCGATTGCAACTGTGCCGACAAATCAGCCTGCCATTGCTGTAGCACCGTTTAAAGCTATCACATCAGCTGTAACACCATTCAAAAACAACACTAGCGCAATCACTTCTGCCAGAAAAACGGTTCAGCAACCGATTTCTTCACTGAAACCTCCGGTCAAAGTTAAAAACGCTCCAGTTTCAGCTGCTGAATACAGCAAACGCAAATTTGTAGATGACGGCATAAAAAAACCGGTTATCAAAAAAAATGTAACTGTAATGCCTGCAGAATCTCTCAAGGTAAACGGTATTGCACTTTCTGACGGAGAGACACGTCAGGCGGTTGTCAATGGAATAACTGTTTCAAAGGGCTCATATGTTGGTGGAGCAAAGGTGGAGGACATACTTCAAAACCGTGTCAGATTCAGCAGAGGCGGGATCAAGTTCGATGTAATAGTCGGCGACAGCGGCCCTTGATTTACTAATTTTTAACAGGTCCGACAAAAACACAAAAAAACCCCGCCGGTATGCCGACGGGGTTTTCTATTTCTACTGTATAAAAACCAAAACTATTCGCAGAGATCTACATTGATATCCCAGTTTTTAATCTGCATTGTGCCGTTCTTGGCCAGGTTAAGCTGCATTTTGAAGACGCGATCCCAAAGCTGAGGCTCGTGACCAACCTTGCGGGCAATACAATCCTTGGTAGCCATTTCCAGGTACTCCATCAAGAGTGGCTTGTAAATTGGGTGTGCACACTTCTCGATAACAACCTTGGCGCGATCTTTAGGAGCAAGACCACGCATATCGGCCAGGCCCTGCTCGGTTACAACCACATCAAGGTCGTGCTCGGTGTGGTCAATGTGCTGGCAGTGCGGAACTACACAAGAGATACCCATCGGATCAGTCTTGGATGGACGGGTTGAAGGAGTGTGCATGATTTTTAGCTTGCCGTTACGCAGGAAGTCGCCGGAACCACCCAGACCGTTGATCATACGGGTACCGTTGACCAGAGTCGAGTTGGCATGTCCGTAGATATCTATTTCCAGCGGGGTATTCATGGCAATAACACCAAGACGACGAATCGGCTCAGGATTGTTCGAGATCGAAAGCGGACGGAGAACAATTTTATCGGCATAGAAATCCCTGTTTGCAAGGAAGCGCGGGAAACCAGCGGTTTCTGACAGAGAGAGCGAACAGGAGGAAGCTGAGTCAAGACGACCGGAGTCAAACAGGTCGAGCATGCCGTCCTGCAGAACCTCTGTAAAAACACTCAGGTTGAAGAAAGGTCCGCTGGCAAGACCGCCTACGACTGCATTCGCAATGGAACCAACGCCGGACTGCAGTGGCAGGAGATTCTTTGGCAAACGGCCTTCTTTTACTTCGTGGCCAAGGAATTCCATGATATGTGCTGCAATGGCGATGGAGGAATCGTCGGATTCTGCAAAAGCACGCCCTTTATCAGTGTGCTTTGATTCTACGATAGCGACGATTTTACTTGGATCGCAAGGCACGTAAGTGGTACCGATCCTGGAGCCTGCTGATGTGATATTTAGAACTTCGCGGTTTGGCGGAGCCTGCTGACAGACGATGTCATGCATACCTTCAAAAGACGGCATGGCTGTGTTTACTTCGATGATGATCCTGTCACAAACCATCAAAAGTTCAGGGATAACTCCGCAGGAAGCGGTAGGAACCAGGCCGCCGTCTTCGGTGATGGCAGAAACTTCAATAATGGCATAATCAAGTTTACCGGTCGGTGTGTCCTTGGTATAGAAACCGTAACCAAGGTCCTGGGCAAACACAGAAAGATGTTTGTCACCCATGCGGATACGACCTTCATTGATACCGGCAGCGATGTCTTTGCCGGTCTGATAAGGCCAGCGACGGTCGATCATATCATTTTTTGCCCAGCGGTTTTCTGTTTCAGCACCGACTGACGCCCCGATGAAGAGGTTGAATTTGAGTTTGCCCTGCAGGTTGTTTTTTTCAACATGCTCGGCCAAGGCGATAGGTATTGCCTTGGGATAACCGGCGGGGGTAAACCCGGACCAACCGAGGTTCATGCCGTTTTTGAAAAGGTCAATAGTCTGCTCAACAGGTACGACCTTGCTCAACAGTGACTTACAACGAATGCGATCTTGCAGAGTTCCGTAAGACATTTTTACTACCTCCTGTTTTTTTGTTACCAAATTAGATAACCTGCATTATACAACAAACTCCACCTGTTTCCAGTGGCCGCTAAACATTCAACAATAAATCAACTTTCGTAGTCAACCGCCGCAATCGAGGAGCAGAGTGACTTCATCAGCGGGATAACTTCTCCAGCGTGATACGGGTGAATCTGGTAAGCCTTAAGGTCATCCATTGAGTCGAATTTTGTTACCAGGGCAACATCGAAAGAGCGCTCTGAGCGAACAACATCAATACCGGCTTCAAGGTGACGCAGTTCTGAAATTTTACCCTGCATGCTGAGCAGTTTGCTATGAACCGCTGAGACATTTTCGCTGCTTGGATCGGTCAGTTTGAAAAATACGATGTGTGTAATCATGGCAGTCACTCCGCTAAAAGTCATTAAAAGTCTTCCGCACTTTATGACATACATTCCGTTGGGGTGTCAAGTTGTTACTGCCCTGAAATGGCTAAAAATCAGGCTGTTAACTTGTTTTCATAAATTCTGACAATATAGTTACAGACATAAACTATCAGACTTATTTAATCCTGTACCAAGAAGTTTCCGGATAAAAGGAGGTGCATCATGCAGGAGCAGATTCTAATCCCGTCCATAGAAAAAACTCGGATCATTACTGGAAATCAATCGTCGTATGTCATTAGATTCAGAGCCGAGAAAACGTGAGACAAAACCCAAACCAACAATCAGCATTTCACGAAAATTCGGCTTTGAAGCTTGTCCAATTGCCGAGCGCCTGCAAGAATTGATGGAGAAAAAAACCGGGGAATTAGATACGGGTATTTAGCCAAGATATGACGTTTTATTTTTCCCAGCGTTTGTAGAGGTGATTATCAATTCCGACCTGGTCCAGCACTTTGCCGACCACAAAGTCAACCATATCCCCTACTGATCGGGGTTTGTGGTAAAAAGCCGGCATAGCAGGGATCAGGCAGGCACCTGCTCGCGTCAACCGGAGCATGTTCTCCAGATGGATTTCACTGAGTGGTGTTTCACGGGGCACCAGCAATAACTGACGGCGTTCCTTCAGCATCACATCGGCACTTCGCTCAATCAGATTGCCGGAAACACCGGCCGCAATACGGGCCAGAGTACCCATACTGCACGGGGCAACAATCATCACATCCGGTGCAGCCGAGCCGCTGGCTGAACAGACAAACAGATCATCCGGGGCAACAACCCGTATATCAGCATCAACCGCCAGGTATTGGCGCAACTTTTTGGCCGACTCCGCAGGAACGCCACCAAGATCAAGCCCGGTTTCTTCCCGGCAGACCATCAGACCACTGGCAGTAGCACAAAAGGTCAACCGGCAACCGCTGCGACACAGCTCTTCAGCAAGGCGCAATCCGTAAATGGAGCCGGAAGCTCCACTCAAGGCGAGAAAAACATTTAGTGGTTTCATATTTGCCCCAAGAATACTTCCGCAGCAGTGCTCATCAAAATAACGATACTGATATAACCGTTCATATTGAAAAAAGCCGCATCAAGCTTTTGCAGATCGCCATCCCTCAACAGCCAGTGTTCATAGAGCAGCATACCGGATGTCACCACAATACCAATCATGAAAAACGCCCCGAGCTTCATGGTCACAAAAAGCCCAAGCAGCAGGGCAATCATCACCAAATGAAACATGCGGGCCGTCCAGAGTGAACCATCCACCCCCATCAGAACAGGAATAGAGTGCAGTCCGGCCTTGCGGTCAAAGTCCAGATCCTGCAGTGCATATAGAATGTCAAAACCGGCCACCCAGAACAGAACTGCAGCACCGAGAATAAAGGCAGGAGCATCCAGGGTGCCGCGAATAGCAACCCAGGCTCCGATGGGCGCTACAGCCAGACAGATACCAAGCACCACATGGGCCAGCGACGTGAATCGCTTGCAGTAGGAATAGAGTACCAGGAAAAAGATCGCCAACGGAGAGAGCAGCAGACACAGCCGGTTCAACTGAGCGGCTGATACAAGCAACAGGGCCAATGATCCGGCTATGAATGCGATGGTAACACCTTTGCTAATCAATCCGGCCGGGATCGCCCTGCCGGCCGTACGCGGATTGCGGGCATCAATCTCGGCATCGATCAAACGGTTCAGCGCCATGGCAGCGGTGCGGGCGCCGACCATGGCCATAACAATCCAGATCAGCTGTGCAATGGTCGGCAAGCCTCTGGCAGCCAGCAGGGCACCGGCCAGGGCGAACGGCAAAGCAAATATCGTATGGGAGAACTTGATCATCTCCATAAAAATGGCGATTTTTCTGAACAAACTAATGTTTTCTGTCATAACACTCACTCGATACCATATTCTTTCCAGCGCAAATCCATACGCTGCAGTATTTCATCATCAACAGACACTCTTCGTCTTAGATCATGGGCACCGGTGGCATCAATAGCCAGGCGCTGACCGGTCTGATCATAAAACAGATCACGACCGAATTCCGTAAGATTTATACTACTCCAAGCGACTCGGCTCAGGTCGGAAACATCCTGACAAGCATCAACAAATATCAATAGACGCGCCGAACAAAACCATTGCATGCTCCAGAGGTGTTCCGCTGTTTCCCTTACGATGTCGGGGTTCGGGTTATCAAGCGAAATGACTGCACTCTGGTGAAAGATCCATTCCAAAGGAAAGCTGATCCCATGCACGTTCGGAATCAAGCTTCTCAAAAAAGCAAGTAGCACCGCTTCCCAGGCTTTAGCCATCCAGCAGTCTTCCATGGGTGGCGGCCCGACAACAGTAGCCGGCACAATCGCCCCGGGCCGGTGATATATGGCAGTTATCCGCAACAGCGCAGCAAGTCCAGCCGGTGAATAAGCACCGGTATGATTGCCGAATGCCCCTTCAATCACCGTTTCAGCCGGATCAATATAGCCTTCCAGAACCAGCTCGGAACCGGTCGGCACCTGCAAAGGCACAGTGCTGCAGGCAGACATTTCCAGCCTCCTGTCGCGCAAAAAGCCGGCAAAGGTCATCTCGTCCAAACTGCCCGGCAACGGAAACATGGCACTGAACGTTATGGCAGGATCTCCACCAAGTGTGATTGCCACCGGCATCCGTTTCCCCAGCTGTCTGTACATCAGCAGATGGGCGGCACCCCCGCTTCCAGTTTTCCAGCGAATAGCCAACTGGTCCGGGCCGCGCAGCTGACAGCGGTACATGCCGCAATTGGGGCTGGAGCCGTCCGGGCTGGCAGTAAAGACCAACGGCAGGGTTATGTAGCGTGGAAAGCCATCTGCACTGCCGTCGCCTGGCCAGGTTTGCAGAAAAGGTAGTTTTGTCAAATCAGGCGGAACCATTTCCACAAGACCAGAATCAACATGGATTGAAGCCAGCGGGGCAAAGCCTGAGAACCCGGGCTGTCCGGCAATCTGCCGCTCAAGGCCAACAAGACTTAGCCCAGGGATCAACTCAAGAAGAGCACTGATCCTTTCAGTCAACTGTTGGAGGTTCTCCACACCCAAAGCCAGACAAACCCGCCGGATAGAGCCGAAAAGATTGGTGGCAACCACAAAATCACTACCAACAGGTTTTTCAAACAGCAATGCTTTCCCACCGCCTGACTGTTTGCAGACCCGGTCGGTGATGGCAGCAATCTCCTGAACCGGGTCTACTTCAGCTTTTATGCGGACAACCTCGCCCCTCTCTTCCAAAAGAGAGATATATTGTTGGAGGTTACTATTTGAAGCGCCCATATCTGGTCCATTAGCATAGTAAACTTTTTTTTGCATACCGTTTATAGCTGGAGTGTAACATGTGCGTCAACAGTCTATATATGCAAATATAAAGTAGCATTTTAAATTTGCAGTTAAACTTTTCGCAACCTCTCCTTCAAAACCCCCTCCGCCGACCTGATTCCGCTGGCCCAGGCGCCGGTTATGCCGCGCGAAGTCCCGGCGCCGTCACCAATCATGTAAAGGTAGTTGCTGACACGGAAATGGGCATCGATAAAGGTCGGCTTATTGGCGTACATCTTTATCTCCGGATAGTACATGATCGTACTGGGATGCAGGACACCGGGCACTATGGTATCCAGCTTCTTTAAGGCTGCCCAGATATGCCTCATGATCTTGGCCGGCACTGCCAGCCCCAGATCTCCAGCAGTCACATTGCAGGTAGGGCGAAACGAATAAAGATCATCGTTGAATGTTTCGGCCGAGGACCGTTTACCCATACGAAAATCACCCACTCGCTGCATGAGCGGTTTCCCGCCGCCAATCTCATTTGCCAGTCGACCAAGGAAAACAGCCATCTGCTGACCACTACGAACAGGTGCCTTCAATCCAATCGTCTTGAGCATGGCAAAATTTACCAGATCGTTGCCGCTTTTTTCCGCGGACAGTGCAAAACCGTTAACCAGGTTAAAATCCTCGTAGCGTTCCTGCACCACTCTGGCATGACCGGAATTGGTACAGAAAGTTCGTACCCTTTCGGGAAAATAGAACTTGGGGTCGTAATAGTCTTTGACAATCGCGTAGTTTTCCAGCCTGGTTTCAACTCGGATGCCAATATCAACGATATTATCGATGTAGGCGATGCCAAGCTGTTCCATGATCCGTTGCAGAAAACCGAAGCCCTTTCTGCCCGGTGCAATTATCACAGAACCGGCCTTAAAAATTTCCATACCGTCTACGGTAATTTCCGCTCCGTCCTTCCCTTCCTGCACATCAGTCACTTCACTTTTCAGCAGGACACGCACTCCTCGAGCAATAAGTTCATCCATCAGCCTTCTGATCAGCAGCTTGCTGCGATCAGTCCCCACGTGGGCTTGGCGTATGTCATAGAGAGTTGCCCCGACCCTGGCGGCACGCCTGTGATAGGTATCCAGGTTCCTTCGCTCTTTGAACTCCGGCTGCAGTTTTTTCTCCACCAGCGGCAGTAGTCTTTCTGCCTCTTCTCTGGACCAGTATTCTTCCGCAAACCCAATCGGAAAGGTATAGTTCTGTTTGCAATCGTTCAACAGACCGCCGGAACAGATCACTTCTTTGTCAATCATCAGTATGGAGAGAGACGGAAGGGTATCGGTCAACTGAAATGCCGCACCCAGCGCAGCCGGGCCGGTGCCGATAATAATGACATCATACTGTTCTGTTTGCATGTTCACCCCACCAGTTGATTCAACTTCAAAACTGAGCCGCTTGCTACTGAAACCGCACGGCAAAATCAATCACGCACATCGCCTCAAAATCCGGATGTGATCCACAGGCGACACAGCGACACTGAAAGTACTACTGAAATGGTTTTTCCGATGCCCACGACCAGATACACCGTCATTAAGATTGCGATTCAACAAGGATATACGTACTATACACTGTAAATTCAGCTTAAGAGTACCCCATGGCACTATTTGAACGTATTTTTGAAATTATTCTGCCCGTATTCCTGCTTGTAGCATTCGGATACTGTTATGCACGCCTGCGTGGAAAGCAGGCCATCTCCGATACGGCATCAGTAAACCGGATAAACATGGAAGTCCTATGTCCGTTACTGATTTTTACCGCCTTGGCCGCCCGGGATTTCGAAATCACTAACAACTTGTCGCTGATACTTGCCGGAATACTAATTTCACTCGGCTCTGCTTTATTGGCTTGGCCGGTCTCCAGAACGCTCGGCTATGATACCCGTACCTTTGTACCGCCGATGATGTTCAATAATTGCGGCAACATGGGTCTGCCGCTCTCCGTACTGGCTTTCGGATCATCAGCACTCCCTTCGGCCGTGGCACTGTTCATGGCCTGCACCCTGATCTATTTTTCAGTCGGTATCAAAATACTGGAAGCTGGCCGGGACAACTCTAAAGTATCCTTTTTTAAATTTCTATTCAGTCCCATAATGATTGCCATGATAGCCGGGATTATCTTTTCTGCTGTACGACTATCACTCCCCGCAGCACTGTTTTCTGCACTCAAACTGCTGGGAGAAACCAGTATACCGATCATGCTGTTTGCACTGGGTGTACGCATGATTGACGTCAGCTTCAAGTGTTGGCGCATAGGCATGGTGGGCGCAATAATCTGCCCGCTGTCAGGACTTATTATTGCCCGCCTGCTGGACGGATTACTGCCACTAGATGCAACCCAGACCGGACAGATGTACCTGTTTGCTTCCTTACCGCCGGCAGTGCTCTGTTTCATGTTTTCAGAACAGTATGATCAGGAGCCGGAAAAGGTAGCTGCCATCGTGCTGCTGGGGAATCTCTCGGCCGTTGTCTTCGTACCGATCGGGCTCTGGCTTGGCATGCAATAACAAAAGGCCGTTACCCGTACTACCGGGCAAACGGCCTTAAAATCTGCTATCTTGTCCTGGCTAACAATCTACTCAAACCGATTCCGATAATACTCGGCACCACGTCGCCTCCGGATAGCTTCTTTGTAAAGCGCCTCATATTTAACCGCAGCATCATCCCAGGTAAACCGTTTCTGCATGCCATTTTTACGCAATGCAGCCAGTCCTTTTGGGTTGTTGAAGTACGTATATACGGCCCAGCCGATCGTGTCATAAAGTGCACCGGCACTCAAATTGTAAAACTTGAAACCGTCACCGCTGAGCATTTCCTCGTCGAAATTCTCCACGCTATCTTCCAACCCTCCGGTGGCACGCACAATCGGCGGTGTGCCGTAAGCCAGGCTGTACATCTGATTCAGGCCGCAAGGCTCAAATGCGGACGGCATGACAAAAAAATCCGCACCGGCCTCAACCTTGTGCGCCAAGGCATTGTCATAGCCGATAAAGCACTTGAACTTATCTGGATACTGCGCGGCAATATCGCCAAAGTAAAAATGCGCCCATGGCTCCCCATTGCCGACCATTACAAATTGTACATCCATTTTCAGAATTTTATGGATCGCTTCGGCCAGGATGTCCGTACCTTTCTGTTTTACCATGCGTGAAACCACTCCGAACAGAGGAACATCGGCACGCTGCGGCAATCCCATAGCTGCCTGAAGATCTTTTTTGCAGGCCGCCTTCCCTTTTTTAACTGTTTTCACGGTGTACTTGCTGGCAATAAAAGGGTCTGCTTCCGGACTCCACTCTTCATAATCTACACCGTTCAAAATGCCGGTCAGGTCTACTTTTCTATCCTGAACCACACCTTCCAGCCCCCAGCCATATTCTGCGGTCTGGATTTCTGCGGCATATCCTTCGCTGACTGTATTCAACAGAGTGGCGTGATAGAGCCCCCCCTTGAGCAGGTTAACCTGATCATCCTTTTCCAGCTCCAGATAGTTAAAATGCTTCCAGCCGATGCCCAGCACCTCCATCAGTCCCGGATAAAAATTGCCCTGGTGCTGCATGTTATGAATAGTCAAAAGCGAAGCTGCATCTCCCACGTATCGGTCATGCAGATACGATGTATTCAGCAGTACCGGGATTGCGCCGGTATGCCAGTCATGGGCATGCACCACATCCGGCGTAAAATTCAGCATCTTGCAGAGTTCAAGCGACGCCTTGGAAAGAAATACAAAACGGTTGTCATTATCCATGTAACCTTCGCCGTCCTGCTGGTACAGACCGGCACGACCATAATACCCATCATGCTCCAGAAAGTAGACCGGTACATCGCTGTGAGGCAGTCGACCTTCGTAAACACCGCAATACTGGTTGCCAATAATACCCATGGGAACCACCAGCGTTCCAGGCAGCAACTTAAGATCGAATTTTTGCCGATCAACAGAATAATAGCGAGGGATGACGACTCTGGCGTCATGCCCCATGCGGGCCATGTATTTCGGCAAGGCACCGACAATATCTCCCAGCCCACCCTCTTTGGCAAAAGGGGTGGCCTCGGAAGCGGCGAACAATATGGACAATGGTTTGGCAGATTTCACTTGAACTCCGTTATAACCTAAAACTCCCCGCCAGCATTGTGGTGGGGAGTTTTCAGAACTGTTTATTTCGGTACGCTTTCCCAGTCCGCCAGGAACTTCGCTATACCCGCATCAGTTAGCGGGTGTTTGGCCAGCTGCATCATGACCGAGAAAGGAATTGTTGCAATATCAGCACCGATCAACGCCGAGTTAAGAACGTGGATTGGATTTCGAATGCTGGCTACAATGATTTCACTTGTGTAACCATAATTATCAAAGATTGCCCGAATGTCTTCAATAATTCCCATTCCGTCCTGGGAGATATCGTCCAGACGACCGATAAAAGGAGAAACATAGGTTGCACCGGCCTTGGCAGCCAGTAATGCCTGCATCGGAGTGAAGATCAGTGTTACGTTAGTCTTGATCCCTTTTTCTGTCAGCACCTTGGTGGCCTTGAGGCCTTCCGGAGTCATGGGAACCTTGACAACAATATTTGCATGAATTTTAACCAGCTCCTCTGCTTCTTTAATCATTCCCGGAGCGTCGAGAGAGACAACTTCAGCAGAAATAGGACCATCAACGATGGAAACTATCTCCTCAATGACATCCTTAAACTTGCGGCCAGACTTGGCAATCAGCGATGGGTTAGTTGTAACTCCATCGACCAGACCGAGAGCATGTGCTTCACGGATTTCCTTTACATCAGCAGTATCGATAAAAAACTTCATAACTCCTCCATTTAACCTTTTTTATTTTCAAGTTTATCCTGAAATTTTTCCAGGCACTCTTTAGAACAAAAATAATATCTTTGACCTTCCAGTCTTCCGATAACGGCATCGTCTTCAGAAACAAAGACACCGCAGGTCGGGTCCTGATGGGTAATTGCCGCATTTTCCTTGTCCGTACTGATTTCAGGTTCATCATCTTTGCCCCTGATCAGTCGAACTACTATTCGATAACCTATATATGCCAACAATGCCCAGATCAGTAATCGGATCACTAGATATCCCTTATAAACGAACTACTGTTTCGTTTGACTTCAATGATTTCAGCAGTTGCCCAATACTCATTCCATTTTCCGGATGTTTCAAGTCCGGCGAAAGATCGCTTAACGGCTGCAGCACAAAACGTCGATTCAGCATCTGCGGGTGCGGCACAACCAATTCCGCAGAATTTATAATCTGGCTGCCATATAGCAGAATATCAAGGTCCATGCTGCGAGGTCCCCATTTTAAAGTGCGTTTGCGTTTAAAAACATTATCTTCAATACTTTGGAGAGCTTTAAGAAGGTCGTGGGGAGAAAGCCTCGTAGATAGCCGTAAAACGGCATTGTAGAAGTTGGGCTGATCAGTCATGCCCACCGGTGTGGTCTCATAAAATGGAGAAAGTCCAATCACCTTGGCATCAGGAATCTTGCCGATTTCGGCAACCGCTCGCAACAGGTAAAGTTCTCTGTCCCCCTGGTTGGAGCCAATAGCAATGTAGGCGTCATTTTCCACGAATAGATTAAATCACAACCACAGGTTGACGTCAACCGCACTGTAAAGTAAGAGAACAATTTTACCAAAAAACACCCTGACAACTAGGAGGGAAAGTCGCCAGGGCAGATGAGGTTCTGTGAAGGACCTCGCAAAGTTATCTTGTAATTATATTATACTCACCACGTGTCAACATCGCAAGCAACTTTCTTATAACCAACTGTTTTAAAGACTAAAATAAACAATTAATTTGCTATTTTTATCAACTTTTGACAAAAGCACACACATTTCTGAGTGGGCAATGCGACTGCTGAGACATCTTCATGACTACGTATCAATTGAGGCAGATATGCCATCAATCATGGAAGTATAACGCAACTGAACGCCCAAACGCTCCCGCATCAAGGCATTGTCAACCACCCTTGTGTCACTGACATAGGATAGCATCAGCGGAGTCATTACTCGTCTGGCCTCCTCCATGGATACTTGCGGTTGACGTACCACGCCAAGTGCATCGGCCACGGTATTAAAATATTCGGTCATGCTGCACGATTTACCATCACTCACATTAAAAATTTCGCCGTCTTGCCCTTTATCAATTGCCGCCAGACAGATAGCTGCCAAATCATCGGCATGAATCCTGTTACTTGGACCTGATTCACTTTCCAAAAGCAGCGGCTGACCACTGTAAATCTGTGTCAGAGGCAGTCGCCCAGGTCCATAGATACCGCTAACTCGTAGGATTACAATCGGAACACCGTTTGCTGCTCCATAAGATTTAAACATTGCCTCTGCATCAAGCCTTCTTTTTCCCATTGCTGAAACAGGTGCTGTTTCCGAACTTTCAGTCACCACTGAACCGTCCTTGACCGAGTATACGGAAGTCGTACTCATATAGACAATTTTGTCAGGTGGGTCGGATTTAGAGATGACTTCACAAAAATTTCTGACCCTTTGATCATAAATACCACCGCCTGGTGGAGGAACAAGATAAAACAATGTCTGCCCTCTGATGTCGATCAATGGAATCTCAGCCGGTTCATTCAGAGAGCACCTAACTACATCAAAACCAGATGAAGCCAGTTGCTCCGCTTTAATATCAGATCTGACGAGGCAAGTCACATCATCACCTGCAGCTTTTGCCAGACTGGCGATACGACCGCCGATATAACCGCAACCAGCTATGAAAAACTTAGCCATCCGAATCCTCCTGAACTCAATTAACTTATTCAACTTTTAAAAATCCAGCGTCTCAAAAAACTTCAAAGGGCTTCGCAGATATATCGCGAAGCCCTTTGATTTGCCACTTACTGAACCGGTATCACCGGATCAGCTTCTACTACTTCTCTTCATAAGTCAGAGCAGCCAGTTTCTGGTAATACTCAAAACGCTTGATAGAGAATGACTTACCCTTCTGCATCAGTTTTTCAGCTGTTTCAGGATTGATCTTCTTCAGCACCTTGAAGCGGTTTTCACCGTTGATGAAATCTTCATAAGCAGTTGTCGGTGCTTTGCTGTCCAACTGAAGCGGGTTTTTGCCAGCAAGAGCCAGAGCAGGGTTGTAGCGGTACAGGGTCAGATAACCGGAAGAAACCGCTTTTTTCTGCTCATCTACAGCAGTTGTCATATCAATACCATGAGCGATACAGTGTGCATAAGCGATGATCAATGAAGGACCATCATATGCCTCTGCTTCCATGAATGCCTTGACGACCTGTCCTGGGTTGGCGAGAGAAACACTGGCAACATAGACATGACCGTAGGACATGGCGATCATACCCATATCTTTTTTGGCCATTGCCTTACCGCCTGCAGCAAACTGAGCCACAGCACCGATCGGGGTAGACTTGGATGCCTGGCCACCGGTATTGGAGTAAACTTCGGTATCAACAACAAGGATGTTAACATTCTTGCCGGAAGCAAGAACATGGTCAACACCACCGAAACCGATGTCATATGCCCAGCCGTCGCCACCGATACACCAGACGGACTTCTTGACCAGGTAGTCGGCAACAGGCAGAAGCTGAATTGCTGCAGCCTCTTTGCTGTCTTTGAGTGCTTCTTTCAGTTTTGCAACACGTGCACGCTGTTTTTCAATGCCATCCTGGTTGCTCTGATCAGCTTCGGCAATCTCTTTAGCCAATGCAGCCTGACCAGGCAGTTGAGTCAACAGTTCCAGAGCCTTTTCGTTGAACTTGTCAACGGCAAGACGCATACCCATACCAAACTCGGCATTATCTTCGAACAACGAGTTACACCATGCAGGACCACGTCCATCAGCACGTGTACAGTATGGAGTAGTTGGCAGGTTACCACTGTAGATTGATGTACAGCCAGTTGCGTTGGCAATCATTGCGCGATCGCCGAACAGCTGTGACATCAGTTTGATGTAAGGTGTCTCGCCGCAGCCTGCACAAGCGCCTGAAAATTCGAACAGAGGACGGGCAAGCTGGCTGCCACGCAGTGTGTCCAGCTTAAGTGTTGCCTGATCGATATCCGGAATTGACAGGAAAAATTCAAAGTTGGCAGCTTCCTGTGCACGCAGCGGTGGCTGGAAGTGCATATCGAGTGCCTTATGAGCAGGATTTGTCTTATCTTTTGCAGGACAGTTGTGGGCACAGGCACCGCAACCGGTACAGTCTTCAGGTGCAACCTGGAGAGTAACCTTCATGTCCTTCAGCTCAGCCATCTTGGAATCAGCACACTTGAAGGTCTTTGGTGCACCTTTAAGGGCAGAAGCAGGATAAGCTTTCATACGCATTGATGCGTGTGGGCATACGAATGAACAGATGCCGCACTGAATACAAAGGGCTTCATCCCAAACAGGAATTTCAACAGCAATATTACGTTTCTCGTACTGTGAAGTAGCTGTCGGGAATGTGCCGTCAACTGGAACCATTGAAATTGGCAGTTCGTCACCTTTACCGGCAATCAACGGACCAGTTACTTCCAGAACGAATTTTGGAGCGGTCAAAGATACTGGTGGAGGCATAACCAGCTTGCTGGTAGCCTTGGCAGGTACTTTAACTTCAAAAATGTTGTTAATGCCAGCTTCAACAGCTGCGTAGTTCATATTAACAACTTTGTCGCCAGACTTGCCGTAGGATTTCTTAATGGCGTATTTGATCTCTTTAACAGCTTTTTCCAGAGGGATGATGTTGGAGATTTTGAAGAAGGCTGTCTGCATGATCATGTTGATACGAGCGCCCAGTCCGATTTCTTCGCCGAGTTTAATGGCGTTGATAACGTAGAACTTGAGTTTTTTATCAATGATGGCCTGCTGAGCTTCGATAGGCATCTGATCCCAGACTTCATCCTGGCTGAAAGGTGAGCAGAGCAGGAATGTTCCGCCCTTCTTAGCCTTGCTGAACATGTCGTATTTCTCAAGGAAAGAGAAGTTATGGCAGGCAATAAAATCGGCATCGTCAATCAGGTAAGGAGCATTGATAGCCTTCTTGCCGAAACGGAGATGTGAAGTTGTGATTGAGCCGGCTTTTTTGGAGTCATAAACAAAGTAGGCCTGTGTGAAATACTTGGTACTTTCTCCGATGATCTTGATGGTGTTTTTGTTTGCACCAACAGTACCGTCAGAACCGAGACCGTAGAACATTGCCTGATAAGTACCTTCCATAGAAGTGCGGAAAGATGGGTTGTATTCAAGACTTGAGTTCATGACGTCATCATTGATACCGACAACGAAGTGATTCTTAGGCTTGGCTTTCTTAAGGTTATCAAGAACAGCTTTAGCCATTGCAGGAGTAAACTCTTTTGAACCAAGACCATAACGGCCGCCAACGATTGTTGGGTAGCCTTCAAAGCTAAACTTGCCGGCTGACATGGCTTCGCCGATGGCAGTACGAACATCCAGATAGATTGGCTCGCCGAGACAACCTGGCTCTTTGGTACGGTCAAGAACAGCAATTTTCTTAACTGTTTTTGGCAGAGCCTTGATGAAGGCGTCGAGTGGGAAAGGACGATAGAGGCGGATTTTAACAACACCGACCTTCTCACCTTTTTTAGTCAATACGTCTACAGTTTCCTGTACGGTTTCTGCACCAGAACCCATGACTACAACTACGCGGTCTGCGTCTTTTGCGCCGTGGTAATCAACCAGCTTGTACTTACGGCCGGTGATCTTGCCCAGTTTGTTCATCTCTTCCTGAACGATACCGATGGCTGCAGGATAATAAGGATTTACAGCTTCACGACCCTGGAAATATACGTCAGGGTTCTGTGCGGTACCACGAATTACTGGATGATCAGGAGAAAGAGCGCGGGCACGATGCTCATTGACCAGATCGTCGCTGATCATATGGCGGATGTCGTCAAAGCTCAGCTCTTCAACTTTTTGAAGTTCGTGAGAAGTACGGAAACCGTCAAAATAATGCAGGAAAGGTACGCGAGCACGCAGTGTTGCGGCGTGGGCGATCAGCGAGAAGTCCATACACTCCTGAACATTGTTGGCGCAAAACATTGCAAAGCCGGTTGAACGGCATGACATTACGTCGGAGTGGTCGCCGAAGATATTGAGTGCAGCAGCTGAGATCGCACGTGCAGATACATGGAAAACCGTAGCGGTCAACTCACCGGCAATCTTGTACATGTTAGGGATCATCAGCAAGAGGCCCTGGCTGGCGGTAAAAGTAGTTGTCAAAGCACCGGACTGAAGCGCGCCGTGAACGGCACCGGCGGCACCGGCTTCGGACTGCATCTCGGTGACCGATGGAACGGTTCCCCAAATGTTCTTTTCGCCAGCGGCAGTTTTGGCGTCACACATTTCACCCATGTTGGACGACGGAGTAATCGGATAGATGGCAATGACCTCACTAGTCGCATGAGCGACATGAGCGACTGCGGTGTTGCCGTCAATGGTAATCATTCTTCTGCTCATTACTGTTCCTCCTTTGTTATTTTTTTTCGATACTGCGTTATTAAACGTACCAATCACTGCTTTTTTTAAAGCCTTTTTGTTCTCCTGCTTTGTCAGTCGCCGTTGATTGAGGGATGATTATCAGGGGAGTTGAAATAATTCTTCAATAAAAAGAAGTTTTGCTTTTTCCAAACACAACGAATACAACGAAATCACTGGCAATACCAATTATACTTTTTGGCGTCTGTGTCAAGAAAAAAACAAAATATTACACCGACCAAAAAAAATCAAAAAAATCAACTCAACTGATTTCGTGACTGAAATGCCCATTGCACTGTTGCGGCATCAACATACTCAATATCACTACCTAGCGGTATACCATGCGCCAGGCGGGATATTTTGACATTCATTGGCTTTAGTAACCTGGTCAGGTAAAGGCCGGTAGCCTCCCCTTCAACAGAAAAATTTGTAGCAATAACAACTTCGTTAACACCACCGACCGAGACCCTTTCCAGCAGTTCAGCCACCCTGATATCGGCCGGACCGATTCCTGACAGTGGTGATATGGCGCCACCAAGAACATGATAGACACCGTTATATGCATGACTGCGCTCCATGGCCATCAGGTCCTGAGAGTTTTCAACTACACATATTGTACTAATATCCCGGTTGCCAGTACATATCTCACATGGGTCTGCTTCGGTAATTGCAAAACAGACTGAGCAGGTTTTAACCCTGGTGCGAACATCGACCAGTGCATCCGCCAGAGCCGTCATGTTAGGCGGATTTTTCAACAGATGAAACGCAAGCCTAAGCGCGGTACGCTCTCCCACACCGGGCAACTTTTTCAATTCACCAATCAAACGGGAAAATGATGTGTTTTTATTGTACATGCTCACTCAGCAAATCCAATCAATTGAAAAACAGCCTAGCCCTGAAAACATGATAAGTGCATTAACGAAGTTATTTTCTGCCAGAAAAGCGCAGAAAATAACTTCTAACTTACTAAAACAGACCGGGAATATTCATGCCACCGGTGATCTTGGACATTTCTTCAGAAAGTTCCGCCTGTACTTTTTTCATGGCTTCGTTTACTGCGGCAATAACAAGATCCTGCAGCATCTCAACATCATTCGGATCTACCGCTTCCTTTTTTATTGTCAGTTCAAGCAGTTCATTTTTACCATTTACCTTAACAGTAACAACACCGCCACCGGAAGCAGCTTCAGCAGTTTTCAGCTTCGCCTCTTCCTGCAATTTCGACATTTTGCCCTGAATCATCTGGGCCTGTTTCATGATATTTGCTAATCCTTTTGACATATCTTCCTCCGGACAGTTTAAATTAAGTATTACGTGTTATCTGCTATATTTTACGAATATCAGTTATGGTCCCGCCAAATATTTTCAATGCTTCGTTGATTACCGGGTGCACTGCCACCTCTTGCTTCAACTCTTCCTTCAAGGACTCTTCATCACTCTTTTTTTTTTCAGCAAGTGAGAGTGGCGCACTACCTGTTTCCGGCATTATTGCTACTATTTTAACTACCGTCGCCGTCCCGCTGAACTCTCTTACCAGAGCCTGGACATTTGAAATGGAATCAGAATCCTGCAGGCTGGACAGGTAATAACTTCCAGAAGGGAAACCGATATCCATAAAACCCGGTTCCTGCCTGATCGGGCTGCCATGTTCCAACAATGACCCCATGGCCCTGTCTTTGTTGTTTACAAAATCAACAAAACGCTCCCAGGCAGAATGGGAACTGGCATGCTGTACAGAATGAGTAACAGAGTGTCTCGGCTCATGTTCTTTGTGCTGCGGCACAACTGCTGCCCGTATCTCCTGGCGCACAGGCACAGCAGCTGCGGGAACCGGGGCATTCCTGCTCGTATCCCACGGGAGAACCGGGGTATGCACAGCATTTGTCTCCAGCATCTTGACTTTTTCCAGCAGTTCCATAATCGGAATCACCGGTTCAAGCGTTGCAGCTTTTAAAAGTGCTATTTCAATAATCAGACGCGGCATTGTGGCAAAGGCCATCTCTCCATCCGCCTTGATTAAAAGTATCAGGCGCCGTTGAATATCCTGCGAGGAAAAACTGCTCGCCTGCTCCCGCAAATCATGAAGTTCAGCCTCGGCCAGATCAAGAATCTCTTCCGGCTTTTTAACCGAACGGACAACCAGCAGATTGCGGAAGTGTTCAATCAACTCCTGACAGAACTGGCGCATGTTATAGCCGACGCTGTCCACCTTCTTGACACCAGCCAGAACATTCTGGGTATCCCCATGAAAAATTGCCGCTGAAACTTCAGCCAGCAACCTGCGATCCACAGCGCCAATAAGAGTTATTACATCCTCGTCCGTCACGCTGCTGCCGCAACAGGCCAATACCTGATCAAAAGCGGTCAGAGAATCACGCATGCTGCCATCGCCTTTGCGGGCGATCAGTGCCAGCGACGAATCATTGATGTTGATCTTCTCCGACTCGGCAATCTGCCGCAGTCTTCCGATGATTTTTGTGAGTGTCACACGCTTGAAATCAAAACGCTGGCAGCGGGACAGGATCGTAACAGGGAGCTTGTGTGGTTCTGTGGTGGCAAAGATGAATTTAACATGATCAGGTGGCTCTTCCAGCGTTTTCAACAGAGCATTGAAGGCATTGGTGGACAACATGTGGACTTCATCGATGATAAAGATTTTATAGCGAGAGTGGGAAGGCAGGTACTTGACGTTATCACGCAGTTCACGGATATCGTCAACACCGGTATTGGAAGCACCGTCAATCTCGAAGACATCCGTGGAGTTACCCTTGGTTATCTCGATACATTGAGGACAGACATTACATGGTTCATGGGTCAGGCCGCGTTCACAGTTAAGTGTTTTAGCCAGAATTCGGGCTGTACTGGTTTTACCGACACCTCGGGCACCGGTAAACAGAAAGGCATGGGCAACTCGACCTGAATCGATAGCGTTTTGCAACGTTCGACTGACGTGTTCCTGTCCTGTTAGCTCGGAAAAGGATTGGGGACGGTATTTCCTGGCCAGGACTTCATAGTGCGTGCCGTTGGACAAGAGATTAAACCTCGCAGGCCATCTGTCGCCCCTACACACCTTGCAGGAAAGGGTTGGGTTGGGGTAAGTTTCAGATTGGGAGAATGAGTACATCGATAATTTTCACTAACAGTCGCATATGATAGCCGGGCTTACCTGCGGCACACGACGGTGGCCGCTGCCGTTGCTTCCTTCCGGACCTGGCGGAATTCACGGCTTGCCGTTGCGCAGGACCCGGCTATCATATGCGACTGTTAATAAAAAAGCTGTTCACAACATCAAAATTGATATATTAAAGACGGCGGGAAAAAGCTGCTGCAGCACCTGCACTATGCAGTAAGCCATTCTTTGCGCCGGTTCACTACTCACATCGCGCATAAAAAAATGGCGGAGAGAGAGGGATTCGAACCCTCGGTACGCTATTAACGTACACACGCTTTCCAGGCGTGCTCCTTCAACCGCTCGGACATCTCTCCGCAAGAGAACGATATTTATAGTACATGCTGAAACATTTGTCCAGCAATTCATTATTTACATTTGAATGTGATGCGCATTGTTGAATAATATCGGTGCGTTTCTTCAGATGAATCTTTCAACAGGAGCAAATATGAAAATTGGCATAATTACCGCTATGCCGGAGGAAACAACCGCCGCTCTGAAGAAGGCTGAGCACAGTACAAAGAATGAGCTGAAAGGCCGTAAAGTATTTCATTGTGAAATATACGGGCACGAAATCGTACTGATTGAAGCCGGTATGGGGATGTTGAATGCGGGATGGGCAGCAACAGTTCTTGCCATTGAACAACCTGACCTGATCATCTCAACCGGATTTGGCGGCGCGGTCCTGCCAGGACTTTCGGTTGGTGATGTGGTAGCTGCCCAGCAACTATTGCATTCTAGTGCAAACGGTTTTGAGGAGATCGAGGTCGGTATCTAC
>Ga0105044_10001832_pt1 | contig 28787 bp, 30 predicted proteins | sample MAT01_FD_78092 | JGI IMG/M metagenome (GOLD analysis project Ga0105044, IMG submission 78092) | Freshwater microbial communities from Lake Fryxell liftoff mats and glacier meltwater in Antarctica - MAT-01 | ecosystem: Environmental > Aquatic > Freshwater > Ice > Liftoff microbial mat | place... | reverse complement strand
TTCGGTGGCACTTCGGGACTGCCGTTAGTCTTGTGAAACATGGTCCTGATCCTCATCTCCGCCCTCTATTTCTATTCTAATCTTTTAAGCGAAGTTGTTTCACCCATTGTGGCACACAAGGCAGCAGAGTTAATCATGCAATATTTAGAGTCAAATTCAGAAATAAACAATAGCACTGCACGTAATATTTGTTACATTGGGTCAGAAAATACTATGAAGAGGATTTTTAGGAAATTAATGGATAGAAATCTGATTGAAATGATTCCTGGACGAAAGGGTTCTTCAACCGCATACCGTAAAATAAAATAGTAATAGTGCGTTGCATGTATCTGATGCAACGCACACAAATTTCATTCCCAATCTCCGCCCCCGGTGCGTCTCCCATACAAGCTCAAGCGCCCAGAAACTGCTATCAGGCGCTGATTTGAACCCAGGTTTCGGCATTCTCAAACACAATGGCCCTTCATCGAATCTCCTGTGTTGTTTTCTACTGGCGAATTTGCACCGCGACGAAGGCGAGGCGATGATCGGAGGCAGCGCTGTCCATCATGACATTGCTGCCAATCGGCGTCAGCCCCAGACGCCACACCCACAGATAATCGAAGCGGGCTTTGCGATCCACGCGCACTAGGGTCGCCGACAGCTCAAGATTTGATCCGGCAAATGGATCAAGGAAGCCTGTGACGGCGAGTTTTTGCAGCAGCGGTGAATCGGGCACGTTGTTAAAGGTTCCGCCCAGGATGGCCCGCCCCAACTGGCCGCGATAATCGGTCTTGATGTGCTCTTCAATCGTGGCGAGAATTTTGCTCAGTTGGTCGCGCTGATTGCTCTCCTGATCTTCGACGCTGTTGCCCTGGAGCAGAAAGCCGAGCGACGTATTGTACAGCGTCAGGGCGCTCTCATCGGGGCGGATCTGCACACGCTGAAGGCCCGTGTCACGATCCACGCCGGGGATGATCATGCCGTCATCAAACACAATCGGGACTTTGGACAGAACGGCCAGCCCTTGCAGACCCTCGATGGTCGGGAAGAAGCGCCGATCCATGCCGAGCCGCCGCGCCAGCCACAGCGTCTGATCGACCCCGTAGCTTGTCCAGCGTCCGGCATCCACCGCTTGCAGCATGACGACATCGACGCCGCTGCTCTTGATGGTTTGGGCCATTGCTTCCAGATCATAGGCAAAGAATTCGCTGTAGCCGTTGTGGATGTTATACGTGCCGACACGCAGATCGCTGACGTTGAGCACAGGCTGAATCAGCGGCGGACGCGCAAAGTAAGCCCCTCCCACCGCGCAGCCTGCGACGAACACAATCATCACGAACGAGGCCAACCGCCCGCCGCTGGAGGCCCAGGGCACGCGCTGGCTCGACAGCACCATTGGCATGAGCGTGAGGAAGGCCGCAATCAGCACAAGGCCCAAGCCCATGCCGCGAAAGCCGCGCAGCAGGGGCGGCACAATCGTATTCAGCGCGTCCAGCGGTGTGGCAAAATTGCGAACGAAGGCATATTCATAGGTGTAGAGGTCGCCCACCAGCAGCAGCGCCCCGATGAGCACCGCCACCATCACCCACAGGCCCGTGACATTCCAGCGGCGTGTCCCCTGCGGCTCCGCGATGAACCACCATACCAGCCCGATCAGCGCCTGACTGACGACCAGCGCGACAGCGCCGATGGGAAAGCTGCCAACAGCACTGGCCGCGCCTGGCAGACGCAGTTCCATGACGGGCAGACGAACCCCGACGATGAGAAACAGCACGATCAATACCAGCCACACCCAACCGCGTGTCCCGGCTTCAAACGGCGTGATGAAGCGCCGCGCCAGCCGCCGCACCAGCGGGATGAGCGGCAGCAGGGTGGCCGCGATGACCAGTGGCACAAAGATCGTGTAATCGGCATCGGCGCGGCCCGTGATGGTGTTGGGCAAGCCGAGCAGCGTGATTTGCAAAAAGAGCATGGCCCCCAATCCGAGGCCGCCCCAGAAGGTCAGGATGCCGCGCTGAGGATCATTCGTCGATTCGCGCCCGCTGGTCTTTAGCCAATTGGGGATGGTCGTCAACAGGGTGAGCAGAAGCGCTGCTGCCGAGAGGCCGATCTGGATATTCATATAGTTGGACGCCCACGACGGATCGAGCGTGTTGCCATAGGCCCGAAAGATTTGATCTACGCCGAAGCCCAGGATGAAAAAGGCGGGGAAGGCTCGCAAGCGAATCCGCACCAGCAGGGCGATATACAGCAGGCCGCCCGCCACTGCAATTGAGGCCGCGACGGTGGGCGTTAAAACGGGATCATTGACTAGCAGCAGCGTGCGGCCCGCCGCCAGAGCCAACGCTGCCCCGATCACGCCGAAGCGGATGCGTCCAATCACCAGCGCCAGCAGCGGCACGCCGACGATGACGCCAATCCATGTCAATTCGCGGCCCACGATGCCCGGCGCGACCACACCTGGCAGATTAGGCAGCAGCGTCGTAGGGTCATAGAGCGCCACCAGCGAGGCACTGGCGACGCGGCTGTAGAGGGTCGCCAGGAGAAAGCGCAGGCTCTGCACGAAGAATACCCCGAATATGCCCGCTTCGAGACTCGTCCAAAATTCATACCCCAGCGGGTTGTAGGCACGCAGTGTTTTCATGATATCTCGTGTGATCCTTCGTTGTCAGTCTGCACAAACCCGCTAACAGTGCTACAATCACGCCAATTTTAGCGCGGATTGGAAAGGTTTGAGGTTTGGAAACCGTTGATTTGATTCTGAGTGGTGGCACCGTCCTCACTATGAACGATGCTGGCGATATTATCGAAGATGGCGCGGTTGCAATCCAGGGTGCGCGCATCGTAACCATCGGCAAGCGGGCTGATCTTGAAGGGCGTTATACCGCAAAAGACCAGATCGACTGTCGCGGGCGTGTGATTCTGCCCGGCCTCGTGAACGCGCATACGCATGTGCCGATGACGCTGCTGCGGGCGCTGGCCGATGATCTGCGCCTGGATGTGTGGCTGATGGGCTACATCATGCCCGTCGAACGGGAGTTTGTAAATCCAGCCTTCTGCCGACTGGGGACACAACTGGCTTGTGCCGAGATGATTCGCGGTGGGACGACCACATTCGCGGATATGTATTACTTTGAATCGGATATTGCCGAAACGACGGAGAAGGCTGGTCTGCGGGCACTGCTGGGCGAGACGATTCTCAAGTTCCCGGCCCCTGATGCCGCGACCTACGAAGAAAGTTTTGCCATCACACGGGAGTTTGTGCAGCGCTGGAAGGATCATCCGCGCATCACGCCGACGATTGCGCCTCATGCGCCGTATTCCAATACCGAGGAGACGCTGCGGCGGGCGGGCGATCTGGCCCGTGAATTCGATCTGACGCTGATGATTCACATCGCGGAGACACGGCGCGAGGTCGAAGACAACATCGCGGAGACGGGCAAATCAGTCGTCCCCTGGATGAAGGATGTGGGCCTGCTGCCTGCCAAATCGATCATGGCGCACTGTGTCCATGTGGATGAGCATGAGATGCGGATCATGCAGAAGCATGATGTTTCTGTTGCCCACTGTCCGTCCGCCAATCTTAAGCTGGCAAGCGGCATCGCGCCCGTGATGCAGATGATGGGCATGGGCATTAATGTGGCCCTGGGGACAGATGGCCCGGCCAGCAATAACGATCTCGATCTGTTTGAGGAGATGCGTCTGGCGGCGCTGCTGGCAAAAGTCACGCCGTCCGACCCGACAGCACTGCCCGCTAAACTTGCGCTCCGCATGGCGACGCGGGGCGGGGCGAAGGCGCTGCGCCTGGAGAACTCCATCGGCAGCCTGGAAGTGGGCAAGCTGGCCGATATGATTGTGGTGGAGACAGATACCATCCACAACACGCCGCATTTCCGCTTCAATCCCGATGCGGTGTATTCGCAGTTGGTGTATGCCGCTAAGAGCAGCGATGTCCAGCACACCATTTGTCACGGGCAGATTTTGATGCGGGATCGCAAGCTTCTCACTGTCGATGACAAGGCCATCCGCGCCGAGGTCGATCAATATGCCGATGCTGTCGGACGCTTCATCACCGAGCGCGAGGGCAGCCCGCTGACCAAGCTGGTGGGCGTGGCGGTGGATGTGGAGCGGGCTGAGAGCTTTGAGGTGCAGGTGAAAGCCCATATCACCGATCCGTCAGTGGTCGAGACGCTAATGAGCCAGGAGTACGTCGAGGTGATCAATACGACGCACTACCGCCAGTATGACACCTACTTTATGTTCGCCAATCCCGACCAGGGACGGGTGCGCTACCGTGAAGATGATAAACTCGATCTCCAGGGCAATGTCACCCGCGTGCGCCAGCGTCTGACGTATACGACGGACAAGAAAGAGCGCGTCTTCAACGATACGGTGGTGCTGTCACATTCGCACTTCATCGCGCCTGCCAGCCATCCGCTGCGGTTTTATCTGGAGTATTTCCAGGCCTCGACGGTGCGGACGCTGCAAAAAGAGCGGCGGCGCTGGCGTTTGCTGTACAAGGGTGTGCTGTACTTTGTCAATATCGACAAGCTGATCGAACCGACGATGCCTGATTTCTTCATCGAGATCAAGAGCCGTACATGGTCGGCCAAAGATGCCGAGCAGAAGGCCCAGACCATCCATGAGATGATGGAGATCATGGGCATCCCGACGGAAGATGTGGTGCGCCAGGATTATCCTGAGCTGCAAATTGAGAGGTAGCGGCACAAAGGAGGCAGGTATACACGATAATGTGTTCATGATTTTGAGACGATACAACAGGCTCACAATAGGTCACAGCGCTTTTGTAAGGGCGCAGCACGCTGCGCCCCTACGCCAATCCCCCCTCAAACTAACATACGACGGGGCCAACCACACTGTTCTGTATACCTGCCAGAAAGAATGACGGGCGTGGGCCTCGCGGCATCGGCCTGTCATTTCTTGCAGCTTTCCAACAGGCTGTTTGTCTTTGCGTAAGGCAAATTGCTTTATAATACATACGTCCGAATCATAGGATTAGATACGACACGAATGCCTGAACCTATCACTGAAATCAACGAACAAGCATGGCTTGATGCCTTGCAAACCGCAGGCGATGTCCTGCGACCCGGCGCGAAGGATAACAGCCCTGCTCTGGCGGATAAGCTCCATGCGCGTACCTATACGATCAATACCGCCCGCAAGCGCCTGAATGTGAGCCGTTACTCGCTCGATCAAGCGCTTGAAACGGAGCTGCTGCCCACCTTCAGCGATCCGAATGGCGATGTTCGCATTTCAGCGGCTATCGTGGAGACGCTGCTGGAAGATGATGACCTGTATGAAAAACTCGTCGCTCATGAATCGCTTGAGCCGCGTGAATTGGCCGAAGTGCTCGATCTGAGCTATTCCGCCATCCGCCGCCGCCTCGATCAAGCTGGGGTGCGTGGTCAGCCGCGTTGGATTCAAATTCGCGGACAGTGGGGCCTGCCTGAGAGTCTGCAAACCTTCTATAAGGTGCTGCATGAGCGTCGCACGCAGGAAAAAGAAGAGAAGAAAAAGCGCGTCCAGGATCGGCGCACGCGCGAACGCGAACAGCGCGAGACGGAACGCCAGCGCCGTGATGATCTTCGTCAGCGCTTGATGGATTCCTTCCCAACATGGCAGGATGAACATCGCATCAACCAGAATCTGGTGCTGCATGTGGGGCCGCCCAACAGCGGCAAGACGCATGAGGCACTCAATCGGCTGACCGAGGCGGGCAGTGGCTGGTATCTTGCGCCGCTGCGTCTGCTGGCCTTCGAGATTTTTGATCGGCTCAATCAGCGCGGCGTGCCGTGCAACCTGCTGACGGGTGAAGAATATATCCCGATCCCTGGCGCGACCATCACAGCGGCCACGATTGAGATGTTCACGCCCTCGTTCAGCGGCGATGTCGTCATCGTCGATGAAGCGCAGATGCTGGCAGACCCGGATCGTGGATGGGCCTGGACACGGGCGATGATGGAGGCGCAAGCGCCGGAAATTCATGTCATCGGCCCGGCGACGATTCGAGGGCTTGTTGAGCAGATGGCGGCCTCCGGTGAACTGCCGCTGGAGATCGTGGAGCATGAGCGCCTGGCTCCGATCAAGGTGGCCGAGAAGCCCTGGGTGCTGGAAAAATTGCCGAGCCGCACCATCCTCGTGGCGTTCTCGCGGCGCATGGTGCTGGAACTCAAGACTAAGATGGAACACTTGAAGCGCAGCGTCTCAGTGGTGTATGGCTCGCTGCCGCCGGAAGTGCGCCGCAAGCAGGCCGAGCGCTTTGCCCAGGGCGAGACGGATATCTGTATTGCGACGGACGCGGTGGGCATGGGGTTGAATCTGCCTGCTGATTATGTGTGCTTCTACGAGATCGAAAAATTCGATGGGCGCTTCAACCGCCGCCTGACGCCGAGCGAAGTCCAGCAAATCGGCGGACGGGCCGGGCGCTTTGGCATCTCATCAGCGGGCGAAATTGGCGCGACCAATCGTTCCAATCTCGAAGTCATCCGCGCTCAATACTTCACACCATCGGATGAGCTGACCCATGCACGGGTGGCCCCGACGGTGGATGATCTTGCCATGATCCCCGGCAGCCTTGCGGATCGCCTGAAAGAGTGGGGGCAGTTGCAATCGATCCCGGCTTCACTGCGAAGCCTCGTCAGTACGGCGGATTTGACGGAACGCATCGAATTGGCGGCCCGCCTGACCGATCAGGAAGTTGAACGGCTGGGCCTGGAGAAGGCGGTCAAGCTGATCAACGCGCCCGCCCGCAAGAGCAGCCGCGATTACTGGTATGCCTGCGCCCAAGCCATCCTGCACGAGAAGCAAATGCCGCTGCCGCCCGAACCTGCGTCCATGATTAGTGATAGCGAAGAACTCGATTTTATCGAGAGCTGTATCTCTTGTGCCGATATCTACCTGTGGCTGTCACAGCGCAGAGAATTTGCGCTGTATGGCACAGCGGCCCTGTACGTGCGTGATGAGCGCATGTCATGGTCGGTGCGGATCGATGAGGCGCTGCTGCGTAAGATCAATATGACGCGCCGCTGCCGCGAATGCCGTAAGGAACTCCCCGCCGGGTATGCCTATCACATCTGCGAATCGTGCTACTCGTCGCGCTATCGCAACATGGAATATTAAATAGGATCAACAATGGGCGCAGTACGCTGCGCCCGACAGGATCGCACGTTCTGGCTACTGATACAGCTCATCAATCATACTTGCTCCAATCGAAATCCATGACCGCGAACGGTGGTGATGTAATGTGTCCCTGGGTCGAGTTCCGCCAGACGATCCCGCAGTCGGCGCACGAGGGCATCGATGGCCTGTTCGCTTACGCCATCGCCCACCACCTCCGGCCAGACATACTCGACCACCTCTTCACGGCTGCATACGCGGGCCACATGGGTGTACAGCAGTTCTAAGAGTCGATACTGTGGGAAACTCAGCGGCGGATTGACCTCCACACCGTTGATGAAGACCCGCCGCGCGTCCGTATCGATTTTCAGGCGCGTATGATCGACAGGACGGGCGATGACGGGCGGCAGATCAGGGCGGGTGAGAGGGGCGGTGACACCTGCGCCAAGAAAACGCAGCTTGAGTTTGGGCGTGACATGAATTTCATCGCCATCGGACAGCAGCGCCGCGCCCTCCAAGCGATTGCCGTTGATCCATGTGCCATTTTTGCTGTCGAGGTCTTCGATGATATAACGATCCACATCATCGCGGCGGAAGCGCAAATGCTGACGTGATATCTGGCGCAGAGGAACCACCATATCGCACGTTTCATCGCGGCCCAACACCATCGACTCATACTCAAGCACCCAGTGTTTGCCCCGCAGGTCGCCCTCAGCAACAACAATAACGGGGTATTCATTTTTAGGTTGGATCATAGGCGCTGCCTTTCTCTAGGAAGACTCCCGTATCACCCGGCAACGGGCGTCGGAGCGGGAACGATAATAAAAGGGTCTGACTGTACATAGCCATTTGTGAACAGCGCGAGGCCCTGATCGGAGAAAATGAACGGCTCATTGGCGACCAAACTCTGGGCGGCTCCTGCCGTTGTAATGCGATAGTAAGCCCGTATCGTGACTGGGGTCGTCAGAAAGGATTGATCCATGCGGGCGTAAGGAATGTCGATGGTGTGGACGCAGCGCTGACGGGGATTGAGAAGCTTAATTTTGGCTTCAGGGAAGGTTGCCAGGCCCGCCGTCTGGCGAAATGTGCCAAGCTGAATGTTGACCGCACGATCAAACAGCAGGCCTACGCCGCTTGAACCATCATCACCGATGATGACTTCATTCGGATCATAGATAAAGGGAATCGTGCCGATGCTGTTATTGGTGATGGTGATGGTAATCCGCAGAAAACCGTCCGGCGTGGTGGGGACAGCGCCCGCTGCGACGCGAATCGTCAGCGGGTCGCGGGCCGCACGACCAATGAGCGATTGATGGGCCGCTCGATTGTTGGCTGTCCGCAGCCATGCACAGGGCGCACCTTCATAGACGAAGGGGAATGTGCGTGACAGCAAATTCGGCAGCACCGTTGGCCCGACAAAGACCAGGAGCAGCAGCAGCATAATAATTCCAACCACCGAATTTGAACTGTCACTCACACGGCGAAAATAGCCTGTCAAGCATTCGTCTCCTTAAGCCATGTACGAAATTTATCTTCTAACGGCGCTGCATCAATTCGCTCTCCATTATGCCATACAATGCCGCGATCATGCCCGCGAAACCACACCTCCTGCCGCCGAATGAAGTCCCGCGTGTTCTGTTTGGTGCGCTGAATGGCCGATGCAAGCGGCTCACCATCCAGGAGATGTGCGGTCAATTCGGCATAACCCAGGCCCGTCATCGAGGGCAGCGCCCGATCATAGCCTTTGTCCAGCAGCAACCGCACCTCATCCAAAAAGCCGTCGGCCATCATTGCCTCAATCCGCGCATCGGCCCGCGCATACAGCACCTCATGATCGACCATGAGGCCCACTGTCATGATGCGATACGGTGAGGGCGTGCTGCCACGCTGCTGGCTGAACGGCTGGCCCGTCTCATAATAGACCTCCAGGGCGCGGATAGTGCGCCGCACGTTGTTGGGGTGAATGAGCTGTGCCGCCGCTGGATCAACATGCTTGAGCCGCTCATGAAATGCAATGGCTCCATAGTGGGCGGCATAGGCGGCGAGTTCGGCCCGCAGCGCCTCATTGGGCGCGACGGGCGGCGGCGACCAGCCCTCTGTGACCATCGTGATATATTGGCCCGTTCCGCCCACGAGGAAAGGCAGCTTGCCGCGCTCCTGAATCGCATCGATGGCGGCCAATGCCCGACTCTGAAATTGCGATGCACTGAGCGTCTCATCCGGATTGACGATATCAATCAGATGATGCGGAATCAAGCGCTGCTGCTCGTGTGTGGCTTTGGCCGTCCCAATATCCATCTCGCAGTAAATCTGGCGGCTGTCGGCGCTGATGATTTCTCCATTCAGTCTCTGGGCGAGATCAATCGCCAGGCTGGTTTTGCCTGTGGCCGTTGCCCCCAGGATTACGATGAGCGGGCGATCAGGCATCGTCAGCGCTGAAGAGATCGAATTCAAGGATATCCTCCCGATGTTCGATAAGGGGTGCTTCGGTGTCAGAGAAGGCAATCGCGATGATATCGACGCGGGTTGGCGCATCGGGCAGTTGATGAATATCAAGATAGGTGTAAAGACAGCGCACAAGGCGGCGCTGCTTGGCACGATTGACCTTCAAGGCGGCGTCCTCTGTGACCCCGTGCGAAAGACTCTTGACCTCAACGAACACCCAGAGATCGTCCTGGCGTGCAATGATATCAACTTCACCTGCCTCGCAGTGCCAATTACGGTTGGCAATCGTATAGCCGCGCTGCATGAGGTAGCTGGCCGCCGCATCTTCTCCGCGCTGTCCTATTTGACGTGTTGAAGGGCCGGAACGTTCCCGTTTTTGTTTGGGCATGAGAATTTTGATCTGTCTCTCAGATATGTAATGCGTTTTTTCGTCAAACACTCATTTTATCGTGTTTAGTTTTTTGTAGTGTGTCCCTAAAATGAAGATGCACACAGAAAGAAGCCTCATGACACCCGACACCTTACTGCCTGAAGTCCTAAAAGCGACAGGATACTGTATGCCGGTTGTCCGACCCGATGGCCTTATCCTGTCGTATTCTGATCTGTGGCCTGAGTTTACAGGCGGCCATATCTATACGTCTTTGCCTGATCTCATGGATGAGCCAACCCAGGCGCTGTGGCCTGTGTGGATCGAGACGCTGAGACAGCTTGACGGGGCGTCTCTGCCCGTTGATTCAATTCTGCCAGCCCCATATCAGGCTTGTTCGGGCCACTCTGATTCCTGCATTTGACGACACCGAACATCTCACACACGTCCATGTTGTGTTCCCCAGTGGTCGCTCTTCTCACGAGACAATCAACAAAGAGAACCTGCTGTTGGAACTGTCCAGCGATATGCTCGGCGTCGCCTTCTTTGATGGTGTTTTCGAGAAGGTTAACCCGTCCTGTGAGCATATTCTGGGTTATACAGCCCGCGAACTCAGTGGAAAATCGTTTCAAGAATTCATCCCTCTCGATGAGTTTGCGCCTGTGCTGGCAGAGGCTCAGGAGCACCCGGATCAGCCGCGTATGCTGCACTTTGAGAATCGCTACCAGCGTAAAGATGGCTTCTACCGCTGGTTGTCCTGGAACTGCCTGATCCACATGCCCAACCGCCGTATCTATTTTGTCGCTCGTGATGTGACGGAACGCAAACTGACAGAGATGCATCTGCTTCTTCGCAATCAGGCCGTTGAGTTCAGTCCGTCAGCGGTGAGTATTGCTGATGCACAGCAGCCTGATTACCCTTTGATCTACGTCAATCCGGCCTTTCTCAAAACCACAGGCTATCGTCTGGAAGAGGTACTGAATCGCAACTATCGTTTTTTGTAGGGGGATGATCGGGATCAACCAGAGTTGGATCTTGTTCGTCTGGCCCTGCAAGAATGGCGCTCCTGTACCGTGACGCTGCGAAATTATCGCAAAAATGGCGAAATGTTCTGTAACGAGATGCGGATTGCTCCCATCTTCAATCATGAGCGCGAACTGACGCACTTTGTGGGCATCAGTACAGATGTGACGCGACGGGTGCGCGATCAGGAGAAGATTGAAAGGCAGAATCAGGCACTGATGCAGGCCAACCATGAGTTGCAAGACATGCGCGTCCATGCGGAGATGTCGGCCCAGCAAATTCATCATCAGAACGAAGAACTACGAGCTATGAATACAAGCCTCGCCCTAGCGCGGCAGCAGGCCGAGGATGCGGCGCACCTGAAATCGCAATTTCTTGCCACCATGTCGCATGAACTCCGCACCCCGCTGAATGCGATCATTGGCTATACTGAAATTCAACTGGCGGGCATGACGGGCGATTTGACAGCGGAGCAGGAAGATTATCAAAAGCGTGTCCTGACCAATGCTGATCATCTGCTTCAACTGATCAATGATGTGCTTGATCTCTCCAAGATTGAAGCCGGACGCATGGAGATCGTGCGTAAGGACACGTTCAAAAACAACTCCGCGGAGTTCTAGAATGCGTCGTCTCATCTCTATTCTGCGACTTTATTTTTAAACGCGTCCTAAGTCGTTTCCGATCCGCGCCTGGATGGATGAGATTATCAACCAGACAGCGGGATTGGCGCAGGAGAAAAATCTGCATTTTGAGTGTCTGATCGACAGTAACCTGCCGATGCTCCTTGTGAGCGATCCCGCACGCTTAAAACAGATCGCCATCAATCTGCTCTCAAATGCCATCAAGTTTACCGATCAAGGGGGGTGCAATTTCATATTCGCAAGCAAACCGATGATGCCTGGATCATCACTGTGACAGATACGGGCATTGGCATTCTACCGCACCTGCTGGAGACGATCTTTGATGAGTTTCGGCAGGTGGACAGCACCTCGCAGCGGCGGCAGGGCGGGACGGGGCTGGGTTTGGCGATTGTGCGGAGGCTGGCGCTGATGATGGGAGGAAGTATTCGTGTTTCCAGCCAACTGGGAGAAGGAAGCACATTCACAGTTGTATTACCGCTGGTTGCTGCCCATGAGATGATAACAGGACATTGATCATGATGACTCAGAACATGAATGAATGGAAAGTGCTCATTGTGGATGATGAGCCGGACAACGTGAAGGTGGCGCAAAAAATCCTGGCCTACAATGGGGCCGAGGTGTGGATTGCCCGCAATGGTATTGAAGGCTTAAAGGCGCTTGAAGATTTTCACCCGACGTTCATCCTGCTTGATCTGTCTATGCCGGAAATGGATGGCTGGGAGATGCTGACTTCTGTGCGCCGTAACAGCAATCTTGCCAATACGCCTGTGATTGCGCTGACAGCCCATGCCATGTCGGGTGATCGGGAGCGAACGCTGCGGGCCGGATTTAACGGGTACATTGCGAAACCGTTTCGCCTTAACTCATTCTTGGAAGATATTCAACAGTGTCTCAGCCAATTTTCGTCGTGAGCGTCTATATTGTTAAAAATAGACTTGTAACGATGAGGGGTTTATCTCAATGGTTGCGTATCAATGGAACGTTCTCATTGTGGAGGACGAGTACGACAGCATTCAGGTCATGACACGGGTCTTCACACATCATGGGGCGGCGGTGTTTGTGGCCCGCAATGGTCGAGAGTGTTTGTGTTTGCTCAACGAGTTGACGCCACAAGAATTTTGCCACTGTCTGCCAAAGAACGGATGACTTATTTTTGTGTTTCTATTGACAGTGCCTACAGACATGATCGTGTTGGCGTTATGATGGGCGTTCTTATCGAGTGGTCACAAGGGAGCATATGATGCGAATGTTGGCCGATGGCCCACAGGGGTATTTTTTCGAAGATTTTGAAATGGGCGTCAAGATGGTCACGCGGGGCCGCACCATCACCGAGTCTGATCTGGTGCAATTTGCCGGGCTGACGGGCGATTACAACCCGATGCACACCGATGCGGTCTACGCGGAAAAATCCTTCATGGGTAAGCGCGTGGCACATGGAATGCTGACGTTGAGCTACGCGATCGGCCAGGCGTATCAGCTTGGCATCCTGGAGCGGACGGTGTTGGCCTTCCGCGAATTGGAGATGAAGTTCAGCGTGCCAGTGGTCATTGGCGACACGATCCATGCCGAAATGACCGTGATCGAGAAGAAAGAGGTGCGGCGGCTGGGCGGCGGGACGGTGCAGCTTGAACTGCGAATCCTGAATCAAGAGGACAAGATCGTCCAGAAGGGGACGATTACGCTACTGATGGCGTCACGGCCTGCCGAAACACCTGCACCATAATTGGCGATGCAGGGCACGCAGCATACGCAGCGGGTAGTTGGTTTTTAGGGGGCAAAAGCGAGGGCTTGGCGTGCCAAGCCCCACGATGTTCCCCATGATTGTTTTACTACCGTGCTGCATAGCTGGCTGCGATGCGAATCGTCTCAATGTGAATATCGACAATATCTTCAATATCCGCTGCATACCCGCCCGCCATAGACACGCTCACAGGCACGCGCTCGGCAAAACACGCGCCAAAGACCATCTCATCACGCGCTGCGAGACCCGCTTTGGTGAGCGCCAACTTGCCCAATGTATCGCCTGAGAACGGATCAGCGCCGGACACATACAGCACAAGATCGGGCTGCGCGAGATAAAAGGCCCGTTCCAGCGCAATTTCCAGCATATCGAGATAGGCGCTGTCGCCCGTGCCATCAGGCAGGCCAATATCGAGATCGCCCGCGATTTTGCGGAAGGGAAAATTGCGCTCTCCGTGTATCGAAAAGCTGAAAATACTGTCATCACCGCGTGTAATCTCGGCTGTGCCATTGCCCTGATGCACATCACAATCGACCACAAGCACGCGCTGTACACGGCCTTCCTGCTGCATGACGCGGGCGGCAATCGGGCTGTCATTGAAGATGCAGTAGCCTTCGCCATGTGAAATGCCCGCATGATGTGTTCCTCCGGCTAGATTCGCGCTGACGCCTTCGCTGAGAGCGGTGCGGGCGGCGCAAATTGTGCCACCGGATGAGCGCCGTGAGCGTTCGACCATCTGCGGCGACCAGGGAAAGCCAATGCGCCGAATTTCATCGCGTGTCAGATTGCCAGTCTTCACATGCTCCAGGTAATCGGCATCATGCGCCAGCAAAATCTGGGCATCGGTGGCGGGCGGTGGCACAAACAGATCATCCACTGACAGCACACCCTCAGCGAGCACACGCTCGCGCAGGCGGGCGTATTTACGCATGGGGAAGCGATGCGTATCAGGCAGCGGGAGGACAAAATGATCGGTGTAGTAGGCTTTCATGCAAAATCCGCCATCACCATCTCAGCGGCGACTTTGCCGGACAGCATGACCATCGGTACGCCGCCGCCGGGGTGAGTTGTGCCGCCTGCAAAGTACAGGCCGCGTATCTCCGGGCTACGGTTGTGCGGACGACGAAAGACGGTGAAGCGGCTGTTGGCAGACGGGCCGTAGAGTGCGCCGCGCCATGCCCATGACTGCTGCTCAAGATCGACGGGCGTCATCATCACCTCGGAGCGAATCCGATTTTCGATATCGTAGCCGCGTTCGTACAGGCGCTGCATGACCAGGGCGCGGTAAATATCCGCCTGTATCGACCAATCATAGCGATCTGACAGCGGTGGCGCATTGATGAGCACAAACCAGTTCTCGCAGCCCTCTGGCGCGTGTGAGGGATCAGTTTTGGACGTGATTGCCACATACAGTGTCGGATCAATCGCGGGCATGAGCGTCTTGAAGATCGATTTGAATTCGGCGGGATAATCAGCGGAGAAGAAAATGTTGTGATGCGCCAATTCGGGGTGTGTGCCTTCGATGCCCAACATCAGAATAAAGCCCGAACACGACGGCTCATAGCGGCTGAGACGCTTGATGCGCGGCTGCAAGGCTGGCTCATGGTTGAGCAGGCGGTTGAACGTGGAGGTGACATCGGCATTGGCGATGATGACATTGGCGGGAATATGCACACCATTTGCCAGCCACACGCCGATAGCTTCGCCCCGCTCCACATGCAGGCGTGTGACCTCTGTCGAGGTGAGGATATCGACGCCGCATTCCAGCGCCACCTGTTCCAGCGCCGCCGCAATGCGATAAATGCCGCCTTCGGGATACCAGACGCCGCCTGACAGCTCGACATCGGCGATGACATTGAGCGTGGCCGGAGCGAGATAGGGGCTGCCGCCAACATAGGTGGCAAAACGCCCCAGAAGCTGCTGCAAATAAGGCGACTGCACATGAGCGCGGATGGCCTGATGCATGGTGCGGAATGGATCAGCTTTGAGCCAATCGCGCACAGGCACGCGCAAAAAGCTGCTCAGTGTGGGCGGCTTGTCGTAGATGAAGACTGGCCCAGTGACGCGGTGAATCTGTGCGGCATAGGCCAGATAGCGCTGATAGCCTTCGACATCACGGGCATCCAGGCGGGCGATCTGTGCGAGGGTTTCAGCCGTATCGCGGCGAATGTCCAACTGCTGCCCATCGGGATAAAAATAGCGCGTGAGGGGATCAACAGGCAGAAGCGTCAGATAATCGTCCAGGCGGCGGCCTACCGATTGAAACAAATCTTCAAATACATTTCGCATAGTGATAACCGAAGGGCCTGTATCCCAGCGAAAACCATCCTGAGTGATCTCGCTCATTTTGCCACCGACACGGGCATTTTTCTCCAGCACTGTCACCTGCCAGCCTGTATGTTGCAGTCGAATCGCAGCACTCAGTCCTCCGATTCCACCGCCAATAATGACTGCTTTTTTAGCCATTGGCGCTCCCAATAATGCGGCCTTTCCAGCGCGGCCCACCTGTGACGTGCCAGCGCAGCGATTGGAAGGCGATGATGGTCATGAGCAGAACCGAGACAGGCAGCAGGAGCGCATCACCCACGCGCTGCCCGGAGATAGCGGCTGTGAGCGCCCGCAGCAGCAGTCCCATCACGATTAAGAGTGCGCCCCAGGCCGCATACACGGTGAACAGCAGCGCCCAGGGAGCCAGGAAAATCGCCCAATGGAACAGTGTCGCTATGACGAGTGCGCCCGCGCTGCCGTAGCCCGCCAGAATATTCTTGGCGAAACCATCGCGCACACTGGGCCAATCGGTGTACATGCGGCACGCGATCAATCCCGCACCGTCACACAAGCGCAGGCGCAAACCCTGCTGTTTGGCGCGTCGAGCCAGCAAAACATCTTCCAGCACACTCGTTTTCACTGCTTCATGCCCGCCGACGCGATCATAAGTGCTGCGCCGCCATGCCATACACTGCCCATTGGCCGCTGCAAACAGCGCAAACGGCCCGTAATAGGTCATCAGGAGCGGCAGATACCCCACAATCGCCAGCATGATGAGCGGCACAACTAGGCGCTCGGCCCATGTGGTCGTGATCTGTGTCGGCCAGACCGAGAGCAAATCGGCGTTCTGGCGCTGCATCTGGCCGATAAGCGCGGCGAGAGCGTCAGGCTGCCACTGCGTATCAGCATCGGTGAAGATCAAAATCTCGCCTTTTGCCTGCTGCGACAGAATATGACAGGCATGATTTTTCCCCGTCCATCCTATAGTCATAATAAAACCCGACAAGATATGTAAACGAGAATCGCTGTGACCTGCTTGTCTTGCACTAGAAGCTGTCCCATCTTCGGATTGATCATCCAGAATGAGCAGTTCAAAATTTGGATAGGTTTGCTGCAAGAGTCGAGTCACTGTATCGCCAATGACAGCCGCTTCATTGCGGGCAGGGATCAGGATTGACACAAAAGGGTTGTCTGATGGTGCTGTCGCTTGCAAGCGTGGAAAGATCAGGTTGTTGAGGAGGGCGTTGAGCAGCATCAAACCCAGGATGCTGCCGATACAGAGGATGAAGATGTCCATCATGCCGCATCATCCTTACGCCAAAGACGCAGATGCGGCGGCTGTGATAAGCCTGCGCGATGCTTATAGACAATCAGCAGGACGGTGAAGACAGCCAGTAGGATAAAAGCGGGATCGGGATGGATGATGAGGATATACACCAACCAGACGCTGGCGGTTATTACAGCGACCCAATCGCTGCTGGCGAAGAGGGCGAAGAACAGCAGCAGAACGCCGCTGAGGATGAAGCCCGCCTCAAAGGTGAGAAGACCCATCCAGATGCCGCCCGTCGTGGCGATGGCTTTGCCGCCATTGAAATTCAGGAAGGGGGAGAAGGCATGACCCAGGACGGCAGCGGCTCCTACAGGGACAAGGCGCAAGTCCGTCCAGCCGAAGTAATGGTAGGCGAGGGCGGTGGGAATGATGCCTTTGCCAATATCGCACATGATAGCAATGATGAACCACGCCTTGCTGCCTGTGCCGCGCAAAACATTGGTCGCGCCAGGGTTATGATCGCCATACTGACGGATATCAATCCCGTTGAGACACCCAATCAAGACCGAGAAGGGCAGAGCACCCAGAATAAAACTCACTAGCACCCACAGTAAGACATCCATATCATTTCGTCCGTCGCCATACACAATAAAGAGCATATGCCCACACCGCGCCCATGACAAGCGTGCCGACCAGGGCCGGGCCGGGCTGCTTCCAGAAGATCGCCTGACCAACGCCCTGGAAGAACCAGACAGCGGCATAGATAAAGCCCAGGGGCAGGGGTTTCAGCGGCCTGGGGCGAATGATGAGAGTCATGACAAAGGCGGTCACGAACCAGCCCACATAATTTGACCAGGGAATGCCGAAATAGCCACCGGGCTGCGCCCACACCCAGAACCCGCGTGCCACCATCTGTGGATCAAGATACAAATCCCAGGCGGTGAGGGCAAAGGCGCTGAGAGCCGCCGCGATGACACGGCCCCGCCAGTCCTGGAGACGTGAGCCGAGGATTTGCTGCGCCATGACCCAGGAGGGCGGCAGTAGCATAAACCAGGCAATCGGGATGAGAAGCGGCACTCCAAGAATCTGCGGCTGGAGGAGTGCGGTATAGTGATAGGCTCCAAACAGCAGGCCCGTATGTGATCCCATCCATTCTGCGGCCCAACTGAGGAGGGCGGTCAGCGCAAAGGCCCGCACTGCTGTTCGCATTCCCCACTGTTGCAGCAGAATCAAAAACACCACTGCCGCTTGTACCAGTGCGGCCAGCGTAATCCCAATGGAGAAGATCGCGTCGCCCAGCGTCCATAGGCTGATAGGCAGGGCCATCATGCTCAGGAGCCATGCCGATGTGAACATCCAGGCGCGGCGTTCATCGAGGGTGCGCGTCAAAAACCAGCGCGTGGAAAGACGAACGGCAGCGGTCATGCTTTCAGAATAGCTCTCAAATCGCCGACAACTTCCAGGCCGCTGTTATGGCTCTCGCCTTTGAACAAACGGGTTTTGCGTGTGCCTTCAATCGCTGACAGTTCCACCTCAATCACAGCGGTCATGCTCTCTTCGACGCGGCGCTGCATCCCATCACGCGCTGGCGCTTTGAGCGCTGTGCCGCTGGTGGTCTGGGCATAAAGCTTCAGCTCCTGATCGCGCTGATACAGCACCCAATCGAGCGTTGTATCGGTGATGGTGAGGCGATCCACCTTTGCGCCCGTATAGGTGGCAAAGCGATAGAGTGTCCCCGCGTCCAGGAAGCCCACCACGTAGCCCGTAAAAGGGCGGCGAATCGGGCCGTAGCCGGGGATGGTGGCAATCGAGGCTGTGAGCGATGTACCAACGCTGGCAAAGTGATTCGTCTGCATCCAGATATAGCTGGTGGGGAAGGCTTCACCCCAGTCTTTCTCTATGTAGCCGCGCCCGCCTGTGAAATCAATCTCACGGCCATTGATCGTCAGCGAGCCGTTGAGTAGATGCGAAAAGCTGAGGACGCCGTGTTTGCACTCCATATTCAGCCACGCATACGGCCCCATGAAACCCGGATTGGTGACGGTGACAGGCCAGGGCGTGACGCCCTCAAAGCGGAGTTCGCCTGTGATATGGGTGTCCTCATCATCAATATTGAGGGCCATGCGCTGATCGCTGAAATCACTTGCGCCAACGCGCACCTCGAAGCGATCTTCCGCCGCTTTCAGAAAGCCATAGGTGTGATAGGTGGATGTGCCGCGTGTGCCATCAAGAACCTGGATGAATGTATGCGTCTCACCGGGCGTATTGCTGACAAAGACGCCGGGGATAATGGCATAGCGTTCGGTCTCGTCTTTGTTGACCAGCTTGTAATACCAGCCTTCAAAATAAGGGGGGCGATGGCCGCGTCCCTGGTAACGCGCCGGATGAAGCATATTCTGGATGAATGACACCATATTGGTAGTTTTCCCTTTTTCACACATGGGAGTGTAGCAGGAGCGGATGAGAACGTGCTAAGCCGTGTCTCACAGCGGCATAAGCCGCCCCCGCTGGCTCACTCTCGATCACAAGACGTGACTGAGTATAATGAATCGGTGCTCATTTTCCGATTCTGGAAAGACAAACTGATGAAACTGCTTCTTTGTGGCGTCCTGGTATGCCTGCTGGCGATCATCGGCGGTGTGATCGCACAAGAGACACCCGCGACGGCTGAACCGCTGCAAGTCGTGACCCCTGAGACGGCCACCAGCACAATTGAGCCGCTGCAAATTGTCGAAGGGCAATATGGGACGGCGGCCTTGTATCAAGATATCATCCCACAGGGGCGGGCGGGGTTGCTGCGCGTCACAGGGGCCGATCTTGCCAGCATCCAAGCGGTGGTCTTCGATCAGACGCCCACATTTTTCGCGCAGGGCGACGCAGCATGGTATGCGGTGTTCGCTGTGCCGATCACGCAAAAGGCGCGTGCCTATCAGATTCCGGTGACGCTGAAAACGACGCAGCGACAGACGGAGACGCTGATGCTGACGCTCACGGTGGATAACGGCGGCTTTGTGACACAGGACGTGCTGCTGATCGGTGATAAAGCCTACCTTGCGAGTCCCGATATTGAGACTCCGGAGCTGGCGTACCTGTTTGACCTGGCCGCGCCAATCACCGAAAAGCGCCTGTGGGATGCCAACGGCTTTCGTGCGCCCGTGCAGGGGACGCTGACATCGCCGTTTGGGGCAGTGCGCGTCTTCAATGGGACGCTCAACACCCTGCATACTGGATGGGATTATCAGGTGGGGGTTGGGCAGCCTGTGGCCGCGACTGCCGCTGGCGTGGTGGCGTTCGCGGGGCGGCTCGATATTCGCGGCAATTACGTCATGATCGATCATGGCTACGGCGTGTATTCGGGCTATGCCCATATGTCGGTGATTTACGTCACCCAGGGTCAGCCGATCAGCGCCGGGCAGATCATCGGGCAGGTGGGGACGACAGGCCGTAGCAGCAGCCCCCATGCCCATTTTGAGATGCTTGTGAATGATCAGTGGATCGATCCCGTCGATTTCCTCCGACTGCCTCTGCCTCAGTGATATTAACCACAGAGGACACGGAGGACAAAGAGAAGGATTTATCAGGTTTTTCTCTGCGTGCTCTGTGGTTAATGATCTTCACCAATGGCTCCCGCCTGCATAAGCGTCTCTATCTCGTCATCCGTCTTGCCCAACACCTCCCGCAGAATAGCGCGGCTGTGCTGCCCGATGGTGGGCGGCGGCGTATGCGTCTGGGGCGGGGTCGCGCTCAGTTTCAGGGGCGAGGCCACCAGATCGACAGATGTGCCGTTGGGCAGCGTGACGGTTTCAATCATGCCGCGTGCGTGCGTATGCGGATCGCTGAGGGCCTGGGCGACAGTGTGAATCGGGCCACTGGGAATGCCCAATGCCAGCAAACCATCGACCCATACACTCACAGGCTGCTGTGAAAACAGAGATTGTAACAGCGGAATCAGGTCATTGCGGTGGGCGACACGGACGGGATTGGTGGCAAAGCGCTCATCGTGGGCGAGATGCGGTTGACCGAGCAGGGCGCACAACTGCTGAAACTGGCGATCATTGCCGACGGCCACCACAAACGCACCATCCTGTGCCTGAAATGTCTGATAAGGCACGATGTTGGCGTGCTGACTGCCATAGCGCGGCGGATTTTGCCCAGAGACAAGATAGTTACTGGCGACGTTGACCAGCGCCGCCAACTGTGTGTCGTAGAGGGCAATATCAATGTGCTGGCCCTGGCCTGTGCGCTCGGCATGGCGCAGCGCGGCGAGGAGGGCGGTAGACATGTTCAGGCCCGCAATCACATCGGAGATCGCCACGCCGACCTTCATCGGCCCTCCATCCGTCTCCCCGGTCACGGCCATCAGGCCGCTCATGGCCTGGATGACGTAATCATAACCGGGGCGCTCGGCATAGGGGCCTGTTTGCCCATAGCCTGTGAGACTACCATAGACGAGGGCGGGATTGAGGATTTTCAGGTCGTCATAGCTGAGGCCAAAGGCTGCCATTTGCCCCGGTTTAAAATTCTCAATGAGAATATGGCTCCGGGCGGCGAGATGGCGGGCGATGCTCTGGCCGTCAGGGTGCTTGAGGTTGAGGGCGAGACTGCGCTTGTTGCGATTGACGGAGAGGTAATAGGCGCTCTGGCGCTCTTCGCCTACTCCGGCCCAGGGCGGCCCCCAGAAGCGTGTCTCATCACCGAGCAGACTCTCAACTTTGATGACCTCTGCACCCAGATCGGCTAGCATCATAGTGCAGAGCGGGCCAGCCAGAACCCGCGTGAAATCCAGCACGCGCACCCCTGCTAAGGCGTGTTCCATGAGGGAATCCTTGATTATATTGGGAAAGAAGGGCAAGGCGTGCCTTGCCCCTACGGTGATTATTCGCTTTTGATGCGGCGGCGAACGAACTCAGCGAGCAGGCGCACGCCATAGCCGCTGGCTCCTTTGGGGGCATAGGGGAGATCGCCCTCGGAGGTCATTTTGCCCGCCATATCGATGTGTGCCCAGGCGGGATAATCGATGAAATTCTTGAGGAAGATCGCGCCGACGCTTGCGCCTGCCATCTTCGCTGTCGATGAGTTTTTCAGATCGGCGCTGTCCGACTCAATGAGCTTTTGAAATTCAGGGTGCATGGGCAGCTCCCAGACGCGCTCATAGGTGGCTTCGCCCGCCTGTTGCAAATCGTGCGTGAGGGCGGCATCGGTGCTGAAGACGCCAGCAGCGACGTTGCCAAGCGCGGTCAGGACAGCTCCGGTCAGGGTGGCAATATCGATGACAGCGACGGGCGTGTAGCGTTTGGCATAGACGAGCGCATCGGCCAGCAGCAAACGGCCTTCGGCATCGGTGCTGATGATTTCGATGGTCTTGCCGTTGCTGGCGGTGATGACATCCGTCGGCTGATAGGCGCGTTCATCGACCATGTTATCGGCAGCGGGGATGAGGCCCACCACAGCAATCGGCCATTCAAGGCGGGAGATGACATGCATCGCGCCGATGACTGCCGCGCCGCCGCTCATATCCATCTTCATGCCGAGCATTCCTTCGCCCGTCTTGAGGCTGTAGCCGCCTGTATCGAATGTCACGCCTTTGCCGACCAGGACGATGGGCGCTTGATTCTCCGTGCCTTCGGGTCGATGCTCCAGGATGATGAAGCGCGGCGGGTTAGCGCTGCCCTGGGCGACAGCGAGGAGCGCGCCCATTTTGAGGGCTTCGATCTGCTTGCGCTTGAGGATGCTCACCGTCAGATCGTTGGCCTTCGCCATCTTTTCCGCTTGCGAGGCGAGATAATCGGGCGTGCAGATATTGGGCGGCGTGTTGGCAAGTTCACGGGCGAGATTTGTGCCATCGGCAATCGCCTGGCCGATGCGAACGCCATCGCTGGCCGCTTCCGCCTCTTTAGTGAGGACATCGAACTGCTCAATCGCTGTGATGGTATCGGGCGTCGATTTGAGACCCTGATAGCGGTACAGGCCGAGCAGAGCGCCTTCGACAATCGCCTCCGCTGTATCACTCACCGACAGACCAACATCGGGCAGGAGGGCGGCGACGTGCGTGAGAGACATGGTGCGGGCTTTTTGCACAGCGACGGCGGCGGCACGGCGCAGGGCATCGGCGGTCAGGCCCTGGCGCTGGCCCAACCCGACCAGGAGGATGCGCGTTGTGGGGAGCGTGCCGCGTGTATAGAGGAGCGCCGTTTCGCCTGTTTTGCCCGCAAAATCGCTGCTGAAGACCTCCGCCAGAGCGCCCTGGAGCACCTCATTGAGCGGATGGAGAGAGAGTTGTTCACTCCACGCGATATGAGGCGCAAATAGCAGCAGCACGCTGGCATTATAGGCCGATGCATCAGTTGCAACGACGTGGATTTTCATGGAAGCCTCAGATCGTAAACGTTTGATAATTTTTAAACGTGATCATTATGCCATAAGGCTCTATAATTTGCTTGCGAAGTCGCTATAATGCTGCGGATTTTTTGCCTGTGAGGGGGATGCGCCATGACTGCTGTCGACAGCGGCTCCAATCGCTTTTTGAATCTTTATACGCCGCCCCGAATTGACAAGCAGTTTCAGGGCAAACATATTCTTTCGGTGGATCAGTTTTCGCGGGATGATCTCGATATTTTGATGGATGCCACCCGCTCGATCCGGCGGCGGCTGCGGCATAATGATCGCGGCCTGAAAGAGATTTGCGCGGGCAAGGTGATGGCGTCACTGTTCTTCGAGGCCAGCACGCGCACCGATATGTCGTTCCAGGCGGCGATGCGGCGGCTGGGCGGGGATGTCATCTCGGCCAGCAATGGCGTGCAGTTCTCCTCGATGTATAAGGGCGAGAATCTGGCCGATACAGTGCGGGCGGCGGGCTGCTACGCCGATGCCATCGTTATGCGGCATGATCAGGTGGGATCATCGTATGAGGCGGCGTATTATCTGGATAAGTTGAATCAGCAGATTGGATCGCCCTCGGTGCTCATCAGCGGCGGCGATGGCATCGGCGAACATCCGACGCAGGCGCTGCTGGATCTGTTCACGATCTATGACAAGAAAAAAAACCTTGATGGTCAAACGATCACGCTGGTCGGGGATTTGAAGCATGGGCGCACCGTCCATTCTCTCGCCAAGCTGATCGCGTATTATGGCGCGAAGGGGACGACGCTGTGTCTGGTCTCGCCGTCAGCGCTGCGGATGCCTGATCATATTTTAGAGATGCTGTCTCAGTACAATGTGTCGGTGCATGAGACCGGGCGTCTGGCGGAAGTGCTGGGGGACAGCGATGTGATTTACTGGACGCGGGTGCAGGAAGAGCGCTTTGGTGATCCCGATGATTATGCTGAGATCAAAGACAGCTTTGTGATGACGCCCTCGGTGCTGGCGCAGGCCAAAGCTGACACGATTTTGATGCATCCGCTGCCGCGCAAGGGCGAAATGGGGACTCGTGAGGATCATGATATTCTGGATGAAGACCCCCGCGCTGTGTATTTTGAGCAGATGGAGAATGGCATGTTCATGCGGATGGCGCTGATGGCAAAAGTCCTGCGTGGGGCTTACGTTTAGTCATGCGTGGCCTCCTTCGCATCGATGGGATGCTTGATCCGCACACGCACCTGCGCGATCTCGATTGGGCGCACAAGGCCACGTTTGCCAGCGAGACGGCAGCAGCGGTGGCAGGCGGCTATACGGCGGTCTTCGATATGCCCAACACGCCGCCGAGCACGACCACGCCTGAAGCGCTCGTGATCAAGCAGCAGGCGCTCTCATGCAGCGCCGTGTGCGATTGGGGGATTTACTTCGGGGCGTCGCAGACGGATAACACGCGCTTTTATGCAGACGTGGCCGCGCAAACGTGTGGTCTGAAAATCTTCAACAACTCCACAACGGGCGATTTGCTGATCGCGGATCAGGCTGAGCGTGAAAAGCATTATGCAGCGTGGCCTGCATCGCGCCTGATTGCTGTCCATGCCGAAGATGATACGGTGCTGGATATTCTGGCGCTGGTGCGGCAGTTCAGGAGGCCGACGCATTTTTTGCATATCAGCACCGCGCAGGAGATCGGGTATTTGCGTGCGGCAAAGGCGGAGGGGCTGCCGATTACGATTGGGGTGTGTCCGCATCACCTGTATCTGACAGTAGAGGATGAGGCGCGTCTGGGCGGTTACGGCATCATGAAGCCGGGGTTGAAGACGAAGGCCGACCAGGAGGCGCTGTGGCAGGCGCTCAAGGACGGGCTGGTGGATGTGGTCGAGTCGGATCATGCGCCGCATACCATCGCGGAGAAAGAGTCGAGCAAACCGCCGTTTGGTGTACCGGGGTTGGAGACGACGCTGCCACTGATGCTGCTGGCGGCAGATGAGGGGCGCATCACGCTGGAACAGGTCACAACGCTGCTGGCAGAGGCCCCGCGCCGCATCTGGGGTGTTCCCTGCCCGCCAGAGACATATACGCTGGTCGATCTGGATGCGGCAGAGGTGTTGACGCGAGAGAGTTTGCACAGCGCCTGCGGTTGGTCGCCGTTTGAGGGCATGAGGCTGCGCGGGCGCGTTGTTGAGACGTGGATTCGCGGCGTGAAGGTGTACGATGGGGAGCAGGTCTGTGTTGAGATGGGCTTCGGTATCGATGTGTTTGGAGCCGGAGCATGAACCTGTTTCAACAGGCGTTTTTGCTCGGCAATCATTATCTGTATCAGCAGGCTAAAAGCCGATTTTTGTTCCGCGCCTCGGCACAGCAGGCCCATGAGATGCTGCTCACGCTGCTGACGCGGGCGGATGACAATACGGCGCTGCTGCGACTGGCGGAGTGGGTGAATCAGACGGCCTACAGCAAGCGTGAGGTGAGCATTGGCGGTGTGACGCTGGATTACCCCTTCATCGTGGCGGCGGGGCTGGTCAAGGGGCTGGGCTTTGCCGATGAAAATGCGGGCATGGCTGCTGTGCGGGACAATGTGAATATTATTCCCGGTTGGCGCTCACTGCCCGCGCTGGTGGGGCCTGTCGAGTTTGGGTCGTTCACACGCTTTCCGCGCCTGGGCAATCCCGGCGAGGTCTTGTGGCGCGATGTGCCTGCCATGTCGTTGCAAAATCGCATTGGTCTCAAAAATCCTGGGGCGCTGGCTGCTGCCGCCTTCCTGGGGATGCACAAAGCTGAGCTGCCTGCTCAATTTGGCATCAATATTGCTGTGAGTCCCGGCGTTGATGATCCTGAGCAGTCGGCGCGGGAGGTATGCGAGAGCCTGAGCGCGTTCATTGAGCAAGGGGTGGTTCCGACGTGGTTCACGCTCAATGTGAGCTGCCCGAACACCGAGGATGACCCGCAGGGCAACCAGACGGAGCAGGGGACATATACACTCTGTGCCGCTGTCATCACGCATCTCAGGGCGGCAGGGGTGGATGTGCCGCTGTGGGTGAAGGTCAGCCCCGGCCTGTCCGCCGCGCAGTATGCCATCCTCATGCGCGTCTTTCAGCAGACGGGCGTACGGGCCGTCATGGCAACCAACACGCTGCCCCGTCCCGCGCCGGATCAGCCGCAGGTGATGGCGGGCATGAGCGGTCTGCGCTTGCATCAGGCCAGCATGACCGCACTGGCCCACCTCAAGAGCGCCCAGATTCAGCAGGCGGCCTCTGTTGATCTGGTTGGCTGCGGCGGCCTGATGGATGGAACCACCTACCGCGATTTTCAAACGTTCAATATCGATGTTATTCAGTATTGGTCAGCGCTGGTCTATCGGGGACCGCTGGCCGCCCCCTTGATTGAAAGAGAGTTTCACGCAGGCTATGAACTTCAACCGACAGCCCTCCATCGCTCAGGCTCTGCTTCAGATTAAAGCCGTTGGCTTCTCGCCCCTGAAACCGATCACGTTCAAATCCGGGCTGCGTTCGCCCGTGTATGTCGATAACCGCCGCCTGCCGTTCCATCCCGCCCAGTGGCAGACGGTTCTGCATGGCTTTCGTGCGCTGATCGAAGAAAAAGACTTGGCTTTTGATGCGCTGGCCGGGATTGCCGTCGGCGGTGTGCCGCACAGTTCGGCACTCGGCTACATCCTGCACAAACCGTCGCTGTTCATCCGCAAAGAGAGCAAAGGCTACGGCCAGCAGAAGATGATCGAGGGCGGCGATGTCAAGGGCCTGCGCGTGCTGCTGGTGGAAGACCTCGTGACGACGGGCAGCAGCGCCCTGGTCGGAGTGGAGGCGCTGAGGGCAGAAGGCGCGATTGTGACGGATATCCTCTCGATTGTGACCTATGGCTTTGCCGAGGCGGAGATCGCCTTTGCCAATGCCCATGTAACGCTGCACACCCTCGTCCCGTTCCGCAAGATTCTGGCGGAAGCGCTGGCGTTGGGTCAGTTTGATGCAGCACAGGCCGCTGTGATTGAAGATTGGTTTACGCAACCCCAGGGATGGGCAGAAAGACATCAACTGTGACGATTATCGAAAAATATGACGCCCGCGCCCAGGCCGTGAATTCGCTGGTGTGTGTGGGCCTTGATGCGGATTTTGAGAAGATTCCCGATGCGTTTCAAGCGCATGAGACGCCGCAGTTTGCCTTCAACCAGTTCATCATCGAACAGACGCATATGTATACGGCTGCTTATAAACCCAATATCGCATTTTACGAGGCGCGGGGCGAACAGGGGCTGCGTGAGCTGCATCTGACGATGGCATATTTGCGTGAGCATCACCCCGCTATTGTCACGATTTGCGATGCCAAGCGCGGCGATATTGGCGTGTCGAATCGCGGCTATGTGAGCGAAATTTTCGATCTTCTGGGCTTCGATGCGATCACGCTGCATCCGTATCTCGGCCAGGAGGCGCTGACCCCCTTCCTCGAACGAACTGACAAAGCCTGTATTATCCTATGCCGCACCTCCAACAGCGGATCAGGCGAGTTGCAGGATGTCTCAGTGTCCATCAGCGGCGACCCGCTGTGGCTGTATGTGGCCCGTATGGTGGCGCACACTTGGAACGCACACGGCAACTGCCTGCTGGTGGCGGGGGCGACTTATCCGGATGATCTGCGGCGGATTCGGGCGGCAGTGGGTGAGATGACGCTGCTTGTGCCAGGGGTGGGAGCACAGGGAGGAGATGCCGCTGAGACAATACGGGCGGGCAAGAATTCCGTTGGACGGGGATTGATTGTGAATTCATCGCGGGGTATTTTGTGGGCCGCTGACCCTGGTGAGGCCGCCCGTATTCTGCGCGACGAGATTAACGTCGCCCGCTGACAGATTGAGGCCGGGTATGCTCCCGGCCTCGTCTTTCATCAGAGTTGAAATTGATTGGCAAATGTGAGATAGCCCTGGCGTCCGCTCTGCTTCGTCCACTGCTTGATGGACTGGCGAATGCGCTTGAGGCAGGCCATGATCTCATCGACAGTCACATGACCCGCAAGCGTCTCCATCAATTCCTTCTTCGCCTCTTCATCCTCTACGCCCTCAATTATGATCTCGACGCTAGAGCTAAATGTTGAAGGCCGCCCCAGGTGAAACGCACAGACAGAGGCCACATCGTCATAAATCTGCTGATCCAGCGGCCCCAGATTGAACACAGGCGCGGCCCGCTCTTTCCTCTCCGCCTGATACACGCGCAGCAAGCTTTCCAGCGCCTTGTCCACCTGAAAATCCAGCAGTTCGGGACGCGCCCGATAGATATGGATGATCACAAACTCCATGTTCTGCAAGATGTCCAGATATGCATTTTCAAAATCCATATTCATATGCTCACACTCTCCTTGTTTCAAAATAACCGCCCCTGAGACCAGAAGTATAGCGAAACTCGTCCTGAAAGCACGCGCCTACAACGTGCCTGCCTAAGAAGCCGTTTGATAATGCCATTCGTTACAAACAAAATGTATTTTGGCGTAGGGACAGGGCCTGCCCTGTCCATTTTCACGCGATGAACGGACAGGGCAGGCCCTGTCCCTACACGAATC
>Ga0105044_10001831_pt1 | contig 28797 bp, 29 predicted proteins | sample MAT01_FD_78092 | JGI IMG/M metagenome (GOLD analysis project Ga0105044, IMG submission 78092) | Freshwater microbial communities from Lake Fryxell liftoff mats and glacier meltwater in Antarctica - MAT-01 | ecosystem: Environmental > Aquatic > Freshwater > Ice > Liftoff microbial mat | place... | reverse complement strand
GCCGCCGACACGCCGGGCCGGTCGGGCACCCCCGTGATGGTGACCTTGGCCTCGGAGTCGTCGCCGACCACCCCGGAGACGATCGCATCTTCCATGTTGGGCTCCTCGTGGGTGATCCAGGTACCGGGCTCCCAGGTGAAGGCAGACCGGACGTGCAGCTTGACCTTGTGCGTACGGGCGAACTCGACGGCGCGCATCGCCGGCTTGGGGCAGCCTGCGGCGCACATCTCGAGCATCTCGTCGAAAGAGATGTGGCTCATGCGCCGGGCAAGCGGGACCACCCGCGGATCGGTGGTGAACACGCCCGACACATCGGTGTAGAGCTCGCAGACCCCACCAAGGGCCTCGGCCAAGGCCACCGCCGTCGTGTCGGAGCCACCCCGCCCGAGGAAGGTCACGTCGTTGTCGGTCGATACGCCCTGGGCCCCGCCCACCACCGGCACGTGCCCGGCATCGACCGCGGCCCGCACCCGGCCGGCGCGCACCTCGAGGATCTTGGCGTTCATGTGCGTGGTGTCGGTGATGAAGCCCGCTTGGCTCCCGGTGAACGAGTCGGCGTGGATGCCCAAGTCATGCAGGGCCATACACAGCAGCGCCGTGGCCTTGCGCTCGCCAGCGGTGATGAGCATGTCCATCTCCCGCCCTGGGCGGGTCTTGGACACCTGCCGGGCGAGGTGCAGCAGCTCGTCGGTCTCCTTGCCCATCGCCGACACGACCACCACGACCTGGTCGCCACGCTTGCGCGTGCGCGCGACGTGGTTGGCCACCTCCCGGATGCGCTCCGGATCGGCAACCGACGTGCCACCAAACTTCTGGACGACGAGACCCACGGGCGGGCACGGTACCCGATGGGGTCAAACGCCCCGAAGTGGATCTTCGGGGATCTTCGGCCCGTCGACCATGACGCCCCACGACCGAAGCTGGGCAACACCCGTCGGGATGTCGCCCCCAACCAGGGTGCAGAGTGCCTTGAGGTCGTCGGCTCGCAGCGAAAGGACGCGCCCGTTGAAGTCGCCGCGCGCCTCGATGATGGACTGGACGAAGCGCCGAATGGGCGCCGCTGGGTCGATCAACGCGAGGGCCTGCAGGTCGAGCACGATCTTGTGGCGCTCGGTGTTGGAGTCCACCGGCAGGGGCTCGCCGAGCAGAACCGCGACAGGAACCCGGTAAAAATCGGCCAGGCTCTTGAGCCGCGGGAGCGAAAGGGTGCGGAACCCGCGCTCGTAGGCGCCGACGGCCGACGCGCTCCAACGACCGGCGGACTGGGCCTCGACCTCGGCGAGCGAGAGTCCCTGGGCCTGACGGATGGCCCGCAGCCGTTGGCCCACCGACGCGCTAAAAGCCTTGTCGTCGGGCTCCATGGCGCTATCGGTACCGCCGGAAGGGTCCCCCACCGAGCCCTCGTCTTCCCCCATCCTCCCATTCTGACGCTTTTCGGGGCAGCACGCGAGCCGAAGCCGCGCGACCCAGAGGCCGCCCGCCATTCACTAGGGTCCCGGCTGCATGGGGACTGACAAGCGAGAGCGCAAGAAGGCCAACCGCAACGCCAAGCTGGAGGCGGAGCGAGCTGCCGAAGCCCGGACCAAGCGCCGGGCCACCATCCGAACGATGATGATCGCAGGGGTGGTCATCGTGATCGGCATGGTGCTGATCTCGGCCTTGAGCGGCTGCGGCACGAGCAGCGAGGACGGCGGACAAAGCGAGGGGGACGTGCCGGAGTTCTCGATCGCCAACAAGCCCTTCGAGGTTGACGAAGACGCAGTCGATCCCGCTACCTACGACACGACCGAGTGTCCGCCTGCCGACGGCGTCAGCACGCCCGTCATCGACTTCGAAGACCCCCCGCCGGACTGCATCGACCCGGCCAAGGCCTACACCGCCGCCATCGAGACCAGCGAGGGCACCGTCACGCTGGAGCTCGATACCGATCGTACGCCCGGCACCACCAACAACTTCGTGGTACTTGCTCGCTGGGGCTACTTCGACGGAACCGATCTGTTCCGCACCGAAGCCGCAACTGGGATCATCCAAGGCGGATCTCCCCACACCCAGGACAACAGCGACCAAGGGCCCGGGTACACGATCGCCGACGAGGGCGGCCCCTTCTCGTCCGATGACTACGCCCCCGGCACCATCGCCATGGCCAACACCGGTGCGCCCAACAGCGCCAGCGCCCAATTCTTCTTCTTGGCCAACGAGGGTGGGAGCTACCTCGGCGACAAGGATGCGCTCGGCCCCGCCGCCGGCACCTACGCCGTGTTCGGCCGGGCCACCGATGGTCTCGACGTGCTCGGGGCCATCGCCGCCCTCGACGACGGCAGTGGCGTCCCGTCTCGCCAGGTCACCATCGAGACCGTCACCATCACCGAGGCCTGACCAACGACCAGGTGCAGCAATGTGGACTCCAGCCACATTCCTGCACACGACCGAGGTGGCGCCGTCGGATCGCGGGTTGGCTGTCAGAGGCGCGCGAGACGATGTTGCGATGACATCGCCCGATCGAACCATCGCCCACGTCGCACTCGGCCAGCACGGGATCTTCACCACCGCCCAGGCAGAGGCGGCCGGGTTCAGTGCCGCCCAGATCCGCAGCCGCGTCGAGTCGGGCCAGTGGGAGAGGCGCATGCGGGGCGTGCTGGCCCTTGCCGGGGTGGCGCCCACGGCTCTGCAACGAGCCGCGGCCGCGCATCTGTCACGGCCTGGGAGTGCCCTGTCGCACCAGACGGCGGCGGTCGTTCTGGGGTTGGTCGACGTGGCGCATCATCGTCCGACCATCACGGTCCCACCCGGAGGGTCGGGCCGATCTCCTCTGGCTCGGGTGCATCGCCTCGTCCTGCCGCCCGACGACCTCACCCGCGTCGGGGGTCTTGCGGTCACGACGCCAGCCAGAACCCTCGTCGACTGCGCTACCGAGGTCGGAGCCCGTCGGTTGCGAGCGATCGTCGACCGTGCCATGCACGAGCGCCGATCAACGGTGGCACGAATCCAGCAGGCCCTCGGAAGCGCCCACCACCTCACCCGCCAGCAGCGCGACGCCGTGCTGGATGCGATCGACGTGTGGCGACCCGATCTCCGACCCGGCTCACCCGCCGAAGCCCGGCTGCTGCGGCAGATCGACGAGTGGGGCCTCCCAGCGCCTCAGCGCCAACTCGTGATCCGCAACGGCGCCGGCGCCATCATCGCTCGCGTCGACGCCGGATGGGACGATCGGCGACTGGCGCTGGAGTACGACGGCGCCGAGTGGCACGGGCCATCGCAATGGGCGCACGATGAGCGGCGCCACGCTCTCCTGATGCAGCTGGGATGGCGAGTGCTTCGCGTCGCCGCACCCGACCTGAAGCCGGGCAGCGACCTCCGCCACCGCATCACTGCGGCCTACCTGGCGATCGTCCCGATCGCTTCGTGACCGCGTGCAGCAATGTGGACGTCAGCCACATTCCTGCACACGAGCACCCAGGCGCGATGGCGGAACCGGGCGCGGTAGCGGAGGGTCAGGCCGGCAGGGCCGAGAGGTCGGCGGGGGCGCCGCCCACGAAGACGACGACCTCGCCCGCTCCTTCGGTGTGCCACGACCCATCGGGGCGCCGGATCAGCGCGGTGCGCTCATCGATGCCGGCCAGGACCAGCGATGGCGGGCTCATCTGGCGGGTGCGATGGGCGGCGTCTTCGGACCAGTGGTCGTGGGCGGGGATCACGGCCACGCCGGGGAGCAGGCCCAGGCCCAGGGTGAACGCCCCACCCCGCGGATCGACCATCGGGTCGCACATGACCATGGCCCCCGCCGAGGACCCGGCCAGCACCCCGCCGTCCTTCCAGGCGGCGACGAGTGCCTCCCATGCCGGCGTGTCCTTCACCACGGCGCGCAGGTGCAGCGGCGAGCCGCCCACGAGGTAGGTGAAGCGCGAGGCGGCCAAGGCATCGACCACGTCGGCCTTCAGGGCATCGGGTCGGGCCAACAGGTCGAGGCCCGTCGCCTTTGCTCCCAACCGGTCGAACCAACCAACCGCGCGCTCCACCAGGCGGGCCGGGTGCTCGTAGGCCGCAGCGGTGGGCACGATCAACACTTCGTCGCCGCCGCTCGCCTCGAGCAGAGCCGCATCGAAGGTGCACCCCTCGGTGAACTCGCCTCCGCCCACCAACGCCAGATGTCCGGACATGCACCCGACCCTAGTGAGCCGGTAGCTTGACCCCTCATGACGATCAAGCGCGTGGGTATTTTGGGTTCGGGGATCATGGGGTCAGGCATCGCCGAGGTGGCGGCCAAGACGGGCCACGAGGTAGTGCTGCGGTCCCGCAAGAAGGAGACGGCCGAAGCAATGGTGGCGTCGCTCACCAAGTCGCTCACCAAGCAGGTCGAGCGGGGCAAGCTCTCCCAGGAAGATGCCGACGCCGCCCTCTCCCGGGTCTCGGCCACCGACCACATCGGTGCCGTCGCCGATTGCGACCTCGTGATCGAGTCTGTGGTCGAGGACATGGACGTCAAGAAGGCGCTGTTCGCCGAACTCGACGGGATCGTGAAAGACGGCGCCATCATCGCCACCAACACCTCCACGCTCTCGGTGATCGACATGGCGGTGGCCACCCAGCGTCCCGACAAGGTCGTCGGCGTGCACTTCTTCAACCCCGCCCCGATGATGTCACTCGTCGAGATCGTTCGTCCGCTCACGGCTTCAGACGAGACCGTGGCCGAGGTCACCGCGTTCGCCACCGCCTGCGGAAAGGATCCCGTCGAGGTCAAAGACCGAGCGGGCTTCATCGTGAACGCCTTGTTGTTCCCCTACCTGAACAACGCCGTGCGAATGCTCGAGAACGGCACTGCCAGCCGCGACGACATCGACACCGCCATGAAGGGTGGATGCAACTTCCCGATGGGGCCGCTCGCCCTGCTCGACCTCGTGGGCCTCGACACCTCGCTGTCGATCCTCGACGCGCTCTACGACGAGTTCCGTGACCCGAACTACGCCGCCATGCCCGCCCTGCGCCGCATGGTGACCGCAGGGCAACTGGGCCGGAAGTCCGGCGTTGGCTTCTACGACTACCGGAAGTAGGCCCGCACCACCCTGGTGGTGGTCGGTGCTTCTCGTCGGAGTGGCGGGCAGCGCCGCGTGCCTGACCTTGCTCTTTCGCGGGACTCGCTCGGTGATGGATGTCGGCGGCACGTGCGCATCGGGTGGCCCCTACCTCCTGGCCAACCCGCTCGCCCGATGACCGCCGCTGGTGGGCCCATCGAACCACCTCCGAGCCAATGGGCCATGCCCGATCCGAGTGGTGCCGATGAGGCAGGGATCGCCGCGGTGGGCGCCGACCTCGAGCCGGGCACGTTGTTGGCGGCGTACCGGTCGGGCCTGTTCCCGATGCCCGTGCGGTGGAGCCGGTCGACCGCCTGGTGGTCACCCGACCCCCGCGGGGTGATTCCGCTCGACGGACTGCGGGTCAGCCGGTCGCTTCGCAGCGCATGCAACCGATTCGAAATCCGCGTCGACACGTCATTCGACGAAGTCATCGAGGCCTGCGCCGATCCAGCCCGCCCGCATGGATGGATCGACAAGGCCATACGCGACGCCTATCGAGAACTGCACCGTCTGGGCTGGGCCCATAGCGTGGAGGCATGGACCCCAGACGGTCGATTGGCCGGCGGGCTGTACGGCATTGCCACGGGTGGGCTCTTCGCGGGCGAATCAATGTTCCATCGCGAGACTGATGCTTCGAAGGTCGCGCTGGTCGGGTTGGTGGAGCGCCTGCGAGCCGGCCCCGCCGGACCCGACGCCCTGCTCGACGTGCAGTGGACCACCGAGCACCTCGTCCGCTTGGGAGCGGTCGACGTGACCCGAAGCGAGTACCTCAAGCGACTGGCGATCGCCATCGAATGCCCGCTCCCAGCGGCCTTCGGCGGAGACGTGGAAGGGTGACGGACCTCAAGCCCGCCCGCTGAGTTCGTCGATCAACGCGGGGAGTGCCTCGCTGATCGGCTCGCAGATGACCCGCGCCGCCCGGTCGTCGTAGAGCGTGGGGCTGGCGTTCACGATGATCAGCTCGGCACCTTCCCGCAGCGCGACGTCGCAGAGGCCCGCCGCGGGCATGACCCGCAGCGTGGAGCCCACGGCGAGGAAGACGTCGCACGCCCGAGCCGCCTCGACCGAGCGATCGAGCACCACAGCGTCGAGCTGCTGACCGAACATCACGGTGGCGGTCTTGACGATCCCGCCGCACACGAGGCACGCCGGGTCGTCCTCGCCCGCATCGAGTCGGGCCAGCGCATCGGCGGTCAGCGTTCGATCGCCGCACGACCAGCAAACCGCCTCGTGCATGTTGCCGTGGATCTCGAGCACCCGATCCGCTGACGAGCCCGCCTTCTGGTGGAGGCGGTCGATGTTCTGGGTGACGATGGCCTGGAGGTGGCCCCGTTCCTCCAGGGTGACCAGTGCCCGATGACCGGCGTTGGGCTCGGCCGTCCACGCCGGGTTGGCCCGGCGAGCCAGCCAGGACCGGCGACGGATCTCGGGATCGGCCAGGTAGGAGCCGATGGTGAACAATCGCTCGGCCTCGGGGTCCTTGGTCCAGACGCCAGCGGGCCCCCGGAAGTCAGGGATGCCGGAGTCGGTGGAGATGCCAGCGCCCGTCATCACGGTGATCATCGGCGCGGCCACCGGCGCAGGGTACCCACCACATCGAAGCCATCGCCAAGGCGGCGACGCGACGATCATGGTCGTACCCTGCGATCGTGACTTCGACCCTGCGTCTCCTCCTCGTGGAGGACGACCCGTCCATCGGCGAGCCGCTCGTCGAGGCGTTGACCCGGGAGGGCTTCGTCGTCGAGTGGGTCGAGACCGGTGCCCAGGCGCTCGGCGCAGGGCGGGCTGACCTGGTGCTGCTGGACCTGGGTCTGCCCGATCTCGACGGTCGAGAGGTGTGCCGCCGCCTTCGGGCCTCGTCGTCGATGCCGATCATCGTGCTGACGGCGCGAGACGACGAGCTCGAGCGGGTGCTGCTGCTCGAGAGCGGTGCCGACGACTACGTCCTCAAGCCGTTCGGCTTCCGTGAGCTGGTGGCGCGCATCCGCGCTGTGCACCGGCGCTCTGTTCCCGCCACTGTCGCAAAAGCCGACGTGACGACCACCCCCGACGGCAGCGGGCCAACTCTGGTGATCGATTGCAGGTCGCGGCGGGTGATGCTCGATGGCACCGAAGTCGATCTGACGCCCAAGGAGTTCGACCTGCTGTTGCTACTCGCCTCCGAGGCCGGCCGGGCGATGGCGCGCGAATCGATCATCGAACAGGTGTGGGATGCCCACTGGTGGGGACCCACCAAGACGCTCGACGTCCACATTGCTACGTTGCGGCGCAAGCTCGGCGACCCTCGTTGGATCACCACCCTCCGGGGCATCGGGTACCGCCTCGACCCACCAGATGGCGCAGGCGTCGAGGTGGTACCCAACCCGTGACGCGCCGCCTGCTGCTGACCTACCTCACGATCACGGCATTCGCACTCGTGGTGGTGGTCGTGCCGCTCGGCCTCACCTTTGCGGGCCGGGAGCGCGATCAGCTGGTGTTCGACCTCGAGCGAGACGCCCAGGCCGTCGGCAGCCGGGCAGAGGACGCCCTCGAGGCGGGCACCATCCCGGACCTGACGTCGGTCTTCGCCAACTACGAGGTGGAGGGAAGCCGGATCATCGTCGTCGACGACGGAGGCATCTCGGTCGCCGACTCTGGGCCCGCCGCCATCGGCCGGGACTACTCCACCCGGCCCGAGATCGAGACGGCCTTAGCCGGCGAGAGAACCTCAGGCGAACGGCTGTCCACCACGCTGGGCGTCACGCTGGTCTACGTCGCGGTCCCGGTCGCATCGCAGGGTGTGGTCCACGGCGCTGTGCGGATCACCCTTCCAACCTCCAAGGTCGACGAGCGAATCCAAGAGACCTGGCTGCGCCTCGGCGGGCTTTCCGCGGTGGTGCTCCTCCTCGTCGGCGTGGTGGGACTGATCCTGGCTCGCAGCGTCACCCGGCCGGTCCGCCAGGTCGAGGAGGCGGCGCGGCAGTTGGCCGCCGGGGACCTCGCGGCCCGAGCAGGCAACGTCCACGGCGCGCCGGAGCTGGCATCGCTCGCGCGCCAGTTCGACGCGACGGCCGAGCGGCTCGAGCACCTGGTCGATGCCCAACGAAGGTTCGTCGGCGATGCTTCGCACCAGTTGCGCACCCCGCTGGCCGCGCTTCGGTTGCGCCTCGAGACGCTGCAACCTTCCGGCGCTGACGAACCCCGGGTCGCCGCTGCGCTCGCAGAAACCGACCGGCTCAGCAGCCTCGTGGAATCGCTTCTGGTGATCGCCCGGTCCGAGTCCGGCGCACCGCAGTTGACCGATGTCGACTTGGTCGCCATCGCCGAGGAGCGGCGCGAGACCTGGCAAGGCGTGGCCGATCGCTCCGAGGTGGAGCTCATCGTGGTTGGTCCCGCTCGTCTCGAGGTGCGTGCCGTGAACGGCGCAGTCGAGCAGATTCTCGACAACCTGCTCTCGAACGCGCTCAACGTTGCCGAGCCGGACACGTCCATCACCGTCGAGCTGCAGCCCCCTCCCGACGGTGGCGGCGGGCGGATGGTCGTGACCGATCAGGGGCCAGGCATGACCCCCGACCAACGAGCCCGGGCGACCGCTCGTTTCTGGCGACCGCCTGGTGCCACCGGGCCGGGGTCCGGACTGGGATTGTCGATCGTGGACCACTTGGTGATGGCCGGAGGTGGCCAGCTCACCCTCGATGCCGGCCCCGCTGGGGTGGGCCTGCAGGTCACGGTGGACTTCGCCGCACCGGGGTCGAAGCCTTAACCATCCGCTTACCTTCACCTTGACGGCCCTTGGCCCGCTCCTCCGTACGTTCGAACCAGCAAACCGAACGACCTCAGACCGGAGCCCCCCATGGAACGTCGAAAAGCCGTCACCGCCGCCGCCGCCGCATCGGCCATGTTCCTGCTCGGCGCAGCCGGGCTGACCGCCAACGCCACCATCCTTGGTAGCCACCGAAGCGATGGCGTCGGCACCATCAGCCCCGCGCTCACGACCGCCGATTTGGCCCGCGCCGATGCCCGTGCGAAGCGCACCATCCCCCTCGCCAACACAGTGCCCGCCACCACAGTGCCCGCCCCCACCGCCCCGCCGACCCCCACCGCCCCGGCGGCGCGGATCGTTTCCTCCCCAGGACCGGCCATCTCGACAGCAGGCGGCGTGAGCACGCCCCAACCAAGCGCCGCCTCCGCTCCAGCGCCGGCCTCGGCCTCACCGGCCACCGGGTCTGGTGCCCGCCCGGTGGGGTCTGGCGACAGTTACGACGATGGCGACCGCGGCGACGACGCTGGCGAATATCTGTCGCGCGAAGACGATGACCACAAGCAGGAGCGCGAGGACGAGAGCCACGTTGGCTCCGACGACGATGACTGAGTTCGCGGGTTCAACCCCGAGAACGGCTCCCGCCGCCGCTCCCCGACGTCGTCAGCACGCAGCGCTTGCGAGCCGCGTGCTGGCAGTCGGCCTTGCTGCTGGCACTTCCGTCGGCCTGATCGGTGTCTTCGCCCGCGCTGATCAGGCCGCCGCTGAGCAGGCTCTCGTCAAGCCGGCCACCCCGGTGGCGACGAAGGTTGGGTACGGCCCCTTCGGTGCAGTTGGCGCCATCGGCGGCGGCACCCTGGCCCAGGGCAGCGCGCCTCCCGCCGTCCCCCCGACGACCGCACCGCCGATCACCCAAACCGCACCGACCGTCGCCCAGCCGGCCCCGACCGCCAGCCAAACCCCTCCGCCCGCCGCCCAGCAGGCACCGCCGGTTGCAGCTCCCCCGGTTGCAGCTCCCCCGGTGGTCCAACCCGCGCCCCTGGTCACTGCTCCTCCCGTGACCGCTCCCCCCACCAGTTCCACAGGCGCAAGCTGAGATGGCCGTGCTTATGGGCTCCCCGGTTCCGCTCATCGAGCGCTTCGGTGCCATGGGTACCCAGGTCGAGGTGCAGGTCATCGGTGGGAATCACTCAGTGATCCACCAGGCCAAGGCCCGCATCGCCGCACTGGAGACACGCTGGAGCCGGTTCCGGACCGGAAGCGACGTGTCGGCGCTGAACCGCAACGCCGGATCAAGCGTGCCCGTTGCCCCGGAGACGATCCTGCTCCTCGAACGAGCAGTGGCGGGCGCCCGCGCCACTGGGGGCCGTTTCGATCCGACCGTTGGGGCTGCACTGCTCAGCCACGGGTACGACCGCACCTTCGCCGATGTGGCCGACGCAGCCCAGGACCTTCACCCGTTCCCCGTGGTCGATGGCTCGTGGCCCATGATCGAGATCAACGCCTTCGCCAGCACGGCGTCGATTCCCGAGGGCACCGTGTTCGATCCCGGCGGCATCGGCAAGGGCCTGGCTGCGGACCTGGTAGCGGCCGAGTTGGCCGACCAAGCCGACGGCATCCTCGTCAACATCGGTGGAGACCTCCGCCTCTGCGGCACCGGACCGGACCCGGCGGGATGGATCATCTCGATCGAGGATCCCTTCGTTCCCATGCGCGAGCTCGCCTGCCTGGCCCTCCCCGAAGGCGCCGTCGCCACCAGCAGCTGCGTACAGCGGAGGTGGGAGACCGCCGACGGCGTGGTGCACCACATCATCGACCCGTTCACCGGTACGAGCGCCCGCACGGGGGTCGCTTCGGTCACCGTGGTCGCCGCCGAGACCTGGTGGGCCGAGATCCAGGCCACCTCGCTCCTGCTCCAAGGGCCGGGCGGGTTGGCCGACCTCGATGACACGGTCGAGGCCCTCATCGTGACCGACGAAGGCGAGTGCCACGCCACCCCATTGCTCGACGCGGTGTTGCGATGATCCCGCAGTTCTGGTGGTATGCCTCGAGGGCCACCGGCATGGTGGCCTGGGCCCTGTCCGCGGCGGCGGTCATCTGGGGTCTGTTGCTCAGCACTCGTTCGGCCCGGGGCGTGGCCAAGCCGGTGTGGGTGCTGGACCTGCACCGCTTCCTCGGTGTGCTCACCCTGGCGGTCACCGCTGCCCATCTCGGGGCGCTCGTCGCCGACACCTACGTGACCTTCACCCTGTCTGATTTGTTGGTGCCCGGCGCATCGTCTTGGAAGACCCTGCCCGTTGCCTGGGGTGTGACGGCCTTTTGGCTGTTCGTCATCGTGCAGGTGTCGTCGCTGCTCAAGAAGCAGTTGCCCAACAAGGTCTGGCATCGCATCCACCTGCTGAGCTTCGTGGCCTACATCTTGGCCACGCTCCACTACCTCCAGGCAGGGACCGAACGCACCAATCCGGTGGTGCTTTTTTCGGTCGAAGCGGTCACCGCCGTCGTGTTGTACCTCACCCTCTTGCGCGTGCTGGCGCCGCGCCAGGCCCGGCGAGCCGCCCAGCGGATCGAGCGGAAGCTGCCCGCGCCGGCCGGAGCTATCCGATGAGCACCATCTCGACCAGCAAGGCGGCCAACCCGACCAGCACGGTGCCGGCCGTCAACAACACCAGCTCGCGCTGGGTGGCCAGGTGGTGCTCGCCCGATCTCTTGGCCCTGCTGCGAGCCCGCGCGTAGGGAACGCCGGCCATCCACGCGAGTCCCCCCGCCGCCAACACGAAGGCGCCCGCAATGGGCTCGGGGCCTCCGGTGGTGATCTGCGGCAATCCTCGAGCGACCGCCAACCCGCACACGACCAGCGAGAGGCTGCTGCGGCCCCATGCCAACTCGGTGCGCTCGGCTGCCAGCCCCTCCTCCAGCTCGTAGTCGGTCACTGGACCGGGTCGCTGATCGTCGCCAGCACCAATGCGACCACGGCCGACACGGCGATGACCGTCGCAACCACCAGGGGCAGGATCGAGCGTGGCAGCGGTCGACGCTCGCGCATCGCCCGCTCGTTGTTCTTCCACTGCACGAAGCTGGTGGCCGCAACCACGAGGCCCAACGTGATCAGCGGCAATCCGATCATCCGACGCCCTCCGGGGAAATCGAACGGAGGGAGGAGCTGCGTCACCGCCAGGCCGGCTGTGATGAGGGCCAACGCCGTGCGGTTCCAGGCGAGGAACGTGCGCTCGTTGGCGTACGAAAACCGCACATCGACCTCGCGATCGGCGTCTGGTCCAGGCACATTCGGGAGCGGGTCAGTCACCGAACCGATCGTAGGGCGCGATCCGGGCGTGACACGGCTGGGCTGGGCAGCGGAGAATGGGGAGATGACCGATCAGCGAACGCCGGATCGCCCGTGGATGATGCGGACCTACTCGGGCCACTCCACCGCCAAGGCCTCGAACGAGCTCTACCGCACCAACCTCGCCAAGGGCCAGACCGGGCTCTCCATCGCCTTCGACCTGCCCACCCAGACGGGCTACGACAGCGACGACCTCATGGCTCGGGGCGAAGTGGGCAAGGTCGGCGTGCCGGTGAGCCACATCGGCCACATGGAGACGCTCCTCGACCAGATCCCCGTCGGCGAGATGAACACGTCGATGACCATCAACGCGGTGGCTGCATGGATGCTCGGCCTCTACACCGCCAACGCCGAGCGCCAGGGCGTGAAATCCCAGCAGCTCCGGGGCACCACCCAGAACGACATCGTCAAGGAGTACCTCTCGCGGGGGACCTACATCTACCCGCCGCTCCCCTCCCGCCGGCTGATCGTCGACATGTTCGCGTTCTGCCAAGAGTGGATCCCGCACTGGAACCCCATGAACGTCTGCAGCTACCACCTGCAAGAGGCGGGCGCCACGCCCGTGCAGGAGATCGCCTACTCCTTGGCCACCGCCATCGACGTGCTCGACGCAGTGCAAGAGTCCGGCCAGGTCCCGCCTGAGCGGATGGTCAATGTGGTCGCCTCCATCTCGTTCTTCGTGAACGCTGGCATCCGCTTCGTGGAGGAGACGTGCAAGATGCGGGCCTTCACGCAGATGTGGGACCGGATCTGCCTCGAGCGCTACGGCATCACCGACACCAAGGCTCGCCGCTTCCGCTACGGCGTGCAGGTCAATAGCCTCGGGCTCACCGAAGCTCAGCCCGAGAACAACGTGCAGCGCATCGTCCTCGAGGCGCTCGGCGTGACGCTCTCGAAAGATGCTCGGGCCCGTTCGCTCCAGCTCCCGGCGTGGAACGAGGCGCTCGGCCTCCCCCGCCCCTGGGACCAGCAGTGGGCGCTGCGCATCCAGCAGGTGCTGGCGTTCGAGACCGACCTGCTCGAGTACGACGACATCTTCGCTGGCTCTCACGTCATCGAGGCCAAGACCAACGAGCTGGTCGACGGCGCCCAGGCCGAGCTCGACGAAGTCCTGGGACTCGGCGGCGCGTTCGAGGCCATCGAGGAGCTCAAGGGTCGCCTCGTGCGCAGCCACGCTGAGCGCATGCGCAAGATCGAGTCCGGCGCCCTGACCGTCGTCGGCGTCAACAAGTTCACCGAGACGGCCCCATCCCCGCTCGACAGCGACGACAACATCTTGAAGGTGGACCCCGGCGTGCAAGAGGCGGCCATCGCCGAGCTCATCGAGTGGCGGGCCAACCGCGACAACGACGCCGTGAAACGCAGCCTCGACGAACTGCGCCGCGTTGCCCGCTCCGGCGAGAACGTGATGCCCGCCTCGATCGACTTGGCTCATGCGGGTGGCACCACGGGCGAGTGGGCGGCCGTGTTGCGCGAGGAATTCGGCGAGTACCGCGCCCCCACCGGCGTGGCCGCTGCAGCTGGGGCCGGTGGCGGCTCTGACGGCCTGCGCGCCGTGGCCGAGCGGGTCAAGGTCATGGACGGCGGTCCGCCCCGCTTCCTGGTCGCCAAGCCCGGGCTCGATGGCCACTCGAACGGTGCCGAACAGATTGCTGTCGCCGCCCGCGACGCCGGGTTCGAGGTCATCTACCAGGGCATCCGCCTGACGCCCGAGCAGATCGCCGCGGTAGGCCGCGACGAAGACGTCGACATCGTGGGCCTCTCGATCCTGTCGGGCAGCCACCTGGAGCTGGTGCCCGAGGTGGTACGCCTCTTGCGCGCCGAGGGAGTCACCGCACCGGTCATTGCCGGGGGCATCATCCCTGAAGGTGACCGCCCCCGCCTGCTCGATGCGGGCGTCGCGGCCGTCTACACACCCAAGGACTTCGAGATCACCCGCATCATGGGTGAGCTGGCCGACTTGGTGGAGCAGTACCGCTCTTCCTGACCCTGAGTGATATTCACCCCACGGAACGCGTCCGAAACCTGTGAACCCACGCAGATCTGCCGATGGAGCGCCTATGTTCGACCGACGCGCGCTTCCGGGGACCCTGGCAGGAGCCCTCGGGCTCGGGTTTGCCCTGGCGGCGATCATCACTCAGCAAGTGGTCCTGGTGGTGATCGCTGCTGCGCTCACCGCCGCGTGCGTCATCCTCGTCCTCACCGTGCCGAGCGGCCTTCCCCTTCGCTACAAGGACCGCCGGGACATGCAGGAGGAAGCCGACAAGCTGGCCCGAGAGAACGACCTCATGGCCGCCCGGGCCGCCAAGTTCGAGGCCGAGGCCATCGCGGCGCGCGACAAGCTGGCCACGGCCATGCTCGCCGAACGCTCGCAGCCCGTCTCCGCCGATCCCGCCATCGCTCCCGCCAGCGCAAAAATCCGCCCGAGCGATGAGGTCACCGACGCCGAAACCGGCGTGTTCACCCAGGTGTTCTTCGATGCTTCCCTGGGCAAGCGCATCTCGGCGGCCCGCCGAGGGCTGCGCCCGCTCACCGTGGCCATGATCGAGGTGGTGGAAAACGTGGGCCTCCCGAACATGGCCCACTCCGCCCCCAAGCCGGTCGCCGACATCTTGGTCGAGACCCTCCGCGAGGCCGACACGGTGGCCCGCATGGACACGGGCGTCTTCGCCATGTTGCTTGAGGACACACCCGAGAACGGAGCGATCTGGACGCTCGAGCGGATCCGCAGGCGCATCAGCGATGACCTCGATGGCTGCACCGTGCGAGCTGGCATGAGCTGCTACCCCGCCTACGCGTTCGACAGCCAGCAACTGGTGGAGCAATCACTCGGCGCACTTGATGCAGCGCGCGAATGGCGCCAAGACCGCATCGAGGTCACCACCGCCTCCCCCGAGGACTGAACTTCGAGCCCTACTCGAGCTCGGACCAGACCTCGTCGGAATCGGCCCCCAACGGGCGACCTGCCCAGCGCAGCCGACCCGGCGTGGCCGACAAGCGGGCCACCAGGCCCTGCATCGGCGTGCCATCGAGGTCGACGACCGCGCTACGCGCCGCCAAATGGGGGTCAGCCGAGAGCTGCGCCATGTCGTACACCGGCGCCGCTGCGGCCTCGGCGGCCTCGAACGTGGTCAACACGTCATCGATCGGCCGGGCCGCGCACCACGCCCCGAGCACCCGGTCGACCTCATCGCGGTGTGCGATCCGACCCGCGAACCCCGCGAAGCGAGGGTCGTCACCCAATCCGATCAGCGCCATCACCCGTACCGCCACCGACTCCGCGGAGGTGGAGATGGCCACCCACTGGCCGTCCGCGCAGCGATAGGTCCCTCGCGGCACCGAGTAGGGGATGCCCGACCCGAGGCGCTCCTGCTGTTCGCCCCGAAGTTCCCACAGGCTCATCAGCGGGCCCATGAGCTGGAACAGCGATTCGAGCAGGTTCACGTCGACCACCTGCCCCACACCCGAATGCAGGGCGACCATGGTGGCGAACGCCGCAGTGAGGGCGGTGACCTCGTCGGTGAGGGCGATGGGTGGGAGCAACGGCCCGCCATCGGGCTCACCGTTGATCGAGGCGAAGCCCGACATGGCCTCGGCCAGCGTGGCGAAACCCGGACGTTGGGCGTAGGGGCCGTCTTGGCCGAACCCGGTGACCCGCGTGACCACGAGCGAGGGGTTGGCGGCGATGAGGTCTTCGGGGGCCAGACCGAGACGCTCGAGCGTGCCGGGACGGAAGTTCTCGACCAGCACATCGGCGGTGGCGATGAGGCGGCGCACCCGGTCGAGGTCGTCGGGGTCCTTGAGGTCGGCCACGACCGTGCGCTTGTTGCGGCCCGCCAGCTTCCACCAGAGCGTGACGTCGTCGTCGGGATGGGTCCACCCCATGGCGCGCGTGGTGTCACCAGTGCCGGGCCGCTCGACCTTGATGACGTCGGCGCCGAAGTCGGCCAGGTAGCGGGCGCAACCCGGACCGGCCACGACCGTGGCCAGGTCGACCACCCGCAGGTCGTGCAGTGGACCATCGGCAGCGGTGGGGCGACCAGTCACGCGAGCACGTTGGGGAGCGGGAGCGCCGCGCCGCGACCCGTGAGCAACCGAAGCACCGAGCCGGCGTCGGTGGGGCTGGTCAGGTCGAGCAGCACATCGAGCGCCACCCGAGATGCCGGGGCCGGCGGAGCCGAGGGAATCCCGATCACCTCCGCCAGGTCGAGCCCGTGGACCACCAACTCCACCGCCCGGGTGGCGAGGTACTGGTCGAGGGCCATCTCGCCTACGAACAGGTGGACGTCGGTATCGCCCGGGGTGGAACCCAACACCAGCTCAGCCTCGGCCCACAACCGGTCGGTCGCCGTGACCCAGTCCGTCTCAGCCACCGCCTCGGCCCGCGCCCGAGCCGCGATGTGCACGTGGGGCGTCTCCTCAGCGAGCACGATGCGGAAGTACTCGGCCGCCGTGTCGATGCGGGTCGGGTCCTTGGTTTCGCCCCCGACGTAGTCCGTGACGGTCTTGAAGGCACGGCCGCCGTGAGCAACCAGCTCGCGCACGCTCCATTCGCCCAGCGCCATGAGGTGCCACTGGTGCTCGTCGATGCCACCCACCAGCGAGCGCCACCAGTGGCCCGCCTCGCGAAACGCCACCAGAGTTTCATCGTCGTGGAAGGTGCGGTCGGCCATGGCGGTCCTCAAGTTTCGATCAAGAAACAGCGATCGGCCAGGAGCCCGAACGCGTAGTCGTGGTAGAGCCCGTGGTACATGTGCCGGGTCTTCTCGGTCCAGGCCAGCGCTCGCGGGTCCGAGATTCGGTGGGCGATCTGCAGGACGCCGCCCTCGTGTACCCGGTATTCGGCCCACGTGCCGGGGTAGTCCTTCACGCAGGCCACCTCGACCCACGGAACTTCGCCGGTCGGGGCGAACCGGCGCACCCGATTCCGGTGGGTGTGGCCCGCGAAGTAGCCGCGAAGCGACCGCCGCCGGGCGAAAACCTCGAGGAGCGACGCGGAGCTCTCCAGGTCGATGCCGAACTCGCGATCGGCCTTCTCATGCGAGTCGGGGTCGCCGAGGTGGTGGTGACCGAACACGAGCACCGGCCGGTCGGCCCGGGCTCCCAGCTCGTCGAGCTGCTCGAGTTGGTCGGCGGTGACGTGGCCCGCGGTGTGGCCGTCGACGGACGTGTCGATCACTGCGATCGTGACACCGGGAAGGGCGAGTTCCTGGAATGCGTCGGCGGCGAACGGCGCGTGGTGGTAGCTCTCGTGGTTGCCGCGCACCACGGTGAGGCGTTCACCGAATGCCGGCTCGTAGGCGGCACGGAAGGCGTCGTATTCGCCCTGGGTGCCGTTGGAGGTGAGGTCGCCCTTCACCACGACCGCGACTGGGTCGATGGCGATGATCTCGCTGATGGCCGCCCGGTTCATGACCTCGGGAAAGGGGTCGTCGCCCGGCTCGGACCGGAAGACCGGGCCCATGTCCGACCCGTCGATGAGCCCGCAGACCTCCTCGCCGAAGTGGACGTCATTGACGGTTGCGAACACGGTGAGCAGTTCTCCGCGCTGCGGCAAGGTCTGGAACGCGAATCCCTCGATCTCGTGGTGGGCGTGGGGAGCCAGCTCTTCGTAGCGGCGCACATCGAGCCCCTCGTGCACGACGGCGACATCGGATCCGACTGTGGTCAGCTCGGGGGGAGAAGAAGCCCGGTCCATGCTGCGACCCTACCGGCGGACTCCAGGGGGGTGACCAGACGTATCGCTCTGCATATGCACGCATGATCACCAGGTACGGCCCGTTCCTCTGCGGGTCGCTCGACTTCGGGCGATGATCGAGGCGGGCGGCGAGCTGCGCTGAAGCAACCGCTACCAGGGGCGGACGCGGCGCTGGGTCACAGGACGCGTCCACCAGCGGCCCGACCAGCGCCACCGAGGCGAAGTGGTACCAGCACCGGCCGCACCGGCTCGTGGGGTGGCAACCTCGATGGCCGCCACGATGGCCGCCACCTCCTCGTCAGAGGGCTCCGGCGTGATCTTCACAACGGCATGTTCCCGTGCTTGCGGGGCGGCAGCTCTTCCTTCTTGGACTCGAGCATCCGCAGCCCGTCGATGAGCATGCGCCGGGTCTCGGTGGGGTCGATCACATCGTCGACGTAGCCACGCTCGGCGGCCACGTACGGGTTCAGCCACTTCTCGCTGTACTCGTCGATGAGCTCGGCCTTCTTGGCGTCCTTGTCGTCGGCCTCGGCGATCTCCTTGCGGTTCAAGATCTCGACCGCTCCCGTGGCGCCCATCACCGCCAGCTCAGCAGATGGCCAGGCGTAGGCAAGATCAGCGCCGATGGACTTGGAGTTCATCACCACGTACGCCCCGCCGTAGGCCTTGCGGGTGATGACCTGGATGCGGGGCACGGTGGCCTCGCAGTAGGCGTAGAGCAGCTTGGCGCCGTGGCGGATGATGCCGGTGTGCTCCTGGTCCACGCCCGGCAGGAAGCCGGGCACGTCGACGAAGGTCACGAGCGGGATGTTGAACGCATCGCACGTGCGCACGAAGCGGGCGGCCTTCTCGGACGCCTCGATGTCGAGCACGCCGGCGTAGGCCGACGGCTGGTTACCGACCACCCCGACGGACTGGCCGCCGAGCCGTACGAACCCGCACACGATGTTGGTGGCCCACTTCGAGAAGTACTCGAAAAAGTCGTTGTCGTCGGCGACGGCCTCGATGACCTTGCGCATGTCGTAGGGCACGTTGGCGCTCGCCGGGATGAGGTCGAGCAGTTCGGGCGTGGGACGGTCGATGGGGTCGCCCGTGTCGATGACCGGGGCCGTCTCGAGGTTGTTCAGCGGCAGGAACGAGAGCAAGAACCGGACGTCGTCGAGTACGGCCTTGTCGTCGGGCGCGGTGAACGCGGCGATGCCGGACTTGGACGAGTGGGCCTGGGCGCCGCCGAGCTCCTGCTGGGTGACGTCTTCGCCGGTCACGGTCTTCACCACGTCGGGGCCGGTGATGAACATGTACGACGTGTCTTCGACCATGAAGATGAAGTCCGTCAGTGCCGGGCTGTAGACGGCGCCGCCGGCGCAGGGGCCCATGATGACGCTGATCTGGGGCGTGACGCCCGAGGCCATGACGTTGCGGTGGAAGATGCCGCCGTAGGCCGCCAGCGAGACGGGCCCCTCCTGGATGCGAGCACCGGCACCGTCGTTGATGCCCACCATCGGGGCGCCCACCTTGAGGGCCATGTCCATGACCTTGTGGATCTTCTCGGCGAAGACCTCGCCCAGTGCACCTCCGAAGAGCGTGAAGTCCTGGGAGAACACGAACACGGTGCGACCCTCGACGGTGCCCCACCCGGTGATCACGCCATCGGTGTAGGGCCGATCGTCCACGTCGAGGCTGCGGTGGCGGGCCAACATGTCGAGCTCGTGGAACGAGTCATCGTCGAGGAGGTACTCGATGCGCTCGCGGGCAAGCATCTTGCCGCGGTCGCGCTGCCGCTTGACGGAGCGCTCGGACCCTGGCGTGCGGGCTTGCTCCTTGCGGGCGAGCAGGTCGTCGAGGCGCTCACGAATGGGGTGCTCGGGCATGGCGCAGAACCTACGTCAGCAGGGTTTCCCCGGCCCAACTGCGAGGCGAGCCTCCGACGCCCGAGGCAGACTGCGGCCATGCAGGCCGAACGACACCTCGAGATCTTGCGAGCCGAGGGCGGCCACGTCGCCGCCATACCCGCCGACGCACTCGATGCACCGGTCCCCACGCTGCCGGACTGGACCGTGGAGCGCGTCGTGCGTCACCTGGGCAAGATCCACCAGTGGGTGGCGGCCACCTTGACCACCGACCCAAGCGGGCCACCCGTCGACACGTCCACCTTGGCGGGCATCCCTGCCGGTCCGGCATGTCTCCCCGCCTACCGCCAGGCGCTCGATGCGACCCTGCGGGCCTTCGACGAGGTCGGGACCACGGCATCTGCGCCGTCGTTCACTGGCGAGACGGTCGACACCGCATGGTGGGCTCGGCGCCAAGCTCACGAGGTGGCAATCCACCGTATTGACGCCCACGATGCCATCCACGCCCGCGGTGGCCCAGCCCCGGCGCCACTCGCCGTGGATGGTGCCGCCGATGGCATCGACGAGTGGGCGCGGGTCTTCCTTGCCGTTCGCTTCGCCCAGCGGTTCGGCGACCTCCCGCCGGCACTCGAGGGGCGAACCATCCACATCCACGGCACCGACGACCCGGCCCCGCCCGATGGCGCCGAGTGGCTGCTCACCTTTGACCAAGGTCGGGTAGAGGTGGTGGCAACCCACGCCAAGGGCGACGTGGCGCTGCGGGGGCCAGCGCAGGACCTGCTGCTCGCCCTGTGGCGACGACGGCCGCTGGAGTCGCTCGACGTCATCGGTGCGCGCTCGGTCGCCGATGATCTGCTCGATGCGGCAAGGTTCTGAGATGCGCCGCTCCTTCGCACCCCTGGTCTTGACCGCTGCCCTGCTCATTGCCGGGTGCAGTTCCGACACGGGCGACGAAGCCACCCCCACCGCTGACGCCACCACCAGCACGACCGCCGCGTTGGCCGACGTCGCCAATGAGTGCGACCAGGGGGCCACGCTCACCAACCTCGAGCTGGCGCCGGTCGAGGGCACGCCGAGCGACCAAGACCTCACCTCGTTCGACGGAACCAAGATCCGTCTCCACTGGTTCCCGGTCAAGGGAGCCTCCGCCAGCGAGCCAGCACCCACGATCCTCATGGGTCCGGGGTGGTCGCTGGCTGGTGACACCTCCACCGACGGTGCCGCGCTGTTCGGCGCGCTGAGCATCAACGGCATGTGGGAGAACGGGTACAACGTCCTCACCTGGGACCCTCGTGGGTTTGGTGCATCCGAAGGGGTTGCCAGCGTCAACGACCCTGCGCTCGAGGGCCGCGACACCCAAGCGCTGCTCGATTTCGTGGCCGCCCAACCCGAAGCACAACTCGATGGTGACGGAGACCCGCGCGCCGGCATGGTGGGCTTCTCCTACGGCGGCGGCATCCAGCTGACCCTCGCCGGAATCGACTGCCGAGTCGACGCCATCGTTCCGGGCATCGCCTGGCACTCGCTCGGGACGAGCCTCTACAAGGCGGAGACGGTCAAGACCGGCTGGTCCCAGATCCTCACCACGACGGTGGATCCGGAGCGCCTCGACCCGCACATCGTCTCGGCCGCCGAATCCGGGCTCCGAGACGGCAGCCTGAGCGACGAGGATCGTGACTGGTTCCTCAGCCGCGGCCCGGGTGACGAGTTGGTGGGCGCAGTCACGGTGCCGACGCTGTTGATCGGCGGAACGGTGGACACCCTCTTCACGCTCGACGAGGCCATCACCAACTACCGGCTGCTCCACGCCAACGAGGTTCCCGTAGCCATGGTGTGGTTCTGCGGCGGCCACGGCACCTGCCTCACCGAGACCGGCGATACCACCCAGGTGGCCACCAGCAGCTTCGCCTGGCTCGACCGCTACCTGAAGGGCAACGAGTCCGCGCCGGAGCTTCCTGCGCTCGACCTCGTCGACCAAGACGGCACGCGATGGATCGCAACCGAGCTTGGCCAAGAACTCGAGCCACTGGCGGTCGAGGGTGTCGGCACCCTCTCGCTGACCGACGACAGCGTGTCGGGCGGCGGACCACTCGACCTCGACCCTGCAGACCCACTCGGCGGGTTGGTCGCCAACGTCACCCCGACGAGGGCCGAGGTGGCCCTCGAGGTGCAGTCCGAGCCGCTCGACGACGACGTCTTGCTCCTTGGTGCCCCCACCCTCACCCTGACGTACTCGGGCGTCCTGCCCGAGGGAGAGACCGACGGCCGGGTCTTCGCGCAGCTCATCGACGACGAGACCGGCCTGGTCGTGGGCAACCAGATCACCCCCATCGCCCTCGTCCTCGACGACGAGGAGCAGACCGTGGAGGTGCCACTCGAGGTCATCGCCCACCACCTCGACGCAGGGGCCACGCTCACGCTGCAGATCGTCGCGTCCACCACGGCCTACGCCACACCGCTGTTCGGCGGTGAGCTCGACGCGTCGGTGAGCCTGTCGCTCCCCGTGGCCGACCCGGCTGCCGTCACGAAGGGCTAGCCGATGGATCTGCCCGTCATGCCGCCGTTGCTTCCCATGCTGGCGAAATCCACGCCAGATCTGCCCGACGCGGCACCCGGGGAATACTGGTTCGAACCCAAGTGGGACGGCTTTCGCTGCCTGGTGTTCCGCGACGGAGGTGAAATCGTCCTCGGATCGCGCAACGACAAGCCGCTCACCCGGTACTTCCCCGAGCTGATCGAGCCGCTGAAGCAAAGCCTCCCCGACCGGTGCGTCGTCGATGGCGAGGTCGTGGTGGTGGGTCCCGAAGGGTTGGATTTCGATGCCCTCCAGCAGCGCATCCATCCGGCCGAGTCGAGGGTGAACCGCCTGGCCGCCGAGACCCCCGCATCATTCGTGGCATTCGATCTGGTAGCGCTCGGCGACCGCTCTCTGCTCGACGCGCCTCTGTCCGAGCGGCGCGCCCTGCTCGAGCACGCACTCGAATCGCCGGCGCCGTCGGTCCACCTCACCCCGGGGACCTTCGATCGATCGGTGGCCGCCGACTGGTTCTCGCGCTTCGAGGGGGCCGGGCTCGACGGGGTGATGGCCAAGGCCGCCGAAGCTCGCTACCTGCCCAACAAGCGAGCCCAACTGAAGGTCAAGCACCTCCGGACGACCGACTGCGTGGTCGCCGGGTTCCGGGAGCACAAGGACGGCAACGGCCCGGGTTCGCTGATGCTGGGCCTGTTCGACGACGAGGGCAACCTGCACCACCTCGGTGTGGCGTCGAGCTTCTCCGCCGCGCGCCGCTCCCAACTTCGCGTGGAACTCGCTCCGTACGTCACCGCCGATTGGTCCGAGCATCCGTGGGGCCGCTGGGCAGACCAGACGGCCCACGAGGCCGGCGAAGGCGGGCGGCTCCCCGGCGGTACCTCGCGCTGGAACGCCACCAAGGACCTGTCGTTCACCCCCTTGCGAATCGAACTGGTAGCCGAGGTGGCCTACGAACGGGTCGACAACGGCCGCTTCCGCCACTCCGCCCGCTTCCAGCGGTGGCGTCCCGACCGCGAACCGTCCTCATGCACCTTCGAGCAACTCGAGGTGGTGGCGCCCTTCGAGCTGCAGACGGTGTTCGCGCCCCAAGTCTGATCGTGTTTGCGGGTTGACGAGGCCGACCGGTAGCGTGCGCACTCGCCCCGGAAACGGGGCTGTGGTCCCGTGGTGCAGTTTGGAGTGCACGCCGGCCTGTCAAGCCGGAGGTCGCGGGTTCAAATCCCGTCGGGACCGCTCAACACAACATGGTCGGGTAGCTCAGTTGGCAGAGCGCTCGCCTGAAAAGCGAGAGGTCACCGGATCGACGCCGGTTCCGACCACCAGAACAACCACCAGGCCAGATCCGCTCAGGGTCTGGCCTGGTGCCGTTTTCGCCGCACCCTCCGGTTCATTCGCGTGGGTGACCGTCTCGCCTCCCTCGGTGTACCACACCTACGTGGTACAGTCACCGGTATGGATGCCCTCGAAGCTCTCGACGAGATGAACCGTTTGCTCGACATCACCGACGGCGAAACGGTCAACACGTCGATGCGCCTACCCCTGGCCCTGCGGGACGCGGCCGCCCTGGCGGTTTCGCAGTTCGGCGCGGCACCGTCGACCACCACCATGACCGCGGATGCGCTGCGGCAGGCCGTCGAAACCTTGGTCATGGAGACTGCGCTGCGCTTGCACTACGAGCAGCACCCCGCCGCCAAGCCAACGCTGAGCGAGATCGCGCTCGCGCTGGCGGCTCAAGACGGCTCTCCTCTTGCTGACCGGCCTGATCTCATCGCCCGCGCCGCCGACGCAGTCGCTGCTCGGCGACCCGATGCTGACGCCGACGACGTGCTCCTGTGGGTAGAAGCTCAGCTCGCGGTCGTCGCATGAGATCCATCGTTCTCGACAACGAGGCCGTTCAGGCACTCACGAATCCCCGCAATCCCAAGCACAGGGCCGTGGTCGCGCATCTTGCCGGGGCAGCAGCACGGCGTCGGCGGGGCCGTGTCGTCGAGGCCGTCGTGCCAACAGCAGTGCGCGTCGAGGCTGCATGGGATCGGGCGGCGCCCTCCGCCGCTGCCATCAACCGTTTTCCCGTCCGGGACCACACGCTCGACTCGGCTGCAGCCGACGTCGCCGCTCAGATTCAGAGGGCTACGTCAACCGGTGTCGCCGACGCTCACATCGGGGCCACCGTGCGCAGCCTCTCATCTACCGAAGTCGTGGTCCTCACAAGCGACCCAGCCGACATCGCGGCGGTGTGCGCGCCCGCCCAAGCCACGATCGTCAACGTGTGACAGGCGCCTGAACCGGGAACCTGATGAGGTCGCAGCCTGTTCGATCGCTGGGTGCCGTCCTGCCATGCCCGCGAACGTCACGGAGCCGGCGGTAGCGGGGGCGGGCTTGTGCAGAAACGGGGCTGGCATCCACATTCCTTCACACGGAGCGCATCGCTGAGCCGTCCGAGACGCTCACCAACACGGTCGGATAGCTACGTCCGCAGCGGGCTGGCCAAGCGCACCAGGGCGGCCGATTCGACGTGAGCATGGTGGGTCGATGGCTGCACGGGCCGGGTGGGCCTTGCCTGGGTGCCACTACGTCACAGCAGGGCTTGGACCAAGCGCTGTCGAAGCTCGCGCTCAGCCTCGACGTGCCGGGTGATTTCGCTCGGACCTGAGCAGCCGGTTCAGCGCCGAGCGATGGCGCGCCACGAGGTGAGCGCCACGGCTGCGAGACCGACGCCCGCAAGCACCAGTGCGTAGAGCGCGAACTAGGCCAGCACGAGGCACAGAGCGGTGAAGTCGAACGCAACGATTCTGGCAACCTTCACGGTGCTCCCTTCGCCAGCGCCTTCACCGACGCGCCGAACCTAGATCCAAAACCAGCAGAGGCCGGGCCTTTCGGCCCGGCCTCTGTGGTTGGATCGACCAGGTCAGTCCGAGCGCGAGGCGCCCACCAGGTCGTCGTGGGGGATCGAGGTGACGGTATCGACGCCGTAGCCGGAGGTGCCGTGCTCTTCGACATCCAGCCCCCTGATCTCCTCCTCCGGGCTCACCCGAAGACCGATCGTGTACTTGATGGCCATGAACAGCGCACCAGCGGCGATCGTCACGAACAGGAAGTGCGCCACCACGAAGATGACCTGCGTGATCATCTGGTCGAAGCCACCGCCGTAGAAGAGGCCAGCATCTTCGCGACCGAGAAAGGCGTCATCGAACTTGGCGAAGAGGCCGATGGACAACGTGCCCCACATGCCGACCACGCCGTGGACCGAGATGGCGCCGACCGGATCATCGACCTTGATCTTGTCGAAGAACTTCACCGAGCAGACCACGAGGACACCACCGATGGCACCGATCAAGATGGCGATCGGCGTGGCTACCGCACCAACCGGAGCAGTGATGGCCACCAGGCCGGCGAGGAGGCCGTTGGCCGCCATCGACACATCAGGCTTCTTGTCCCAGGTCCAGTTGGTGATCATGGCCATGACCGCACCAGCGGCCGCGGCAAGGAGCGTCTTGACGACGATCTGCGACACGAACTCGTCCATGGCGAGCTCGGAACCGCCGTTGAAGCCGAACCAGCCCACGAACAAGATCAGCGCACCGAGGACCACGAAGGCGATGTTGTGGCCCGGGATGGCTCGCGGCTTGCCGTCCTTGGTGAACTTACCGATGCGAGGTCCGAGGATGATGGCGCCCATGAGCGCCGCCCAACCGCCGGTGCCGTGCACGATGGTGGAGCCGGCGAAGTCCGAGAACGGGAATTCGCGTTGGGCCAACCAACCGCCACCCCAGGTCCAGCGGAGCACGATGGGGTAGATGAGGGCGGTAATGGCGATGGAGTAGACGAAGTACGACTTGAACTTGGTGCGCTCGGCCATGGCCCCCGACACGATGGTGGCGGCGGTGGCAGCGAAGGCTGCCTGGAAGAAGAAGTTCGTCGAGGTGAAGAGCCCCTCCGGGGCCGAGTCATCGATTCCGTCGACTCCGAAGCCACCCCATCCGGCCCAGCCACCGAGCAGCTCGTCGGCACCGAAGGCGATGCCGTAGCCGATGAAGAAGAAGGCCAGGACGCCCGCCGCGCAGTCCATCATGTTTTTCATCATGATGTTGCCGACGTTTTTGCCTCGGGTGAGACCGGCCTCCACCAGGGCGAAGCCGGCCTGCATCATGTAGACGAGGATGGCGGCAACGATGATCCACATGTTGTCGAGCAACTGCTGCGTGGCGACCCCCTCGGGGATCTCCTGCGCCGATGCGGGCGAGGCCATGGTGGCCACGACCACACCAAGGACGGCCGGAACGACGAGCATCTTGCGGCTCAGCGATCGCTTCCTGATCTGCGCAGCTGCAGCACTGCTCCACCGTCGATGGCGATCAATGGGCAGGGTGTTCATGCGAGTCTCCTCGGTAGCGGGGCCGGGGCGGGCAGCACGAGGGCGCCAACACCGACTTCGGTATCTGTCTCGGTGCTGACGGTACGAACGAGCGGTTTCGGGTCCGTGCTGTGCGGGTTACGCGTGGGGCGCGTCTTCCTGACACCTATCTGACGACCCAGGCCTTGGGGATCAGCGCTCTGGGGAAGGCTCCGCATCCACGCCAAGGTCGGCGAGCAGGGTCCGGACTCTCGCCTCGATCTGGTCGCGAATCGGTCGCACGGCGTCCACGCCTCGACCCGCCGGGTCCTCCAGCGGCCAGTCCTCGTAGCGCACACCGGCGAAGAACGGGCACTCGTCGCCGCAGCCCATGGTGATCACCACGTCCGCCGCCCGCACGATGTCGTCGGTCCAGCGCTGGGGCTGACGACCAGCGATGTCGATGCCGACCTCGACCATGGCCGCGATAGCCGCGGGATTGACCTCATCGGCGGGCTCGGAGCCGCCAGACCACCCGGCGGCCCGATCGCCGGCCAGGTGCTCGAACCACCCGAGGGCCATCTGCGACCGACCAGCGTTGTGGATGCACAAGAACAAGACGTTGGGCACTGCGGTCATGGCAGGGGTTCCTCGTGAGCGGTGACAAGCTGGATGCCTTCGGGCTCGTGGAAGACGTACCGGGCGAAGGCGATGGCGAGCGATGCGCCGACCAGCTGGGCAGCGATGAAGGCCGGCGCCGACGCAGGCGCGATCCCGGCGAACGTGTCGGTCAGGGTGCGGCCCAGGGTGACGGCAGGGTTGGCGAAGCTGGTGGAGCTGGTGAACCAGTAGGCCGCAGCGATGTAGCCGCCCACCGCAAAGGGCGCAGCCGACGGCCGGCCGGAGCGCACCACCCCGGTGATGACCACGAGGAGCCCGAAGGTAGCGACGATCTCCGCCAGCCAGAGCGCGCCGGACGATCGTTGGCGGGTGGACAGCTCGACTGCCGGCAGCTCGAACATCAGGTTGGCGATGATCGATCCGATGCAGCAGCCGACCACTTGGGCGGCGATGTATGCGGCGGCCGTGGCCGTCGTGATGGTCCCGAAGGCCCGCTCGGCGAGGGTCACCGCGGGGTTGAAGTGGGCCCCGGAGACCCACCCGAAGGCCAGGATCAGGGCCACGAGCGCAGCACCCGTCGCGATGGAGTTCTGGAGGAGCTGGAGCCCTTTGTCACCCGGTGAGAGGCGCTGGGCGAAGATGCCTGATCCCACGACCACCGCGACGAGCAGCGCACTGCCCGTCGCTTCGGCGATGACTTGGCGCCCGAGGGTGCGGTTCACGCTCGGGCCCCGATCGGGATGCGGCTCATCCGAGCGATCTTCCTGATAGATTCACGTACGTCGATGCACACCCTGGCCTAGAGATCGATGATTGTCAATGCGTGAGATGCGGAACTCCCCGACCGATCAACGGACCGAGATCGACGGCGGCTGCTGCACCTCGGTCGTCACCCAGACCCTCGACGTCAAGACCTCCGAAGAGCTGGCGCACGCGTTCGCGGCGCTCGCCGACCCGGTGCGCCTCCGCCTGTTCAACCTCGTGGCCCAAGCCGGCGAGATCTGCTCGTGCGACCTTCAGGGGCCCCTCGGCAAGTCCCAGCCGACCGTCAGCCACCACACCAAGGTCCTCGCCGAGGCCGGGCTGATCAGCGGCGACAAGCGCGGCCGCTGGGTCTGGTGGTCGGTGGTCCCCGAGCGCCTCGAAGCCGTCCGCTCGTCGCTCTCCACCTGACGACGATCCGACGTCAGCCAGGAAGGTCCACCGAGAGGTGCGCCGCCGCTGGGTCGCCTGCGTGGCGGGCCACGGTGAGACGGACCGCACCGGTCGCCGGCACCCAGGTCCGGGCCAACGGGTCTCGCCGGCTGAGCGCGCCGACCAGGAACCGAACCTCGGCCAACCGAGCCTCGCCCGCCGCCACCTCGAGACGCTGAAAGCCGACGAGGCGGGCTGGCTGATCACCCCACGACGCATAGACCTGCGCCACCTCGACGCCCGGTCGCTCGCCGCGGTTGGCGGCCGTCACCGTGACGACGACCTCATCACCGTCGCGCTGGGCCGTCGCATCCCGGAGGGTGAGGTCCGTGTAGCTCAGGCCGAAGCCGAACGGATAGGTCGGCGCGTGGCCGTCTCGTTCGAGCAGCCAGTAGCCGTGCCAGGCGTCGT
>Ga0105044_10001826_pt1 | contig 28826 bp, 29 predicted proteins | sample MAT01_FD_78092 | JGI IMG/M metagenome (GOLD analysis project Ga0105044, IMG submission 78092) | Freshwater microbial communities from Lake Fryxell liftoff mats and glacier meltwater in Antarctica - MAT-01 | ecosystem: Environmental > Aquatic > Freshwater > Ice > Liftoff microbial mat | place... | reverse complement strand
GCCGCCCTGCCGGAAAGCGCCGCCCTGCCGGAAAGCGCCGCCCTGCCGGAAAGCGCCGCCCTGCCGGAAAGCGCGCCCCTGCCGGAAAGCGCGCCCCTGCCGGAAAGCGCCGCCGATCTGCCCGCCGCCGATCTGCTAGCCACCGAGGCTGCGGCCAGCTTCGGTGCAGAGGACCCGTCCGCCCCTGTTGGACCGTTCGTTCCGGGAGCGACCGACAAGCTGCAACGGGCCCGGGCCCGCGTGATCAAGATCCGCCGGATCGAGGCGACCTCGGTGATGGCCGCGACGGTGGTCGATCCCGCACCGGTCACGGCGCCCGCACGGCTCGAAACCGCCGCACAGATCGAAGCCCCTGCTGCCAGGCCATCGCTTCTGTCACCCGAGGCCGAAGACGAATTGCAGCGCGAACTGGCCGCCCTCGAGGCCGAGGTGGCACCGATTGTGGCCGCAGCGGTTGGGCCAGCCGAGGTAATCGAGCAGGCCGTTCAGCCCGAAACAGCCCTTGAAGCTGCCCCCGGGACGGCTGAGGCGATCGAAAGCGCCGGGACCATCGCGAGCACAGATGTCGCCCGCAGCGTGGAAGACGCGCTGGACGATGCCCGCCGGCTGCCGGTTCAGCCCACCGGGGATGACGCGGTAAACCGTCTGATCTCGCAAACGAACTCCGCGATGGAGGGCCCCGAGAACAAACGCAGGCTGGCCGCGATTGCCCATCTGAAAGCGGCCGTCGCCGCCACTTTCGCCGACCGCCGGTCCAACCCGGGCGGCACCGCCCCGGATCAGGAACTGCGGATGGACCCCTACCGCAATGATCTGGACCGCGTGGTGCGCCCGCGCCGCCCGGCTCTGGTCAGCCCCAGCGGCGATACGGCACGCCCATCCGCGCCCACCACCGCGAACGAACGACCGGCCCCGCTGGTGCTGGTGTCGCACCAGCGCATCGACCGTGCCGTGGCCACCGCGCCGGCAGACGCCGCCGACGCTGCGATGGCCTCGATTGCCAGCCTACCGGTCGCCGTCACACCGGTCGCGGTCACACCGGTCGCCGTCACACCGGTCTCCGTCGCACCGGTCTCCGTCACGCCGGTCGCCGTCACACCGGTCGCGGTCGCACCGGTCGCCGTCAGAACCATCCCCTTCGCTGCCGACGCCCAAGGCGCTGTCGGTCCCGCTGTTGTTGCTCCGGTGCGCCCGCGCCGGGTGCTGACGAGCCAGGCCCTGCCGCCCGCAACAGCCCGGACGGCCGCTGATGCCGGTCAGGACGAGTTTGACGACGAAGACGGCATGTTGCGCCCGGAAGACGTCGAGAACATCTTTGCCGAGGCGGCGGGCCAGCCGTTCGACGCCTTTGCCGACCGTCTCGGGGCCACGACCATGCCCGAGTTGCTCGAAGCCGCCGCAGCCTACTGTGCGCTGGTGCTGGGACGTCCGCAATTCAGCCGTCCGCTGCTGTTGCAGCAGATCGCCCAACTGCCCGATCCCGACATGATCAGCCGCGAGGATTGCCTGCGCGGTTTCGGAACCCTGCTGCGGGACGGTCGCATCACCAAGATCAAGCGCGGCCAGTTCAAATTGTCGGACCACTCGCGGTTTCTGACCGAAGCCAAGCGGCTGGTCGGCTGAAACCTGCACCACCGCGGGCCGAGGCTGCCACTCGGGCCCCCGGATTCAGGCGGAAGGGTCAGACCCTTTCGCCTGTTTCGTCAAGGTGTCGCCCGGTTGGGGGTCGCTCTGGCCGATCCCCAGAAACACAAACCGGAACGGCAGCATCCACAGGAACCCCAGCGCCATGTAGACCAGCACCTCGACCCACAACCGCGGGCGGTCAAGCCAGTTCAGAATGGTCACCGCCACCACGATATAGACGGGCAGGCCGACCAGCAGGATCAGCAACGACAGTCGGCGGCGGGTTTTGTAGGAAAGCTGCATGCGGTTGACCTAGTCCGCAAAGGGGTCGGTGACAAGGATCGTGTCGTCACGCTCGGGGCTGGTGGACAGCATCGCCACCGGGCACTGGATCAACTCTTCGATCCGGCGCACATATTTGATCGCAGCCCCCGGCAGATCGGCCCAACTGCGGGCCCCTGCCGTCGTCTCGGTCCATCCGGGCATTTCCTCGTAGATCGGGGTGCAGCGGGCCTGGGCATTGGCCGCTGTCGGCAGATGGTCCAGCCTTTGGCCATCAAGATCATAGCCCACGCAGATTTTCAGCGTTGCGAATCCGTCGAGCACGTCGAGTTTGGTCAGCGCGATGCCCTTGACGCCGCTGGTCACGCAGGTCTGCCGCACCAGCACCGCATCGAACCAGCCGCACCGCCGCTTGCGTCCGGTGACCGTGCCGAACTCATGCCCCCGCGCGCCCAGCCGTTCGCCGTCGGCGTCGTGCAGTTCTGCCGGGAACGGGCCCTCGCCGACCCTCGTGGTATAGGCCTTCACGATCCCCAGCACGAAATCGATCGCCCCCGGCCCCATGCCGGTGCCCGTGGCCGCCTGCCCCGCGATGACGTTGGAGGATGTGACGTAAGGATAGGTGCCAAAGTCGATGTCCAGCAGCGCCCCCTGCGCGCCTTCGAACAGGATGCGCTTGCCCGCCCGCCGCGCGTCGTTGAGCAGCTTCCACACCGGTCCCGCATAGGGCAACACCTGCGGCGCAATCTGGCGCAGCGCCGACAGCAGGGCGTGACGGTCCACCGGCGGCATCCCCAGACCACGGCGCAAGGCATCGTGGTGGCCAAGCAGCCGGTCCATCCGCAACAGCAGCGTCGCCTCGTCGGCAAGGTCCGCCACGCGAATGGCCCGCCTGCCGACCTTGTCCTCATACGCAGGCCCGATCCCGCGACCGGTGGTGCCGATCCGGGCAACCGGGTTCTCGGTCTCGCGGGCGCGGTCCAACTCGCCGTGCAGCGGCAGGATCAGCGGCGCATTTTCCGCAATCATCAGGTTTTCCGGCGAGATTTCAACGCCCTGCCCGCGCAGCTTGGCAATTTCCTCGATCAGGTGCCAGGGGTCCAGCACCACACCGTTGCCGATGACACTCACCTTGCCGCCCCGCACGATCCCGGAGGGCAGCAGTGAGAGCTTGTAGATCGTGCCGTCGATCACCAGCGTGTGGCCCGCGTTATGCCCGCCCTGAAACCGCGCGATGATATCGGCGCGCTCCGACAGCCAGTCGACGATCTTGCCCTTGCCCTCGTCGCCCCACTGCGCGCCGACTACCACGACGTTGGCCATGCTGATCCCTTCGGGTTGGTTAACCGCGCACGGTATAGCGGGCGCTGCGAGGCGGGGAAACCGCTAAGTGTGCGACGGGTCGGCCCAGACAGAACAGTTGACACAAGGCAGGCAAGTCTGACCGTGTCTTTAAGCTGGATGCAGTGAATTTTCTGCACTGGCACCCGGATTTGAGTTTGCATTCTGATGAAAGGATACCCCAATGACAACCGTTCAGGACCCTACCCCCGCCTGCGACGGCGATCTCAACCAAGAATGCGAGTTGATCTCGCAGGACATAAACTGGCGGCGGTATTTCTATCGCCGTTGGGCCTATCCGTAAATGGGCAGCCCGATCCACGTCTTTGCCGCAAGCCTTGATGTTCCAGAACCGGGCTCTGTGGACGCGATTGCATCGGTTCGCATTCTGCAAGGCGGGTTGCTGGCGCGCAGTCATCACGTGGCCAGTATCAATTTCGAGAATGTCGTGAACATTTCCGAAGGAAGGACGTATTTCATCACGGTCGTTGACCGTGATTTCGAACCTATCGGACAGAAATGCCTCGTTCAGAGCGAATTCGTCTATCGGCAGCACGGTGCGCCAGAAGACGTCCGACGCCATCTTGCGGACCACAGGCCGGACGTGGCACCCATAGGCATCCCTTACGTGGAGTTTGCCCATGGGAATTCTTCTACGCTGGCTCGGGGCGCTGATCCTTGTTGTCGTCACGTTCAACCCGACGCCCTACAATTACATTCGGTGGGTCGAGGCGAACTGGGCCAGCCAGACCCCGCTTGCCCTGTTCCTCGGCCTGCTCCTTGGCGTCGCAATGGCGGTTTATGTCGCGGCCACGCTGCGCAGCATCGGGGTTCTGGGCGTGATCCTGATCGGCGCGATCTTTGGCGCGGGCCTGTGGGTGCTGATCGACTGGGGCGTGCTGTCGCTGACCAATTCAAGCCTCAACACCTGGCTGGCGCTGGTAGCGCTGTCGCTTGTCCTCGGCATCGGGCTGTCGTGGAGCATCATCCGCCAGCGCCTGTCGGGGCAATCCTCGGTGGACGAGATCGAGGGGTGACCGGATCGGGGGGCGAAGGGCTTGCGCCGCTGCTTCCTTGGGCCTAGACAGGCGCGGCATCACCGGGAAGCCCCATGGAAAACGTCGTCCTGACCATTCACCTGATCCTTGCCCTGCTCCTGATCGGCATCGTGCTGTTGCAGCGGTCTGAAGGCGGCGGGTTGGGGATGGGCGGCGGCGGCGCGGTGTCGGGGCGGGCGGCAGCGACCGCCCTCGGCAAACTGACATGGGTGTTTGCGGTGGCCTTCATCGCGACCTCGATCACCCTGACGATTCTTGCAGCGCAATCTGCCTCGACCAGTTCAGTGATCGACCAGATCGGCGGCACCGCGCCCGAACCCGCCACCGAGGCACCCGGGTTGGGAACCGACCTGTTGCCCCCCGCCGCTGCCGACGCCCCGGCCCAGCCGCCCCGCGCGGACGAGTGAGCACAAGCCTTTGAGATGCCCGATGCGGGCGGTCCTGCATGTTGCGGTCAGGTTGCGCAATGTCCGGACCTGCGATATGACGTCGGTCCCGTGAGGAACGATTCCCGACCTGGAAATCGACGCCCTTCATCAGCACGGGAGCCGCCATGGCGCGCTATGTTTTCATCACCGGCGGCGTGGTTTCCTCGCTCGGCAAAGGGCTGGCCTCGGCGGCTCTGGGGGCGCTGTTGCAGGCGCGCGGCTATACGGTGCGGCTGCGCAAGCTCGACCCGTATCTGAACGTCGATCCCGGCACGATGAGTCCGTTCGAGCATGGCGAAGTGTTCGTCACCGACGATGGCGCGGAAACCGACCTCGACCTCGGCCATTACGAGCGGTTCACCGGCGTGTCGGCGCGGCAGACCGACTCTGTGTCGTCGGGGCGGATCTATTCGAACGTGCTCGAAAAAGAGCGCCGCGGCGACTATCTGGGAAAAACCATTCAGGTAATCCCGCATGTCACCAATGAAATCAAGGAGTTCCTGCGGATCGGCGAGGCCGAGGTCGATTTCATGCTGTGCGAGATCGGCGGCACGGTGGGCGACATCGAAGGCCTGCCGTTCTTCGAGGCGATCCGCCAGTTCGGGCAGGAACGCGCGCGCGGTCAGTGCATCTTCATGCATCTGACGCTGTTGCCGTATCTGGCCGCCAGCGGCGAGTTGAAAACCAAGCCGACGCAGCATTCGGTCAAGGAATTGCGCTCGATCGGCTTGCAGCCCGACGTTCTGGTCTGCCGGTCCGAGCATCCGATCCCCGACAAGGAAATTGCCAAGATCGCGCTGTTCTGCAATGTCCGCCCCGAGGCGGTAATCCCGGCCTATGACCTGAAGTCGATCTACGAGGCCCCGATGGCCTACCATCGCGCGGGTCTTGATCAGGCGGTGCTGGACGCCTTCGGCATCTCGCCCGCGCCGCGCCCCAACCTTTCGCGCTGGCAGGATGTCATCGACCGGATGACCCATGCCGAAGGCGAGGTGCGGGTGGCGGTGGTGGGCAAATACACGCAACTGGAAGATGCCTACAAATCCATTGCCGAGGCGCTGACCCATGGCGGGATGGCCAACCGGGTGCGGGTGCGGGCGGACTGGGTGGACAGCGAGATCTTCGAACGCGAAGACCCCGCGCCCTGTTTGCAAGGGTTCCACGCCATTCTGGTGCCGGGCGGATTTGGCGAACGGGGCACGGAAGGCATGATCCGGGCCGCGCAGTTCGCCCGGGAACGCCGCGTCCCCTATCTCGGGATCTGCCTCGGCATGCAGATGGCCGTGATCGAGGCGGCCCGCAATCTGGCCGGTCTGGCCAATGCCGGATCCGAGGAGTTCGACCTCGAAGCCGGGCAGAAGCGTTTCACTCCGGTCGTCTATCACCTGAAGGAATGGGTGCAGGGCAACCATATGATCGCCCGCAAGCTGAACGACGGCAAGGGCGGCACGATGCGGCTGGGGGCCTATACGGCGCTGCTGGCCCCCGGGTCTCATATCGCGCAAATTTATGGGACGACCGAGATCGAAGAGCGGCACCGGCACCGGTTTGAGGTGGACGGGGCGTATCGCGAGACGCTGGAAGCCTGCGGGCTAATCTTTGCCGGCATGTCGCCGGACGGGCGACTGCCCGAAACGGTCGAGGTCAAGGACCACCCCTGGTTCATCGGCGTCCAGTTCCATCCTGAACTGAAAAGCAAGCCCTTCGCCCCCCACCCGCTGTTCGCCGATTTTGTCCGGGCGGCGGTCGAGGGGGCGCGGCTGGTCTAGGGACCAAGCGTGGGACCTTTCGTTTCTTGGCTGTTATCTGAAACTTGACCCTGTCGTTTTAAAGCTTTCTTAACGCTTCCCGCTAAAGATCTGGGCATGTCGCGCTATATCCGCCCCCGCCGCCCTGGCGCGACCGTGTTCTTCACGGTGGCGTTGGCGCAGCGCGGGTCGGACCTGCTGGTGCGGCAGGTCGAGACGCTGCGGCAGGCGGTGCGGGCAACGCGGGCCGAACGACCCTTCCACATCGACGCCTGGGTGGTGTTGCCCGACCACATGCATTGCGTCTGGACCTTGCCCGAGGGGGATGCGGGTTATGCCCTGCGGATGGGGGCGATCAAGGGCCGGTTTTCCGCCGCGGTCCGTAGGTCGGGGCTTGCCCCGACTCCGGTGCCGTTGCAGCACAACCCGTTTGGGGCGCGGGGCGGGCGGGCGCGGGTTTTTCGGGATGCCGAGCGAGTCGGGGCAAGCCCCGACCTACGGGGGGTCCTTGGGACTTCGGGGATGAGCTGTGCGGAACGGGCGGCGGTGGCGGCGCGGGTCGGGACGAACCCCGCATTGCGCGATGAGGTGCCGATTTGGCAAAAGCGGTATTGGGAGCATCACATCCGGGACGAGACGGATTATGCCGCACACGTGCGGTATTGTTGGATCAATCCGGTGAAGCATGGGTTTGTGGAACGGCCACAGGATTGGGCGTTTTCGTCATATCGGCGGGAAGTAGGCGATTTGGTTTCGTAGGGCGGGGCTTGCCCCGCCGTTTTTGGGGGTGTTGGCGGGTTGGAAGAAAGAGTCGGGGCAAGCCTCGATCTACAAGGTACTGCTTAAAGAAATTGCATACTTTTCAAGATTGATTGCTTCATCCTTTGGTACGTTTAGGACCATTTGATCTAAGTCATTCAAATCCAGTTTCACATGCCAATACGTACCGCCATCAGGACGCTCTGTAACATTGAGTTTTGGCAACACCTTTGATAGCTCCGTAACCGGAATCCCAAACACCCGATCCAAGTTTGTACATCCGAGTACGAAAATACCCGTAACGCCTTCGCTTAGAAAGCTCAACCAGCGGGGATGAAACGCGTACCAATAATCATTGCCTGAGTCGTACTTTTTTGATACTGCCAATGCAATTCTAAAGTTTTGATCAGATGTCCAGTGCATCGCACGAGACTTCGTGACGAGCGCGACCTTAAACTTGCTATTCAATGCTACAACGATTGACTCCCTGATTGACTGTATTACAGTCGAATCGGTTGAATAACCCGAGAAACTTCGTAGTACGCCCAGTGAACCAACCTCGGACTCGACAAGTTGCGAAACCTGCTCTTGCGCGTCACTAGCAGCTGCAAACACAACTTCAACTAACCCATCCACTCGGGTATACTCAATAGGAACCAATACTCCTCTGATCTTTTTGCCAGTTTCGACTTCTTCCGAGTTCTCCTTAATCAGAACAAGTTTGATCAAAGCTTCAACACTAATCAATCTTATATCCCATGCATGGCGTGATCCGCGAACTTGAGCCTCGAGCTCACCAGTGTCTTCTCGGCCGACGACAATCAAGATTGATGATCGACCCTCAATTACCTTGGATGCCTCAAGTTCTGAGCGATACTTCGCAATTGTATCCAAGGGTATGCGGTATGCATCGGTTGTTTTGACTTCTACAACAACTGAGTGCTTTTCAGGTGAAATCCATAGGCCATCATTTCCTACGGCATTCTTCTTTCCAGCGTAAAGTCCATTAGAAACTTCATAGTCAAGTCGACGACCAGATTCTTTAACTATATCTTGAAGAATCTGGCCACTTTTTTCAAATTTTTCACTCAGGCAATACTCAGCGCATTTTGCTAACGTTTTCGTATTGGCACCCGAAAGGTACTCGCGTAATTCGTCCGAACAAACAGATGAATCACTTAGTTTTCCATTTCCTGCGAATGAGACTATTTTTTCAATTGTAAACTGAGCGACTGTGACCGGGTCACTCTTCCAAAGCGCTATAAGTGGCATTTACCCGAAAACCCCCTCAAACTCCCGCCATTCCCCCTTGCTCATGCCCGAGGTTTCCTGCGTCACCACCTCCCCGGCCAGTCGCCGTTTCAGTGTCGCCACGGCTTTGCCTGACAAGTTCACCCCGCCCATCCGGTAATCCTCGAACGCCGCATAGGCCAATGGCACCCAATCTTTCACACAGGCCGCAATAACAGCGGCGTAGACGCGGATTTCGTATTGGGCGTGGGGGTCGGCGCGCAGGCGCAGGAAGTGGAAGAGGTTGTGCAGATCCACTTTCCAGTACCATTGCGTGTAGATGTTGGCGGGCAGGTTCATCCGGGCCAGTTCGCGCGCGAGGCCTTGCTGGCCGTCTTGCGACAGCATCGCCTCGTAGTGGTCGTAGGCGCGGTTGGCGTCGGATTTGAGGAGGTCGAGGACGCGGGCGGCTTCCTCGCCCGACAGCACCTCGCCCCGGCCCTGGTTGTTGACGGAGGATTGCGCGGCGAGGTGTGAGGGATGGGGGATGTAGAACTCGCGGTCGAGGATCGAGTAGCGGGCGGAGTATTCGTTCACGGATGCGGTGCGGTGGCGGATCCACTGGCGGGCGACGAACACCGGCAGCTTGACGTGAAGTTTGACCTCGCACATCTCGAACGGGGTCGAATGCCAATGGCGCATCAGGTAGCGGATAAGGCCTTCGTCGTTCTGGACGTGTTTGGTGCCCGCCCCATAGGACACCCGGGCGGCCTGCACGATGGCGGCGTCGTCGCCCATGTAATCGATGACGCGGACGAAGCCATGATCGAGAACGGGGTAGGCGGTGAACAGATGCGCCTCCATCCCCGGTGCGGTCGCGCGCAGGGTTTGGCGGGGGGTATCGCGCTGCGCCGCGATCTCGGACGACTGTTCTGGGGTAAGGGGCATGAGCGGCCTTTGTGCGCGTGAGTGAGTCGCAAACCACTATAGATTGCGGTCATGACGGCGTAAAACCGCGATATGCGGCGTGATGCAAGGCGGGCACAGGGGGCGAACCTTCCTGTGGACAAGTCTAATTCTCTTTGACTTTCAATGTGTTTGCCAGCATTCTTCGTGTGGATGTGGGCTGTTCGGGCAATAAAAATGAAGACGTACAAGCATCTGCTTTGGGCCTGCGTGCTGCTGGCCGCCTGCGAGGGCAACCCGTTTGTCGCGGAAGAAGATCCGACCGATCCGGTGGATCCCGGCACTGACCCCGGCGGCGGCATCGTCGGCGAAGGCTTGCCGCCGGGCACGACCAGCCCGTCGCCCGACGCAGGCATCTTCCGGCGCGAGGCGACCTCGACGGCCGACGGCGAAACCGGCAACGGCTTTGTACGGACCGCCTCGTACGACTCGGCGGCCGACACGTTCACGGTCGACGGGTTGGCGTTCGACGGCGGCAACGTCTATCAGCGGGCCACGCCGGATGGCAATCTGGGGCCGTTCGCGGTCTATGAGGCCGACGCGACCTTTCAGGACGATGTGACGGGCACGCCGATCGGGCAGTTCGACCACCGGGCGCTGTATGGAGTGTCGACCTCGGGCAACACCGAATTCGCTGTCGTGAGGACCGGGGCCTATGTCACCTACGGCTTTGGCGGGTTCATCTATCAGCGCGACGGATCGGTGACGCTGCCAACCTCCGGTCAGGCGCATTACGAGGGTGACTATGCGGCGCTGCGCGACTTTGACGGCGCGGGCGGGCTGGAATATGCGCGCGGCGACATGACGCTGGATATCGACTTCAACGATTTTAACGAGGGTGCCGGGGTCGATGGGGCGGTGTTCAACCGCTCGATCTTTGACACTGCCGGCAATGACATCACCAACGATGTGCTGACCGCCTTGAATACCGAGTTCGAAAGCACCCTGTCGGCGCTGCCGGTGCTGCGCTTTGACGTCGGTCCGGGGGCGCTGAATGCCAATGGCGAGGCCACCGGCGGGGTGGGCAGTTTCGTCAGCAGCAACGGCGCGGCCGAGACGTTCGAAGAAGGCAACTATTATGCCGTCGTGTCGGGCAATGCGACGGAAGGGGGCGCAGACGAGGTTGTGGGGGTCATCGTGGTGACGGCGACCGACCCGCGCTTTGACGGCGTGACGGTCCGCGAGACCGGCGGGTTCCTGCTGTACCGCGACTGATCATGCGGCGCGCGATGCGCCTTGCGGTCGTGGCGGCGGGGCTTGCAGCGGGTCTGACGCTGGCAACGTCGGCAGGGTCCGATCCGGTGACGCTGGATGCCAACGCGTTGCGGCAACTGGCCTTTACCGCTATGAAAGCCGGGTTTGCGGAACAGGCGATCGGCTATACCGATGCGTTGTTAAACCGCGATCCGTCCGACACGACAGCCCTGACCATCCGGTCGCAGGCGCTGCGATCTCTCGGGCGGGCGGAAGCCGCCAGGGCTGCGGCACGGGCGGCCTGGGCGGCATCCGACAGCGATCCGGAACGGTTCGGGGCGTCCATGGCGATGGCGCAGGCGCTGTCGACCGAGGGCCGGCGCACGGCGGCCCAGTGGTGGCTGCGCCGCGCCGGGCAAGCCGCGCCCAATGCCCGGGCCGAGGCGGTGGCGCGGCGCGACTTTGCCTATGTCAAGTCGCGCAACCCTTGGGACATCCAGATCAACGTCAGTGCCGCCCCCAGTTCGAACGTCAACAACGGCAGTCAGCAGGACCGTCTGACGTTGGCCGGCCTGCCCTTCGAGTTCGAGATCCCCGCAGACGCGCAGGCCCTGTCCGGGTTCGAGACCGGCCTGGGCCTGCGCGCGACGTATCGGTTCGCCCCCACTGCCCCCAACCGGCTGACCCGCGCGAATTTCGGCGTGCTGGTACAGGCCGTCACCCCGTCCTCCGAGGCGCGGGCGCGGGTGCCCGACATCGAGGGTTCCGATTTTTCCTACGCCGCCATCGAGGCCGGGCTGACCCACCGCCGCGCGCTTAATCCGGCGGGCGCGACCACGCTGTCGTTTGGCGTCACCGGCGGGCACAACTGGTATGGCGGGGCGGCCCTGTCGGATTACCTGCAACTTCAAACCGGGATCGAGCACAGGCTGAATGGCAAAAGTGCGATCAATGCCGGCCTCGCCGCCGACCGGGTGCTGCGGATCGACAGTTCGCGGCAATCGTCGGACCGGGTCGAAGCGAGCCTCGGCTATGGCCGGGTGCTGGCATCGGGCGATCAGGTGTCGCTCGAAGTCACGGCGGCACGGGCGGTGTCTGGGTCGGCCGAGATCGGTAACGAGGCAGTGGGTCTGACCCTCGACTGGACCAGGCAAACCCCGGTGGCAGGTCTAGGCCTGTCGGCCGGTCTGGGGATCGAGCAGCGGGTCTATGCGCAGTCGCGTTACGTGGCGGGCGGCCGCGAGGATATTAGGCTGTCGGCCAACCTGACGATGAGTTTCGACACCCTCGACTATCTCGGGTTCTCGCCGGTTCTGGATCTGCGCGCAACGCGCAACCGCTCGAACGCGGCCCTGTTCGACACTCAGGATTTCGGCATTACGCTGGGGATAAAGTCGTCGTTCTGAAGGCGTGGCCTGTTCATCAGCGCACCCTCTGCTAGGGTCCGTGCGAAACCCTGTGGGAGACTGCCATGCCGATCCGCTATCTGCACACCATGGTCCGCGTGCTGGACCTTGAGGCCTCGTTGGCCTTTTACCGCTTGCTCGGTCTGGAAGAGACCCGGCGCATCGAGAACGAAGGCGGCCGGTTCACCCTGGTGTTCCTTGCCCCGCCCGGGCAGCCCGACTGCCCGGTCGAGTTGACCTTCAACTGGGATGGCGATGCGGCATTGCCGTCCGACAGCCGCCACTTCGGGCATCTGGCCTATGAGGTGGATGACATTTATGCGACCTGCGCGCATTTGCAGGCCAATGGCGTGCTGATCAACCGCCCGCCCAAGGAGGGCCGGATGGCCTTTGTCCGCAGCCCCGACAACGTCTCGATCGAGTTGCTGCAAACCGGCGCTGCGCTGCCCCCTGCCGAGCCTTGGGTCAGCATGGGCAACACCGGGCATTGGTAGGGGGGCGAACCTTCTGCCCGCCGTCTAGCGGGCATGGTCCCTGAAGAGTGCGGCAATCCGCGCCGCCTCTTCCGCCATGCCGTAGGGCGAATTCACGACGAACAGCCCCGAACCTTGCATCCGGTGCCCCGGTCGCAACGCCGGAAAGCGGACCTCGCTGCGCAGACCATCCGGAAAGCCCGCAGTCACCTCGGCCAGCATCGGGCCATGTGGGTTGCCCGCCAGCAGCGGATACCATAGCATGATCGTGCCGACGTTCCACTTGCGATGCACCTGCGCCAGCAGGCGCGGCAAGCGGTCGTAGTCGGCCTTCACCTCGTAGGACGGGTCGATCAGCAGCAGACCGCGGCGCGGCGTCGGCGGGCAGACCGCGAGCGCCAGATCAAAGCCGTCACGCATCTGGATATGTGCGCCCCAGGGTGCCAGATGGGTCACCAGCGCCCGGTGTTCCTGCGGGTGCAACTCGGCCAGATGCATCACATCGCCGTCGCGCATCGACAGCGCCGCGACCATCGGCGAGCCGGGATAGACCTGCGCGCCATGGGCCGCCCGCGCCTCGGCCAGACGGCGGCGATAGGGGTGCATTTGCGCAAACCAGGTTTCGGCAATGGCGATACCGCCCGCAGCCTCGCCGGTTTTCAACGCCTCCTCTGCGCCCAGATCATACACCCCGCGCCCGGCATGGGTTTCGATGTATGACAGCGGTTTGTCCTTTTGCGTCAGATAGTCAAGCGTCCAGGCCAGCAGCGCATGCTTGTGCACATCGGCGAGGTTCCCGGCGTGATACAGGTGTTGATAAGACAGCATGCGCCGCGTTTAGCGCCGACCTTTTCGCGGCGCAACGGTCTGTCGTTGCCGTCCATCCGAAAATCCGCACGGACTGCGGCGTGATGCGACGCGGGGACCGGCCAACTGGTGGTGCCGGAACAGTCTTGATGTGTCGGCCCACATTCAAAGACCGGGTGGTGCCGGTGACACCCCAAGGGCTTTCGTGTCCGGGTCTGGTCAGCCCTCACGGGTATTTCCGCCCTCAATACTTGGCGGGCACATACAGTTCGGGCGGCAACACCGCGCGTTCGTAGTCCGGGTTGAACACCCGGTCGGGCAAGACGATCTCGTCCTGCGGCACCGGACCATAGGGGAACAGGCCGAGAAGATGGTCGATCAGGTTCAGCCGGGCACGCTTTTTGTCATTGCCTTCAATGATATACCACGGTGCTTCGGGGATCGAGGTGCGCAGCAGCATCTCTTCCTTGGCCTTGGTGTATTGCTCCCACCGCACCCGCGCCTGCAGGTCCATCGGCGACAGTTTCCACTGCTTCATCGGGTCGTGAATGCGCATCAGAAAGCGCATCTGCTGTTCCTCGTCGGTGATCGAGAACCAGTATTTGATCACCCGCACCCCGGAGCGCACCAGCATCCGCTCGAATTCCGGCACATCGTTGAAGAACTGCTCGACCTCAGCGTCGGTCGCAAAGCCCATCACCCGCTCGACACCCGCACGGTTGTACCAGCTGCGGTCGAACAGCACGATTTCGCCACCCGCAGGCAGGTGCGGCACATAGCGCTGGAAATACCACTGAGTCTTTTCCCGGTCCGACGGGGCCGGCAGCGCCACCGTGCGCACGACGCGCGGGTTCAGCCGCTGGGCCAGCCGCTTGATCGCGCCACCCTTGCCGGCGGAATCGCGGCCTTCGAAGATCACCACGACCTTTTCCTTGTGGTGCTGCACCCAGTCCTGAAACCGGATCAGTTCGGACTGCAGCCGGATCAATGCGTGAAAATAGGTTTGCCGGTCGATCGTATCGGGATGCTTGTCCTTATAGATCCGGGCGATTTCCAGCGAAAGCGTCGCGTCTTCCAGGTCCAGCTCGAAATCCTCGTCAAAGCTGTCGGCCAGTTCCGCCTCGAGCCAGTCGCGTCCGGGCAAGGGTTCGTTCGGGGCCATGGGTATCTCCTCGGGCATTTGTTCGGGCGCGCTTAGACCACGGGAGTGTGACAGATTTGTAAGAATCCCGTCGGCGCGAAGGCGATTGAACCCATTTGCGCGACCCACTAGGAAGGCGGCAATCGGACAGCGGACAGGAACCATGGCCTTGATGGAAATCTTCACCCCCGAGGGCTTTACCACCCTGTTGCAGGTCATCGGCATCGACCTGGTTCTGGCGGGCGACAATGCCATCGTCATCGGGCTGGCCGCCGCCGGCCTGCCAAAGGAACAGCGCAACAAGGCAATTCTGGTCGGGATCATCGCGGCCACCGTCATGCGGATCGGCTTTGCGGCGATCACCGTGCAATTGCTGGCGGTTGTCGGGCTTTTGCTGGCGGGCGGCATCCTGCTGCTGTGGGTGTGCTGGAAGATGTGGCGCGAACTGCGCAACGGTCATGCCAACGAAGACCTGGCCGAAGAGGCGCTGACCGACCGCGACCTGAACGCCGACGGCACGGTTGCCGGGGGGGCACGGAAAAAGACGTTTGCCCAGGCGGCCTGGCAGATCGTGATTGCCGACGTCTCGATGAGCCTTGACAACGTGCTGGCGGTGGCCGGGGCGGCCAAGGACCATCCGACCGTGCTGGTCATCGGTCTGGTGTTGTCGATCGCGCTGATGGGGCTGGCTGCGACCTTCATTGCGCGCCTGCTGAACAAATACCGCTGGATCGCCTATGTCGGCCTCCTGATCATCGTCTATGTGGCGGTCAAGATGATCCTGGAGGGCTGGCACGAGGTGGAGCCGTTCGTGATGGGGTCGCTTGGCTGACCGGCCCGAAGCGGAAAGGAGAGTTTCACGATGCACCGTCTGTTTTGCGCCGCCCTGATCCTGGCCCCGTTGCCCGGCTGGGCCTGTGACGGCGCTCTTGTGATGTCATGCACGGCGCGGCAGGGGGCTAGGGTCGTCGAGATCTGCCTGACCGGCGGCGATTTCGTCTATACTTACGGCCCGCCCGGCCGTGCGCCGGAATTGTCGCTGCGCGAGCCGTTGGCCAACGGCACGCTGTATCCCTGGCAGGGGTTCGGAAGGGCGATCGCCGAAACCATCGCGTTCTACACCGGCGATTTTCGCTATGAGGTGTCATATTCGGTGGACCGTCTGCTTGAGGGCCAGCCGACCGACGGCAGCGTCCGCGTGACCAGAACGGACGCCGAGGTGGCCTTCATCGCCTGCGATCCGGGCAGCACGGTCACCAGCTTTTTCGTCGCCGCCGATGCAATGGCCGATCTTGGGTTGTGCTGGAACGGCGCTGTCGAAAGCTGGTCGTCGGCCTGTCCCTGACCGCCCTGACCTCTTCTGCCCGCGCCGCTCTGAGTCGCCAAAGCCACAGCTTGCGCCCCACATCCGGTAGCGGCAAAATACCTCTACCCGAAACCTGCATCCTGCCCCTATGGTTAGCGGAGTTGACGGGGGCAAACCCCCGCGCTTGAGGCAGGCACAGGATCAAAAAGGGGGGGACGCCATGCGCTGCCCATTCTGCGGGAATATCGACACGCAAGTCAAGGACAGCCGCCCGGCCGAGGATCACGTATCCATCCGCCGCCGCCGGTTCTGCCCGGCCTGTGGCGGGCGCTTCACCACGTACGAGCGGGTGCAACTGCGCGATCTCGTGGTGATCAAGTCGAGCGGCAAGCGCGAGGATTTCGACCGCACCAAGCTGGAACGCTCGATCCGGATCGCGATGCAAAAAAGGCCGATCGACCCCGACCGCATCGACCAGATGATCAGCGGCATCGTGCGGCGGCTGGAAAGTCTGGGCGACACCGACATCCCGTCCAAGATCATCGGCGAGATCGTGATGGAAAGTCTGGCCCGGATCGACACCGTGGCCTATGTGCGCTTTGCCAGCGTGTATCGCAACTTTCAGTCGGCGGATGATTTCGACGGCTTCGTGCAGGAACTTCGGCCCTCCGGCCCGCCCGAGGAGTGACCGACGACCGCCATATGGCGCATGCCCTGACGCTGGCCGCGCGCGGGCTGGGAACCACCCGGCCCAACCCCGCCGTGGGGTGCGTGATCGTGCAGGGCACCCGGGTGGTCGGGCGGGGCTGGACTCAGGCGGGCGGGCGGCCGCATGCCGAAACGCGCGCCCTGGATCAGGCGGGGCCGACGGCCGCCGGGGCTACGGCCTTTGTCACGCTGGAACCCTGCGCGCATCACGGCCAGACCCCGCCCTGCGCCGCGGCGCTGATCGCCGCACGGGTGGCGCGGGTCGTTACCGCGCTGACCGACCCTGATCCCCGCGTGGCGGGCCGGGGTCATGCCCTGCTGCGCGCCGCCGGGATTGCGGTGACCGAAGGCGTGCGTGCGCCGCAGGCCGCGCGGCTGAACGCGGGGTTTTTCAAGCGGGTCACGCAGGGCTTGCCGCTGGTCACGCTGAAACTCGCGACCTCGGTCGACGGCCGGATTGCCACGGCCTGCGGCGAGTCGCGCTGGATCACCGGACCCGAGGCGCGCCGCGCCACCCATGCGCTGCGGCTTTGCCATGATGCGGTGATGGTCGGCGCGGGCACGGCGTTGGCCGACGACCCCGACCTTACGGTGCGCGACATGGGGGCGGGGCATCAGCCGCTGCGGCTGGTGCTGGATGCGCGGTTGTCCCATGCCCCCGACAGCAGACTGGGCCGGACGGCGCGGCAGCACCCGGTCTGGATGCTGCACACCGACGCCGCCCCGAGGGCGCAGCAGGCCGCTTGGGCTGCAACCGGAGCCGTGCTGATCGAGGTGCCGGGGCTGCCCGAGGGCCGGATCGACCTTGCAGCGGCGATGCGGGCAATGGCCGCGCGCGGGCTGACCCGCATTCTGTGCGAAGGTGGGGCCACGCTGGCGGCCGGGTTGATCCGGGACGGGCTGGTCGATGACCTGATCGCGGTGACAGCCGGGCTGTTGATCGGCGGCGAGGGGCAGGCGGCGGTCGGACCGTTGCCCCTGACCCGGCTTGCGGGCGCGCAACGGTTGCGGCTGCTCGACAGCCGGTTGATCGGGGCGGATGTGCAGACCCTCTGGACCTTCGACCCCCCCGAAGCCTGACCTGCCCCCCGGAGCGTTTCAGGCGTTGGCAAGCGGCGGCATCCCGCCTAGATTGCCCGCCATGTTCGCCGATCTGCTGCGCCAGCTTCTGGCCCCCGCTCCGACCCGCCTGCCCGACCCTGACGCCCGGCTGGCGCTTGCGGCCTTGCTGGTAAGGCTGGCCCGCACCGACGGGCTGTACTCGGCCGAAGAGGTCGAGCGGATCGACCGGGTCCTGATGACGCGCCACCGGCTTGGCCCGTTCGAGGCCGCCGACCTTCGGGTGGCCGCCGAAGAGTTGGAAACCGCCGCCCCGGATACCGTCCGCTTTACCCGCGCCCTGAAGGCCGCCGTTGCGATCGAAGAGCGGGCCGGCCTGTTGCAGGCGATGTGGTCGGTGGCCGTGGCGGACGGGCTGCGCGATGCTGACGAGGATCGGCTGATGCGGCTGGTGGCGGGCCTGCTGGGCCTGACGGATGTCGATTCGGCGCTCGCGCGGCGGCGAGCAGAAACCGAAGGATCCGCAGAGTGATCGCTTCGCTGGGGATGTATGACCTCGCGCCGCTGCAATCGGCGAACGACCGGCTGTGGGGGCATGTCCGCGACGGGCTGCGCCGCTGCGGGATCGCCGCGCCCGAGGCGCTGACCCGGGGTGACGCTGGCTATTGGGCCGCGTGGCAGTCGCCTGACCTCGTGCTGTCGCAGACCTGCGGCTACCCGTTCCGCGCGCGGCTGCACCCGTCGGTGACGCTGATCGGCACGCCCGATTACGGGGTGGCGGGTTGTGCGCCGGGCTGGTACCGCTCGGTTTTCGTGGCCCGGGCGGGCGACGCGCGGCAGGGGCTGGCGGCGTTTTCCGGCGCCCGGTTTGCCTTCAACGAGGCCTTGTCCCAATCGGGCTGGGCTGCTCCGCAGACCCATGCGGCAGCGCACGGGCTGCATTTTCCGCCCGCTGTCCAGACCGGGGGACATGCGCTGTCCGCGCAGGCCGTGGCCGAGGGGCGGGCCGATCTGGCCGCCCTCGATGCGGTGACGTGGGAGATCTTGCGCAGGCATGGTCCTGGCTTGCAGGACCTGAAAGTGGTGGGAACGACCGACCCCACCCCTGGCCTGCCCTTGATCGCCGCTGCCGGGGCAGATGCCGATGCCACGTTTGCCGCTGTGGCGGCGGGCATCGCTGCCCTGACCCCCGCCGACCGCGATCTGCTGCGGTTGCGCGGGATCGTGCGGATTGCGGCGGCCGACTATCTTGCGGTGCCCAACCCGTCCGCTCCGGCGTTGCCCGGCACGGCCGCGTGATCAAAAGCCGGACCGATGCCGCCGGGTTTGCCACAAACCCCGTTGCAAACCTGTCGGAATTGCGCCCTACTTGCCCGGACACGGAAAGAAAACCGCCCAAGTGACGCAAGCCTACCCCGCCAACGCCGACAGTCCGGTCATCGAAATCCATGGCCTGCACAAGGCCTATGGCAGTCTTGAGGTGCTGAAAGGTGTCGATCTGCGCGCGCCGCGGGGGCATGTTGTCAGCCTGATCGGGTCGTCGGGGTCAGGCAAATCGACCCTGCTGCGCTGCTGCAATCTGCTGGAAGACAGCCAGGACGGCGAGATCCGCTTTGAAGGCGAGGCGGTGCGCTGGAAGGGCACGGGGTTGGGCCGCCACCCCGCCGACCGCGCGCAAGTGACACGGATGCGCACCAATCTGTCGATGGTGTTTCAGCAGTTCAACCTGTGGTCGCACATGACTGTCTTGCAGAACGTGATGGAGGCCCCGCTGACGGTGCTGAAACGCGATGCGCACGAAGTCGAGGCGACGGCGCGCAAGTACCTCGCCAAAGTCGGGATCGACGAGAAATGCGATGCCTGGCCAGCGCAGCTTTCGGGGGGGCAGCAACAACGCGCAGCCATAGCCCGCGCCCTCTGCATGGAGCCGCGCGCCCTGCTGTTCGACGAGCCGACCTCCGCGCTGGACCCGGAACTAGAACAGGAAGTCGTCAGGGTTATCAAGGCACTTGCCGAAGAAGGCCGCACCATGATTCTGGTGACGCATGACATGAAGCTTGCCGCCGATGTGTCGGATCATGTGATCTTTCTGCACAAAGGCAAGGTCGAGGAGCAGGGCCCGCCCGACCAGCTGTTCAAGAGCCCGCAGACCGAGCGTTTGCGCGGTTTTCTTTCGGCAACGGCCTGAACGAATGACCCAACCTGAACGGGAGACCAAAATGAAGAAACTCTTGCTTGCAACGGCGCTGCTGGCGCTCGGCACCGGCATGGCCGCGGCCCAAACCGTGCGTCTGGGGACCGAGGGCGCCTACCCGCCCTACAACTTTATCAACGACGCCGGCGAGGTCGACGGCTTTGAACGCAAGCTGGGCGACGAGTTGTGCAAGCGCGCGGCGCTGACCTGCGAATGGACCACCAACGAGTGGGACAGCATCATCCCGAACCTGCAGTCGGGCAACTACGATGTGATCATTGCCGGCATGTCGATCACCGCAGAGCGCGACGAGATCATTGACTTCAGCCAGAACTACATTCCGGCGGCCACCTCGGCCTATCTGGCGCTCAAGGCCGATGCAGACGTGAAAACCGGCGTGGTGGCGGCGCAGGTGTCGACCATTCAGGCAAGTCATGTCGCAGAATCCGGCGCGACCCTGCTGGAGTTCGCGACACCCGATGAGACCGTGGCCGCGGTGCGCAACGGCGAGGCGGATGCGGTGTTGGCCGACAAGGACTATCTGGTGCCGATCGCGGCGGAGTCGAATGGCGAATTGGTCCTGCTGGCCGAAGAAGTGGCCCTTGGCGGCGGCGTCGGTCTGGGCATCCGTGAAAGCGACACCGAGTTGAAAGGCAAGCTCGACGCCGCCATCACCGCGATGAAGGCGGACGGCACGTTGAACGCGCTGATCATGGAATACTTCGGCAACGAAGCGCTGACGTTCTGATCAGGGACCGGGGCGGCCTTGCGGGGCCGCCCGACCCCCGATGTTCGCCTCTTGTGCTGATCCATCCACCCTTGAGGGCCTGAACTGGCTCGCCTGCTACCTGACCACAGGCAAGCATCTGGATTTCTACTGGTCGTTCCTGGTCGTGCTGCTGTTGCTGGCCGTGACGGCACCGCTGGCGCTCGGGATGGGGTTTCTGGGGGCCATGGCGGCGCGCAGCCCGTTCGGCCCGTTGCGGCTGTTGGGCCGGACCTACACGGCCATGGTGCGCGGCGTGCCCGACATCGTGTTTTTCCTGTTCTTCGTGATCGCACTGGACCAGGGGCTGGAATGGACCCTGCACCAGATCGTCTGCCCCGACTGGACCGATCCGATCCGCCAGGGCACCGAGTTTCGGGTCTGTCCGGAAGCCAAGATACCCTCGGGCGGTGCTTCGGCGTTCTGGTATCAGGTCGACGGCTTTGTCCGTGCCGTGATCACCTTTGCCCTGGTGTTCGGGGCCTTCGCCGCCAACGTGATCTACGGCGCGATGCAGGCGGTGCCCAAGGCTCAGTTGGAAACCGGCGAAGCCTATGGCATGTCGCCGCGTCAGGTGTTCGCCCGGGTGCTGGTGCCGCAGATGTGGATCTTTGCGCTGCCCGGCCTGTCGAACCTGTGGGTGATCCTGATCAAGGCTACGCCTTTGCTGTTTTTGCTGGGCGTGCAGGACATCGTCTATTGGGCGCGCGAGTTGGGGGGGTCCAAGACCAACGCCTATGAATACCCGCATCCAGACTGGCGGCTGTGGTATTTTCTGGGGCTGATGGTGTTCTATCTGCTGGCGACCTGGGCGTCGGAACGGGTTCTGGGGCGGCTGACGGCGCGTCTGTCGCGCGGTCAGGCCACGGCTGCGGGCGAAGCGATGCGGAAGGCCGGGGCATGAGTTGCTGGCAGACCATCGGCGACTATGCGTTCCGCTCGATCGGGATCGGCGAAAGGTTGCTGCCGCGCAGCGATTTCACGCTGTGTCAGCAATTTACCCTGATCGGCTCGGGGCTGATCTGGAACCTGTATTTTGGGGTGCTGGCGCTGGTGGCCGGGTTCTTTCTGGCCAACGCCGTGGCCCTCGGCAAGGCATCCCGCAACCCATGGGCGCGAAAGCCTGCCGAAGCGTTCGTCTTTGTCTTTCGCGGATCGCCCCTGTTCATCCAGTTCTTCCTGGCCTACGAGACATTTGTGATGCTGCCCCGCGCCGGGATCGACATTCTGGGCATCACGGTCGAGACCGACTGGCTGACCAAGGCCTGGGCCGGCGCGCTGATCGTGCTGTTCCTGAACACGTCCGCCTATGCCGGTGAAATCTTCTACGGCGCGCTGCAATCGATTCCCAAGGGCGACCTCGAAGCGGCCGACGCGTACGGCATCACCGGTTGGAAAAGGTTCCGCCGCATCCAGTGGCCGACCATGCTGCGGCTCGCCTGGCCTGCCTATACCAACGAGGCGATCTTTCTGTTCCACGCCACGACACTGGTCTTCTTTTCCGGCTTTCCGGCATTTCAGCAGCGGGGCGATGCGCTGTACTACGCCAACTACTTTGCCGACAAAACCTTCAACCCGTTCATCCCTTATCCGATCGTCGCCGTCTATTTCATCTGCCTGACCCTCGTGGTCACCGCTGTCTATGGCACGATCAACCGCCGGTTGAACCGCCACCTGCCGCAAAACCAGCGCGTCAGAATTCGCTTGCGTCCGCAGGTCATCCGATAGTACCGTGAAATTTGATCAAATTGTGAGTGCCATTCGGCGCTCGCCCGTTGATCGCGAAACAAGGGATAGGATCAAGGGCATGATCCAGAACCCGCCGCTGCGGGCCTGCCTGGCCTCACCGGTGGCATGCCTCGCCTGAAGTGACAAAATGAAAGACTGGCTTAGAAAGCATCCGGACGTCCGGACCATCCGCGTGGCGGCTGCCGACCTGAACGGACAAGCGCGTGGCAAGCGCATTCCGGCGCGCTTTGCCGACAAAGTGGTCAAGGACGGGACGCGGTTCCCGTTTTCGGTCCTGAACCTCGACATCTGGGGCGAGGATATCGACGACAGCCCGCTGGTGTTCGAGCAAGGCGATCAGGACGGGGTGCTGAGACCCACCGAACGTGGGTTCATGCCGATGCCCTGGCTCGAGGCGCCGACCGCCCTGCTGCCGATCTGGATGTTCCGCGAGAATGGCACACCCTATGATGGCGACCCGCGGCATGCGTTGCGTGCCGTACTGGAGAAGTTCACGGCGCGTGGGCTGACCCCGGTTTGCGCGATCGAGCTGGAATTCTTCTTGATCGACGATAGCGGCAAAACCATGCAGGTGCCTGCGAGCCCGCGGTCCGGCAAGCGGCGCAAGGCAGCAGAAACCCTGTCGATCCGGGCGCTTGACGCGTTCGACACTTTCTTTACCGACCTGTATGACGCGTGCGAGGCAATGGACATCCCGGCCGACACCAGCACTTCGGAAACCGGGCTTGGACAGTTCGAAGTCAACCTCATGCATTGCGACGACGCCCTGCGCGCCGCCGATGACGCATGGCTTTTCAAGATGCTGGTCAAGGGTCTGGCGCGGCGGCATGGCTTTGCGGCAAGCTTCATGGCCAAACCTTATCCGGAATACTCCGGCTCTGGCCTGCACACCCATTTCAGCCTTCTCGACGTCGATGGACGCAACGTGTTCGACAGCGGCGGCCCCAAAGGCACCGCCATGCTGCGCCATGCCGTGGCGGGCTGTCTGAATGCGATGCATGATTCAACGCTGATCTTTGCGCCGCATCAGAACAGCTATGAACGTCTGGTGCCCGGCAAGCACGCTCCCACCGCGATCAGTTGGGGCTACGAGAACCGCACCTCGGCGATCCGCATTCCGGCAGGGTCCCCTCCGGCCCGGCGGATCGAACATCGCGTGGCGGGAGGGGACGTCAACCCCTACCTGATGCTCGCAGTCATTCTTGGCGCGGCGCTGATTGGAATTGAGGATCAGGATGAGCCGCCCTCGCCAGTCAACGGCAACGCTTATGCGATCGAAGGTCTGCCTCAAATTCCCGCCAGTTGGGAAGCCGCCATCGATGCGATGGAGAGCAGCATCACAGTACCGCGCTTTCTGCATCCCGAACTCATAAAGAACCTGATCTCGACCAAGCGGCAGGAACTGCACTACATCGAGGAACTCAGCGACAGCGAACGGATCGAACTTTATCTCGACACTGTCTAGGCGGAAGCCCAAGATTTTTCGTCGAAAAATCTTGGGCGACCTGGGAACCAGAAAAATCTTCGTCGAAGATTTTTCCGTCTAGGCGCCCGTTGATGTCGCAATGCGGCTCTTGACCAACCGGGGGTCGATACAGCTACCATACCCCATCTCAACAACGGAGCCCGCATGCGGATCGGCATCCTGCAAACCGGCCTTGTGCCCGACGGCCTTTCACCGGCGATGGGTGACTATCCGGATATGTTTGTCCGCTTGCTGGCTGGGCACGGCTTCAGCTTTGCCGCTTACCGTGTCGTCGAGGGCCAGTTTCCTGCGGACGTAACCACCTGCGACGGCTGGCTGATCACCGGGTCACGGCACGGGGTCTACGAAGATCACGCCTTCATTCCGCCTCTAGAAGATTTCATCCGGGCCGCCTTTGCCGCTCGGGTGCCCGTTGTCGGAATCTGCTTTGGCCATCAGATCGTGGCACAGGCCATGGGTGGCCGGGTCGAGCGGCATGCCGAGGGCTGGGCCGTCGGAGCCACCGACTACCGGTTCGGAGAGGATACCTTGACCCTCAACGCTTGGCACCGCGATCAGGTGACCGTGGTTCCGCCCGGGGCCTCCGTCATCGCCAGCAACGATTTCTGCGTGAACGCGGCCCTCCTTTACGACGATCGCGCCCTGACGGTACAGGCTCACCCCGAGTTTCAGCCCGACTTCGTCGATGCGCTGATGAAAACCCGCGGCCGCGGTGTGGTGCCCGATGATCTGATGGCCAAAGCCGCCGCCCGGCTGACCGCTCCCCTGCAGGATCGCTGCATGGCCGGGCGAATTGCCGCTTTCTTCAAGCAACCCCGCGCAGGCAACACCGCCGGTAGGGCAACCCCGAACCTCGTGTGAACCGATGTCGAAATGGACCGATCAGCTGCCCGAAGCCGCCCGTGAATACGTAGGCTCCCGCCGAGTGGACGAAGTGGAATGCATCATTGGCGACATCGCCGGGGTGGCGCGCGGCAAGGCGATGCCGGCCTCGAAATTTGCCAAGCAGACCAACTACTATCTTCCGAACTCGATTTTCCTGCAGACCATCACCGGCGAGTGGGCCGACAACCCGTTCGATGCCTTTACCGAACCCGACATGGTGATGGTGCCCGATTTCACCACAGCCACCGCCGCACCGTGGACGGCGGATGTCACCTTGCAGGTAATTCACGACGCGCAGGATCAGGACGGCAAGCCGATCGGCTACAGCCCGCGCAATGTGCTGAAACGGGTGATTGCGCTGTTCAACGCCGAAGGCTGGACGCCGGTGGTGGCCCCCGAGATGGAGTTCTTCCTGACCGCCCGCAACATCGACCCCAACCAGCCGATCGAGCCGCCGATGGGACGCTCGGGACGCCGTGCCGCCGGAAAACAGGCCTACTCGATGTCGGCGGTCGATGAATACGGCAAGGTGATCGACGACATCTATGACTTTGCCGAGGCGCAGGGCCTCGAAATAGACGGCATCTTGCAAGAGGGCGGCGCAGGGCAGATCGAGTTGAACCTCGCGCACGGCGACGCGGTGCGGCTGGCCGACGAGGTGTTCTTCTTCAAGCGCCTGATCCGCGAAGCGGCACTGCGGCATGACTGCTTTGCCACTTTCATGGCGAAACCGATCGAGGGCGAGCCGGGATCAGCCATGCATATCCACCATTCGGTCGTGGACACCAAGACGGGCAAGAACATCTTCGTCGACAAGCGCACCGGCGAGACCGAGCATTTCCAGCATTTCATAGCCGGCATGCAGAACCACCTTCCGGGAGCGATTGCGCTGCTTGCCCCTTACGTCAACAGCTATCGCCGCTATGTTCCGGACTTTGCCGCCCCGATCAATCTGGAATGGGGACGCGACAACCGCACCACCGGTCTGCGGGTGCCGATCTCGTCTCCGGCTGGGCGGCGAGTGGAAAACCGGCTGCCGGGTATGGATTGCAACCCGTATCTCGGCATCGCGGCCAGTCTCGCCTGCGGCTATCTGGGGTTGAAAGAAGCCAGCATGCCGCGCCCCGAATTCCTGACCAGCGCCTATATCGACAGCGACGACATCGCGCGCAATCTGGGCGATGCGCTGGATGTGCTGGAAGAGGACAGCGCCCTGTGCGCAGTGCTGGGACCGGATTTCGTCAAGGTCTATGCCTCGGTAAAGCGCAACGAATACAAAGAGTTTCTGCAGGTCATCAGCCCGTGGGAGCGTGAGCATCTGCTGTTGAACGTATGAACCTCTTGCACGCCAATGATCCGGCCGGAGCCTATCCGGCCTCGTATTACGCTGCCACGGCGACGCCGCTGGCGCGGTTTCCGGGTCTTGAAGGGCCGGCACGGGCCGATGTCTGCATCGTCGGCGCGGGGTATACCGGGCTCTCGGCGGCGCTGCATCTGGCCGAACGGGGCTACAGCGTTGTGGTGCTTGAGGCGCATCGCGTGGGCTTTGGCGCCTCGGGGCGCAATGGCGGGCAGGTCGGATCGGGCCAGCGGCTGGATCAGGGCGCGCTGGAGCGGATGGCGGGCAAGGTGGCGGCCCGGGCGATGTGGGACATGGCCGAAGACGCCAAGGCGCTGGTGGCCGGGCTGATCGCCCGCCATGCCATGCCGGTGACACTGCATCCGGGGGTGGCCCACGCCTGCGAAACGGCGGCGGGGCTGCGGCAGACCCGGGATGATGCCGCAAAGCTGGCCCGCGATTACGGCTATGACCGGATCGAGGTGCTGGACCGCGACGCGTTTCGCGGGGTTGTCGGATCGGGCAACTTTCAGGGCGGCGCCATCGACACGGGGGCAGGACACCTGCACCCGCTGAACTTTGCCATCGGTCTGGCCCGCGCGGCAGCAGCGGCGGGCGCACGGATACACGAGACGTCGGAAGTGCTGGATCTGACGCCGGGGGCAAAGCCGGTGCTGCGGACGGCAGGCGGTTCGGTGACCTGCGATCATGTCATTCTGGCAGGCAACGGCTATCTCGGCAGGCTGGCGCCACGGGTGTCGGCCCGGGTGATGCCGATCAACAATTTCATCATCGCGACCGAACCTCTGGCCGATCCGGCCGTGGTGCTGGCCCGCAACATCGCCGTGGCCGACAGCCGGTTTGTCGTCAACTACTGGCGGCTGTCCGACGACAACCGGCTGCTGTTCGGCGGCGGCGAATCCTATGGATACCGCTTTCCCGACATCATCCGGACCGTGACGAAACCGATGCTCGAGATCTACCCGCAGTTGCGCGGCACCCGGATCGACTATGCCTGGGGCGGCACGCTGGCCATCACGATGAACCGGATGCCGGCGTGGCTGCGGGTGGCCCCCAACATCCTTGCCGCAAGTTCGTGTTCGGGGCATGGCGTGGCGCTGTCCACCCTGTCGGGCAAGGTGCTGGCCGACACCGTGGCGGGCACCGCCGAGCAGTTCGACCTGCTGGCCAACCTGCCGCAGGCGCAGTTCCCCGGCGGGGCGGCCCTGCGCTGGCCGATGCTGGTGCTGGCGATGACATGGTATGCGCTGCGCGATAAGTTCGGGATCTGAGGCGCGTTCCGGACCCGTCTTCCGCTTTCGGCTCGCACCGTGCAAGTTAATCGGCGAAAAACGCCGCCCGGGCGCATTTGTCACTGGCATGTCATCAATCCGGGATTTACACCTTTCCGAAAGAAGAGTTTCAGGAAAGGTGCAACCATGCCCCACGATGGACAAATTCTCGCGCCGAATTGTCATGCGGCCGAACCGATTCCGGACGCGGCACGGGCCGAGATCGACCGGCTGCTGACCTCGGGCGACCTGTTCCGCTATACGGCTGACGAAGGCGCACCGGTCGCGATGCTGGAAGCCGAATTTGCCGAACTGCTGGGCGCGCGGTATGCTCTTGCCGTGGCTTCGTGCTCGGCGGCGCTGTTCTTGTCGATCAAGGCGCTGGACATCCCGCGCGGCGCGAAAATCCTGATCCCGGCCTTCACGTTCGCGGCCGTGCCCTCGGCGGTGGTCCATGCCGACTGCGTGCCGGTGCTGGTCGAAGTGGGCGAGAATTACCGCGTCGACATCGCGGATTTCGCGGCCAGGCTGGACGATGCGGCGGCGGTGATGATCAGCCACATGCGCGGGCATACGTCCGATATGGACGCGATCATGGCGCTGTGCGAAGCCCGCGGGATTCCGGTGATCGAGGATGCGGCACATTCGCTGGGCACCACCTGGAACGGACGCAACATCGGCACCATCGGCAAGATCGGCTGCTTCAGCTTTCAGTCCTACAAGCTGGTGAACGCCGGCGAAGGCGGGATCATGATCACCGACGACCCTGAAGTGGCGGCCCGCGCGGTCATCATGTCGGGGGCCTACGAGAGCAACTGGAAAAAGCATCCCGGGATGCAAAACAGTTACATGCTGTGGCAGAACAAGCTGCCGCTCTACAACTTGCGAATGCAGAACCTGTCGGCAGCGGTGATCCGCCCTCAACTGGGTCTGGTGGCAGAACGTGTGGCGAAGGGACGCTTCAATCACGACCATGTGGCCGCGAGATTGCAGGCCTCGCCATGGTTCGACGTTCCCCCGCCGCTGGGGCCCGAGTTGCGCGCGCCGGATTCGATCCAGTTCAATCTGACAGGCGGGTGGAGCGATGCCGAGGCGCTGGAGTTTCAAAGCCAGGCCAAGCGGCGCGGCGTGAGCGTGCAAGTGTTCGGTCTGTCCGAAGGCAATGCGCGCGCGTTCTGGAACTGGCAGTTTCTGGGCGACCCGCCGGACCTGCCGCAGACCCGCGCCATGCTGATGCGGGCCTGCGACGTGCGCCTGCCGACCCGGTTGACCCGCGACGACCTGGATTTCATCGCGATGGCGGTGCTGGAAGCGGCAGAGGCGGTGAAAGGCTGAGGTGACGCCTGGGCATTGCGGCCGATCCGGGTCGCGGCCGGGTGTCCAGGGCCCCAGGACCCGCGCCGAAGCCGGGGGTTTCATACCTCAGGACCCGCGCCGAAGCCGGGGGTTTCGCACCCCCGGACCCGCGCCAGAGCCGGGGGTTTCACACCCCCGGACCCGCGCCGAAGCCGGGGGTTTCGCACCCCCGGACCCGCGCCAGAGCCGGGGGTTTCACACCCCCGGACCCGCGCCGAAGCCGGGGG